>Ga0335081_10018338_pt1 | contig 11315 bp, 10 predicted proteins | sample Lox_Sample_35_FD_206713 | JGI IMG/M metagenome (GOLD analysis project Ga0335081, IMG submission 206713) | Soil microbial communities from Loxahatchee National Wildlife Refuge, Florida, United States - Lox_Sample_3.5 | ecosystem: Environmental > Terrestrial > Soil > Wetlands | place: USA... | reverse complement strand
TGCGTGATTCAGCAGAGGCGCGCCCCTCTGATCCCAGCGCCCCTGAAGAAGTTCACGGATCGGGAATTAGCAGTCGCGCTGCTCCCGCGCCGCGGCCCTCTTTCCCTCCGCTTCTTCGAGCGCCTGCCTCTTGGCTTCAGTACGAATATGCGCGTAGCGCGTCAGCATTTGCCGCGAGACATGGCCGGCAATCTCCATGATCGTCTCGTCGCCAGCGCCATTCTCGGCCAGCTCAGTGATGAGCGTATGCCGATTATCGTGCCAGCGCCCCGAGACGCCCGCCTTTTTGCGGACGTTGTTCCAGGCAGTCTTCAGCGATCCGATCTGCCGCGTCGGATCCTCCGGGAAGCCGCTGCCACGGAGGAAGACGAGCCACCCCGGACGGGGCGGAAGTTGCTTGAGTTCCTTTACGGAAGGTGGCGAATGGTGATCTGACCGTTGTCCTCCCACGCCGCGATCCCGCCGCCGCTGATCGCCGCGACGATGGGGAACGATCCTTTTGGCGCGAGTTCGATGGGCTGCGACTTGCCGGGGACTATGGCCTCGACGCCGGACGGCGTGGACCAGATCGTATAGATCCCACCGGCGCCAGCGGCGATTGCCGCGTCGACGCCCGTGCCGATGCGGCTCTCGGGCTTGCCGGCGACGTCGAGAAAGATGTCATGCTCCCTGCGCCACACGGTCACGACGCGGCCGTTTTCTATGGCGATGCCGCCGCCGTCCATTGGGCAGGCGTTCAGCTTCCAGGTTCCCTCACCCAGTTTCTCCGGCTTCGAAAAATGAAGACCATCGCGCGAGCTTGCCAGGTACAGATCGCGACTGCCGCCAAGCCAGTTGCGCCACATCACGTGAATCTCGTCCTGCGAATCGATGGCGAGCGACGGAGCGCAACATTCGCAGATGCTTCCATCCGGCGATTTGTAAATGAGAACGTTCTTCGACCAGGTGGCGCCGCCATCGTGCGACTGCGCGCCGTACAGTTTCGTGCCATGGCCGCCGCGATGGTCGAGCCATGCGGCAAACACTCTCCCTTCGCCGTCTGACGCAAGCGCGTGCAGGCCTTCGGTCGGAGATCCGGGAACATCGTTCACGACAATTCCTTTCGACCATCTTCTGCCGTGATCCGTCGATCGCCACGCGATCAGGTCCCCGTCGGATGGTAAGCCGTGCGCGTGAGGTCCGGCAGCGGCGGTTTTTCCGGCGACCGCCGTGATCACGAGCGCATCGCCCGCGAATACGATGCGCGGACCGCGATGCCGCGTCAGGGGAAGCACGGCGGCTTCGGCGATCCTCACCGGCGCGGAAAACGTTTTTCCGGAGTCGTGCGAGACCGCGAAGTAAACGCCATTGCCCGCGCCGAACGCGAGCGCGACAGTCGAGCCGTGGACCGCCATCTGCGGTTCCCGCGCGGGAGCATCGGGCGCAATCGGCCCGATATTCACCACCATCAACGCGGCAAGAAATAGAATCATAGGCACCTCCTGTTTCTAAAAGCTGAGCCGAACCGCAAGCTGAAAGGACCGCGGATCGTCCACCGCGGTGATCTGTTTAAACGTCGGCGACGGATTCGTGGGATAGGCTCCCGTCCCGAAAACGCCGTTTAAGGTGACGCCGTTCAGGTGATTGGTGAGATTGAAACCCTCGATCAGTGCCTCCATGCGCAGGCGTTCGGTGAGCGCGAAGCTGCGGCTCAGCCGCGCGTTCAGGTTGAAAAAATCAAAACCCGAGCCGGCGTTGCGATTGATAAAGACCCCGTTGATCGTCGGACGCGCGGACGTCCCCTGAACCGTGTTCGCGCCGCTGGTGATATTGAACGGCAGCGCCGAATAGCACTGCGTCATCATCGTCAATTGGAATCCGTGGCTGAGTTTTTCCCACGCGGTGCTTTCTTTCGTCAGCGGCGTATGCACCGTGCCGTCCCACACTAGGCGATGGCGCTGATCGTCGTCCGAGCGTCCGTAATCCTGCCAGATATTGAAGTTGTTGATCGGGGCGCTGAAAAAGAATTCGCTCACATCGTCGAGCGCCTTCGAATAGGTGTAGGAAATGCGATAGCTGCCCCACGCCGTCGGGCGCTGAACGAAAGAGACCTGAAGAGCGTTGTAGTTCGAATCAGCCGCGGAAGAGTACTGGCTGTCGTTGCCGTAGGCCGGATTCGGCCGGCATCCGTTGTTGTTTCCCGATGCCGTGCAGGTGGGAACGTTCTGATTGATCGACGCGATCAGGTGCAGCCCGCGCAGGTGCTGGTAGCCTACCTCGATGGTGCTGTTTTTCCCGAGCTGATGCTCGATCTCGAAGTTCCCCTGTTCCGCATAAGCGTTCCGCAGATTTCGATCCATGGTCGAGAAGTTGAACAGAACACCCGCGGGAATCGTGAGCGCGCCTAAAATGCTCGGAAAGACGGGCGCTCCCGCCTGGCCGGGCGACAGGCTGATGCTGATCTGGCTGAGATCGGCGGGGTCGGTGGTGTTGTTGGCCGAAAGCAGAGCGTTCGCGAGCGGGCGAAGGGGAACCCGGTCGTAGAACAGCCCGTATCCTCCGCGAATGACCGTTTTGCGCGAGCCGAAGGGGGTCCACGCGAAGCCCGCGCGCGGCGAAACATTGTTGGTCTCGGTGTTGATGGTCTTCAGAAATTCGAGATCGTATCGCGCGCCGAAGTTCAGCGTCAGGCGCGGCGTCACTCGCCATTCATCCTGTGCATAGAATCCAACATTGGGGTTGGTCTGGTTGACCACGGAGTTCGCGAAAGTCTGTGTGAATCCCGAATTGTTATACGTTCCGGCCAGGAAATTGGCCAGCGAGGAAAATGAGTAGCTGCCGCGAAAAGTTCGCGGGAAAGTGATCGTGTCGTCATTGTACAAGTACTCCAAACCGACGCGGATCGCGTGCGCGCCGGTCTGGTAGGAAATATCGTCGACCAACTCGCCGAGTTTATTCAGCCGTCCGGTCGGCGAGCCGGAAAGAGTGCCGAAGCTGGCAACGCCGGAGATACTGACCGCGGGTCCGATCGGATCGGAGGGCGGCGCGGTCAGGCTGCTGTACCAGTATTGCCCGCGGGTTTCGTTCACCATGTGCGGCGACAACGCCAGAATGTTGCTGGCCGCGATGGACTGATCGTCGTCGTGAAGGTTCGCGGACGCAGTGGGCGCGCTCAATCCGCCCGCGCCGCGTGAGTTGATTGCATTGACATCGTAAAAACTGTAGCGAACGTTAAACTGATCACGTTCACTGAACTGGTGATCGATTTTCCCGAAGACATTGCTGTTGTGCACCGGGTTGGGATAGATTCCTGTCGAAATGAGCGGCCCCGGATATCCGATCGCGAGGAGGTGCGCGTTGATGGTTGCGACGTTCGCCGGCAAAATGGTGGTGAGGCCGGACTGGTTCAGCTCACGCTGCTCAAAATTGACGAAGTAGAAGGTCTTGTTCTTGATCACCGGCCCGCCAAGGCTCGCGCCATACTGCGCTTGGGTGATCGGCAGCGCGGTGTGCGACAGCGCGTTCGACGCGTCCAGGCGCTGGTTGCGAAAATACAGGTACGCGTCGCCGTGCAGCGTGTTGCCCCCGCTGCGGGTGACCATGTTCACGTAGCCGGCCAACGCGCGGCCGAATTCGGCCTGCCCGCCCGAAGTCACTACCTGAAACTCCTGAATCACATCCAACCCGTAGAACGCGCCGGTTACGCCGGCGGCGTCGTCATTGTTCGAAAGTCCGTCCACAACGAAGCTGTTCGAGAAATTGCGCTGGCTGCCGATCGAGATTCCCTGGCCCGGCACGGCGGATGTTTCGGCGAAGAGCTGATTGGCCTGCGTGTTTGTGGGGGATACTCCTGGAACCAGCAGCGCGACATCCAGAAAATTGCGGCCATTGAGCGGGAGCTGGTTGACCTCGGCTTCCGATACGGTCCCGGCGACCTGCGTGCGCGCGGTTTCAAGCACCTCGGCCTGGCTGCTGACGGTTACGTTCACGCTCGCCGAGGCGACGGCCAGCTGCACCGGAAGCTCGAACGCCGAGCCGGCGGAAAGCGTCAGAGTGCGCAGAGCCTCGCTAAATCCCTGCTTGTGAATCGTGACATCATAACTGCCGACCTTGAGGTACGGGATGCGAAATCGGCCTTCGCTGTCGGTGGCAGCGATGGATGAGAAATTGGTTTCCGTCTGCCGCGCCGTGATCTGCGCACCCTCGACAGCGGCTCCTGTCGGATCTGTTACGTGACCGCTGATGCTCGCGTTATTGACCGACTCCTGCGCGCACAGCCACGTCGAAAGCATGAGCGCCGGCGCGATCGTGGCGCGAATCGAAAATAATCTCAAGGTCTTCCCCTTCCCGGTCTCGACTCAAGAATCAGATGATTGAAGCGAGCCAGGATGGGGGGCCGCGCTTTTGCGCGGAGTCGGCCGGGCGGCCGAAGGGAGCGAAATGGATCCTATCGCGGGCTGAGCCGTTCAAGGCAGGCGCTTGGCAGCAGAATGCTGACGTCGCAGCCGCGGTTTGGAAATTGGGGGCCGGAGCCTCGATTTTCGGCCACAAGGGGCATCTCGACGCGGCCTGAAAGCCGCTGCCGGCGAGATCCTCGGATTGCGCCGCCATCGCGCAGCGATGCTGGCCCGCGCGGCGGCGGCACGAATGAAGATTCCGTTCCGGATCAGCGGGAAGCAGCCCCCCGATCAGCGGAAGGTTCAGCGTGCCAAGAAGCAGCGATGCAAGCGCGCGACGCATTCAGGCTTACCTCATCAAACCGCACTTCTGTCGATTTTAAGTGCGGCAAATTGTCGCACGAGCCGCTTTTTGGCGCTACAGCCGGGACCCAACCGGCCTCATCTTTGCGGCGGATATTTGGATAATTTGCGCTGTAACGACCGCCGGTGGATTCCCAGAAGGCGCGCCGCCTGCGAAATGTTGCCGCCGCAGTCCGAGATCACCCGCTGCATGTGCTCCCACTCGACACGCGCGAGGCTGGGCACGGTCGCCGGAATCCCCGGTTCCTCGGCAGGAGCAGCGCGCAGGTTCTCGAAAGCCGTCAGCACCTGGTCCGCGTCGGCCGGCTTGCTCATGTAGTGATCCGCGCCGCGCTTCATTGCCGAGATCGCCGTCGGGATGCTGCCGTATCCGGTCAACACGATGATCGCCATCGACGAATCGAGCGAGCGAAGCTCCGGCACCAGTTCCAGGCCTCCGATGCCGGGCATCTTCAAATCGACGATGACCAGGTCCGGACTGCGTTCGCGCGCGATCGTCAGCGCCTGTTCGCCGCTTGCCGCATCGATCACCTCCCAGTTGCGCTGGCTCAGCGCACGGCACAGGCGGTTGCGGAAAACATCGTCATCATCCACCACCAGTGCCAGCGGCTTTTCATCAGACGACGGCATAGGCGTCATCGCGGGAGGCGCCCAGAGGCAGATGTAGCGTCGCTGTGGTGCCTTTGCCCGGTACGGACTGAAAAGAAAGCTCGCCTCCCAATCGCTCGGCGAAGGTACGCACGAGAAAAGTCCCGAGGCCCATGCCCTTGCCGGGCTCCTTCGTAGTGAAGAAGGGTTCCGCGATGCGGCGCAGCACAGCCTCAGGCATCCCTTGTCCGGTATCGCACACCGAAAAGACAATGTAGGAGCCTTCGCGGACAGCCCGAACGATCACTTTTTCATCTGGCTCACTCGCATCGAGAGCGTTCTTGATGAGCGCTCCGAGAGACTGAACCGCCGCCTGCACGGGGAGCACCGCGTTCACTCGTTCGTCCGGAATCTCCAGGCGGATCGAAGCGCGTTGGGATTCGGAAAACTGCCCGACCGTTTGGAGCGCAAGATCGAGCAAGCCAACGAGGCGCGGCGCTTCACCCACAGGCTCGGCTCCTTCGGCGCTCATTCGTTCGAGGATCAGCCTGCACCGCTCGACTTCGGAGCGAATTAATTTGGCATCCTCTTGCATTTCCTTGCCATCGGGCAGTCTCGCCGCGTAACGCTCCAGTTCGCGTGAAACGATCGCGATCGTGCCCAATGGCGTCCCGAGTTCATGCGCCGCGCCGGCGGCAAGAGTCGCGAGCGAAGCCAGGCGCTCGTTCCTCGACACTTTTTCCTGGAGCTGCAAAACCTCTTGCTCGCGCTCCCGCAGCTCGTCGGACACCTTACCGGTGAAAAAGGTGATCAGTCCCGCCGCCACAATGAAAGCGATCCACATTCCCACCAGATGAGGCGATAGGCCCTCGGACACATGATGGCCTTCAAACGCCGGAACGGGCAGATGGAACGGGAACAACAATCCGAAGCAGATGGTGGATAACGCTCCCAGCGCCCACCTCCACGCTTTCGCCAGGACCACCGCGGAAATCGTGATTTGCACCAGGTACAGAAGGCTGAAGGGATTCGCAGGGCCTCCCGTCAGGCCGAGCAGCACGGTCAGGCAAAGCGTGTCGAGAACGAAAATTGCGCCCAGCGTCTGCTGCGGAAAGGTAACGGCGAACGCGGGTCTCCGGCCGAGCACGACATTGCTCGAGAAAACCACCGCGAGCGTCGCGATCATCCAGAACAGCGGGACGTTCAGCTGGAACGCGATCGTCATCCCGGCGAGGATCGCCACCTCGCCGCAGACGATACCGTAGCGCAAGCGGACCACCCAGGGCAGGGCCAAATTGGGCGCAAGGTCAGGGGTCGACGGAGTCTGTCCGTTCAACTTGTCATGAACGGGTGTCATCGGAACGGCTCACTAATATCCTACGTTAACAGAGACATAACCGACGTGCGGCAAATTTCGTTCCACGGTGTGACCTTCCCGCTGAAGAACTGCGTCCCGGCCTCCTAACCTGCCGATATAATCCGAACGCGCGTCAGCGCGACGCGAGCTCGAACACGAAGAATTGCTGGCGCGGAAGGAAATCATACTTCGCCGCGAGTTTGTACCCGGCCGCGGCCATCTCCGACTTGAATTTCTCCGGAGGGAAACGGAATTCCTTTGGCGGACCTTCGGGAGAATCGGGCTTAAAGTCGATGATCGCGACTTTTCCGCCGGGCTTCAGAGACTTCGCCAGCTTCCGGAAATATACTTCGCGACTGCCGATGTGATGGTAGGTGTCCACGATGAGAACCACATCGACCGGTTCCGGCAAATTCGGCGAATCGGGGCCGGCCTGGACGGCGATCACGTTTTTGAGACCCTCCTTCGCAGCTCGCTGGCGCAGATAGGCGACCATCTCGTGTTCGATATCGGCGGCGTAAACCTTCGGCGCGGCGGGCGATTTTGCAAGTCGCACGCTGAAATATCCAGTTCCGGCGCCGATATCGGCGACTGCTTCGCCGGGCTTCAAAGCGAGCACCGCAATCACCCGGTCCGGCATCTGCCAGGCATCGCGAGCAGGATCGTCGAAGCCTTTGGCGGACGCGGCCGGATCGAAATGGTGTTGCATGTGATCCGGGGGCTGCGCGACGGCGAAACGCCCGGCGAGGAGGACTACCGCGAGATACCATTTGGAGGACATAGTTCACAAGTGGAACGCTCTCAATTTAACATCAATTTCCCTGAATTCTTATGCGGCAAATTGTCGCATTATGCGTTATGCCGTAACTGTAGCGCCGCGTCAAGATATGCTCGCTTGATCGCTACTCAACGCCCGGGTTGGAGTTCCCAAGCGCGGAAGACAGGCACAGGATCGCGATCATGACGAACGCCTCCGCGCGTAGGAGTTTTGCCATTATGCCTGCCCCATCGCTGCTCGCCGGACGTCCCAGACACCGGAGCCGGTTAAAGCCTCCCAGGATGACGGCGATTCCTGCCAGAGAGGCTTTCGTAAGCAGGATCGCGCCCCATTGACTGCTCCACAGAACACGGAACGTCCGGTGCATGTCACTCCAAGCTACATACAATCCGGAGAGCACCAGAATGATCAGCGCCCAGGTGACGGTCCGCGATAAAGTTTTTCCATAACTCCACAGTGCCGGCACGGCGCGATTCGCGAGCATGCGAGGGGCGACCAGGAAACCCGATACCACAATGGCTCCGGCCCACACCGAAGTCGCGAGCAGGTGAACGAACTGCGCAATTTCGGCGAGTGAAAAATCGCCTTGCTCGGAAGCGTGGCTCGAAGCCGCTTTCGTCGCCGCGAGCACGCACAATGCTGATGCCGAGACCCATGACGCGGCCGACCCGGCACGGTTGCCGTTCAAGAATTGGATTCCGAGCAGAATCGCGAGCGCGATCGAGTTGGTGTACCAGATAGCGCCCTGGCGCGTGGAGGAAAGAATCGTCGGAACGAGCGTCAGAGTTGGCCTGAACTGAGTGGATCCGCTCATGCTCGACGCCACAAACCACGGATGCACAACATGGCAGACGATCAGGCAGGCGAGACATACGATCCCCAATCTTTTGAGCACGAAACCGGAGACTGCTCTATCTTTCTGAGGGTGATCGACCCCACCGCCTCGCAGCCAATAGAGGGCCAGGCAGGCTCCGATAAAAAACGCGTAACTCGTGTCGGATAGGGCGGCGGACAGGACACGGAGCGCGGGAACGAGATTCCCCACTACTTAACCGTGAATTTGTATTCGCCTTGCGAGCGATGGGTATCGGTGGAAACTCCCACCCAGTGCACGGTATAAACGCCAGGCGCTAAAGGAGGAAGAGCGACCGTCATCACTTTGGTGTCTGCACCGACCATCGATGCTTCCTTGTTAACCGCCTGTCCTTTGGCATCTGTGACCGTGATCTTGCTGAATTTGGGTTCGAGAGCGCCGCTGAACTTGATCGTAACGTTTTGCGGAGAGCTCACGGTGGAATCCGCAGCCGGAGTCATGCTCACGGGAGAAGTGTGGGCAAAGACAGCGGGAACGAGCATCGCCGCGGTGAGCAAAACAGCAGGAAGAGATACCGTGCGGGTCATCCGGAAGTTCATGGATTCACTATACTCGCAGTCGAGCGATTGCCGAATGCGGCAAATTGTCGCAGGAAGGAGATGCGACGATTTGCCGCATTGGTTCGATTCTCGAGCGCGTCTATACTTGACAATCGGCGGCCTTGCACTTCCAGTGAGGCCGCGCTCGCGCCAGAACTCCAATTCGCCGGAACGAAAATACGCGTTCGTAATGAGTTCAAAATGGTGACACACCTCGAACGACCCTCGCTCACCAGACAATTGGGCGGAATGAGCGCCACTGCACTGGTGGTTTCGAGTATGATCGGCACGGGCATCTTCAGCACCACCGGATTCCTCGCCGGCGATCTCGGCACTCCCAGCCTCGTGCTTTGGAGTTGGGTGGCTGGCGCTGTGTTTGCCCTGCTGGGTTCGCTTTGCTATGCCGAACTCGGAATGAATCTGCCCGAATCAGGTGGCGAATATGTATACCTCTCGAGGGCGTATGGCCCGATCTGGGGATTTATGTCCGGATGGGTCTCGTTTTTCGCCGGGTTCTCTGCACCCGTGGCTGTGGCGGCGCTCGCGTTTGCTAGTTATCTCGGTCAAGTGTGCGCAGCCTGCGCTGATGACAAAGCGCGCATTCTGCTGCGCGCCGGTGAATGGAGCTTTCAGTTCGGCAAGACGCAAATGATCGCTTGCTGTCTAGTAGTGTTACTGACGATCGTGAACGTGCTCGGCGTGCGCGGGTCGAAAGGACTTCAGAATGTGTTTACGATCGCGAAGATCGCGATTCTAGCGGCTTTCATCGTTCTGGCGTTCACGGTCGGGCATGGAAGCTGGCAGCATTTCGCCCAAAGCACTGCCCGAACCTCGTCGAGCCCTCTGCCTGCGCAGTTCGCGATCAGCCTCTTTTATATTTATCTTTCCTATAGCGGGTGGAACGCGGCGACGTATGTGGCTGGGGAAATTCGGGATCCTGGCAGGACGTTGCCAAGGGCATTGATGCTCGGGACCGGACTTGTCGCAGCGTTGTATCTGATTCTCAATGTGTTATACATTTACGCCGCGCCACTAACTTCCCTGAGAGGGCAGGTGGCAGTCGGGGCTTTAGCGGCCTCCAATCTGTTCGGGCCGGGTGTTGCGACTGCGTTCAGCGCGCTAATGGCACTTTCGCTGGTAGCCTCCGTGAATGCCCAAGTCATGACCGGTCCGCGAGTCTACTTCGCCATGGCGCAAAACGGAGCGTTCTTCCCTTCAGCGGCGAAGATTCATCCCCGTTGGCGTACACCCTGGATGGCAATCGTCGCACAGGGGATCTGCACATTGGTGATGACTACGACCTCCCTGCCTGATTTGCTACAGTACATCGGATTCACTTTGAGCTTTTTTACCGCGCTCGGAGTGGCCTCGCTGTTTCATTTCCGGCGGCAAGCGGGTTGGAAAAAGCTGCGGGCGGTTAATGTCGCTTGGCCGCTTGTTCCAATTCTTTTCCTGTTGCCCGAGGTTTGGATCATTATTTTTGGGCTTCAGTTGAAACCGTTCATTTCGCTAGCTGGCGCCGCAACGATAGCGGCCGGCGCGCTGGCTTACCGGTTCGGCGCTCGGCGAATCAGCGCGCCCGGAGATCTCGCGGTCACCCCACCAGAGTGATGCGAAAAAGCGCCTCGCAACTGATCGCGATGCCAGACGCTCGATCACGTCGTGACCGGGGGCACGAGCTGGTTATTGCCGAAATCACTCCAACGTCGCAAGCTTCGATCAGGCTCGAAAGCGTCGGGTAGGCGACAGCTTATTCGAACGGGTACTTGGGCGGAAGGATGTTCTGCAAGCGAAGATAAACTTCGCATTGGCCGCGCGTGTGGGCCATGTGAGCGAACGCGCCGTCGAATGCTTCGTAACCGGATTCTTCGATATTGGCAAACTTCACGGTGCGGACGAGTTGGTCAGGCGTCGCCTCATCCAGGGCTTTCATGACGAAATCTTCCGTGTCGTGCAAATAAGCCAGAATCCGCGCTTTGTCGGTGGTGCCTTTCGGGGGCGCCTTGGGGCCTTTCAATCCGGTGACCAGTTGCGCCATGCCGACGTTGAAGACTCCGATGTGCATCGTCAGGCCGCCGTAATTTCTCTCGGTGGGTTTGGCGGTGGAGGGCGGAATGTAACCAAAGGCCTCGGCCGGCATTGCGTTCACAACGGTGTAGGTGAAAGCGTAGGAACTCTTCCAGTGTTTCTTGGCGTTTTCTTTCCAGTTGAAATCCTGCGCCGCCAAAGGCAGCGCCAGTGAAACGCAGAACGCGATCGAAATCGTTCGTAGGGGTCTCAGCATGACTCATTATATGCTGGGCATCGCCCCACCACCCGTCGGCACACTGCGTCAATTTGTCGCACCGCGTCAAGACTGGGAAACTCGACCGAGATTCCTGAATCTCTTATGATTGTGTGTGGCCCGGCCGTATCCGCATTCGATATTCAGAACAGTGAG
>Ga0335081_10018337_pt1 | contig 11316 bp, 7 predicted proteins | sample Lox_Sample_35_FD_206713 | JGI IMG/M metagenome (GOLD analysis project Ga0335081, IMG submission 206713) | Soil microbial communities from Loxahatchee National Wildlife Refuge, Florida, United States - Lox_Sample_3.5 | ecosystem: Environmental > Terrestrial > Soil > Wetlands | place: USA: Florida... | reverse complement strand
AACTCCCACCGACGGGCCGAGCGATTTGGTGAGCTGGCTCGTTCCGTGGCGCAGCGCCACGTGCGAAATTTCGTGACCGATCACTCCGGCAAGCTGCGCTTCGTTGTCCGCCACCTGCATCAGCCCGCGGTTCACGTAAATAAATCCGCCGGGCAGCGCAAACGCGTTGATGTCCGCCACATTCACGCATTTAAACTGGTAGGCAAACTTCTCGCCGGGCGCATATTGCGCCAGCCGTTTTCCGAGCGCGTCAAGGTAGGCATTCACTCGTTCGTCTTTCAGCATCGGAAGCTGGTGCTCCGCTTCTTCCGAATACTGCAGTCCGAGCTTTGTGTCTTCCTGCGTGGAGAAGAGGTTCCAGCCCGGCTTCAATTGTGTGCGCTGATCCGTGCCGGGGCCCGCCGCCAGCGGAAGCGTGCAAATCGCGATAGCGCACACACAGGCCAGCGCGCGGCGCAGTTCGCGGGAAACAGTAAAATGAACGCCGGGAGTCACAACCGGGTGCATGGCAAATGAGTATAAGATGAAGCCCGCTTCAGGTCACCCACGGAAACGAGTTCGATGTCCAGAAAACCGCCATCGCCTCTGGCCGCTTTGCTCCGCAAGCTCGAGCGCTTCTATGGCAAGCCCGAACCGCCAAAATCCATCTTGCCGAAAGTTTCGAGCCGCGCCGATGCCTACGAAATGATTCTCTACGCGAATTGCGGCTACCCGGCCACCGACAAAGCGTGCACCAAAGGATTTGCGGCGCTGAGAAAGCTGGTCGGCCTGCGTCCGGAGGAGATCCTCGGCGCCTCCGACGAAACTCTGGCGCAAGTATTTCAGGGGACGGGGATGGTGCCCGAACTGCGCGGCCAGCGCATTCGCGAAATTGCCGCGCGCGTGAAACACGAATTTGAAGGCGATCTCGGCCGCGCGCTCAAGGGGCCGCTGAAGGAGGTGCGCAAAGCGCTCAAGAAATTTCCCACCATCGCCGATCCCGGCGCCGACAAGATTCTGCTCTTCACCCGTATCGCGCCCATCGCCGCGGTACCCTCTAATTGTGTCGAGGTGACTGTCCGGATCTTCCGCGGCCAGGAGTACAAGAACTACGGGCAGAATTACCGCGCCGCGCAGGAAGTGCTCCACGAAGGGCTGCCTGAAGATTGCGACTCCCGCCTCCGTGCCTATCTGCTGCTCAAACAGCACGGCCAGGAAATCTGCAAGCGCACCGGGCCGCTGTGCGACCAGTGTCCCGTTGCGGCACATTGCAAGTATTTCCGGCTGCGGCGCCCTGCTGAATAGCAGGACCGGATCGCTGATTCAACAAAACCCGCTTCGATTGCGCTCGCTTCTTGTGCATACTGTACTGCCTTTTATCCCCGGGAGGTGCCTATGAGGACGTTACGAAATCTTGTTGCCATTCTCGTGATGCTCACCGTGGTTCGTGCCACCGGCGCACAGAAAAAAGAAGCGGCCCCGGCGCACGTGCCCGCACCGTCCGAGTTCCTCGGATTTCAAGTGGGCGGAGACCGCACGCTCGCCGACTACAAGCAGATCGGCTCCTACTTTCGCGCGCTGGCCGCGGCTTCGAATCGCGTGGAGATTGAAGTGCTCGGCAAGACCACGCTGGGCGAAGAGATGTTCATGGCCGTCATCTCCAGCCCGGAGAATCTGCACAACAAAGCGCGCTACAAGGAAATCGCGCGCAAACTCGCCGATCCGCGCGGGATGACGCGCGAGCAGATCGACGCGCTGGCGCACGAGGGCAAAGCAATCCTTCTGATCACGTGCAACATCCACTCCACCGAAATCGGTTCGAGCCAGATGGCCATGGAATGGGCGCACCGGCTGGCCACGGCGCAGGACGCGGAAACCCTGCACCGCCTGAACGATTCCATCGTGCTGCTGGTGCCTTCGCTCAATCCCGACGGCGAAACCATGGTCACCGACTGGTACCGAAAATATCTCGGCACGAAATACGAGGGCGGGCCGATGCCCTACCTCTATCACCACTATGTGGGCCACGACGACAATCGCGACTGGTTCATGCTGACGCAGATCGAAACGAAAAACGTGAATCGCATGGTCTACCACGAGTGGTATCCGCAGTTCTGGCTCGACGAGCACCAGATGGGTTACACCGGCCCGCGCATTTACATTCCGCCGAACGCCGATCCCGTGGCGAAGCTGGTGAATCCGCTGGTTCACCGCGGCAACAATCTGATGGGCGCCACGATGGGCTGGCGGCTGGAAGAAGCCGGAAAATCCGGCGTGATCTACGGCTACTCGTTTGACGCCTACTGGCCTGGCGGAACACGGAACACCGGCTGGTGGAAAAACATGTACGGCGTGCTCACGGAAGTGGCTTCCGCGCACATCGCCACGCCGATTGAGGTCGCTCCCACGGAGCTGCAGGGCGGACAGAAAGGACTGATCACCTACGAGCAGCAGATCAATTTCCCGAATCCCTGGCCGGGGGGCGTGTGGCGCTTGCGCGACATCATGGATTACGAGCTCCTCATTTCCGATGCCGCGCTAGAGACGGTGACCAAATATCGTCCCGATCTGCTCCGCGGTGTCGCGTCGATGGCCGAGCATGCCGTGGAATCCGCCGACGCCGCTGCGTATTGGCGCATCCCCACGGAAGACCAGTCCGATCCCGTGCGGGCGGCGCGCCTCGCGGCGCTGATGGCCGAGCACGGCGTGGAAGTGCATCTCGGCGCAGACAAGAAGTCGTTCATGATCCCGCTGGCGCAGCCCTATGGAAGATTCGCGGACGAAATGATGGGCATCCAGCGCTATCCCGAAGTGCGTCCGGCGGCGAACAGCGGAATCCTGGAACCTTATGATGTGGCTGCGTGGTCGCTCCCCCTGATGATGGGAGTAAAAGCCGAAAAGATTGAGGCCGCTCCGGCCGAAATGCCGTCCCCGGCTCCGCTCGCCGCAATTCCCTGGCCGGCCAGCGGGCTCAACGGCACCGGGAAGTACTACCAGGTGGCGGACCATCAGAACAACGTATTCGCGCTCATCAACGCCATGCAGTCGGCCGGCGGGCAGGTGTTTCTGGCGCACAAGAGCGGAGAAATGACCTGGGTCATTTTCGCGGCGCACCCGCAACTCGCCGCGGAAGTCGAGCGGCTGCACCTGCTGCTCCGCGCCCGCGCGGATCTCCCCGAGGGCGCCATCGCGTTGAAGCCCGTTCGCGTTGGCCTGTACAAACCCTACATCGCGTCAATGGACGAAGGCTGGACGCGCTTCATCCTGGAGCAATACGGTTACAAGCTGAAGAACATCGAGAACAAGGAAGTGAAGGCGGGCAATTTGAACGCGGCTTACGACGCCATCATTCTTCCCGACACGTCGCGGAGCGTAATTGTCGACGGCCGCGGCGGCTTTGGCGAAGGCGGCGGTGGCGAGGAATTTCCGCCGGAATACACCGGAGGGATTGGCAAAGAGGGACTGAAGGCGCTTCGCGAATTCGTGGAGAACGGTGGCACGCTCATTACGCTGGCCGGTTCGTGCGCGGTGATTCCCGGCGAGGAGTTCAATCTTCCGGTGCGGAACATTTTCGCGGCCGGAGAAGGTGGCCGCGGCGATTCTTCCGCGCCGTTCAATATTCCGGGCTCGCTGCTGCGCGTGAATGTGGATACGAGCCATCCGGTGGGTTACGGAATGGCCGACCAGATTGATGTATTCTTCGACGCGCCCATCGCGTTCCAGACTTCGCCGCCTCCGGCGGAAATCAAGCGGTCGGTGATCGCGTGGTACCCGGAAAACTCGAAAGATATTCTCGTCTCCGGCTACGCCCGCGGAGCCGAGCGGCTGGAGCGGCGCGCCGCGGCGGTGAGCTTTACCAAGGGAAAAGGCAAGGTCGTGATGTTCGGCTTCCGGCCGCAATTCCGCGCGCAGACGGAAGGAACATTTCAATTGCTGTTCAACACGATTCTTTGGGCGGGAATGTAATCCGGAATTTCGGTAATGGGCTGCTTTGAATGGATAAACAAAGGTTCAGAGCCCAAGTGGCCTTTGCGGGTCCAAGTCATCGATCCTGAAGACTGCTTTCACATGCGGGCGTAATAAGTACCAGACCACCCATGGGCACAGGGCAAATTCCGCCGAGATGATGAGCATAAAGGGAACCGTGGCGCTCCCCAAAAACAATTCGTAATACTCGCTCATGAGACCCCAAAGAAATAAGAAGGTGTAGGCTGAAACCGCCGCAGCCAATAAAGTCAGCCCCAGTGTGAGCCTGTGCGCCCACGCTTTTCGTTTCCAAAGACCTAGGCCAGCCATTATTGCGATTGCTGCGCAAGCCAGAAAAGCGATCCCCACAAAAGGAAAACCGGCAAAAGTTGTCACGGCCCCCGTTACCCAAGGCACCACAAGCAGCCAACTCCAGACCTGAATCACTTTGAGGCCAGTGAGTGTTCGTTGCTTTCCGTGGGTGTCATAGCTTATTTCCATACAGTCCTATGCCGCTTTTCCTGCTTCCGCTCTTCACTCTCCCACAGTTCAACCTCGGCTCAAAGTAGCCCACCACCGGAATTTCGCCCGCGTTGACAGGCCGCGAACCAGGCCATAAGATTCGCGCGCATGTCTTCTCCGTCTCTCATTGGCCAGACGGTCGGCCACTATCGCATCCAGGAAAAACTCGGCGGCGGCGGGATGGGTGTGGTGTACAAGGCCGAGGACACGCGGCTGGGCCGCAGCGTCGCGCTCAAATTCCTGCCGGAAGAAACCGCGCAGGATCACGCGGCCATCGAGCGGTTCCAGCGCGAAGCGCGTTCCGCTTCAGCGCTCAATCACCCGAACATCTGCACCATCTACGACATCGGCGAACACGCCGGCCGCCACTTTATCGCCATGGAGTTTCTGGAGGGCCAGACGCTCAAGCACCGAATCGAGGGACGGCCTCTGGAGGCGGAGACAATCCTCGATTACGGCATTCAGATCGCAGACGCGCTGGATGCCGCTCACGGAAAAGGAATCATCCATCGCGATATCAAGCCGGCGAACATCTTCATCACGCCGCGCGGCCAGGTGAAAATCCTCGATTTCGGCCTGGCCAAGCTGACGCGGCGTTCAGCCGGCGACTCGGCGGGCGCCACGTTTTCCGCCGATGCCGGAGCGGGACCCGCGGACAATCTGACGAGTCCGGGCACGGCAGTAGGCACCGTCGCTTACATGTCTCCGGAGCAGGCGCGCGGCGAAGAAGTGGACGCACGCTCCGACCTTTTTTCGGTCGGCGTGGTGCTCTACGAAATGGCCACGGGGCGCGCACCTTTCGGTGGAAACACTTCGGCTGTTGTGTTTGAGGCGATTTTGAATCGCGCTCCCGCATCGCCGGTTCGGCTGAATCCGAAAATTTCTCCCGAGCTGGCGCAGGTGATCGAAACGGCCATCGAGAAGAACCGCAAGACGCGCTACCAGACCGCGGCAAAGCTGCGGGAAGACCTGAAGAAGCTGAAACACGATTCCGAATCCGGCCGGCCCGCGGCGGAAAAAGGCGCGGAAAAGTCTCTCGCCGTCCTCTACTTCGAAAATCCCGGCGGCGAGAAAGAGGACGAGTACTTCCGCGACGGAATCACGGAAGACATCATCACCGAGCTGTCGCGGATCAAGGAACTGTGGGTGCTGACGCGCTCGGCGGTGATGGCCTTCCGCGACAAGCCGGCGAGCGCGCCGGACGTGGGCCGCGAGTTGGGCGCGGCCTATGTGCTGGAAGGCGGCCTGCGCCGCGCGGGCAACCGTCTGCGCATCACGGCGCGCCTGGTGGAAACGGCGACGGCGCGATCCGTGTGGGCCGAGCGCTACGACCGGCAGATGGAAGACGTCTTCGCCATCCAGGACGAGATCGCGCAGAGCATCGCCAAGGCGCTCAAGCTGATGCTTACCGACCAGGAAAAGCGCGCCATCGAGAAGGCTCCCACCACCGATATCCAGGCGTACGACTACTACCTTCGCGGCCGCCAATTCTTCTATCAATTCCGGAGCAAAGGATTCGAGTTTGCCCGGCAGATGTTTGCCCGCGCGATTGTGATCGACCCCAAGTATGCGCGCGCGTATTGCGGCGTGGCGGATTGCTGCTCGTTTCTTTACATGTATTTCGAGCGCGGCGAGGGCAATCTACGCGAAGCCGATACGGCAAGCCGCCGCGCGCTGGACCTCGATCCGGAACTGGCTGAAGCTCACGCTTCCCGCGGGCTGGCTGTGCTGCTGAACAAGAAATATGAGGAGGCAGAGTCGGAATTCGAGACCGCGATCCGGCTCAACCCGAAACTGTTTGAGGCCTACTATTTCCATGCCCGGGCCTGTTTCGGCCAGGGGAAAATCGAAGAGGCGGCCTCGCTTTTCGAGAAGGCTTCACAGGTAAATCCGGAAGATTTTCAGTGTCTGATCATGCTGGGCCAGGCCTATACCAGCCTGGGACGAAAGGTGGAAGCGGTAACCGCCCGCCAGCGCGCGCTCACCATCATCGAAAAACAGCTCGAATTCCACCCCGACAACGCCCGCGCTCTCTACATGGGGGCCAGTGCGCTGGCCGATCTGGGACAGAAGGAGCGCGGATTGGAGTGGGCCAAGGTCGCGCTGGCCATCGACCCGGAAGATCCTTCAATTCTCTACAACGTGGCCTGCTCGTTTGCCATTCTGGGGCAGACCGACCTCGCCATCGATTCCCTGGAAAAATGCATGATGCGGAATGAATGGTTCAAGGACTGGGCCGAGCACGATTCCGACCTGGACTCGCTGCGCACCAATCCACGTTTTCAAGCTCTGCTGAAGTCCATCTAGCTGGCGGTTCGAGCACGCAGGAAGCGTTATTCGTAGCGAAGCGCGACGAGTGGATCAACGCGTGTGGCGCGCCGCGCGGGGCCGTAGCAGGCCAGGAACGCAACCAGCAGCAGCAACACAGTGACCGCGGCAAACGTCAACGGGTCGCCCGGTTCCAGGCCAAACAGCATGCTGCGCAGGAATCGCGTTACACCCAGCGCGGCTGCAATTCCGATGAGGGCGCCGATGGCCGCGAGACGCAGGCCGCGCGCCACCACCTGCCGCAGCACATCAGAGCCGCGAGCCCCCAAGGCCATGCGCACGCCAATCTCGCGCGTGCGGCCTGCCACCTCGAACGCGAGCAGTCCGTACAGTCCTATGCACGCCAGCAGCAGCGCCAGCAGGCCGAACAGCGTGGAAAGATCGGCGAGCAGCCGCTGCTGAAACAGCAGATCCTCGATCAGCTTCTGCTGCGTCTTGATTCCGAAAACGGGCAGATCAAATCCGGAACGTTTGAGCACTTCGCGCACGGAGGAGATGGCCGCTCGCGGATCGCCCGCGGTGTGCAGCTCGAAAACTCCGCCTTCTCCGCTCGGCTCGTAAATCGTCGGACGCAGTTCATCCCACAGATTGGAATAACGTGCGTCGCGGACCACGCCAACGATCTGCCAACCGGCCTCGGCGCAATCGTCGGGCCCAGCGTCGGGATCCTTTCCCCCGCCGAATCGCTGGCCGATGGGATTCTGGCTGGGAAAATACTTGCGTACGAACGATTCGTTGACCACCGCGGCGACCGGCGTGCCGGATACAGACGAGTTGGAACAGCGCGCGTCGGGCTTGGTCCCTTCCATCTCGTACTCCGCCGCGGTGAAGTCACGGCCCGCACGGAGCGGCATGCGCATTGTTCCGAAAAATTCCGGGCCCACGCGAAGGACGTTTGCGTCCGATTCCTTCTCGGTGGAAAGACCGTGGAGCCGGAAGCCCGTGGTCCACAGGCTCTGGCTGAGCAGCGTCAGCGTGGAGTAGCTAGCTGATGTGACTCCGGGAACGGCGGTGAACCGGTCGCGCAGATCGCGAAAGAAAACGCCGAGCTTCTCACCCTTGTATCCCGTTAGCGTGGGGTCCACTTGAAACGTGAGAATGTTGTCCGTTTCAAATCCCGGGTCCACTCGTTCCAATCTCGCCAGCGTATGCACCAGCAGGCCGGCGCCCACCAGCACAATCACCGTAAGCGCCACCTGTGCAACCACGAGCACGCTGCCGGAGTGGAACCAGCCATGGACTCGGTCTCCGGCGCCGCTCCGCTTGCCGCCGTCCTTGAGCGCCGGCGTAAGGTCTGCCCGCAGCGAACTCCATGCAGGCGCGAGACCGAACAAAATTCCCGTCACGACGGCAGCGGCAGCCGTAAAGGTGAGCACGCGCAGATCGAGCGCCGCCGAAAAACTCATCGGCCGGTCCGATATGCTCGTCAGCAGGGCGAGCAGGCCGCGCGCGCTCCAGATGGCGAACAGCGTTCCGAGCGCGCCTCCGGCAACGGAAATGGCCAGGCTTTCCGTGAGCAGTTGGCGGACGATGCGCGCGCGGCTCGCACCCAGCGCCAGCCGCACCGCGATCTCCTTCTGCCTTCCGGCCGCTCGTGCCAGCATTAGTCCGGCCACATTTGCGCAGGCGATTAGCAGGACGATTCCCACGGCCAGCATCAGCACGTAGAGCGGCGACGCAAATCCGCGCCGGGCTCCGCTCAGGCCTGCTTCTGCTGCCAGGAGGTGGAGGGCCGGCTTGTCATCCGCCTTGAAGGCCGGCTTGTCGCCATGAGTCATTTCGTTGAAGAAGAACCCGTTCACTTCCTGTTCGGCGGCGCTGCGCGCAATCCCCGGCTTCAATCGGGCCACTGCCACCACCCACCACGAGCCGGCATCTTCCTGGCTCGGCAGCCAGCCGCTCAGTAGCTGGGACCGCGCCGACATTGGAACCCAAAAGTCGTGCGTCTCTCCCGGCGTCAAATTGGGAAACGATGCCGCCACGACGCCCACAATCGTGAAGGGATGATCCTGCAGCCGTATCGTCCGCCCTACAGCCGAAGGATCGCCTCCAAACGATTGCTGCCAGTAACCGTAACTGAGCACCACGACCGCGGGAGCTGTGGGCGCGTCGTCGGCAGGCTCCAGGAGCCGCCCAGCGGCTGGCGGAACTCCGAGCGTTTCAAAATAGTCGCCGGAAACATATTGCCCATTCACCAGACTCGCCGGGCCATTGCCGCTCAGATTGATCTGGCGCGCCGAGGCGAACACGGCAAGACCGGAAAACAGATTGGTGTGCGCGCGCACGCCTTCCACAAACGGTTTGGAGAGGCTGCACCCATGCGGGCTGGACCCGCCAAATCGGTTTTCGCAGTCGCCGTAACCCCAGGAGCTGTGAATCGAAGGTTCCTTGTGCGCGGTCCACTGCAACAGAAAAAGGCTGCCGGAATCGCGCACCGGCAGGCGGCGCAGCAGGATGGCATCGATCAAACTGAAGATGGCAGTGTTCGCGCCGATGCCGAGCGCGAGAGTAAGCACGGCCACGGCGGTGAAACCTGGGCTCTTGCGCAGCACGCGCATTGCATAACGCAGGTCCTGCCAGATCTGCGTAATCACCGAGAAACTGCCTCGGCGCGCCGCATCACGGTCTTCCGCCTGCTGTTGGATCGTGGTCATCGTGGATTCTTTCCCGCGCGGCGATTGGGTCAGCGCACTGGCGAGCGTGGCCCAGTCGGCGACGTGCTGTATGGCCGCGGCTTCGGCCTGCGCCGGTTCCATGCCGCGCTGCAAGCTCTCGTTGTAGGCCTCGTCAAGCTGGCCGGCGAGTTCCTCGACGATCTCCTGTTCGCGCTCCGGCTGTAGGCGCGGGACGCGCAGATGCTCGCGGACATAGCGCGCCCAATCAGGCATGGTCCGGCCCGGTGATGCGCTTGATGGTCATCACAAATTCGTCCCAGGTGCCGCGCTGCTCCGCCAGGAATTTGCGTCCGGTGCCGGTCAGCCGGTAGTAGCGGCGGCGGCGCTCGCCCGCGCGCTCCACCCAGCGCCCGGCAATGAGCCCGCGATCTTCCAGGCGGCACAGGATGGGATAGAGCGAGCCGATGCGGAACTGGATGCGGCCCTTCGAGCGCGCTTCAATCAGCTTGCCGATGTCGTAGCCGTGGCGCGGGCGCGCCTCCAGCAGCGAGAGCACCAGAAACTCCGCGCTTCCCTTCTTCAATTCGCGGTTGAACATACTTCAGGACGATATACTGCACTGAAGTCTATGGTCAAGTAGCATCGGCAAACTTGCGCATCCGGACGGAGGAGAGCTTTCTCACCACACGCCAGCCGTCACTCGCCACTGACTTCATGGACGCTCCGTCACAGGCTTTCCGCTCGGCTGCGGCAGAGGAGCCTTCGCGCCGCCGCGCGACTCACCCGCGAGCAGCGCGTCCAGACTCCCGTAGGCATAAATCGTCGGCGCCTTGTCGGCCATTAGTCCGCCCGTATCGGCGGTCGGGCCGTAGTTGCTATGCAAGCTTCTACCCAGCATGCGCAGCATGGCCATCTGCTGGCCGCGATGATGCGAACTGTGCGTTAGCCGGCGCGTCATCACCCAGGCGCGCGAGCGCTTCGCATCAAAAAATGTGGTCTCGCCTTCCCACCACACCTCGTCTTTCCTCTCGAGTTCCGCCAGCCGCTTCCCGCTGTCTTCCGCATATCGCTTGATGAATTCGAGGCGCGTTTCCGGCGAGGGCAGTGGCGGCGCCCCCACGTCAATTCCCAGCATGTTCTTGAACCACAGGTTCTCACTCACGCATTGATGCACCATCTGCTCGTGCACGCTCCGCCCGCGCTTGTCTGCCGCGTTGGGACGCAGTGGGAGGTCGTCGTCGCGGAATTCGCCCCACACGCTCAGGATTTTGATTCGTTCGGTGGCGTACGTCTCAATCAGGAAGTCGTATCGCATCGGCACAGTACCTCGGCGGAAGATGGCGCATCTTCCCACCGCGGCCGGGGACGGTCAATGTACGCGAATGGCCCCCGGCGTCTGTAAGCTACAATATTTGCGTAAACTATCGCCGACATGTTCCGCCGCCTCCCTCTCGCGTTCGCCGCAATACTGCTCGCCATGCCCGCCTCTCGCGGGCAGGATCAGACTGATCTTTTCTCCTCCTACATTGATACCCAGTTCCAGGCCGCCGTCGGCGAAGTGCCCAAGCTCGCCTGGTTTCTGCCCGATGGCAACGTGGTGGCGCAAGACACAGCGCCGACCATCGTCGTGTATTCGCGTTCGGGCACCGCGCACCTTGCTCATCTGCGCAATACCCTCTCGCAGACCGAAATTGCGGCGCTCCGCAAAACGCCGCACGTCGCCTGCGACCTGGCACCCGAGGGAGATCCCGTTGTCGCCTCCGTGTACACCACGCTCGCGCGGCCAGACGGCATGAACCCGCAGATTCTCACCACCGCCAAGCTGCTCCCCGGTCTCCAGGCAGGCTTCGAGAAAATGCCCCTGCGCGGCCGCGCCGAGAGCGATGTGTGGAAGGAAATGCAGCCA
>Ga0335081_10018336_pt1 | contig 11316 bp, 8 predicted proteins | sample Lox_Sample_35_FD_206713 | JGI IMG/M metagenome (GOLD analysis project Ga0335081, IMG submission 206713) | Soil microbial communities from Loxahatchee National Wildlife Refuge, Florida, United States - Lox_Sample_3.5 | ecosystem: Environmental > Terrestrial > Soil > Wetlands | place: USA: Florida... | reverse complement strand
CGCCTCCCGGCCGGATGTTCGAGGAGCTCGGGGCCGAGGAGCGGGCGACCCGCGCGCCCCCGGCGGGCCCAAGGGGGCGCCCGGACGAGGCGCCTCTCCTCGCCTCCGGGCGAGCCGCCCCGAAGAACCCCCGCGACGCGACCCGATCGATCGCGGCGCCAGGCGCTCCTCGTCGCTCGGAGATACCGTCGTGAGCCCTCCCCTCCCTGCGCGCGAGCCCGCGGCAGCAAGAACGCACGGCCCCGAGGAAGCCCGGCGGGGCCCGACCCTCTCCACCCCTTACTGCCGGGCCGAGCTCGCGTCCGAGGGACCCGAGGCGCTCCTGCGCTTCGCGGGCGCCCTCCTCGGCGAGGAGGCGGAACCCCTGGCCACCTTCCTGGAGAAGGTCCACGCGCGCCTGCTCGAGCTGCGATGCCGAGAGGTGACGCTGGACTTCCGCCGCTTCGAGCTCGTGAGCCCGATAGCCTTCAACGGATTCGTCCACTGGGTCTCCCTGGTCCAGGCCGCGCCGGCGACCGCGCGCTACCGCATCCGCTTCCTGGCCGACAAGGAGCGGACCTGGCAGCGCGTCGCCCTGTACGTGCTGCAGGGCCTGGGCGGCGACATCGTCGCCGGGACGGAGGCGTCGTGAGCGCCCTCCGATCGCGGCGCGTCCGCCGCGCCCTCGACCTCGCGAGCCGGCCGGCTTCGGGGCCTTCCGGCACACCGCGGTCGAAGAGCGAGCCGCGCGACCTCGACGAGGACCCGAAAGGTCACCCCATGCTCAAGGCCGACTACGCCGCCGCCCTCATCGAGTGCTTCCTCGACATCTACAGCGAGCACTGGCTCACGGCCCCGGCGGCGAGAAAGGCCCCGGCGAGGCGAGGGCCGGCGGCCGAGCGCCTGCGGCCGGCCGTGCTCGCCGCGCGGCTCGCCCCCCTGGTGGGCGAGCTCGTCCACCGCGCCGGCGAGGACGCAACGCACTTCGGCCATCTGCTCGACCCGGGGAGACGCCAGGACGTGGCGCGCGTCTGCCTACGGGCCCGCAGTTCCTACGCCTCGTCGGCGACCCGCGAGCTCCCTCGAGCGAGCACCTAGCGGCGAGGAGCTGGTGCGGCTCGTGGGGTGAGCCGAGGGGCCCACCTCGCCCGGCCACCGCTCGTCCGTGCGCGGTCGCGCCCGCGGGGCGACTTGGAAGGGCCACCGGGTCGAAGCGCCGGGTCGTCCGGTACCCCCGGCGGCGGACGACCCCCCGCCCTCCGACCTCGCGGTCTGTAACCTCCCGAGTTGCCTGGAAGCCTGGGCGGGCGGGTGGCACGCCGCTCGCACCCCACGGCGGGCCGGGTGGTCTCGAAGCCTCGAAGCCATGACGGCGGAGACGGGCCGCGAGGGCGGGCCGGGGCGGCCGGGGGTCTCATTGCGAGCGAAGCCGCGCGCGAGGGCCTCGAGGCCGGGCGCTCGCCGGGCGCGCCTCGGGGCCCGATTCCGGCGGGCGCGGCTCGGGGCGTCCCGGCCCGACGAGGAGGCCGCGCGCGATGATCGGCCTCGTGCAGGCCAAGGCCACGCCGCTTCGGACTCGCCCGCGGCAGGGGGCCGATCACCGGCTCACCTGGGCGCTCGTGGCGCTGGTCCTGGCGGGGTCGCTCGCCGCCACCTACCTCCTCTTCAGGTCGTCGCGCCTGGAAGCCGAGCAGGACCTGCAGGCGGACTTCTACTTCCGGGCCCGCGACGCCGAGGCGCGCATTGCCCAGCGCATGAGCGCCTATGAGCAGGTGCTCCGCGGGGCGCAGGGGTTGTTCGCGGCCTTTCCGCAGGTGGACCGGCGGGCCTTCCACGACTACGTGAGCGCGCTCGGGCTCGAGCAGAACTACCCGGGCATCCAGGGGGTGGGCTTCGCGCTCCTGGTGCCGGCCGAGGCGCGCGCGCGGCACGTGGCCGCCCTCCGCCGGGAGGGCTTCCAGGACTACCTCCTCAGGCCGGAAGGCGAGCGCGATCCCTACACGGCCACCGTCTACCTCGAGCCGTTCAGCGGCCGGAACCTGCGCGCCTTCGGCTACGACATGCTGTCCGAGCCGGTGCGCCGCGCCGCCATGGAGCGGGCCCGCGACACGGACGTCGCCGCCCTCTCCGGGAGGGTGACGCTGGTCCAGGAGACCGGCACCGAGGTGCAGGCCGGCTGTCTCATGTACCTGCCGGTGTACCGGAAGGGCGCCCGGCACGAGACCCTCCTCGAGCGCCACGCGAGCCTGGTCGGCTGGGTCTACGAGCCCTTCCGCATGGGCGACCTCATGTCCGGCCTGCTCGGCGAGCGGGCCGCCGAGCTCGAGGTGTGGGTCTACGACGGCCGAGCGATCGCGGACGCCACCCTGATGTACGCCGCGCGCGCCGGAGGCCCGGCGCACCGACCGAGCTTCGAGGTCGTGCGCACGCTGGAGGTGGCCGGCCGGAACTGGACCCTGGTGGTCCGCTCGACGCCCGGCTTCGAGGCACGGCTCGACACCGCCAAGTCCACCCTCATCGCGCTGGCCGGTACCGGGGCGAGCCTCCTCCTCATCCTGGTGGTGTGGCTGCTCGCGAGTGCGCGGGCGCGGGCGCTGCGCGCCGCCCGCGCCATGAACGCCGACCTCATCGAGGCGCAGCGCGCCCTCGTCGAGAGCACCGCCGAGCTGCGCACCAGCCAGGAGCAACTCGCCCTCGTCATCGAGGGCAGCGACGACGACTACTGGGACTGGGACCTGCGGACCGGGGAGATCACGCGCGGTCCACGCTACGCCCGGAGGCTCGGCCACGGGCCGGAGGCCATCCGATCGGGCCGGGAGGACTTCGCCGCGCGCGTCCACCCGGACGACCGGCCGCTGGTGCTGGCCGCGCTCGACGCCCACCTGGAGGGGCGGACCCCGCAGTACGACGTCGAGTACCGCATCCACACCCGGGCCGGCACCTGGCGCTGGCAGCGCTCGCGCGCCAAGGTGGTGGCGCGCGACCCGGCCGGGCGGCCGCTGCGCGTCGCCGGGATGGTCACCGACGTCGACGAGAAGCGCCGCGCCGACGAGGAGCGCCGGCTCCTCGCCGGGATCACGAGGACTATGGGTGACGCGCTGGTGATCGTCGACCCGGAGCTCAGGATCACCGGCTGGACCGGCGCCGCCGAGCAGCTCTACGGCTTCGCCGTCCCGGAGGCGCTCGGCCGGAGCCTGCCGGAGCTCTTCGCCCAGGAGTTCCCCGACGGCGACGGCAAGGCCTTCCGGGGGCGCCTCGCGAGCGAGGGCGCGGCGCGCGCCCGCGCGCGCCACCGCCGGCGCGATGGCACCGCCCTCGACGTGGACCAAAGGGTGGAGGCGCTGCGCGACGAGAGCGGGCGGCACATCGGCTACTTCAGCGTGAACCGGGACGTCACCCAGCAGAGGGCCGCCGAGCGGGCGCTGCGCGAGAGCGAGGCCCGCTTCCGCGCCATGGCCGACTCGGCGCCGGTCCTCATCTGGATCTCCGGGACCGACCAGCGCTGCACCTGGTTCAACCGGCCCTGGCTCGAGTTCACCGGCCGCGCCCTGGAGGAGGAGGTGGGGGACGGCTGGAAGTCCGGCGTGCACCGCGCCGACCTCGAGCGGGTGGACAGGGCCCGCCGCGAGCCGTTCGGCCACCAGCGGCCCTACAGCGTGGAGTACCGATTCCGCCGCCGCGACGGTCAGTACCGATGGCTCATCGAGTCGGGCACGCCTCGCCGCGACGAGCGGGGGGCCTTCGCCGGCTACATCGGCTCCTGCATCGACATCACCGACCGCAAGTACGCCGAGGACGCGGTGCGGGCCGCCCAGAGGTTCACCCAGGCGACCCTGGACGCGATGTCGGAGCAGATCTGCGTCCTCGACGATCACGGGAACGTCATCGCGGTGAACGCGGCCTGGCGCGCTTTCGCCATCGCCAACCAGGCCCGATCGAGCAACGTCCTCGAGGGCATGAACTACTTCGAGGTCTGCGCCAGGGCCAAGGGCTCCGGGGCCGGCGAGGCCGCGGCCTTCGCGGCGGGCCTGACCGAGGTCCTCGCCGGCCGGCGCCAGTCCTTCTCGCTCGAGTACGAGTGCCACTCGCCCCGGGAGCAGCGCTGGTTCGTGGCCAACGCCACCCGCTTCGCCGAGGACGGGCTCGTGCGGGCGGTGGTGGCCCACGTGGACATCTCGCCCCGCAAGCGGGTCGAGCTCGCCCTCCTGGAGAGCCAGGCCCTCGTGCGGGGCATCGTGGAGACTACCCCCGACCCGGTGTACGTGAAGGACGCCGAAGGCCGCATGCTCCTCGCCAACCCCGCCTGCCTGAAGGCGCTCGGCCACCCGGCCGATGCGGTCCTCGGCAAGCGTTCCCCAGACTACCAGCCGGATCGTGCCGTGAGCGACGCGCTCCTCGAGCACGACGCCCTCGTCATGCGCTCGGGGGTGGCGGGGCTCTTCGAGGAGCGCATCGACACCCCCGAGGGGAGTCGGGTCTACCTCTCCACCCGCTCCCCGCGGCGCGACGGGAAGGGGTCCATCACCGGCATCATCGGTATCTCGCGTGACATCAGCGACCGCAAGCGCCTCGAGCTCGAGCGCGAGCGGCTGCTCGAGGAGGCCTGGACCGCCACCCAACGGCGCGAGCAGATGCTGGCGGTGGTGGCCCACGACCTGCGGAGCCCTCTCGGCGCGGTGGTGCTGGCCGCCCACGCCCTGGAGCGCTTCTGCTCCGACGCCTCGCAGAGGAAGAGCTTTGACGAGCGCCTGGAGATCATCCGGACGGCCACCGAGCGGATGGGCCGGCTCATCGAGGACCTGCTCGACGTGGCCGCCATCCAGTCGGGGCGGCTCCGGCTCGCGCCGGCCGGGAACGACGCCGGCGCCATCGCGCACGAGGCCGTGCGCATCAGCTTGCCGGAGGCGAAGCGGCGCGAGGTGACGCTCGACCTCTACGTCGAGGGCGCACCGCTCCCTGTGCGCTGCGACCGCGGACGCATCGTGCAGGTGCTCAACAACCTCCTCTCCAACGCCTTCCACGCGACGAGCCGGGGCGGCCAGGTGACGGTACGGGTGCGCCGGGCCGAGCGAGGCGCGGTCCTCTCGGTCACCGACGATGGCCGCGGTCTCCCCCCTGGACGGGCCGACAGCCTCTTCGAGCCCTACCAGCGCGGCCCGAACCCCGGTTACAAGGGGGCGGGCCTGGGGCTCGCCATCGCCAAGGGTATCGTCGACGGCCACGGCGGCCGCATCTGGGCCGAGAGCCCCGCCACCGGAGGCGCCACCTTCGCCTTCGAGGTCCCCGGTGCCTGAACGACCTCCCACCGCCTGCTGCGCAGCAGGGCCCCGGCCCGCCTCTGGGCCGGCCAGGGTCCTCGTGGTGGAGGACGACCGGGAGATGCTGCGCGGGTTGCGGCTCCTGCTCTCGGAGAGCGGATACGAGGTGACCGCCACCGACGGCGTGCGGGCGGCCCTGGCCGCCTTCCGCGCCTCCCCGCCCGACCTGGCGCTGCTCGACCACGCCCTAAAGGACGGGACCGCCTTCGATCTCCTCGGCGCCTTCGCAGAGATCGACGCCCGGGTCCCCTCGGTGGTCCTCACCGGCACGGCCGAGGCCGATCTCGAGCAGCGCCTGCTGGCCAAGGGCGCACGCGCGTTTCTGGCGAAGCCGGTGAACCCTGGGGCCCTCCTCGCCGCGCTCGCGGGCGCGCTCACGGCCCGCCCGGCGAGGTGAGCGCCGGCCCTCGGCACCCTCGCCCCGCCGCAGGACCTGGGTCGTCGCCGCGCCGGCGCGCTCGCCGCTCGCCCCACCCCGGGCGCTGGGGCGGGTCCGCCGCGAGCCAGTGACCAAGGTCGGCCAGCCACTGACGAGAAACGTCGCTCGGGTGGCGCGCCGCGGGCCAACCCCCGGACTTCGCTTGCGGGCCCTGCGGGCCCCGAGGTTGCAAGTAGGCCGCTACACGCGATCCCGTTCCCTAAGCTCGGCCAGCACGCCCGGGGGCGGCCCGCGGCGCGAGGCCTCCCTCGAGAGCCCACCATGACCCGCTCGATCGGCGCAGAGCGAGGAGGGACGCGGATCTGGCCCTGCTACCCCTTGTCCCACAGCGCCGGGCTGTACGCCTTCCTGCGGTGGTGCGCGAGCCAGCTCGGCTGGCTCGACTACTTCGAGAGCCGGCGGCGCACCCTGCACGTCTTCGTCCTGAGCTCACCGCTCAAGTCCGGCGGCCAGCCGCTCTGGGGCCTCGCCAAGGGAACCCGCCCGAGCCGGCTCGCGCGCACGCCCCCGGCCTGGGCCGACATCTTCCTGTCCCTCGAGGCGGTGGCGCATCCGGAGTACCTGGCCGAGACCTTCGTCCACGAGCTGCGCCACGCGATCGACCTCTTCGAGGGTGCGCGGGAGCGGATGACCCGGGACGAATCCGAAGAGCTCGCCCACAGCACCGAGGAGGAGTTCTGGCGCAGGGTCCCCAAGCACGTCGTGGTGTCCGAGTACGCGAGGCTCGTGGCGGCCGACGTCCGGCGCGCGCTGGAGTGCTCGGTGCGGCTCACCGGCAACGACGCACACGCCGCGGCCCTCGCCTCGCTGAACGCCTACTCCCTCCTCTCGCAGTACCTCGCCTCCTGGGCCCGCAACGGCGTCGCGCCCTCCGACGACCTCTTGCGCACCGGCAAGCACCTCCTCGCCGAGGGCGAGCTGTGGCGCCTCATCTCGAAGCGCCGAGAAGCCTCCTGACCCGCGGCGCCGGGCGAGCCGCGCGTGGCCTTCGAGCGAAGGTCGGGTTGCCCACGCGCACCCCGGTCGGCTAGAAACGCCGTCGCGCACCCGCACGGAGGGCCCTTCCGACCATGGGCGAGGAGTTCCAGGTCCTGTCCCGTCGCACCCTCGCGGGGCGAGGCGGGTGGACCTCGCGCCCGCGCCCGTTCGCGGGGCGACCTCGCGAGCCCCTCGCGCGCGCGGGGAGGCGTTGCGCCTCCCGGCCGGTCCGCGCGGTCGCCCTGGCCTTCCTCGGCACCGCGCTCGCCTGCGGCTCCACGAACGGCAGGAGTCCGCCCCTCGGGGCCCCCATGACCGGACTCGCGCCCGGAACGTGGACCTGGGTCGGCTTCGAGGACTCGAGCTGCAGCGACGGCTCGCCCACCGGCATCGGCGTGAACCCGGGAGAGGGCCCCGACCTCCTGTTCTTCCTCGACGGGGGCGGCGCCTGCGCCTCGGCGGAGACCTGCTTCGTCCTCCACACCGCCACCCTCGGTCCGTTCGGCGAGGGCGAGTTCGAGGCGCGCGTCGCCGAGAGCCCCGGGTCCATCCTCGACCGGAACCTCGCCGGGAACCCCTTCGCCGACGCCACGCTCGTGTACGTCCCCTACTGCACCGGCGACGTCCACGGCGGCGACCGGGTGGTCACCTACACGGATGGCCCGGGCGGCACCATGCACCACACCGGCCACCTCAACATCCTCGCCTTCCTGGCGCGAGTGGCGGCCACCTATCCCGCACCGCGGCGGCTGGTGGTGACCGGCTCCTCGGCCGGCGGCTTCGGCACGCTCGTGAACTACCAGACCTTCCGCAGCTACTTCCCCGGCGCGGAGGGCTTCCTCGTCGACGACTCCGGCCCGCCGCTCGAGTCGAACGGCGGGCCCCTCATCCAGGCCGGCTTTGCGTCCTGGGGCATCGCCGACGTCCTCGATCCTCTCTGCGGAGGCCCCGGCCTCTGCGAGGCCGATCTCTCGAAGGGGCTCTTGGCCCTCCTCCGCAAGTATCCCTCCGACCGGTTCGGCCTCCTCTCGTGGAACGCCGACCCGACCATCTCCGCCTACTACGGCATCAGCGTCTCGACCTTCACGAGCGACCTCACGGCGCTCGTCTCGGATGTCCTCGCCCCCTCCGCCAACGGGCGCGCCTTCGTCGCGGTCGGCTCCACCCACACCATGCTCGGCGATCCCGGGAGCGTCGCCCAGAACGGGGTCGGGCTCCTCCCCTGGCTCGGCGCCGAGGTGGGCGGGAGCGCGGGCTTCGCCTCCGAAACGCCGTAGCGCAGCGCCGACTCCAGGCCCGCGTGGGCCTGCCTCCCCCTCCCGGGCGCGCGTCGAGGGAGGCCGGCGGAGGCCTTCCCACCTCGCAGAGGGCGTGGCTCCCCGCGGCGGGGTACGCCATACTGTGGTCCTCCTCCATGAGGCGCGATCGACACCCCATGACCGCTCCCGCTCCGAGGCGCACCGCCTTCACGGCCTTGGCCCTCCTCGCCGCGGCCTGCGCAGGGCCGCAGGCGAGCCGGCCCGCCTTGCAGTCCGACGGTCCACCCCCGCTGGCTCTGCCGGCCGGCGAGGAGACCGCGCTCAGGCTCAGCGCCCGCGGTACCCAGAACTATGAGTGCCGGCCGGCGAGCGGCGGCGGCGCCTGGGCCCTGGTCGCGCCGGAGGCCGAGCTCTTCGACGCCTCCGGCCACAAGGTCGGGCGCCACTACGCCGGCCCTACCTGGGAGAGCAGCGTGGATGGCAGCCGGGTCAAGGCGGCCGTGAAGGCGCACGCCGATGCCCCCGAGCCCGGGGCAGTGCCCTGGCTCCTCCTCACCGCCACCGAGACGAGCGGCGAGGGCCTCTTCGGGCAAGTGAAGAGCGTGCAGCGCACCGACACGCACGGAGGCCAGCCCCCGGCTGGCCCCTGCGCCCCCGGCGATACGGTGAAGGTCCCCTACTCGGCCGTCTACTGGTTCTCGCGAGCGCGTCCCTAGCCGGGGCGCCGGCGGGCGACCCGCCACCGAGGCCGCCCGCTCCGTGCGCCGTGCGCGGCCCGCCAGCCCGCGCCGGCGACGAGGAGGGCCCGTGGCATGGCGCAGGCCGACCGACTGAGACGCCGGGAAGGGCGCGCCGCGGCCGAGGCCCGGGCGGAGGGCGAGGGGTGGCTCGGGCGGCCTGCCGAACCGGCGCTCTTCGCGGCGCTGGCCGTGGCCTTCGCCCTCTTCTTCGGCCTCATCACGCGATGGGTGGTCTTCGAGTACGACCTCTTCTGGCACGTCCGCGCCGGCGCGGAGATCCTCTCCGGGGCCCCGGTGCAGCGGGTGGACGCCTGGAGCTTCACCGCCCGCGGGCGGCCCTGGTTCAACTTCCAGTGGCTCTCCACCGTGGTCGACGCCCTCGTCTACCGCGCGGCCCAGGGCCGCTACGCGGTCTTCAGCGACCTGCGCGCGGTCCTGGTGGGCCTGTGGATCCTCGCCCTGGTCGGGTTCGTCCGCCGGGGCAGCGGGGAAGGCCCGGTGGCCTTCGCCCTGGCCATCCTCCTCGTCCCGTGGGCCTACCTCGCCTGCGCGTTTCGCCTGCAGATGCGGCCCGATCTGTACGCCTTCGCCTGCTACGCACTCCTGCTGCTGAGCTCCCTCTCGCGGTGGCGCCCCGCGGTGAAGCGGGCCGCCGGCCTCGCCATCCTCCTCGCCTGGGCCAACTTCCACTCCGGGACGATCCTGTTCGGCTTGCTCTTCTTCGCGGCCGCGGTGGCGCTCGACCCCGAGGCCCCCCGGGAACGCTTCGCCGTCAAGGCGGTCTTTGTCGCCGGCGCCGTGGCCACCTGGTTCCTCACCCCCATCGGCTGGCACGTGATCGGGGTGGTCCGCACGGCGCTCACCTACGACTACGCGCTGACCGGCAACCCGGACCTGCGCCCGTTCGACCTCAGCCTGCTCGAGTACCGCAACGGCGGCTTCAGCCTGCTCCTGTGGGCAGCCTACACGTTGCTTTCCGTCGCCTGCACCTTCCTGGCGAGGCGGCGGCCCCTGCCCGGCCCCTACCGCCGGTTCGGGTTCGTCGTCCTCGTCGGGGCGGCCCTCACCGCGCTCGCCCTGAAGAACGTCCGCGCCCTCCCCTACCAGATGGTCTTCCTGCTGCCGGTGGTCGCGGCCGGGCTGAGCGAGCTGCGCGCCCGCGCCTCGAGGCGACGGTGGGCGCGCCGAGCGACGCGCCTCGCCTGGGCCGCCGCGGTGGTCTCGATCCTGGGATTGGCGCTCCCGGACCAGGTCCGCTACGTCGCCAAGCCGCTCGGCGCGGAGGTCTACGACGTCGAGATCCCGGTGGAGAGCACCGCCTTCCTGAAGGCGCATCGCCCGGCGGGCCAGCTGCTGAACGCCTACCGGTTCGGCGGCTACCTCGTCGGCGAGCTGCCCGAGTACCCGGTGGCCATCGACGGGCGGGACTTCCCCTTCTTCGCCTTCCGCCGCGAGATGCGGGCCTCCATGGCGAGCCCGGAGTCCTTCGCCGCCTTCCTCAGGCGCCGCCAGGTGAACACCGTCCTCGAGACCTTTCCCGGCATGACCTACCAGCCAGGCCAGGGCTTCTCCGACACGCACGCCCTGCTCTACCCGAAGAGCGAGTGGGCCCAGGTCTTCTTCGACAACGTCTCGGTCGTCTACCTGCGCCGCATCCCGCAGAACGCCGCCCTCATCGAGCAGTTCGAGTACCGCAGCCTGCGCCGCGGGCTGCCGGCCAACTTCGGCGCCGAGTTCAGGGGGCTCGACGCCGCCACCCGGGCGTCCTTCGAGTCGGAGATCGATCGCTGCCTCCGCGAGAACCCGCGCTGTGCCTACTGCCTGGTCGGCAAGGCGGCCTTCGAGCAGGCCCGCGGCGACCACGCGGCCGCCCTCGAACGGCTGCGGCGCGCCCTCGACATCGATCGCCTGAATGCGGCGGCCCTGCTCGAGCTCGCCGCCGTCCAGGATAGCCTCCACCGCCCGGAGGAGGCCGCCCGAGCGCGGCGCCGCTTCGAGCACGTGACCACCCCGCAGCTCGCGCCGTGAGCCCTGCGCTCGAGGTCGGTTGTCCTGGCGCCATGCCGACCGCCCAGCTCCTCCTCGACTGCCGCAGCGCACACGGCGAGGGGATCTTCTGGGATCCGCGGGTGGGGCGAGCCTTCTGGACGGGCCTCGCCGGGCAGCGGCTCTGGTCCTACGATCCAGCGGGCACTTCGGAGGCTTGGCCGCTCGCGGAGCGCCTGTGCTGCTTCGCACCCTAAGGCGAGGGGCGGGTTCGTGGCCAGCTTCGCCGGAGGCGTCGCGCTGCTCGAGGGGAGGCCGCCCTCGCGGCCATCTCCTCGGTGCAGCGGCTCGACCCCGATGGGTCCATCACCGTCCTCGTCGAGCGGGTCCGCTGCGCCGACAGCCTGTTCTTCTCGCCGGACGGCCGGACCCTGTACTTCGCCGACTCGCCGACCGGGACCATCGAGGCCTTCGACTACGACCCGGCCACAGGAGGGGTCGGGGCGCGCCGCCCCTTCGCCCGCGTGCGCGCTCCCGGAGTCCCCGACGGCTCCTGCGTGGACGCCGAGGGGTACCTCTGGATCGCGGTCTTCGAGGGCTACCGGGTCGACCGCTGG
>Ga0335081_10018334_pt1 | contig 11317 bp, 9 predicted proteins | sample Lox_Sample_35_FD_206713 | JGI IMG/M metagenome (GOLD analysis project Ga0335081, IMG submission 206713) | Soil microbial communities from Loxahatchee National Wildlife Refuge, Florida, United States - Lox_Sample_3.5 | ecosystem: Environmental > Terrestrial > Soil > Wetlands | place: USA: Florida... | reverse complement strand
CAGGTCGAGGACCCCAACCTGCAGATCACGGTGGACGAGGCGAAGAAGATCGATCCCGCGGTCGAAGCCGGGGGCGAGGTGCGCTTCTACAAGGCCACCGACGTTCTGGGGCGCATTGCGGCGCAACTAGCCAAGCAGGTGATCTTCCAGAAGGTGCGCGAGGCCGAGCGCGACACCGTCTACAACGAGTACATCGGGCGAGTGGGCGAGATCGTCACCGCCACGGTGAAGCGCACCGAAGGTCCGGACGTGATCTTCGAAGTGGGCAAGACGGAAGCGCGCATGCCGCGCAAAGAGCAGTCGCGGCTGGAGTCTTTCGCCATCGGCGAGCGGCTGAAGGTGGTGATAGGCCGGGTGGAGAAGTCCTCGAAAGGCCCGCAGGTGGTGGTTTCGCGGGCGGCGCCGGAGCTGGTGCAGCACCTGTTCCAGACCGAAGTGCCCGAGATCTACGACGGCACGGTGGTAATCCGCGCCATCGCGCGCGAGGCCGGCGAGCGCACCAAGATCGCGGTTATGTCCAAGGACAAGGACGTGGATTCGGTGGGTGCCTGCGTGGGCATGAAAGGCATGCGGGTGCAATCGATCATCCGCGAGCTGCGCGGGGAAAAGATCGACATCATCGAGTGGCACGACGACCCCGTTACCTTCGCCGAGAAGGCTTTGCAGCCGGCCAAAGTCTCGAGGGTTTCGGTGCTGGAGGCCGGGGAAAAGCACTTGGAAGTGATCGTGGACGACAGCCAGCTCTCGCTGGCCATCGGCAAGAAAGGCCAGAACGTGCGGCTGGCGGCCAAGCTGCTGGGCTGGAAGATCGACATCAAGAGCGAGGAAGAGAAGCGGCAGGAGGTGGAGCAGCAGATGCAAGCCTTGGTCGGCTCCGCCAACACTCCGCTGGATCAGGTCGAGGGCCTGGGTGAGGGGCTGATGGAGAAGCTCACCGAGGCCGGCGTGACCACCGTCGAGGCCCTGGCTGACATGACTCCCGAGCAGTTGGAGGCCATCCCCGGCATTGGCCCAAAGACGGTGGAAAAAATCAGCATTGCGGTGAATAATTACTTTTCCGGCTTAGAAGCGGGGGAAGTGGCGGCCGAGTCGGCGGAAGTTGCGACGGAGGAGCCTCCGCCCGCGGCGGATGCCGCATCGCCGGGCGATCCGAAGACGGCCAGTTCAGAGCCCGAAGAGACAGAAGCCGCCGGACAGGCACTGGAGGCCTCGGCGCTGGAAGAAGTGGAGAATGCTCCTCCAGCGGGCGAGGTGGAGGTCGATTCGACCGAGCCGTCGCCGGAGCTGGAGGCGCCGCTTCCACAACCTTCTGAGGACGCCGGCGAATCGCAACCCGACGAATCGGAGCCTAAGAAGTAGGGCCGATCCTTTGAGATGCATGGACCGTGCGACCCGCGGGTCGTATCGACATTCAATCACTATCAACCCGAAATACCGTGAGGCTGCGATGAAGACTTAACGGAAATTCGGAGAAATACAGGGCGGATGCAACCCAAGATTCGAATCAACGATCTGGCCAGAGAGTTGGAAGTCAAGAGCAAGGAGATTCTCGATCTCCTGCCCACCCTTGGCGTCGCGGAGAAGAAGACCCATTCCAGTTCCATCGAAGTGGACGAAGCGGAAAAGGTGCGGCAGCACTTTACCGCGCACCGGGAGATGCCCACTGGTAAGGAGACGCGTGCTGGACGGCCGGGCGCCGACGAGATCAAGCCAAAGTTCGACCTCTCGCATATTTCGAAGCCTGGCGACGTGTTGAAGGCGATCCAGCAGAAGACCCATCCGGCTCCGGCACGTCCGCCAGCGCGCCCGCCTGAAGCTCCGGCGCGCCCCGCAACCATGGCGCCGCCACATCCGGCAGCGCCGCCTGAAGCTCCGGTAGCGGCCAGGCCTGCTGCTCCCATTGCTCCTCCCGCGCCCATTCGACGTCCGGTGATCACAGCCCCGGTCATCGTGCCCGCACCGCCTCCCGAACCGTCCCCGGCAGTGCCGGTTCCGCCGCAGGAAGCCGCTCCGGAAGTGGCGCCAGTATCTGAAGTCATCGTGACGCCGCCGCCCGTAAAGCCGGCACCTCCTCCCGCGCCACCTCAGGCCATGGCTCCGCCGGCGCCGGTCAAAGTTACGCCGCCGCCCGCGCCGCCCCAACCTGCGAGACCGGCAGCGCCGGCGCAGGCCGGAGCTGCCCATCCTGCACGACGCGTAATCATGCCGCAGACCGGACCGCGGCCTGTCTACCAGGCGCCGCCGCAACAGCCTCCACGGCAACGTCCCGTGGCGCAGAGCCGGCCAGCGCCCGGCCGCCCGGTTCCGGGACAGCCGATCTTTCAGCGTCCGCGCCCAGCCGCGCCCGGCACGCGCCCGCCCTTGCGGCCAGGCGAACGCCGGCCCATGCATCCCACGCGGCAATCCCCCACGGGCACGCGACCGCTGGGAGTAGGACCGGGAGTGCCACCGCCTTCCGCGCGTCCGGCGGGGCGTCCAGCCCCGGCGCGGCGCCCCGGACAGCGTTATGTCCCGCGCGGCGTCAAAGAAGGCCCCATGAAGGGCTTCGTGCCGCCGCCGCGCAGCCTGGACCTCTCGGCGGAGCCGCTGCCCATCACCCGCAACATCACCATCACCGAGGGCGTCAGTGTGAAGGACTTGGCGGAGAAGATTGGGGTGCGCGCCAAGGACGTGATCGCTCGCCTGCTGGCGCGGGGCGTGATGGCCACGGTCAACCAGACGCTCGATGCTGAGCTGGCTCGGGAGATGGCGCGGCAATTCGGCGCTGATGCTCAGGTCATTACGTTTGAAGAAGCCGCCGCCAAGGAAGCCGCCGAGGTGCTGCCCGGCGGCGAAGAAGCAGCGGGACAGGAAGTAGTGCGTCCTCCGGTGGTCACCATCATGGGCCACGTGGACCACGGCAAGACCAAGCTGCTGGATGCCATCCGCAAAACCAACGTCGCCGAAGGCGAGGCGGGCGGGATCACGCAGCACATCGGCGCCTACAAGGTGCAGATCGTCGACCCGCAATCGCCGGCCTACGGGCGCGAGATCGTGTTCCTCGACACCCCCGGCCACGAAGCATTCACGCGCATGCGCGCGCGCGGCGCCAAGGTCACCGATATCGTGGTGCTGGTGGTCGCCGCCGATGACGGCGTCATGCCCCAGACCCTGGAGGCCATCGACCACGCCACCGCCGCCAAGGTCCCAATCATCGTGGCATTGAACAAGATTGATAAGCCCGAAGCCAACCCTGAGCGCGTCAAGAAGCAACTCGCCGATCGCGGCCTGATGCCGGAGGATTGGGGCGGGACTACGGTGTTCGTAGAAGTTTCCGCCAAGCAGCAGATTAACTTGAACCTGCTGCTGGAGATGATCTGCCTGGTGGCCGACCTGCAAGAGCTGCGGGCGATCCCCGATCATCCTGCCACCGGCGTGGTGATCGAGGCCAAGCTGGACCGCGGGCGCGGCAACGTGGCCACCGTGCTGGTGCAAAACGGCACCCTGCACGTCGGCGATTATTTTGTCATCGGCAACGTCTTCGGCCGGGTGCGCGCCATGTTCGACGATCGCGGCAACGCTCTCGAAGAAGCTCCGCCCTCGACACCGGTCGAGGTGCTGGGCCTGGAAGGCATGCCGCAGGCCGGCGACCAGATGGTGGTGGTAGCCGAGCGCGACAAGGCCCGCGAGGTTGCCCAATACCGCGAGCAGAAAGCCCGCGAGGCGCAACTGGCCAAGAGCACGCGCGTCTCGCTGGAAGGCCTGGCGGAGCAGGTGAAGGCCGCGGGCGTCAAGGAACTGCCCATCATCCTCAAGGGCGACGTGCAGGGCTCGGTGGAAGTGCTGGCCGACATGCTGGGCAAGCTGTCCACCGACAAGGTGAAGATCAAAGTGTTGCACGCCAGCGTGGGCGCCATCACCGAGACCGACGTGCTGCTGGCTTCCGCGTCGGACGCCGTCATCATCGGCTTCAACGTCCGCCCGGAACGCAAGGCGCAGGAAGTGGCCGAGCAGGAAGGCGTGGAGATCCGCCTGCACTCCATCATCTACGAGCTGCAGGACGAAATGAAGAAAGCCATGACCGGTCTGTTGGAGCCCACCATCAAGGAGACTTACCTGGGCCGCGCCGAAGTGCGCGAGACCTTCCGCATCCCCAAAGTGGGTATGGTCGCCGGCTGCTACGTGCAGGACGGCACCATCAAACGCGACGCCGAAGTGCGGCTCCTGCGCGACAATGTGCAGGTCTTCAAAGGCAAGATCGCCTCCCTGCGCCGCTTCAAAGAAGATGTGGCCGAAGTCCGCAACGGCTTGGAATGCGGCATCTCCATCGCCAACTACGGCGACGTCAAGATCGGCGACGTGATCGAGGCCTTCGTCACCGAGCGCATCGCGGCGGAAGTGCCGGCGTAAGAACAGTTGTCAGTTGTCAGATCGGCAAACTGGCAACTGGCAACTGGTAACTGATGCCCATCGCCTTCCTCACCCTCGAATTGCGCATCGAAGGCGCGCACTCTCTCAAAGACAAGCGCCAAGTCCTGCGCAGCATGAAGGACAAGCTGCGGAACAAATTCAACGTGGCCGCCGCCGAGCTCGATGCCACCGACCTCTGGCAGCGCGCCACCATTGGAGTGGTCTCCATTTCCGGATCTCAGGATTATCTACAAGGCCTGATGCAGAACGTGGAGCGCGAAGCGGGGCGCATTGCCTCCTCCACGGGCGCGGAGATCACGGACTCGTTCGTGGAATTTCTCTGAAGGCGCACAGCTCTAGCCGTGCCCGCACCATAGAAACCACATCGCCAGCCGCCATATCTATCGCTAGCCATCGCTAGCGGTTAGGAAAAACCCGTGCGCGGTTTCGAAACGGTCCGCCCGAGCCGAAAGTAACTACTCGGGATTGTTCGGCTCTGGTATTCTCTTGAGTTTTTCCTGGAGCGAAACCATGCCGGAGCGCCGCGGCCGGGAACATCACATGCAGCGCCTGGCCGAGGCAATGCGCGACGAAATCGGCGCCATCCTCGAGGGGGAACTGGCGGATCCGCGCATTGGTCTCGCGACTGTCAGCGAGGTGCAGCTGGCGCCGGACGGGCGCTCGGCGCGGGTGTTCGTGGCCGTCGCCGGCGACGACCAGCAGGCGCGGCAGACCATGGCGGGAGTTGAGTCGGCGAAGGGGTTCATCCGCCACGAACTGCTGGAACGCCTGCAGCTGCGGCACGCGCCGGAGTTGCATTTCCTGCTCGACGAATCGGAGCAGTACGGGGCACGCATTGATCAATTGCTGGAGCGCGTCAAAAAGCGGCAGCGGTAACCCGGGGACCACAGGGCCATGTTGAAGCGAGTGTTGCAGTCGATCGTGGCGAGAGAGCGGTTCGTGCTGACCTCGCACGCACGGCCCGACGGCGACGCCGTGGGCTCCGCGCTGGCTTGCGCGCAGATCCTGCGCAGCCTGGGCAAGAAGGCCGACGTGGTTCTAAGCAGTGCTCTCCCTTACATCTACCGGCCGCTGCCTTGTGCCGATCAGATCGTGCAGGGCGCCTCCGTCAACGGCCACTATGAAGCGGCCATCATCCTGGAATGCGACAGCCTGGCGCGCACTGGCATACAAGGTCTGGAGTCCAATTTCATCATCAACATCGACCACCATTACAGTGGGAAGCCGTTCGGGCACATCAACTGGATTGACCCGGAAGCCTGCGCCACCGCGGAGATGATTTACCGGCTGGGCCGAGAGGCGGGCGTGGAAATCACCCGGGAGATCGCCACCTGCCTGTATACCGCCGTGATGACCGACACCGGCTCCTTCCGATTTGCCGGCACCACCGACCGGACCTTCGCCTTGGCGGGCGAGCTGGTACGCTGCGGCGCCGACCCGGTGCGCTGCGCGCAGGAAGTATACTTCGCCAATCCCACGTCCAAGATGCGCCTGCTGGGCGCGGCGCTCTCCACGCTGCAGCGCGAAGGCAGCCTGGTGTGGATGCACATCACGCGCGCCCACATCGACTACTGTGGCGCCTTCGATGAGGATGCCGAGGGCCTGGTCAACTACGCCATCTCTATCGCCGGAGCGCAGGTAGCAGCCTTCTTCCGCGAGCTGCCGGATAAGCGTTACCGGGTGAGCCTGCGCAGCAAGGGCGCGGTGAACGTTGCCGCCATCGCCGAAATCTTTGGTGGCGGAGGACACTACAACGCCAGCGGGTGCTCGCTCGAGGGGCCGCTCGCGCTCGCGACCGAGCGGGTCCTGCGGGAGGTACGAGCGCGGCTCGCGCAGCATCCCGGGGCCAGCGCCGCTTCCGCCGGGTGATGGCTTAGTCCCCGCCGGCTGTTACACTCCCCCACATGTTCCAGCGCAGAACCATGGCGATCGAGCTGGTCACGATCGCGGGCTTCTGCGCCTTCCTTTTCTATTTTGGCCTGGCGGCGTTTGGGCTGGTGGGCGCCGATGAGCCCAGGTATGCGCAAATCGCCCGCGAGATGCTGGCGCGCCACGACCTGGTCACGCCCACGCTCTACGGCAAGCCCTGGCTGGAAAAGCCGCCCCTGTACTACTGGCGCGCGATGGAAATGTACTGGGTATTCGGGGTGAGGGACTGGGCAGCGCGCCTGCCGTCGGCGACCGCGGCCACGTTTATGATCGCGGTGATCTACTTTTTCCTGCGGCGCTTCCGGCCGGGCGCTCAACTGAATGGCGCCTTGATGACCGCCGCCTCGGTGGGCGTGATCGGATTTGCGCGCGGCGCCGGCACCGACATGCTGCTGACGGCGGCGTTTGCCGCCGGCATGCTGCTGTGGTTCCTCTGGTATGCCACAGACCGCCGAATGTGGTTGCTGCTCTTCTATTTCTTCATGGCTCTGGGCGCGCTGGCCAAGGGACCAGTAGCGCCCTTGCTGGCGGGACTGATCATCGTCGTTGTCGCACTGGTTGAGCGTAACGGGCGGCTGATTACACGCGCGTTGTGGCTGCCAGGCATCCTGCTGTTTCTTGCCACGTCGCTGCCCTGGTATGTTGCGGTCCAGTTGCGGAATCCGCAGTTTCTCCGCGAGTTCTTCCTGCAGCACAACCTCGAACGCTTCGCCACCAACCTCTATCACCACCGGCAGCCGTTCTGGTACTTCGTCCCAGTATTGTTGCTGGGGGCGATGCCGTGGACGGCGTTGGTGATCGCGGGCTGGGTAGAGACCATCAAGGAATGGCGCGAGCAGCCATCCCACGCGGGCAAAACCGGCTCGGGTGGGGCACCCTCTGACCGCGAAGGCACGCTGCCGAGGTTTCTGCTGATCTGGACGGCAGTCGTGGTGGTGTTCTTCTCGATCTCCGCATCGAAGCTGCCGGGCTACATTCTGCCGGCGATTCCACCCTGCACCATACTGGCCGCGAGCCGGGTGGCTGCGCGGGAGAGATTGGGCTGGCCGGTGATCATCGCGCAGGCGGCGCTCTCGGGAGCCCTGCTGGCTCTGGCGCTGCTTTATCCTAACCTGCTGGTGTATCGCCATCGAGTGCCGGCCGAGGCACGCTGGCTGGCGGTGGGCGTGGGGATGCTCGTGCTCGCGGCGACGCTCAGTGTCTTGGCGCGCAAAGGAGCGGCCGCTCTGCGGCTGGTGGTGCTGACGCCCGTTATCGTGGGCCTGGCTTTCCTGCTCCGCATCGGAGGTCCGGCGATCGACAACACGCTCTCTGCCCGTCCGGTCGCGCGTGCGATCACGCAGATGGAAGGCCGGCCGGTCGAAGTTGCAGTGTTCAAGACTTCGCGCGAGATCGAGTACGGGCTGGCCTTCTACCGCAACCAGGTGATTCCTCGTATTGCACCGGGGGAGATTCCGGCGCAGGATCACTTGGTCGTCGTGCCCGAAGCCGATAGTGATGAGTTGATCAAGCTCGTGCGCCCAAGACGCGTCTCCCGCATTGGCGCGTTTCCGCCCCAGCACCTGGAATTCTTCTGGGTCTCGACGCACCCACCTATGCCACTGGAGCATCACTGAGTACCGGTACTCGCGACTCGGCACTCGCAACTCGGTACTCGTACTGGTTTTCCCCCGAACCACGCACTAGACTCGTGTTTCCGGCGGAATTGCGCCATACTCCGGCGTTCGCGCCCGCTATGGATATTGTCGATCTCAGACACTTCGGGTCGGTGGACCTGCGTCCGCTGCTGGAACAGGAAGCGCAGCAGTGGGCGCAGGCGCTTGCCTGGGACTATCGCAGTTCGGCGGAGATGATCCTGCGCTACGTGGACGCGAAAATCCTGCCGGGCTACGCGGCCGTATCGAAAGGCCGGGTCTGCGGCTACGCCTTCTTCGTCTACGAAGGCAGCAAGGGAGTGATTGGGGATTTGTACGTAGACAACGGCTGGCGCGATGGCGGCCAGCAGGCGCGGGCGCTTGAAGAACAACTGCTGATGCACGTGATCGAGACCTTGCAGCACTCGCCCGGCATCCACCGCGTGGAGGCGCAGTTGCTCATGCATCCTGCCGACGCCGTGGCCCGGCCCTTCCTGGACGAGGGCTTCCGCCGCCATCGGCGGCTGTTCATGGTATGGCCACTCAACGGGGAGCGCCCACCGGCGGTGGCGCTGCCGATGCCTCCCGAGATACAGCTGCGGCGCTGGGGGGACAGCGACTTCGGCGCGGCCGCCACCGTCATCACCGTCGCCTACCGCAACCACGTGGATTCGGAGATCAACGACCAGTACCGCACCGTCAGCGGCTCGCAGCGCTTCCTCAACAATATCATCCGCTTCCCCGGCTGCGGCGCCTTTGACAACGATTCCTCGCTGGTGGCCATCCACCGGCCCTCCAAGACCATGGTGGCGCTGATCCTGTGCTCACGGGTGAAAGAGGATGTCGGACACGTCACCCAGGTATGCGTGGTTCCCGAGCAGCGCGGGCGCGGCATTGGCGAGCGCCTGCTGCTGGCTTCCGCCGAAGACCTGCGCCACCGCCGCTTCGGCTCGCTTTCGCTCACGGTCACAGAAGCCAATACACGCGCGGTCGAACTCTACAAGAAGCTCGGCTTCCACGTGGCGCGAGTGTTCGATGCGTTTGTTTGGGAAGGATGAGGATGATTGGGTAATTGAAAAACCGGGCCGGCTCTCAATTACTCGATTACCAAATCACCCAATTACTCAATGCCTCAACAGCCACATCGCCCACCCGGCGGCGATCGTCCCCACCACGAAAAACACGAAGCATTTGGCGCCGTACTTGATCATCTCGCGCTGTTCGCCGCGTTGGGTGATGCCAAAGACAATCGACGCAAAAAACGCGAACACCAGCGCGGCGGAGAAGTGCGAGAGCTGGATGGTCATTTCTTTTTTCCGATGGCGATGTCGTGAGCATCCACCGCGGCGATGATGTTCAGCAGCCCGGAAACGATGATGTACTTGGTGCCGTAATCAGCGGTGGCGAGGTTGATGGCCCCCAATCCGATGCCCAGCGCGCGGGCCACGATGTACAGCCCGCCGGCGCCCAGGTCGCCAACGAATCCCAGCATGTCCAGGATGTCTCCGGTGTTGAAGGCGTACACCTTGCCTTCCATCAGGATGCCGAGCACGAACATGGTCAACACCGAGGCCATCAGCAGCAGGCCGCGTCCCCAGCGCTTCTGGATCAGATGGCCGGCGCCGGGAACCAGCCAGCCGAGAGCGGGCGCGACCACGGACAACGCCGTAATCGGCTGCGGCGGCGCTTTGGCCGCGCTCTTTGCGCTGCTGGAGTCGGCCGCGGTGGTCTTCTGTTTCGCCATCAGATGATCACGATCTCCCGCTGGATTCTGCCCGTGACTTCGGCGGAGTCGGCCCGCACCAGCACGTCCACCTCGCTGCGCACGCCGAACTCCGGCAGATAGATGCCGGGCTCGATGGAGAAACAGGTGTTGGGCAGGATGGCGCGCTCGTCGCGGGTTTCCAGGTTGTCCATGTTGGGGCCGTTGCCGTGCACCGAGGTGGCAATGGAATGGCCGGTGCGGTGGATGAAGTATTGCCCGTAGCCGGCGCGCGTGATGTGCTCACGGGTAGCTTCGTCGACTTGCCATCCGGCGATGGGGCGGCCCATCAGCATGGCGTCCTGCACCGTCTTGACGCCCGCGTCCCGCGCCCCGCACACGATCTCGAAGATCTGCCGGATGCGGTCGCTGGGCGCCTTGCCCACGAACCCGGTCCAGGTGATGTCGTAGTAGACGGCGCCCGGCGTCTGCATCTTCCCCCAGATATCAAGCAGGACGAAATCGCCCTCACGAATGGGCTTGGAAGTCTCGGCCGTAGGCCCGTAGTGCGGGTTGCCGCTGTTGGCGTTCACCGCCACGATGGGCGGATCGTTCTCGTTGGTCAGGCCCTCGCGGCGGAAGGCCTCGTCGATCCACTGCTGGATAGCAAACTCGTCCGTGCCTTTGCCGTAGCGCACGCGGCGACCGATCTCACGGAACGCCTCCTCGGTGATGCGATCAATGGCATCGCGCGCCGCAAAGTGCGACTTCACCTGCTCTTCCGACCACGAGGCTTCGAAGCGCGAGACCAGATCGCCCGAGCTGACAATCTCCTTGCCGAAGCTGCGCAGCAGCTCGATAGTGCCCGCATCCACCAGCCCGATGTAGGGAATCTGGTTGTTGGGCGAATACTCCATGGCGATGGTGCGATGGGGCGCGACCATGGAGCGCAGGTTGTCCTGCTGCTCCTTCCACGAGGAGTACTCAAGCTTGCGTCCGGGGAGCGAGTCGAGGTGCCCGGCCTCGATGCGGTGCACCAGCTTCACCGGCTCGCCCTGCGCGGGGATCAGGTAATACCAGCGCCGGGACGCGAACAGGCTCTCCGCGAGCCCGAGCACGCGATAGGCGATGGGATCGCGATGATGGTGGTCGTAGAAAAGCCAGGCGTCGAACCGCTGTTCGCGCAGGGCCGCTTGGATGTCCTGGAGATTCATGAGCGAGAAGTCTATTTAATCATAGCGGGGGCAGTTTCGGGGGGAACAGCCCACCACGGAGGCACGGAAGCAAAGAGAAACGCCTCGTGCTCTATTTACTCGGACGCCACTCCCACCCCCCTCCCCCGCCTCCAGCGGATTCAGCAACTTACGCACTGTTAACAGTCGCGAACAGTGGTCGAACTGATGAAATAAAGGACTTACCCGCAAAAACAGTCCCTCAAAGGAGTTAGGCACGTTTTCGGGCCTTTTCTGGGCTTCCTGCCAAAGAGCACTGATTCGTCCAAGTTGCCTTTCTGGATAACATGGCTGCGGAAACGGCCTGCGCCGGGCCCTACCGTCGAGGCTCTATTGCAATTTGATATTGTATTTATATGAAGGATAGCATTAGCAACGGAGCGCTGTCAAGAAAAATCAGCAATGGCGCG
>Ga0335081_10018332_pt1 | contig 11317 bp, 7 predicted proteins | sample Lox_Sample_35_FD_206713 | JGI IMG/M metagenome (GOLD analysis project Ga0335081, IMG submission 206713) | Soil microbial communities from Loxahatchee National Wildlife Refuge, Florida, United States - Lox_Sample_3.5 | ecosystem: Environmental > Terrestrial > Soil > Wetlands | place: USA: Florida... | reverse complement strand
TTGCTGCGGAAAATCCTCCACATCCAGTTTTACCTGCGTATGCTGTCGCGTCGTCAACACCAACTGTCGCGTCTTCGATAGATCGATCTGCTCTACCTCGATTAATGAACCCGCGACTGCCTGGTCGAGTTTGTCCAACAACTCCAGCGCGCGGTAAATCTGCTCGGACTCGACCTGCCGTCCCACCTGCAGATCGGCCAGCGATACACCCGTGAGCGTCGGCACGGGCCGAGGCATCTGCGGCTGCAGCACGGTGCCGTCTGAAAGCTTGAGGGGCTTCATCACGACCCCACTGCGGTCGATGTAAAAGCTGGAATCGACGAACTCCCGGGTCGGCACACGCAACTGCGCGACCGCGATACGCTCCTCCACGTGGATGAACAACCGGTTCGGCAGCATCCGCCGCACTTCCACGGCGCGCACCAGCGGCAACATCTCCAGGTTGTTGCGCACCTGCGTCAGGTCGAGTGACAACAGGTTTTGTCCGACTCGCACGCCAGCAAACTGGACCACGCGTTCCGGCGTCAGGACGCCATCGTCATCCACCACGATCTGTTGGATCGCAAACCGCGGATTGTTGTACACGAGCCGATCCGCCGTCGTCTTGATCAAATGATACAGACCATAACATGTCGCCAGGAACACGCTGACGAAGAAGAAGACCATCAGCGTCACGCGCAATCGCGCCAACGCCCGCCCCCGGGTCTGCACCTTCACGTCCAGCAGATACTCCGGTCGTCTTTTCTTGCGATTGCCCAGCTTCATCATGAAACAGCAATGGTCTCCTGTTCCAATGCGTGGTCTGGTTTTCTCGGGACGCGGCGCGCCAGGGCCATCTGCACCAACCGCGCACATAAATCGCGAAATTCAATCCCGGCCGCGCGCGCCGCTTTGGGCACGAGGCTCGTTTCGGTGAAACCGGGAATGGTGTTCACCTCCAACACAAATAATTGGTTCTTCTTGCCGAGAATCAAATCCACGCGTGAGAAATCGCGGCAGCCGAGGCAATCATGCGCGCGCAAGGACACCGCTTTCACCTGAGCTTCGACTCCGCGATCCAACGGCGCCGGTACCAGGTACTCGGTCTGTCCTTTCGTGTATTTCGCCTCATACGTGAAGAAATCGTGTTTCGGCTGAATCTCGATCACCGGCAAGGCGTGCCCGTCGAAGATGCCCACCGTCAATTCCCGACCGGCGATGAACTGCTCCGCCAACAAATGATGGTCATAGCGCCAGGCAATTTGGCACGCCTCTTCGAGGTCGGCTTCTTCCTGCACAATGCTGACGCCCACGCTCGATCCCTGGCGGGCCGGCTTAATGACCAGCGGAAATCCGAGTTTCGACAAACGCTTCAAATCACACCGGGCGCGATCGAACACTTCGCATTTAGGAGTCGGGATTCCCGCGTCCATAAATCGCGCTTTGGCAACAATCTTGTCGAAAGCTATGGCGCTGGCCTCTGGTCCCGAACCTGTGTAGGCGATCCCGCTGTCTTCGAGCATCCGCTGGACAGTCCCGTCTTCGCCAAATACGCCGTGGAGGGCAATAAACACCACATCCACATCCCGGGGAATGACGAACCGGGCTTCCTGAACGTCCGTGGGGATCACTTTCGCTCCGGTCGAAGTCAGTGCGTTCGCGACTGCCGTGCCCGAACGCTGAGAAACCTGCCGTTCCGCCGACGGGCCGCCCATCAACACTGCGATCTTCAATCGTTTCATGCTCATCCTCCGTGTCGTTTCTTGCTGCCGAGGATCATCACTTCAGGTTCGAGATCAATCCCCCGCTGCTCGCGGGCGCGTTCGCGGATGGTCGAGATCAATTCCAGCACATCGCTCGCGGTCGCTTTTCCTTCGTTCACAATGAAATTGCCATGCACCTCGGACACGCGGGCGCCCCCCACGGCCATTCCTTTCAACCCGAGTTCTTCGATCAGCCTGCCAGCAGGGATTGATTGCGGATTCTTGAAAATGCAGCCTGCACTCGGCCGTGACGGCTGGGAAGACCACCGTCGCTGGGCGAAGGCACGCAAACGATTGTCGATGGATTTTTTCTCCGTCTTCACGCCACGCAGGATGGCCGATAAGGCGATATGACTGTCGAAGACAGGACAATTCCGATAGGTCACCGGCAGGCTCTGGGCTTCCGCATCGTAGATATTGCCCGAATAGCTGATGTACCGAATCCACTCAACCACATCGAAAGTTTGTTTGCCCATCGCGCCGGCATTCATCCGCAAGGCACCGCCCAGGGATCCGGGAATGCCTTCCAGGAATTCCAACCCGCCAAGTTCGTGTTTGACCGCCAGTGCGACAATGGTTTTTATACGTGCCCCCGCACCAGCGATGATTTGCTCGCCCTCGACCTGCACTTTGGAAAAATCCTCGTGGCCAAGGCTGATGACCACCCCTTGGATGCCACCATCAAGCACCAATAGATTCGTGCCGCGGCCCGTGACGGTCACGGGAATCTCGCGCTCGTGGCAATAATAAAGCAGTCGGGCCAGATCGCGTTCGCCGGCTGGTTCGATCCAGAACTCGGCGGGTCCGCCCACTTTCATGGAAGTGTGCCGTGACATCGGTTCATTCTCGCGGATCTGCGCTCGATTCGAGAGCAAGACGCCCAAATCTCGAGCGATATTCAACGAAGATTGCTCGACATTCCTATTCGAGGGGCGCGCACGGAGTTTTCTCACCAAGGCTTCCGATACCTTGTAGATATTCCCGGCTCCCATGGTAAGAATCAGGTCACCCGGCCTGGCCTCGGCAAACAAGCGGATCACCAACATCTCCAAATCTCTCTCGTACGAGACGCCCGATTGACCGGTTCCCGTCACAGCCTGGAAAAGCATCTCTCCGTTGACACCAGCGATGGGTTTCTCGCTGGCCGCGTAAATCTCGGTGAGAAACAATCGATCAGCGCCCCCGAACGCCGTGGCGAACTCCTCACGCAAAGCCTGCGTCCGTGAGTATCGGTGCGGCTGAAAGGCCACCAGCAGGCGGCGATAACCATTCTCGCGTGCGGTGAGCAGCGTTCGCGCCGCGTTGATCGTGGCTCGCACCTCGGTAGGGTGATGAGCGTAATCATCGACAACAAGGATTTCGCCTTCCTCGTAGCGACGATCGAACCGACGTGCCGCCCCGGTAAATTCCGCCAGCGCAGCAGCGATTTTGTCGAACGCTACGCCCAATTCATCGGCTACCGCGACAGCGGCCAACGCATTCGTGACGTTCTGCCTACCCGGGATAATCAACTCCACCACCCCGATCTGTTGGTCACGGCAGGCCACCGTGAATCGCGTCCCGCGTGCAGTGGTCTCCACGTGGACCGCCCGATAGTCGGCCTTTTCGGAGAAACCGAAAGTGATCGCGGCGCGGCATTTCGGCGCCAATGCGAGACAATTCGGGCAATCCGCGCAGAGGAAAACCGTTTTCAGCGTACTGGAAAAGAACGACTCAAACGCAGCCTGCAGTTTATCCATCGAACCATGATAGTCGAGATGTTCGGACTCGATGTTCAGGCACACGGCGTATTCCGGGCTGAAACCGACCAGCGTGCCGTCGCTTTCATCGGCTTCGGCGACGAAATACTTCCCGCCACCGACCCGTGCGTTGGTGCCGAGAACCGGCACGTGGGCCCCGATCGAGTAGGTCGGCGCGTCGTCGCTCCGTGTCAACACGTACGCGATCATGGCGCTGGTGGTCGTTTTGCCGTGGGTTCCCGCAACGGCAATGTTACTGCGATGATTCATCAGCGCACTGAGCAGCAGTCCCCGACGGACCCGGGGAATTTTGAACTCGTCGGCCGCCTGCACTTCGACGTTTTCTCCGTTGACCGCCGAGGTGAAAACGACAAGTTCGGTCTCCTCGCTGACATTTCTCGGCGAATGCCCGCTGTGAATTTTCACGCCTAGCTTTTGTAGTCCTTTGGTGGTTTCGTTCGGCGACATATCGGAGCCGGATACATGGTGCCCCAGTTGAACCAACAGCCGGGCCAGCCCGCTCATGCCGCAACCGCCGATGCCGACGAAATGCACACGGCGTGGTCCAGCACCGAGGAAATCGATCAATTGTTGCCTAGCGACCATATTGTTCCACCAATGCAGCGATTCGTTCCGTGGCATCATCAACGGCGAGAGAGCGCGCCGCCTGCGCCAAATGGCGCCGTTCGTTTGCGTCGGTGAGTAAGCGACCGATCGCTTCCGCCAAAGGCTGACCGGCTGGCGCGTGCAATCCATTCAGTTCCGACTGTTCGATCACCACAGCTGCGCCGGCGCGCTCGAAAACGCGGGCGTTGTGCCACTGATGATTGCCTGCGGCTTGAGGATACGGAATCAGAATCGACGGCCGGCTGAACGCGGCCAATTCCGTGAGCGTGGACGCGCCGGAGCGCGCCACCACCAGGTCGGCAGCGCCGTAGGCCATTTCCATGTGATCGCAAAAACTCATCACCTTGGCTTCAAAACCATTTCTCTCGTACGCTTCTTGCATGAATCGTTGGTCACACAAGCCGCTTAAATGCACAAACTGCACGTTGGCGAACTTCCCGTTCAGCCAGGTCAATGCCTTGGACACCGCCACATTGATCGCGTGCGCCCCCTGACTGCCGCCCGCCACCAGCACCGTGGCTCGTTCAGGACGCAATCCGAGCTGCGCGCGAGCATTCGCTGTCCCGCCCTGACGGGACCACTCGCGCAGAGCCGCGCGCACCGGGGTGCCCGTGACCGTGACCGGCTTCCGTCCAAAAAATCGCGCGCAGTCTGACAGTCCGACCGCAACATGGTCGGCGAATCGCCCGACCCAGCGGTTCGCCTTGCCGGGCACGGCGTTCGACTCGTGAATCAGCGCCGCCGTTCCCCGTCGACGAAACCATCTGGCCGCGAACAGCGCTGGCACCGAAGTAAATCCACCCATTCCGAGAACAACGTCCGGTTGGAACTCATCACAGGCGACCGCGCAAACGCGCGTAGCCCTTGCCAAGCGGAAACAAAAGCGTGTCAACCGGGACGATCCCTCGTAGGCCACTGCGGGCAGGGCCTGCACCGCGATTGGAGCCAAAGGGACGGAGCAATCTGTCAATGCTGCCAATGCGGTCTGATCGATGGCTTTTTCGGAGACCAACAAACGGACTTGGTGACGACGTGCTTGCAGCAAATCCGCGATTGCCAAGCCCGGAAACAGATGTCCGCCCGTCCCCCCGCATGCGATTATTACTTTCATTCATGTAACCTGCTTTCCGCGCCAGCGCGGTCGGTGGCTATGAAACCGACGAACGCCGCGCAAAAAATTCTTGTTCCTCGCTTTCCATCTCGGCGGCGCCGTGGTGAAAGATGTTCAGTAAGACTCCCACCGCCGCCATGTTTAGCACCAGATTGGAGCCGCCGAAGCTGATGAACGGCAACGGCAAGCCCTTGGTCGGGAGCCATGCCGTCACCACGCCGATGTTGATCAAGGCCTGCAGGGCGATTAACAGCGCGATCCCCAGCCCGAGGTATTGGCCGAATAAATCCGAGGCGCGCAGGCTGATAACGACCGCGCAGGCGACCAATAAGGCGAATGCCAAAAGAATCCCGAGCGTGCCGACCAGTCCCAGCTCTTCGCCCACGATTGGGAAAATGAAATCCGTATGCGCCTCCGGCAAATAAAACATTTTCTGCCGGCTGTTTCCCAGCCCGAGTCCGTTAAAGCCGCCTGATCCGAACGCAAGGATTGCCTGCCAAACCTGATAGCCAGCGCCTTGCTTGTATTTCTCCAGATCCAAGAACGCGAGCAGACGACGGGAGCGTTCGGGATTGTGGATCATCAATCCCAAAAACCCTCCCGCCCCTGCAAGCACCGTCGGCACCAAGAAGCTTAACCGCACGCCAGCGATGAACATGAGCGCGAAACTCACCAAGGCGAGCAGCGCCGTCGAACCAAAATCTGGCTCGGCCAGCACCAGCAACAGCAGGAATCCGACCACGGCCATTGGGACCGCAAAGCCGCGCTCGAACCGACGAATCCGCCGCTTCTCCTTTGCCAGCCAGTGCGCCAGCCAAATGACCAGCGCCAACTTCGCGAATTCGGAGGGTTGAAACCGCATCGGGCCAATTCCGAGCCAGCGGCGCGCACCGCCCACTTTCAACCCGACATGCGGAATCAGCACCAAGACGAGCATCACTGCCGAAACGACGAGAAAAGCCGTACACACGCCCCGCCATTTGGGGTACGGAACGCCGGCAACCGTGGCACAGGCGACCGCTCCGACCAGAAGCCAGACCAATTGCCTCTTTAGCAGATAATGTTGATCTCCATAACGATCCCTGGCGTATGCGGCGCTGGTGCTAAATAACATGACCACGCCGACGGTCAACAGCATCAGCATAATCACCAGCAGCAAGATGGCCGCCTTGTGCATGTCCGTTCCTTTCCCGTTCCGGCGCGCCGAGAGGCGCGTTCGTCGCTTGCTCTTTGAAAGAACCCTGGCTTATTGAACCATTGCTTGTGATGCGGAAACTACCGGTGCCGCGGCGGCGGGGGCAGTCGATCCAGGCGCAGTTATCGGGCTGCCACTTGGAGTTGCCGCGGATGTAACGGTTGGTGACGTTGCTGGCGCATTCGCCTGGGGCAACGGGATCACCAGCCGCTGACCGTACTGGATTCGTTTCGCATCGCTGATGTTATTCGCCTTCAGTAGGTCATCGAGTTTGATGCCGTACTTTTGAGCAATCACAGATGGGGACTCGTTGAAGTCCACAACGTGGATTGTCTGCCCATTTTCCGAATAGGTTCCCGGCTCACGCCACGCGGTTGACGAACTGGGAGCGCTGCCCGCGGGGACGGCTGCCGTCGCCACTGTCGCGCTGCCCGACGGGATTCGTAGCTTTTGGCCAATCTTCAGCGAGTCGCTGGTCAGATTGTTGGCCTGCTTGATCGCCGCCACGGTTAGCTTTTGTTGCCGGGCAATTTTCCAAAGGGAATCCCCGGATTTGACGGTGTAATTCGCGCCGCTGACATCGGCACTGGCGGGAGCCGCGCCGGCATCAGGCGAGACCGGTGCCACAGCAGCCGCTGCCACGGTCGGCGGTTCCGTTTTGGCTGCCGGGATCGTCAATTTCTGACCAATCTTGAGCGTGCTGGTCTTGGTTAGCTTGTTCGCTCGGGCAAGTTCGCCCACGCTGGTATTCTCCAACTTGGCAATCCTCCAAAGCGAGTCGCCCTTTTTCACGACGTGGGTGCGCGTCGCTGGCGCCGGCGCAGCCGCTTCCACTGGCGGCGGCGTTACCGGCGTGGCAGGCGTCAACGCATTGGCCGTCGTCGGTGGTCCCTGCGGAGTGGGAAGCGTTGCCAGATTATCGGGAGCGGTTGGAGTCATTCCTTCCGCTGGACCCGCGGGCGTTTCATTTTCCGCCAACGCCGGCACACTACTCTTGGACCGCGAGCATCCTTCAAAGATGAAGATGCCCCCGATCACGAGGACGTGAAGTGCAACTACGATGAGCACGACTTTCGAGACTTTCATTGGTTCCTTTCGTTAGGTTGTGATTGTTAATGACTGAGCGTGCTGCAAAATGTTCCGGGGCCTGAAGTGCCACTGCAAACTGAAAACCTGCTTTTTGAATTCTTCACCGCGCTGTTCGTAATTCTCGAACATGTCAAAGCTGGCGCACCCGGGCGACAGCAACACCGTATCGCCGCGACGGGCCCGACGGGATGCAATACCCACAGCTTCCTCCATCGAGTCGGCGCGCACGCAGGGTGCGGCCTTGGACCAGGCACGCCAAATCTTGCTTTGTGCTTCACCGATCAACACCGCCAGTTTGACCTTTTCGGAAACCACCTCCTTTAATGATGTGAAATCCAACCCCTTGTCGCGGCCGCCAGCAATCAGCACGGCGCGTCCTGGCAGTGACCGCAACGCTTTCTCGACGGCGTCCACATTGGTCGCCTTCGAGTCGTTGATATACGTAATTCCGCGGGCCTCGGCTACGAACTCACAGCGATGCGAGCGAGGACCAAAAGTGCAAATGGCTTCCCGCATTTGCGAAACCGACAGCCCCATCGCCAAGCCGGTTGCGAGCGTCGCCAGGACATTCTCGGCATTGTGAACGCCGCGCAGATTCGTCTCGCTCATCTTCAGCACGATGCCGCGGCATTCGGGCAACCGACACCAGATGGTGTCGTTGTCAAACCAATCAAGCCACAGATCGGCCGGCCGATTATAGGCGCTAAATGTGATCGGACGCGCCTTGATGGCGATGCCCATGCGTCGCAGCTTCTCCAGGGATTCCGCGCTCACAATGGCAATATCCTCAGGCTTTTGATTCATGAAGATGAAGGACTTGGCCGCCGCGTATTCCTCCATCGATTCATACCGGTCGAGGTGGTCGGGCGTGATATTCAACAACACCGCGAGATTGGCATGGAACTGTTCGATTTTCTCCAATTGGAAAGAGCTGACCTCCAACACCACGGCATCCAAGCCCGCACTGGCTTCGACCGCGTCACAAAAGGCGTTGCCGATATTGCCCGCGGCGACGGTTCGCTTGCCGCAGCCCTCCAGTACCGAAGCGATCAACTCGGTCGTCGTGGTTTTCCCATTCGTGCCGGTGATCGCGATGATCGGGCAAAGGCAAAAACGAAAAGCGAGCTCCAGTTCACCCAGCATCGGCGTGTTTCTGCTGAGCAATTCGCGCACGATGGGCCGCTCGGCGGCAATCCCCGGACTGAGCACCGCCAAATCGAAACGTGCCGACCGGTCAAAATGATTTCCCAACTCAACGCGTACGCCGAGTTGTCGGAGCCGCATGGCGCGCTCCTGTAGTTGATTGTCCGCCGCTTCGTCGCGCACGACGACGCGCGCTCCGTCGCGCTGCAGCAGGGAGGCCGCGGCCATCCCGCTCCGTCCCAATCCCAACACCAGAACGTCTTTCCCCTTCAATTCCATTGTCTGCATGGTCTCCGATCACCTCAATTTGAGCGTTGCCAGCCCCAGCAACGCGAAAATCACTGACAATACCCAGAACCGCGTCGTCACCGTCGTCTCCGACCAACCGCGCAGTTCAAAATGGTGATGCAACGGCGCCATTGCAAAAACCCGTTTGCCGCGCAGCTTGAAACTCGCCACCTGCATGATCACCGAAAGCGCTTCCATGACGAAAATTCCGCCGACAATCACCAGCACAAGTTCCTGTTTGATCATCACCGCAATCGCGCCAATCAAACCGCCAATCGCCAGGGAACCCGTATCCCCCATGAAGACTTGTGCGGGATGACAGTTGAACCAGAGGAAACCAAGACTGGCGCCAATCAACGCCGCGCAGACGACGGTCAATTCGGCCGCGCCCGGCACAGCGGGCACCTGCAAGTAGCTGGCGAATTTGATGTTGCCCGCCACGTAGCACATCACGGCGTAGGCCAGCGCCACCGTCAAGGTGCAGCCGGCAGCCAGACCATCCAAACCATCGGTTAGGTTTACAGCGTTGGAGGCGCCGACGATCACAATCACCACCACGGCCAATGTCCATACCCCCATGTCGGCGATCACCGGTGCCTTCACAAAAGGCACCATTAATCTCCTCGCCGTTGGGCCCAATTGCGGATCGGCCATCAACAACACTCCCACAAACAGGCCCAATCCGATCTGAAAAAGGAACTTGGTTTTGGCGCGCAATCCGGCCGATTGTCGCGCCTGTACCTTCGCCCAGTCATCGAGAAAGCCGACGCATCCGAGCCAGATGAGCGTCACCAAACAGACCAGAACCAGCTGATTGGTCGGCCGCGCCCAGAGGAGGATAGAGTCCACGACGGCCCAGATGATGAGAATGCCACCCATGGTCGGGCAGGATTTACGCCCGTGCGTCTGCGCCAATTCCCGCAAATCGTCCGCACCACGGATCGGCTGTTGAAACTTCATTCCGACCAGTTGACGGATGAGCCACGGACCCGCCGCGATGCAAATCAACAAGGCCGTAATAGCGGCAAACACCGCGCGGAACGTGGTGTATTGAAACACCCGCAAGGGCGAAAACCACTCCGTATACTCGCTCAGGTAGTAAAACATCCTCCTTGTTCCTATCCCCAAAGACGACGCTTCACGAAAGCGTCGCTACGTCATAATGATTCCGGCAATCCTCCAAAATCCTTTCCAATTCCAATCGGCGTGAACCTTTGATCAAAACCAAATCTTCTTCATGGACGAGCACGCCCAACGTCTGCGCGGCCTCCTGCGCCGTGGCGACCGACAACACGCCGTCGGCATCCATGCCGGCATCGACTGCAGCCTGCGCCATCAACCGCGCTGATTCGCCAACCGTCACCAGCCACGAGAGACCGCAGCCAGCGGCGATGGTTCCAATTTCCAAATGCGCATTGTTCGTCCATGTTCCCAGCTCCAACATGTCGCCCAATACCGCGATTTTGCGGCCGTTGCAGGGCGTTTCTCGAATCATCTGCAGCGCCGCCTTCATGGAAACGGGGTTGGCGTTGTAACAATCGTTCACATACCGCACACCATTAATCGTAGCCGGCTCCATTCGCATGCCTGGAAATCTTGCGTTTTCCAGGCCCACTCGAATCTCATCCAGGTCCAGACCGGCGAAGTACCCGACCGCTGCTGCCTGCAGCGCGTTGTATATCTGATGACGACCCAGCGTTTTTAGCCGAACGATCACGTCCTCGCGTTTCTTGGCGATATTGAGCCGGAATTTTACGTCGCCATTGATCTTGATCTCGCTGGCTCGGATGTCCGCGAAATTCTCTATGCCCACGGTGACCACCGTCGAATTGGTACACGCTCGCATCTCGGCGCACCAGCGGTCATCGGCATTGAGCACCGCCAACCCGTCGCCGTTGCGCGGCAGGACTTTGAGCAATTCGCTTTTCTCCCCAGCCACGCCGGCTTCGTCACCAAAAAACTCCACGTGCCCGAGGCCGACATTGGTGATCACCCCGATATCGGGTCGGACCATGCTCGCGAGCACTGCGATTTCACCGGGACGGCTCGTGCCCAACTCAAACACCCCGAAGTCGTGCGCGGGTCCGAGACGCAAGAGGTTGAGCGGTACGCCAATCTGATTGTTGTGGTTGGCGGTGGTTTCAATTATGTTGAACCGGTCCGCGAGAACCGAGGCGATGAGTTCTTTGGTGGTGGTTTTTCCGCTCGAGCCGGTCACCGCGATCACGCGGGTGGTTGGAGGCATGAGCCGGCGGTAGTTCGTTGCGAGTTTGTGCAATGCGGTGAGGGTGTCTTGCACTTGGAGAAGCGCCAAGGCACTAGGCGAGTTCATTGCACGGGTAGGATTCGAGACTACCGCCGCTGATGCCCCCAATCGGGCCAC
>Ga0335081_10018330_pt1 | contig 11318 bp, 8 predicted proteins | sample Lox_Sample_35_FD_206713 | JGI IMG/M metagenome (GOLD analysis project Ga0335081, IMG submission 206713) | Soil microbial communities from Loxahatchee National Wildlife Refuge, Florida, United States - Lox_Sample_3.5 | ecosystem: Environmental > Terrestrial > Soil > Wetlands | place: USA: Florida... | reverse complement strand
GTTTCAGCCAACGGAGAGGGTGCTATTGTCGTGGCCGGGCCTTGCCCGGCCTTTGCCGCTTTAAGAGGCGTGCCGTGTTCCGCAAGATCGTAACCGCCATCATCGTAATCCCGCTGGCGATCGTCATCGTCGCCTTCGCGGTGGCGAACCGGCAAATGGTGACGGTGTCGTTCGACCCGTTCTCCACCAGCAACCCGGCTTATGCGGCGACCCTGCCGCTGTTCGTACTCATCTTCATCCTGCTGATCGTCGGCGTGATCGTCGGCGGCGCCGCCGCCTGGATCGGCCAGGCCAAATGGCGGCGCGGCGCCCGCCAGCTCGATGCCGAGGTGCGGAAGCTCCGGAGCGAGGTCGACACCATCGAGACGCGCATGATGATGAAACCGGCCATGCCGCCCGACCCACCGCCGCCCGCGATCCCGCCGCCGGTCGCTTGACGCCCGTTCCGCTTTGCGGCGGCGCGGAGAAGGCGCTAGAAGGCGGCCATTATGGCTCTGACCGTCAAAATCTGCGGCCTTCGCACCCCGCAAGCGCTTGATGCAGCGCTTGAATCCGGGGCCGATCTGGTCGGCTTCGTGTTCTTCGCGCCGAGCCCGCGCAACCTCGGCTTGGTCGAGGCGCGCGTGCTGGGTGAGCGCGTCGAGGGCCGCGCCGGCAAAGTCGCGCTCACGGTGGACGCCACCGACGAGGTGCTGACCGACATCGTCAATGCGCTGAAGCCCGACATGCTACAGCTGCACGGCAAGGAGACGCCCGAGCGCGTCGTCGCCGTGCGCACGCGGTTCCGCCTGCCGGTGATGAAGGCGCTGCCGATCGCCGAGCGTGGCGATCTCTCGCCGATCCGCATCTACGAGAAGGTCGCCGACCGGCTGCTGTTCGATGCGCGGCCGCCGAAGACGGCGACGCGGCCCGGCGGGCTCGGCCGCCGGTTCGACTGGACGCTGCTGAAGGACGTCAAATGCGGCGTGCCCTTCATGCTGTCGGGCGGGCTCGATGCCGGCAACGTGACGGAGGCGCTGCGCATCACCCGCGCGCCGGGCGTCGACGTGTCGTCCGGTGTCGAGCGCGTGCCCGGCGAAAAAGACCCGGCCAAGATTCGCGAATTCATCCGCGTCGCGCGCACGGCCGAGGAGCCCTTGCAGCTCGGCGTATCGAATATCGTGGGCGGCGCATGACCGTGCAGCGGCCAAACTCGTTCCGCACCGGCCCCGACGAGCGCGGGCATTTCGGCATCTACGGCGGCCGCTTCGTCGCCGAAACGCTGATGCCGCTGATCCTCGAGGTCGAGCACGCCTATAACGAGGCCAGGGCCGATCCGAAATTCCAGAAGGAGATGGATGGCTATCTGGCGACGTATGTCGGACGGCCGAGCCCGCTCTATTTCGCCGAACGCCTGACTGAATATTGCAAGGGCGCGAAGATTTACTTCAAGCGCGAGGAGCTCAATCACACCGGCGCACACAAGGTCAACAACGTGCTCGGCCAGATCATGCTGGCCAAGCGCATGGGCAAGACCCGCATCATCGCCGAGACCGGCGCCGGCATGCATGGCGTCGCCACCGCGACGCTGTGCGCCAAGTTCGGCCTGCCCTGCATCGTCTATATGGGCGCGGTCGACGTCGAGCGGCAGAAGCCGAACGTACTGCGCATGAACATCCTCGGCGCCGAGGTGCGCGCGGTCGAGTCGGGATCGAAGACGCTCAAGGACGCCATGAACGAGGCGTTGCGCGATTGGGTCACCAACGTCGCCGACACCTTCTATTGCATCGGCACCGTTGCCGGCCCGCATCCTTATCCCGCCATGGTGCGCGACTTCCAATGCATCATCGGCCGCGAGACGCGCGAGCAGATGCTGGCCGCCGAAGGCCGCCTGCCGGATTCGCTCATCGCCTGCATCGGCGGCGGCTCCAACGCCATGGGCCTGTTCCATCCGTTCCTCGACGAGCAGGCAATCGAAATCTACGGCGTCGAAGCCGCCGGTCACGGCCTGCCGAGCGGGCAGCACGCCGCGTCCATCGCCGGCGGCCGGCCGGGCGTGCTGCACGGCAACCGCACTTATCTCTTGATGGACGGCGACGGCCAGATCATCGAGGCGCATTCGATTTCCGCCGGCCTCGATTACCCCGGCATCGGCCCAGAGCACGCCTGGCTCAACGACATGGGCCGCGTGAAATTCCTGTCGGCGACCGACGACGAGGCGGTGGCGGCGTTCCAGCTCTGCAGCAAGCTCGAAGGCATCATCCCGGCGCTGGAGCCGGCGCATGCGCTCGCCCGCGTGCTCGATCTCGCGCCGCAAAAGCCGAAGGACCACCTGATGGTGGTCAACGTCTCCGGCCGCGGCGACAAGGATCTGGCCAGCGTCGAAGCCTTTCTCGCGGGCAAGAAGAAATGACGACGCGCATCGAAAAGCGCTTCGCCGCGCTCAAAAGCGAAGGCCGCGCGGCGCTGGTGACCTTCACCATGGCCGGCGATCCGGACACCGCGACCTCGCTCGCCATCGCCAAGGCGCTGCCGAAGGCCGGCGCCGACGTGATCGAGCTCGGCATGCCGTTCACCGATCCGATGGCCGACGGCCCGGCCATTCAGGCCTCCGGCGTGCGCGCGCTGCGTTCCGGCCAGACCATGAAAAAGACGCTGACCCTGGTGCGCGAGTTCCGCAAAGGCGACGACGTTACCCCCATAGTTTTGATGGGCTACTACAATCCGATCTACATCTACGGCGTCGACAAATTCCTCGCCGACGCCAAGAGCGCCGGCGTCGACGGTCTTATCGTGGTCGATCTGCCGCCGGAAGAAGACGAGGAACTCTGCCTGCCAGCGCTCAAAGCCGGCCTCAACTTCATTCGCCTCGCCACGCCCACCACCGACGACAAGCGGTTGCCGGCGGTGCTGACCAACACTTCTGGTTTTGTGTATTACGTCTCCATCACCGGCATCACTGGCGCCGCCGCGCCCGACGCCGGCAAGGTCAACACGGCGGTTGCCCGCATCAAGCGCCACACGCAGTTGCCGGTCGCGGTCGGCTTCGGCGTCAAGACCGCCGCGCAAGCCCGCGCCATCGCGCAAGGCGCCGACGGCGTCGTGGTCGGTTCCGCGCTGGTCGAGGTGCTGCGGCAAAGCCTTAACAAGGACGGCAAGGCCAGCCCCGGCACCGTCAAATCCGTCACCGATCTGGTGGCGCAATTGGCGCAGGGCGTGCGGGCGGCGCGGCGCGTGGCGGCCGAGTAACCATCGCCGCCGCGGGTGGTTATCATGCGGTCAAATCGGGCCTATATAGGCAAATCATGAACTGGATCTCCAACGTCGTGCGGCCGAAAATCCGCAGCTTCCTGCGCCGCGAGACGCCGGAAAATCTCTGGATCAAATGTCCGGAGACCGGCCAGCTTGTCTTCTACAAGGACGTCGAGGCCAACCAGTTCGTCATTCCCTCGTCCAATTACCACATGCGCATGGGCGCGGCCGCGCGCCTGAAGTCGATGTTCGACGGCGGCACCTGGCTCGATATCGGCGTCCCCGAAGTGCAGATCGATCCGCTCAAGTTCCGCGACGAGCGCCGCTACGTCGACCGTATCAAGGATGCCAGGAGCAAGACCGGTTTGCATGACGCGGTCAAGCTCGGCCTCGGCAAGCTCGATGGCTTGCCGGTCACCATCGCCGTGCAGGATTTCGATTTCATGGGCGGCTCGCTCGGCATGGCGGCGGGCGAGGCCGTGATCAAGGGACTGGAGACGGCGGCGGAAAAGGGCACGCCCTTCATCGTGTTTGCCGCCTCCGGCGGCGCGCGCATGCAGGAGGGCATTCTCTCGCTGATGCAATTGCCGCGCACCACGGTCGCCGTGGAGATGCTGCGCGAAGCCAAGAAGCCCTATCTCGTCGTGCTCACCAATCCGACCACCGGCGGCGTCACCGCCTCTTATGCGATGCTGGGCGACGTGCAGATCGCCGAGCCCGGCGCACTCATCGGATTCGCCGGCCCGCGTGTGATCGAGCAGACCATCCGCGAGAAATTGCCGGAAGGCTTCCAGCGCGCCGAATATCTGACCGAGCACGGCATGGTCGACATGGTCGTGCACCGCCACAAGCTGCGCGCGACGCTGTCCGATCTCTGCCGATTGCTGACCAAGTCGCCCGCCGCGCCGCCGGTGCAGAAGCAGTTGCCGGTGCCGGCGGGTGCCTAGGCCTCGTCATGGCCGGGCTCGTCCCGGCCATCTCGCTTAGGCAGGCAAGTCTGTGCCACATATACCGGGATCACCGGGTCACGCCGCTGCGCGGCGGCCCGGTGATGACAATTGAGAGTTTGCGAACGTAGATGACCCCCATCGACTCCATCGTCGCCCGGCTGACCGCGCTGCATCCCAAGCGCATCGATCTGTCGCTCGGCCGCATCGAGCGGCTGCTCGCCGCATTGGGGCATCCGCAAAACAAGCTGCCGCCGGTGATCCATGTCGCCGGCACCAACGGCAAGGGCTCGGTGGTCGCCTTCCTGCGCGCCATGCTGGAAGCCGCCGGCAAGCGCGTGCACGTCTACACGTCGCCGCATCTGGTGCGTTACAACGAGCGCTATCGGCTCGGCGCCAAAGGCGAGGGCGCGGTCGTCTCCGACGATGAGCTCGCCGCCACGCTCACCGAATGCGAGCGCGTCAATGAAGGTCAAGCCATCACCGTGTTCGAGATCACCACCGCGGTCGGCCTGCTGATGTTTTCGCGTCATCCCGCCGACGTGATGCTGATGGAGGTGGGGCTGGGCGGGCGGCTTGACGCCACCAACGTCATCGCGCATCCGCTCGCCAGCATCATCACCCCGATCTCGATCGACCACACGGATTTCCTCGGCGACTCGCTGGAAAAGATCGCCGCCGAGAAAGCCGGCATCCTCAAGCGTGACACGCCGGCCATCGTCGCGGCGCAGCCGCGCGACGCGCTTGCCGTAATCGAGCGGCAGGCCGCGCGCCTGAACGCCCCGCTGAAAATCGCCGGCGAGGACTGGACCGCCACCGAAGAGCGCGGCCGCCTCGTCTATCAGGACGAGGCCGGTTTGCTCGATCTGCCGCCGCCGAAACTTTACGGCCGTCATCAGTTCGAGAACGCGGGGCTAGCGATCGCCGCGCTGCGCGCCATCAAGCCGCTGAAGATCGCGCCGGCGGCGTTCGAAGCCGGCGTCGCCAAGGCCGACTGGCCGGCGCGCATGCAGCGGCTCGGCCAAGGCGCGCTCGTTGCGCTTACGCCCGCCGGCAGCGAGCTGTGGCTCGACGGCGGCCACAATCCGGACGGCGGCCGGGCGATTGCCGCCGCGCTCGCCGATCTCGAGGAGCGCGTGTCGCGCCCGCTGGTGCTGATCGTCGGCATGATGGCGATCAAGGACTGCGAAGGCTTCCTGCGCAATTTCACCGGGCTGGCGCGGCGCATGATCGCGGTGCCGATCCCGAACGCGGAGAAAGGCATGAGCGCGGAGGCGGTAGCGGACGCCGCGCGCGCCATCGGCCTGCCGGCCACCAGCCGCGACAATATCACCGAGGCGCTGGAAGCCGCGCGCAAGCTCGACCTCGACCCGCCACCGCGCATTCTGATCACCGGTTCTTTGTATCTGGCCGGCGAAGTGCTGCGCGAGAACGGCACGCTGCCGGCGTAATCCGCGGTAGGAATATACTCCATACATTCGCCACAATCTAGGATCATATTCCACGCCGCCTTGCTCGGCTGAGGGCGTCGTCGCGAGACGTCTCGATGATGGAGCAAGCGGGATGCGGACGGTGGCGGAGAACAGCCACCGGTGCATTCCGGGCCGGTACCTGGGCAACCAGGACGGCTGTGCGGCGCCCGCGGGCGGGTTCGTACCCCGCGCTCGGGAGGCCCCGTGACCGGATCGGGGGACACTAGGATCCCTCCGCCAGGAGCTTGGCTGGACAGGGCCCTCGCCAATGAGGTGGACCTGGAAGCGCCGACCCGGGGACAGAAATCGCCGCGATAGCGCGCCGCAAGGCGCCGTGCAGGGGAAACCCTGCACGCACTTCAAGGAAGGTTGCGCCGAACGGCGCGCCGTCCCCTCGGCAATTTTCTCGCCGAGGCAGAAGTCCCAAGCTACGGCCTGCCCCGGGCCGCAAAGAATAGGGGCGGCGGAGCGTTGGCTAAACGCGATGCGGGCTGTTTGACAATTAAAAAGGTCAGGTTGCATTATTTGATTGCAGGTGTGCGATCCCCAATCATGGGTTCCCGAATTTCGGGTCGTCTTTGTGACGGTATCCCCTGTCCAAGAGGTAAAAGTATGTTCGAGCGTTGTCAGCGCATCACGCGCGGCCAACTTTGCAGTGGCGAACTAATTCCAATGGGAGCCTATGACATTTCGCAAAGATGGCTTTCTAAATGCAGTGTTTGTGGACGCAGAGTCCAAGGCGAAAAACGAAAAATAGTTAAGCGAAGAAATAGCGGCCGCCGAGGACGATACGCACGACGCGGCTAAAACGAAAACGGCCGGCACAACGGCCGGCCGTTTCAGAGACTTTTTACGATGCGCTTAGACCGCGCTGCCGATCCACTGCGCCAGCTTCTGCTTGGGCGCGGCGCCGACCTGGCGCGAGGCGATCTCGCCGTTCTTGAACATCATCAAGGTCGGGATCGACATGATGCCGTACTTCGCCGCCGTGTTCGGGTTCTCGTCGACGTTGAGCTTGACGATCTTGACCTTCTCGCCGAGCTGCTCGGCGATTTCCTCGAGCGCGGGCGCGATCATGCGGCAAGGCCCGCACCATTCGGCCCAGAAATCGACCACCACCGGCGCCGACGACTTGAGAACATCGGATTCGAAGTTTGCGTCCGACACTTTGCCGACGGCCATGGGATTACCTCTTGTTGTTGAGATCGCGCGGGGTGCGCCTGATTGGAAGGCGCTGAACCTATGAACGGGCCCCCCGAGCGTCAAGGCGCTCTCACGCGGGGGTGATTTGCGCCAGCGCGGCATCCAGCGTCTCGGCGGAAAGCTCCATCAGATCAGGGACTTCCGTCCAGACCAAAGCGCAGCGGATGATTTTTTCCGGGTACAGTTTTTGCAGCACGGCGCGGTAGACCGCGAGTTGTGCGACGTAAGCCGGCGGCGCATCGGCGATTCGCCGGCCGGTCTTGAAATCGGCAATGAACACAGCGTCTTGCGTGACAGCCAGGCGGTCGATCTGGCCGGAGACGCGGTAGGTTTCGCCGCGAATTTCGACCTTGCCGACGATCGGCACTTCGGCGCGGCTCGCCGGTCCGTAAAGCTCGTGGAAACGCGGATCCTCGAGCACGAGCATCACTTGCTCGGATATTCGGCCACGGTCCTCGGCGTTCAGCTCGGCGCCGGCACGTGCCAGAAAATCCGCGGCCGCCTTGGCGCGGCGGTCGGCCGGAATGTCGGGCAGCGCCTGCAGCAGCCGGTGGGTGAGGGCGCCGCGCAGCAGCGCCGCCTTGACGCCGGCCGCCGCGCGCGGACGCGACGTCTCCTCATCGAGGGCGCTCGACGGCTTGACGGTTTTCAGCGCTTGCTTGTCCGGCGCCACGTCGCGCCCGAGCCAAGGCGGCAACGAGATTTCCGTCGCCGGCGCCGTTGCGCTTTTCGCCGGCGCGGCCTCCGCCTCGCCCTTGCGATAGCGCAGCACCTCGCCGCTGCCATCCTCGGCCGGCTCGGCGACGCAATCGGCCTCGAGTGCATCGCGCACCAGCTGGTGCCAGCAGCCGTCCGGGATCTTGTTGACGCCCTTGGTGCCGCAGACGATGAGCCGCTCGGCCGCGCGCGTCATCGCGACATACAGCAGCCTCCGGTACTCGTCGCGCGCCGCATCGAGCGCCTGCGTGCGTGCGTCCGCCATCGGTCCGGCGTCCTTGTCCTTGGCGACGCCCCAGATCAGCGCGGCGGCGCCGGGCGAAGCGCCGAGAATAGGCGCCGTCAGCAGCCGCGGCGGATAGGCGCCCTCCGGCCGCGTGGTCGTGCTGTCGGCGAGGATGACGTTCTTCGCCTCGAGGCCCTTGGCGCCGTGCACCGTCATCACGCGCACCTCGTCGCGCGCCATTTCCATGTCGCGGCGCACCTCGCTTTGCGCGGCGCGCACCCAGTTGAGGAAGCCTTGCAACGACGCGGCCTGGCGCCGCTCATAGTCGAGCGCGAGATTGAGAAATTCGTCGAGCGGATCGGCGGCCTCGACGCCGAGCCGCTCCAGGAAGTGCTTGCGGCCGTGAAGCGCGCCGAGCACATGCGCGTAGAAGGCAAACGGGTGCAGCGCGCGCGCCTTGATCGCCAGGTCGTCGAGCACACGCGCCGCCGCGGCGAACATCGGGTCGTCGCCGGCCTTGGCGCGCAGCACCGCGCGCAGCGGCGCCTTGCGCCCATGCGCCAGCGTGAACAGCTGCTCGTCGTTGAGGCCGAACAGCGGGCTCTTGAGCGCGGTCGCCAGCGCAAGGTCGTCTTCCGGCAGCAGCAGCGCGTCGCCGAGCACCAGCAGGTCCATGACGGCGATGTGCTCGGTCAGCACCAGCCGGTCGGCGCCCGCCACCGCGATGCCTTCGCGCTTGAGCGCGCGGATGATCGCTTCGAACAATGCACCGCGCTGGCGCACCAGAATGAGCACGTCGTACGGCCGGATGCCGCTGCCGCACCATTTTTTCACGGTGGTGGCGATGCGCGCCGCGAGCTTGATCGCCGGGCTGGTCTCGGTCGTCTTGTCGAATGGCGCGTCCCAGCCTTCCTTGCCGGCGTCCTTCGCGTCGGGTTCGACCAGGTCCCAGATTTCCACCTCGCCGGGCGCGGCGTCAGGCAGCGCCTGGTGCACCGTCCACTCCGGGTCGGCGGTGAGCCCGCGAAACGCCTCGGGCCGGCGGAAGACGGTGTCGACCGCGAGCAGCACCTGCGTCGCCGAGCGGAACGAATAGTCGAGCTTCTCGACCGCGAACGGCGCGTCGCTCTTCTCGTGCAGCCGGCGGAAGTGGTCGCGGTTCTCGGCGAAGGCGCGCGGCGCCGCGCCCTGGAACGAGAAGATCGACTGCTTCTCGTCGCCGACGACGAACAGCGTGCGGCGCACGTTTTCGCGCGCGCCGCCGGGCAGGAACTCGGCGACGATGGCGCGGATGATCTCCCATTGCTTGGGGCTGGTGTCCTGCGCCTCGTCGACCAGCACGTGGTTGATGCCGAGGTCGAGCTTGTAGAGCACCCAGGCGGCGGACAGATCGCGGAACAGCGCCAGCACCTTGTCGATAAGGTCTTCGTAGTCGAGCAGCCCGCGCCGGTCCTTCTCGGCGCGATAGCGCTCGATCACGGTGGCGGCGACGGTGAGCAACGCGGCGCTGCGGTCGCGGGCGCGCACCGCAAATTCCCTGGTCACGAGCGCGCAGACGCGATCTTGCTCTGCCGCAAGCTGCCCCGCCCGTTGCGGATGCCTATCGGCGAACGAGCCAGTGACGACGCTCTTTCGCGGTTTGCGATCGCCTGTGCAAAAAATGTCGAGATAGGCGTCGATCTGGTCGCGTCCGCCGGCGTGCTGGGCGGCAACGAGACGCTCGGCATGCTTGCGGTCGCTGCTGTTCGTGCTCGCCGCAAGCGCTGCGATAAGGTCAGGCCACTCGGATTGCGGAATCGACGAGACCGAAAAATATTCGTCTTCCACCGCCTGCAGCGTGTCGCCCTTGGCGAGGCCGAGCGTCCGCGTCAGCTCTTCGATCGCCCGGGTCACGCCGCCGGCTCGCGTCACCCAGGCCGTCACCAGGTCGCGCTTGCCGATGGTTTCCGCGATCACCTCCTTGAAGGTGATGTCGGCGGCCGAGGTGATCGCGTTGGCCAGCGCTTGGCCGAGCGGACCGTCGGGATCGGCGGCCGCTTCCAGCATCACATCCAGGGTCAGGTCATTGAGCATCTGCGACGTTGCGGCCTCGTCGAGCACCTCGAAGCTCGCCGCCACGTCGGCCTCGAACGGGAACTGGTGCAGCAGCCGCGTGCAGAAGGCATGGATGGTCTGCACCTTCAGGCCGCCCGGCGTTTCCAGCGCGGTGGCGAACAGCCGCCGCGCCCGCGCGCGTTGCTTTGCGTCCGCCGGCTGGCCGGTGCTGGCCGCGATTTTTGCGTCGAGCGCCTTGTCGTCGAGCGCAGTCCAGCCGGCGAGCGTGTCGAACACGCGCTTGGCCATGTTGGCGGCGGCGGCCTTGGTGAAAGTGATGCAGAGGATCTTCGCCGGATCCTCGCCGCGCAGCAGCAGATTGATGACGCGCTGCGCCAGCACATGCGTCTTGCCCGAGCCGGCATTGGCGGACACGAACACCGAGCGCTCGGGGTTGGCGGCCGCGATCTGCGGCTTGCGTGCGCCGTCCGGAACCTGACGCTCGGGCTTTGCTGCGGTCATGACGGCGGTCCCTCGTATTCACTCTCGCCGCCCGAGGCTGCCCACTCTTTGACGCGTGCCAGGTGATCGTAGTCGCCGTAGTGCTTGGTCCACATCGGGTGCACCAGCGAGCGATAGGCTTCGCCGTCGATCAGGAATTTGACGGCGATGCCGGTGAGTTTTTGCAATGCGCGGTCGGCCTGCGCGTCAGGCGTGCCGCCTTCCTTGAATTTGATCTCCTTCGGCTCGCCGGGCGGTTCGCCGCCCATCAGCCGCACGTAGAGAAGCTCGGCGACCGAGCCATGCATGATGCCTTTGTCCTCAAAGCCGCCGCCGCGCAACATCGCGGCCTCCAGCGTCAATTGCGGCGCTAAGCCCGTGCGCACCTGCGGCTCGGTCGGCGGCGCGCCGGTCTTGTAGTCGACGACGGCGTAGCTGCCGTCGGCGCGGCGTTCGATGCGGTCGGCGCGACCGGACAGCGTGAAAACCTTCGGGCCGACCGGGATCGCCAGCGCGCCCTGGACTTCGCCGAAGATTGCGGCGAGCGTGGGCCGCCGCTCGCGCTCGAAAGCCGCGAACCACTGCGCGATGCGCAGGAAGCGCGGCCACCAGAAGGCGCGTGCTTCGGGAAAATCGTAGAGCGGGGCGAAAGCCGCTTCGCCCAGTGTGATCAGCTCCTTCACCGGATCGGCGGGCAGGGCCGATGCGAACGTCTTGGTGAAATTGCCGATCGCGTCGTGGATCGCACTGCCGCGGTCGGCGACGCCGGGCGGCGTATCGACGGCGTCGAGCGGGACCAGACGCAGCACGTGCTTGGCATAGATCGTGTAGGGATCGCGCAGCCAGTTCTCGATGTCGGTGACCGACAGCTTGGCGGGCCGCACCTCGAGCGGCGGCGACGGCTCCGGGCGTTTCGCCGGCTTGACCACGGCCGGGGCGTCGAGCGCGAGCGCGAGCGCGAGATAGGTGTCGCCGCGCGCGCCGACG
>Ga0335081_10018329_pt1 | contig 11318 bp, 14 predicted proteins | sample Lox_Sample_35_FD_206713 | JGI IMG/M metagenome (GOLD analysis project Ga0335081, IMG submission 206713) | Soil microbial communities from Loxahatchee National Wildlife Refuge, Florida, United States - Lox_Sample_3.5 | ecosystem: Environmental > Terrestrial > Soil > Wetlands | place: USA... | reverse complement strand
CGTAAACGCTGGCTTCGTCCGACAACTGTCGACCAACTCGTAGCCATCAAATCCGCCTATCCCTCTGCAAAAATCACGGGTGGTAGCAGCGAGATCCAGATTGAAATCAAATTCAAAGCCGTCCGATACGCACTATCCGTCTACGCTGGCGAAATCGAGGAACTTAAGATCTGCGAAATGAAGCAGAATTCTCTCGAACTCGGGGCAAACGTGACCCTTTCGGAAATGCAGGAATTTCTCAAGAAGGCCGAGGCTCATTATGGCTCCCACAAGGCCCAGACTTGTACCGCTCTCCTCCATCAATTGCGATACTTCGCCGGACCTCAAGTCCGCAATGTGGCGACACCGGCCGGGAATATTGCGACAGCTTCACCAATCTCGGATCTCAATCCTGTCTTTGTAGCCACCGGGACGACCCTGTATGCCAAGACTCAGGAAGGGGAAATTGCCATTCCCATGCGCGAATTCTTTAAGGGTTATCGGACTACGGCCTTGCCCCAAACCGCCGTCATCACACGTCTCAGCGTCCCATTGTGCGGCCAACGAGAGTTTTGCCGTGCATACAAGCAAGCCAAGCGAAAGGATGATGATATCGCCATCGTCAATGCAGGCATTCAATTGCGCCTCTCCTCTCAAAATGTCGTTGAAGATATTTCAATGGCGTACGGCGGCATGGGTCCGACCACCGTTCAAGCGAAAAAGGCGATGGAATATTTGAAGGGCAAAGAATGGGGACAGCCAGAAGTACTCGAAGGGGCATTCAATGCTCTTGAGCAGGACTTTAGTCTGGCGTACGATGTTCCTGGTGGAATGCCGGTTTATCGCAAATCACTGGCTCTGGGATTTTTCTTCCGGTTCTGGCATGACATCGGCACTGAATTGAAGCTCAACGCATCTGAACCCTTCGACGACGCCGTGTATGAAATCGAGCGGGACATCTCAAAGGGTAATCGGGATCCTGACAACCCACAGTAAGTGTCCTTTGTAATCCGAACTGATTGTTAGTGAACAGAAACTGGTGGGGAAAGCCGTCAACCATATGGCGGCCATGAAACAGGTCACCGGCGAGGCGCGTTACACGGATGATATTCCGCCCTTCCACAATGAACTCTACGGCGTCATGGTCCTGAGCACAAAGGCTCATGCCAAAATCAAGAAGGTGGATTACGAGCCGGCCCTGGAATTGCCCGGCGTCAGATTCTGGGTCGATCACAACGATCTCCCTAACCCCCAAGCGAACTGGTGGGGTGCTCCTGCCATTGACGGTGCTGAGATCCGATCAAGCCGTTCATCTAATTGTAGAAATCTTCTTTGCTGTCGATGAAGTATTCACAGTCGGACAGCCAATCGGACTCATCATGGCAGACACGGAAGCTCAAGCCCGCGAAGCCGCTCGGGTCGTTCGAGTTGAATACGAAGACCTTCCGGCCATCCTCTCAATTGAAGAAGCTATTGAGCAAAACAGTTTCTTCCCCCATTACAGATTCATTCGTTCAGGCCGGAATATGGATGAAGCGTTTGCTGCTGCCGATCATGTATTCAAAGGCGTTGCACGAATGGGAGGGCAAGAACATTTCTACCTTGAAACGCAGGCCAGTATCGTTGTTCCAAAATACGAAGACGGCGAGGTCGAAGTCTTCGCTAGCACACAAAACCCAACGGAAACACAAACGATCGTGGCTCAAGTCACCGGTGTTCCTGCAAATCGTGTCGTCGTTCGTGTCAAGCGATTAGGAGGTGGATTTGGCGGCAAGGAAACCCGGTCCATGCAATTGACTGGTATTCTGGCAGTGGGGGCACAGAAGTCCAAGAGACCTGTTCGTTGCATGCTGAATCGTGATGAAGATATCGTCATGAGCGGGCAACGCCACCCCTTCCTGGGTCGTTGGAAAGTTGGAGTATCAAAGGAAGGAAAGCTGCTTGCCCTCGATGCTGATATCTTTGCAAACGGTGGCTGGTCTCAAGATCTCAGCGGGGCCGTCGTCGAACGAGCTCTCTCCCATATTGATGGTGTGTACAAGATTCCAAATATGTATGTTCGCGGACGAATCTGCAAGACAAACACCGTTTCGAACACTGCCTTCCGAGGATTCGGTGGACCTCAGGGCATGTTTATTTGTGAATCGATGATGTGCGAAGTCGCGGACCGCTTGGGCATGTCAGTCGACAAATTCCGCGAAATCAACCTTCTCTACGAGGGTGACCGAACGCATTTCAACCAAGTTCTCGAGGATTACCATGTGCCACAGATGGTGAAGGCGGTCCGCGAGGAGGCAAATTTCGAACAACGTCGTCAAGCTGTCGATGCTTTCAACCAACGTCATAAGTATAAGAAACGGGGTCTGGCCTTGATCCCTACCAAATTCGGCATTTCTTTTACGGCTATCTTCCTCAATCAGGCGGGTGCGCTCGTCCACATCTACCACGACGGCAGTATCTTGTTGAGTCACGGTGGTACCGAAATGGGCCAAGGATTGCATACCAAGATGTGCATGATTGCAGCCCAAGAACTGGGTGTACCTCTCGAAAGCGTTCATATCTCGGAAACCAAGACAGATTCTGTGGCAAATACATCGTCAACTGCTGCGTCCGCGTCAAGTGACTTGAATGGTATGGCTGTCAAGAATGCCTGCGACCAGCTCAATGCTCGACTTCAACCCTACCGAGAAAAGTTCGGGGCAAAAGCAACCATGGCCGAGCTCGCTCACGCCGCCTACTTTGATCGCGTCAATCTCTCGGCTAACGGATTTTACAAAACACCGGTCATCGGGTATACTTGGAATGTCGATGTCGATAAGCAAACGCCTACTTTCCCTGGTCCAATGTTTTACTACTTCACGCAAGGGGTTGCCTTATCGGAAGTCGAGATCGACACTCTTACCGGCGATTTCTCGATCCTGAGATCGGATATCAAGATGGTAAACCGATGACTGGAATTGCATTCACCTAATTAGGATATTGGTCAAACTATCAATGCCGCCATTGATTATGGACAAATCGAAGGCGCATTTGTTCAAGGACAAGGTCTTTTCACGATAGAAGAAAGTCTATGGCTCCAGAACGGGCAGATATTCACACGAGGTCCCGGTGCATACAAGATTCCTTCTGCTTCGTACGTATGTGTTTTAATCTTGCTAATTTGTAGGGATATCCCGCAAGATTTCCGTGTAAGCTTCCTCAAGAATGTTGAGTGGAAGAATCTCCGCACAATCCAGCGATCCCGAGGAGGTACTTCCTTGAACCAATAAATGAATGCCCTTTGACTAATGACAGTCGGCGAGCCCCCCCTCTTTTTGGGCTCCTCTATCTTCTTTGCGATTCGCGACGCATGTAATGCATATCGGAATGATGCTGGCGTGAAGGAATTGTTGGAGCTGCATTCGCCTGCCACGCCAGAACGCATTCGGCTTGCCTGCGAGGATGAAATTGTTCGGCGATGTGTGGTGAAGCCCAAGGAGGGCGAGAAGTCTTTCTTTGTAAGGATTTAGTACGGCGCCGTGTAATAACATTATTTCCGGAGAGTAAACATATACGTCCGTATCGATTTTCGTATTTTCGGGTAGCAATATCACTGTTCCGTTCGCTGTAGAACTTGCTCGAGAAATGTGATTTCGCGGTCCAGAAGTGATGCCCAATTACTGACATCACCAAGGTCCTGAATCGGTTAGCAAAACCAAAAACCAATGGTATACTTTCATCCCATTCCTTCCAGCGCGGACAATAGTGTTCCAGTGATCTTGGTGTTTGCGAGCTTCTTGTGTTCTCGAGTGAAGCGCTTTAGTCTGTTTGGCCAGGTTTAGATCATTTGACTGGATTGTTGCAAGCCTTGAATGCAGTTTGCCCGTGACCGACTTTTCGATATTGCCCAGAGAATTCTGCAGTTGCTGCTTTGAAGACATGAGGATGAAGGCAAGAGACACCGCTGAATGGCTGATAAACGATGGATAGTGATGGGACGGGATCAGAGCTCCAGAGTTTAATTTTTTTCGCGATGTGCGCCCGATTTTGATCGAGTCAAGAAAGGCGACAATGGACCATCAATTTTCCTCAATACACCTCTGGAACAGTACGCATCCCAGCCCACTGGAGATCCCCCCAAAGGAGCTGCCTTCAAGTCAGTGGGTCGATTAAGAACGACAGAGATATCTCCGATACCCATGACAGAGGCGCAATTACCGCCCCACAGGGGTATGCGATCGGCGTCAGATCCTGATATTTGAAACATCCGCAGAGTCCGACAGCTTCAATTCGAGCCACATGAATTTTCTCATCGCCATTCTATATTTCGTGTTCCTCAGCAGTGCTATACAAGCAGCACCAGTGGCCCTTGCCGAAGGCAGGAAGGAAGATTCACGAAGCTTTCCGTGGGAGACGATACCTTGGAAGAAGTATCTTCCTACGGTTGTAGCAATAGGATCAGTAGCAATCTTGGCTGGCCTCGTTTTTTTTGGAACACGTGCTGAACAAAGATACCAGGAAGCTCGGCTCCAAGTCGCAGAAGCTGAATATGCCGAACTTTCTGAAGAGGAGAAAATGAACTTTGGTGTGGGATTCCTGCCTCCGCACCAGACTCTCGGCTTGCCCGAGGAGGGTGAAGTGAGCAAAGAGTTGAGGAAAGAATTTGATCTTGCGCGTGAAGAATATCAAAAAGCTAGTGAAGAGCGAGACAAGGTAGAGGATAAGACCAAAAAGGTCGACAACGAATTTGAAAATCGGATAGTTTCCGCTAGTATCAGTCTCCTCAGGATTAAGGAGACCATTCAGGTGGCCAAAGCCCAACAAGCGCACCATGCTAAATAAAATATACCTTTCTATACATCTCTACGTCATCGTACACCATGGACGACCGTTGTTGACTTGATATCTGCACAAGATTGGCTCTAATCCTAAACTGACAAACCCCGCAACCGTAATACCTCCCGAATCTGCCATCCCAACTGCAAAATCAGCTGGATTTGAGCGCGAAACGTACCTGCTCCAAGCGCAAATTCCCGATCTCCATTGATGCCTTCGCGATCTTGGACTTCATGAAAGGCATTAACATAAACCAATCCACCAAGGATACCCTCGAAGAAAATGAGAAAAAAAAGAGGATATATCGAATGTATCACAACAAAGAACGATTGCAGAATCAAAAAGCAGAGGATGCAGAACTGTATTATAGAAGGAAGATAAATATTATGAATCCGGTAAAAGGTTGACGAAGAACGGGAGACGAATACTCCTAACTGGTAGAGAGTTTGGTATGTAGGATACGCATCTCGGATTGACTTAAATGGCATCTCATCCAAAGGAAATAAAAGAGTTGGCGTCACGCCCTGCGAACGTCAGCGCGACCACTTGCTTGCCACTACCTGATTGATCGTGTATTCGGATACATAGACAAGAAACAGTGGTGCCATGTAAGGTATCACCAAGGGCTTGAGTCGACGGGTCGTCCGTTTAAGGCTGGATAGGAAGGATCGAGGACCCGGAGGTGGGCTATTAGGAGGAATTCTTATAACTTCGTCTTCGCTCGTTGTAGGCAGCGCCTCATAGGTGTCTGCTGCCTTTAATCCGGGGGGAAGAATAAGGAAATATCCAACTGCGAGCACGTATGGAAGAAACTACAGTCAAACGTCGAAAGATGGGTTGGTATACCGAAGAAATATTGAGTGAGGCATGGACACTGAAGCCAATCCAGGTGGTCAAAGCTAAATAAAAGTATGCTCCCGCGAGACCGGCCATGCCAGTACCCACAGCAAATCCAGGCAAGGCAAGCTTATCATGCCAATGAGTGAGTTGCAGGAAGCTTAGCTCTCCGGCACCGGATGATACCGACGCGGCCACAATGCCAAAGAGTCGAGGAGTAATGGTCGTCGACTGCGCAACGAGTTGCATTCCGGAGAACGACAAGGCCATAAAAAGTATCATTCGTATGCTTGGACCCGTTCAGCAAGTGATATGATTCAATCCAGACATACTTGTACGGAACAACATAGAAAAAGTATGGCGCAACGACTTTGAACAGGAATCCAGGGATCACGTCAGCCAAAAGAACGACGGCTTTAGGAACCGTTGGCCCTACTAAATCCAAAGCAGCCTGTCCTGTTATGCCTGCTAACGCAAATAAGACTCACGCTTAACACGATGACGAAGAGGATGTTGTTCATTAGCCCAAAGAGGAAGAAGGCGATGCCTGTTCTGAAGCCTCGCGAACAGATGGCATCCCGTATTCGGCCGCGGTATGCTTGCCAAGTCGATTCTGGGAAGGACATATGGCGTGCGGGCCCAGGAGTCGATGGCGGCGAGATCTCTCGAGACAGACTCCGCGGCCGTGTACTGATCATGGGAGGCCTGTGGGGAGAATACGGCAAACGGGCCAATAATGCGCCGGGTTTGATTTTGCCGTCTTGCATGCCCCTCCGCAGTGAAGCCTTCATTTGTAGCCAAATTAGAAGATGCAAAGCAACGCTCAAATAATACCATTGACAAATCATGCGTTATTCTATAGATCCACCCGCAGATGCCTGATTCAAATGGCAAGATCTCGCCAAATACATATCATTTCCCCTCATACAGCAATTCGTCCGCCAGCATCAAATGCACTTTCCAAAGCCCATCACCATAACCAACTAGTCCCAAGTCTCCTTGATTCATACGACCGCATAATACACTCAACCTTTACAATCCCCTCTGTCGTCCGCAGACCGCCATCAAGACGCAGAAGTTGTTAAACGAGCGGTCAGATTGCGCCGACCATGATTTGGAGTGTAGTATCCACCGCTATCATTTGCATAGAAATCCATGGGATAGTCATTGTCCTGTTTCCACCGTTTCTCGCCCAACACGACGGCCGCCTCGAAAGGAGAGAGGAGAGGCGCAGGGAAAGCGTAGCCCCAATCGATAGATAATCGTGGGCATGCAATCTGAATCCATGCGCCGACATCAGAGAATTGCGCCAGCTTGGCAGGAAAGATTTCCGATAAGAGAACGATGACATACTCTTTTCCATCGGCTTGGAGTTGTTCCTCGAGATGCTGGAGTCTGTTAGCGTCATCTCAACAACAGTAACACACCTTTAGAACTGATGGGCTTCCTTGTCGTCCTAGCGTGCCAAGAATGAGACCGAATTTCTTGGCCTGTCGAGCCTTGTCAATGGCTTCTTGTCGCATTCCTCGCATCTCATCATGTCCGTAGAATTCTCGACTGAACTTCTTTTCGTACGGGTCGTATCGAAAGGCTGGGATTCTAGGGTTTGCAATCATCACAGACTCGAGGTGAAATCGGCCGTCTCCAACGTACACAATCGCTTTTGTATCCTCTGGCAACCTGGGTGCGGTGCAGCCTAATATCTCACCAGGAGAGAGAGGTTTGGATTGGGGGACCGTCACTCTGAATCCGCCAGCATCCTTCCCGGACTCGAGTTCTGCTTTAATGCTGTGAATAACAGCTACAAATTGTATTGTTCCGACAAGGGCGAGATGATCTCCGGAGGGGAAGTTTCTTCGGATCGTGGCGATGAGATGTTGCCGGTCGATTTGGATGTCTACAAAGACATACAACGTTTTGATAGGGGTTTGGTCGACAGGGATAAGACAAGAATGGCCGTAGTGTACAAGGAAATCGCAGTCGAGAGCTCGTGCTGTGAAATCGTCTATACAACATGCACCATAGGTAACATCGCCCATAACCAATGTTTCAACGTTGCAAAATCTAAATCTCAGCGAGAGGACATGTGGTTGAGATGCGTACTGTTCCAGGATATCGGCTATTGTACAAGCGAACATGAGAAGACCTTCTGGCATCTGAAGTGCGACTTTCCATATCAGAAAAAGTTGAACGATAAGAAGAACCTCTTTTAGAATTTGCCTTCCTAATATGCCATACAGTCTTGTGTATTTCGAAATTGTAATTTTGCGGGAGCTAATATTAGATGATAGAGCTCATTTTCAGAGGGTTCTAACAATTTTGATGGCTTCATTAAGGGCAGCGTCCTCCAGTATTTCATTTGGTATTTGATTCACTACTTTGCCACGTCTCGTAGGTCCTGTTGATCAGCAAAGAAGAAGGATTGGCGCACCTTTGAGAGCGACGACGCCATCCTCGATGCCGATGCCGTCCTGCGTTTCCTTCTGTAGCAAAGCCTGTCGCCTGAGAGCCTCTGCCTTGGCCTTGCCGATGAAGCGCTTCTTTGGCGCAGCAGACGTCTGCAGCTGCGGCTGAGAAGCCATCATCGTGCTATCATCGCCCATGGCCGTCTCGTCGTTCGATGACGGAATTTCCAACGGTCCCTGGTTGCGATTGAAATCCCTCGTTTCTGCAAATAGTCGAGTGAATCTTCGTCAAAGCGACAAACGCACATTGCCGATGACGTTGCTACTTCGAATACAACCACGCTTGTCCCAGCTATGCCGTCGACCATGCAATCGGCCGTCTGTTCACACTGTTACCTCCCGCTTCTCGTTTTCGGAGGGACGGGGTCCTTCGACTTCAGAGTTTGAACGACCTTCCCCACCCCGGCTCCCAAAACAACTGCAGGAGGAGTTTGAGAGGCTCCAAAAAGGAGCCCAGCATGGCTCGAGCGGGAAGCGCAGTGCGGCTGGCGAGGAGCTACATCCCGATGTGAGACAGCCTCCGCCTGCTGAATTCTCAGGAGACCGGAATCCTCTTACTGGAGAAATCGGGGGCCCGAAAACGGAGCCGACGAAGCATGGCGATTGGAGTTATGGAGGGCGGACCACGGATTTCTGACTCTATTCTGCGACTAACAAAGTTTATGCCCGGACAAAGTGCATGTATGTAGAAAGACAGCTTTCGTGGACAGTCGAGGAGGATATCTTTTGATTCAGTTTTATGAGAGGGGAATTATCGCAATAAACTGAACAACGATTCATCAGGTAGTTAATCGTTCAATAAACTCTGTCAAATGATGGCTTCTTCGTATTTGTGATCGATGGCCGCGGGTGGCATCAGGCGTTGATCCGGTCGCCGCCGTCGCCATTTTGTCCCGGTAGGATCATTGGACTCGATCAACCTGACCTGAGCTCGCCATGGATAGGATAGAAGAAACCCACGTCTCACTCTCCTCTGATGGCGAAGGCTCCGACTCCGAGGTATCCCCAGGCGGCGAGTTGCGGCCTCCCGTAGACTGGAGTCATCATAATCCTCGAACTGGGACCATTCCGGGCGGAGGCTTTGAGCTTCCTGTTTCCTCGCCGTCCACTGCTGTCACACCCCCCCTTAATCCCAACCCCCCAGTCTTTCGAGAACGAACACTAAGCGCCACCGAAGCGCTCTTTCAGAGTAGTCGAAAACGAGCTAGCAGTGAAGCCGACAAGACAAAACCCCCAAAGGAAAGCGGACGAAGAACCTTGTTTTCCCGTCCATCGAAAATCATGACCAATTTGAGTGGAGGCAACAAGGATAGGGACCGTAATAAGTCTGTCGAGAGAGAAGAATCGCCTCTCTCGCCTACATACTTTCGTCCATTTGCATCGCCTTCTAATTCTCGGCCACGTCATTCACACGACGAGACGCATCGGAACTTCTCCATGGGCAACCTGAATGCTACATCAACCCCTGGAGATGTGAGCTCACAAGCCATGTTGTCCCCCGGCGTGACGACTCCTTCAACCTCTTCAAGCCTACGACCACAACTTTTCCACCGATCTCGAGAGCGAAAGGATTCGAATCCTTCTTCCGTTCTCAATGTTTCAACCTCCCTATCAAAACAGAATTCTTCTGAAACCAATTTGTCTCACTCCCCAGCTTCACCATCCTTGTTTCCAGGAATCGATAGAGTACCGAATTCAATGCCAAAAAGCGTCAGTACCCAGGATATTCGTCAGATTAGCACGAATTATCACGGAGGCGACGGAGTTGTTTTGGATGACCCGTGGCCTCTGCTTCGAACCCGGGGTCTGGGTATCTTCCACGGCGAGGGCATGCGAGTCAATATCGAAGAACTGAATAAGCTTGTTATGTAACATAACTGGTTTTCTTCCTGCTGATATTTTGAAACTATGTACGCCGGTGCATGCAGGAGCGACATGTTGATTTGATCGATGAAGATATCCAAGATTTGCTGGAGACGGGCATGAGAAACACCGATACATCTTTACCGTCGCTCTCAAACGAACGTCTTATCGACAGACTCATCGAGGTACATTAGAGTGAATGTGCCAGATCTGATAGTAGATGTGGTGGTCATTTTTTAGTACGACACTACCCTACCTCGAAGCAGTCTTTCTTCCCATCAAACAATTCCCGGAACTCGGTATTGATATTCGAAGAAAGGTCTTGATTGGATATCGAGACTACGTCATTCTTCCTCTATATCCACGACTCGAAGGTATATCCACTCTTCGCTTTTTCTCTAAATTTCCAGAAATATTCTCCGTCGTGCAGCCGGAATTACAGACCAAGGTTCTACCTCTCGAATTTGACTTACTGACGAATAGCAATCGATCGAGGATACGGCTGCTCGGATGTTGCAGTGTTTTTCCATATTGGCATCGACATTGACAAACGACGAGAATCAACGGAGAATGGACGATTTACTGAGAATGTTGAAGGGTACGTGGATTCGACGGCGGATTGCGGGAGATCGAAGAGGATTCGTCGTGGGCAAATCCGTATCCTCGAGTGCGCTGGCGGCAGCTCTTGAGGGCGTTTCGGATAGGATTTAGCTGTATGTATCATCCTAGTGAACCTTCGTAGATCACAATTTCATCGACATGAGTGCCATCATATCTTCCTCGGCCGTCTTCTCTATTTGTGCCTTTGTCAATTCCGCCTCTTGTTTCTTTGGTTTGACTTTTGGGGGGCTAGCAAACAGAGCGACCGCTCCAGCGAGCCCAGTCGCTTTGTCTAGTTGACTGCACAGATCGTGATTCAGCAGTTTTGCCTTGACGGAACGCTTCTTGGCGATCGAGGGAGCTGTATCGAAATGATGCCGGGTGTTTTTCTGCGTCGACCGTTTCTTGGACCCCATGCTTGAATCAATAGAATTTTTTTTGTTCCTCGTCCTGAAAATTTTTTTGTTTGCAGGAACTTGCCGATCCATTTTCGCCCAAAGCATGACAACTATCAATGCCCGTTACACCTCTCCAACCCATTCATTGAACGTAACGCGTCGGATCACGTCTTCCGAAGACTCACTGAAGGCTTCTTTAGAAGCTACGCGACAAGCGGTCCTCGCTACACAGGCTGATTTGAATGTTTTTCTCACCGAACGAAAGCTTGAAGAAGACCGAGCAAACAATGTGAACAGCACATCGACGAAACGGAAAAATCCGGACGAAGAAGATGAGGAGGAGGAGGATGGAGAAGAGGAT
>Ga0335081_10018328_pt1 | contig 11318 bp, 10 predicted proteins | sample Lox_Sample_35_FD_206713 | JGI IMG/M metagenome (GOLD analysis project Ga0335081, IMG submission 206713) | Soil microbial communities from Loxahatchee National Wildlife Refuge, Florida, United States - Lox_Sample_3.5 | ecosystem: Environmental > Terrestrial > Soil > Wetlands | place: USA... | reverse complement strand
CAGCTCAAAGAATTTCGTGTGCTTGATTATCTCTCCGAGTGCGAAGCGGCGCGCACAGAGTCGCTGCGCGCGAAGACGCACGCCTCGATGTCTCTGCTGGCCGGCATGGTACGCAAGAAATGGATTACGCGTGAGGATATTTCAGAGTCGCGGGATGTTTCACGTAACGTGACGCTAGCAGTTCTGAAGAGCGGCGAAGGAAAGTTCAACGCCAACCAGAGAACGCTGATCGATACCCTGGCCGCAGCCGGCGGAAAAGTCGCGGTCGAAATGCTTCAGTCGCTCGACATTCCGCGCACAACGCTCGGGACACTTGTGAAGCGAGGCCTGGTTGAACTGGTCGAGGAACCGGCCGACTTTTCCGTCTCGACCCTGAAAGCGCGGCCTTCGCCGTTCGAATTTGATTTCAATCCAGCGCAACGGAAGGCGCTCGAAGAGATTGAAGCCCGGGTTCGCGCACAGGCATTCGCCGGCGTGTTGCTTCACGGCGTTACCGGGTCGGGCAAGACCGCTGTGTATCTTGCGGCCATGAGGTCTGTGCTCGAAGCGGGACGTTCGGCGATTCTGCTCGTGCCCGAGATCGGCCTCACCCCGGCGGTCGCGGCCGATCTGCATCAGGTCTTCGGTGATCAGGTTGCGATTTTGCATTCCGCACTTTCAGACAAGGAACGCACGGAGCAGTGGCGCCGCATCAAGCGCGGCGATGCCCGTATTGTTGTTGGCACACGCTCGGCTGTCTTCGCACCTGTGAGCGACCTCGCGCTGATCATCGTCGACGAAGAGCAGGATGCTTCTTATAAGCAGGAGGAGACCCCGCGCTACCATGCGCGCGATGTCGCGGTGATGCGTGCCAAGATGGCGGGCGCGGTGGCCGTGCTCGGTTCGGCCACGCCGTCTCTGGAGTCATATTTCAACGCAACAAAAGAAAAGTATGCGCTGCTCGAATTACCCGATCGGGTGGAGCAGCGCCCGCTTCCTCAAGTCGAAATCATCGACATGCGCCAGGAGTTTCAGGAAACCGGACAGGAGCAGATCATCTCACGCAAGTTGCGGGAAGAGATTCAGCAGACGCTCGACCGCAAAGAGCAAGCGCTGATTCTGCTCAATCGCCGCGGATATTCTCCTCTGGTGTTGTGCCGTACCTGCGGAAAGGCGCTGGAGTGCAAGAACTGTGCCATCGCGCTCACACATCACAAGCGCTCGCACAAGATGGAATGCCACTATTGCGGCTACGCTGCGCCGGTGCCGAACAAATGCGTGCATTGCGGCAGCGAGTACGTTTATTTCCTCGGAACGGGATCGGAAAAGCTGGAAGAGCTGCTGCATGGATTATTTCCTACCGCGAGGATCGGGCGGCTCGATCGCGACACGGTTCGCGGCCACGAAGACTTCGAGCGGGTACTGAATGCGCTCGGCCAGGGCGAACTCGATCTTGTGGTCGGAACACAGATGATCGCCAAGGGTCACGATGTTCACGGCGTGACGCTGGTGGGTGTGGTGGGCGCGGACATGGCGCTGGGTTTTCCTGATTTTCGTGCGGCGGAGCGGACGTTTCAGTTGCTCACGCAAGTTGCCGGTCGTGCTGGGCGTGGAGATGCGCCGGGCAAAGTTGTGCTGCAAACCTATTTTCCTGATCACTATGCGGTGCAGTATGCGGCGCGGCATGATTTCGTTGGCTTCTACGAAAAAGAACTGCGCTTTCGCAGCTGGATGCAGTATCCGCCGTACAGCGCGCTGGCGAATGTCGTTGTGCGCAGCGAAAAGCTGGATGAGGCGATGGAATGGTCTGGCATTTTAGGGAAGTGGTTTGAAAAGACGCGGCATGAAGGCGCGCGCGTGCTGGGACCGGCGGCGGCGCCCATCATGCGATTGAAGAAAGATTATCGCTATCACTTTGTGTTGAAATCGGCCAGCCGGGAAAAATTGAATGCGCTGCTTAGATCGATGGTCGCCTATGCGACGCAGCAGAAGATTCCGCGGACGCAGGTGATCGTGGATGTGGATGCGGTGTGGATGATGTAATGCAGCCGCGGCTCGGACTATCGCGGGGGATGATTCATGAACCATTCTGTGAGGCGCGTCTCGAGTTCCTTCGGCGAGGTATCAATAGCGTTGGAATGGCCGGTGTTCGGGACTTCCCATAGAACTACGTTCTGGTTTCGGGCCGCGATGCGCCTGGAATGGCGAATTGGAATGTTGGTATCGTTCTGTCCGTGGATGAGGAATACGGGAACTTGAGTCGTCGCAACGGAATCCTCAGGGGACACTTGCTGCATGTCGAGCCCGTACCTCCATTGCGTATATAGAAAAGCATTTTCTACGAGTGGACGGAGGATGGTTCGTCCCAGCCAGGGGCCGGTATGGAAAGCTTGTCCCATGCGGTCATATGCGACTTCGCGAAAGGTGGAAAAAGGGCATTCAGCGGCAACCGCACAGAAGCCTGGTTCCGTTTTAAGAGCCTGCAAAATCTGCCCCGCGCCCATCGACTCGCCGAAGGCGTAGATGCAGCGCGGGTGATCGCTGGAGAGTAAATAGTCAAACCAAGACCGAATGTCCTGTGCCTCCAACAACCCATACGTCGCGATCGATCCACCGCTTGCGCCGTGGGCGCGGGAATCAGGCATCAAGACGGTATAACCGTGTAACACGAGTATGTCGGCATAACCGGTCATGCCCAAGCGATTGTCACTGAGGCCGTGGAGCAGGATGACGGCGTCTCCGTTGGCGTCTTCAGGGCGAAGCTCCCAGGCCCGCAGCTCGATATGATCTCGGGCAGGAATGGAGACATCGGTTAGGGTTGCATCGTCGTCTTTTGCTTGAGCGCGTTCCTGGTTCTCGTCGGATGACGTTAGCGGTCTCCGGGCGGGATGGAGCGCACCCTCGGCAACCAGGATTCCACCGACGATAGAAAACGACAGGTACAGCACAACAACTGAAATGCTCGCGGTCAAGACTGCTCTTCTGTTCATAGGGCTCTGAGGACTCTAAGGATGATACGAGCACCGGCGCGATTTGGTTCGGGGTTTCGCAACGGTAGGGCGGTCGTCGGGCGTGGCTCGTGCTGCGAGGCGTTCGCGCCACATGTCTTGCTCTCGCTCGGACAATAGCGCCCGCACCAGACAGTCTAGAGGCCCTTGTTTTTTAGGAATTCGCGCACGACCACTTTCACGTCGCGGTGCTGGCCGTCGACGGCGTAGTTGAGCTGGCGCATGTCTTCTTCCGAAATTTTGCCAGCGAGCTGGTCGAGAGCTGTTTTGATCTCGGGATGACGAGTCAGCGTCTGCTCGCGAATAACCGGAACGGCCTGATAGGGAGGAAAGTAACGGCGGTCGTCGTCGAGCACGAAAAGATCGAGGACGGAAATTAATCCGTCGGTCGTGTTGCCGGCGGCGAGATCGATTTGTTTGCTCTGCAAGGCGCGGGCGAGCAGGCCGAGATCCATGATGCGCGGTTGAGCGGCGAAGTGCAGGCCGTACGTGGCGACCCATCCTTTGTAGCCGTCAGGCCGCTCCATGAATTCGTAGCCAAAGCCCGGACGCCATTGCGGCGTGTACTTTGCAGCCTGAGAGATCGTCTGGAGATGAAGGCGGCGCGCGTCTTCTCCGCGAATTTCGATAGCGAAAGTGTTGTTGAAGCCGAAGGGTTCACCGACCACGAGATTAAAGCGGCGGGCATATTCGCTTTTCATGCGGTTATAAACTTCTTCGCTTGTGCCCGACGCCTTCTCCTTCAGGATCGCGGTGACGGCGGTGCCCGTGTATTCGGGATAGATGTCAATTCGTCCGGCCAGAATGGCCTGATGACAAATGTAGGTGCCGGCGAGATAAAAATCGCGTTCGACCGGAAGATGGGCCTTGTTTTCGATTTGCTGCGCCATGATTTCTCCGAGAACAAGTTGCTCGGTGAAATTTTTTGAGCCGATGATGATACGGTCAGGGCCGGGGCGATTGCAGGTGGTTAGCGTGGGCAAAAGGCATAGAACAACGAGACTCCGACGGATCAACCTCACAGAGGAGGGAACGAAGTGCATAGGTCCCTTCGCTTCGCTCAGGATGACAAGTTGTTAGTCTAATCAATTATCGCGGCGTTAAGCGCTTTTCCAGCCAGCCGAGGCCGCCATCGGCAAGCAGTGCCAACAAAGCTGCGGGGACGGCGCCAGCGAAAATCACCGCATTATTGACCATGGCGAGGCCGCGAAAAATATATTCGCCCAGGCCGCCTGCTCCAATGGCAGCAGCGATGGTGGCAATGCCGATGGAAAGGACCGTGGCGACGCGCACGCCGGCAATGATCACGCCAAGAGAGAGGGGCAGCTCCACTTGCCACAACAGCTGGCGGTCGGTCATGCCCATTCCGCGAGCAGCTTCGATGACGGCCGGATCAACTCCTTTGATTCCCGCATAAGTGTTGCGAATGAGAGGCAGAAGAGCATAGAGCGTGAGCGCGAGGATAACCAGGCGGCTGGCGCGCGCACCAATCCAGGGCGCAGGTAAAAGAATACCGAACAAGGCGAGGCTGGGGATGGTCTGCACTGCATTGGCAAAGCCAAGGATGGGCCGCTTCAGGATTGGCCGGCGGGTGATCAGAATTCCCAGCGGGATGCCGATAAGCACGGCGAAAAAGATTGAGGCGGCGACCAGGCGAAGATGTTCAAGCGTGTGGGCGAGCACTGCGTTGTGATTCTGCAAAATGAAGGTCAAAAAGCTCATCGTTTCTCCCCGATAAATCAGAAATGCATAGGTCCCTTCGACAAGCTCAGGGCAAGCCTTTGCTACGCTCAGGATGACAGTTCTTTAACTATCGCTCAGGATGGCGGGTCCAATTTCCGCTCACCCTGGTGATTGACACCAAAGGCCTGCACGTAAGCGGCGACCTGCGACTGAGTTGATTCAAGAAATTGCTGGGGCTGCTCAATTGCGGCTAAGCGCCCTGCTTCCATCAGGGCGACACGCGAGCCAAGCAACAAAGCTTCCCGCAAATCGTGAGTCACGAAGACGACAGTTTTTTGCAGCCGCTGTTGAAGAGCAAGAAATTCGCGCTGCAATTCGGCACGCGTGATGGGGTCGAGCGCGCCGAAAGGCTCATCCATCAGGAGAATTGGCGGATCGGCGGCGAGTGCGCGGGCCACGCCCACGCGCTGGCGTTGCCCTCCGGAAAGCTCGCGTGGGTAACGCCCTGCGAGATGATGATCCAAACCGACGAGCTGGAGAAGCTCCTCGACGCGAGGGCGGATGCGGCTAGCAGGCCAGTTTTCAATCTGCGGAACCAGCCCAATATTGCGCTCGACCGTGAAGTGGGGAAACAAGCCGACATCCTGGATCACGTAACCGATCATGCGGCGGAGGCGAATTACGTCCCATGAAGCCGTGGGTCGCCCATCGACCAGCACGTCGCCTTCGCTGGGCATGAGGAGGTGATTGATGAGTTTCAGAGTCGTGGTCTTGCCCGAGCCGCTGCGGCCGAGCAGAACCAGAGTCTCGCCGCGATGGATCTGGAGGTCCAGACCAGAGACGATGGGCAGATTGGAATGGAAATAGGAAACATTACGGAACTCGATGGCGTAGCGGGAATCATGAGCGTCGGGCATGCAGGATCAGGTTTCGAATGCGGCACCAGGAAGGCCAGTGATCCGAATGCCGCTGTGCCCTTTGTGGCGAATATTCAGGTCAATCAAGAGCGCGGTGATCTGCTCAATAATACGGGCATTTTCGAGCTTGCCGCCATCGAGTGCGCGTACGCCGGGAATTTTTCTGGCGAGCGTGCGAACGGTTTGATTGGCCACGGGATCATCGCCGCAGACAATGATGTCGCAGTCGACCGGATCGTCGCCATTCAGCACTTGCGAAGAAGCGTTGTGAAATGCGGCCACGACAGAGACGCCTTGAGGCACAAGTTCGGCGGCTTGCTGGGCGGCCGACCCTTGCCAGACGCCGAGCGTGCGCGAGGCGCGACCGCCCACGCTCGAAGCCAGCGGCACGGTGGTATCAACAATAATGCTGCCGGGCTGAATAGCCGACTTGAGCTGCTTGAGCAAAGTGGCGTGCGCCTCGAAGGGCATGGTGAGAATGAGGAGTTGGGATTGGGCGCAGACGGAGGCGTTCTCGTGGCCAGAAACCTGGGCGTGCGGGCCGATTCTTTCGGCTATCCGGGCGGCCGCTTGCTGAGCGCGCTGGTGGTCTCGCGATCCGATCAGGACGTTCTCGCCGGCGCGGGCAAGACGCAGCGCGAGACCGCAACCCTCAGGGCCGGTGCCGGCGAGAATGCCGATGGGGCGCGTACTTTTCATGCGAAGTCTGCCATGCTAATGCCACAAAGCAGACTTCGCCAGAGGAATTTCAGTTATGCGAACTCGGGAACCGCAGTCTGCTCAAAGGTAAAGGAATCCAGTGCAGTCTTGATCTGTATCCGGGAATAAGTGGTGTTTCGCTCGGCGGGAATGCGGCCGATTTCCAGAATTAATGACTGAAATTCGTCAGGCGTGGTGTATTGGCCCGCCGTGGCCCCGGCTTCGCGAGAAATATTTTCTTCCATCAAGGTGCCGCCGTAGTCGTTGGCCCCGGCGTGCAAGCAAAGCTGGGAAAGTTTGCGATTCAACTTCACCCAGGAAACCTGGATGTTGTTGATTGCGCCGGCGAGCATGACTCGAGCCAATGCGTGAATTTTCAAATGCTCCGCAAGAGTTGGGCCGGGGCGTGAAAGACCCTGCTGAAAAAGTAAAGTGTTCTGGTGCACGAAGCCGAGAGGGACGAATTCGGTGAAACCGCCAGTTTCTTCCTGGATTTCGCGCAGCAGTGCAAGTTGATTTACCCAATGGGTTGGCGTTTCCCTGTGGCCGTACATTAGGGTTGAGGTGCTGCGAATGCCGCAACCATGCGCGGTACGGATGACCTGCTTCCATTGCTCAGTAGAAAGTTTGTTGCGGGAGAGGACATGGCGAACGTCATCGTCAAGGATTTCGGCGGCGGTGCCAGGAAGAGTATCGAGGCCGTTGTCACGCAGCATCCTAAGATAGTCAGCGAGCGGCATCCCGGTAAGTTCCACGCCGTAGACGATTTCCATGGGCGAAAACGCATGGATGTGCATACCGGGAACGGCCTGCTTCACAGCACGGAGAATGTCGCGATAGTAAAAGGGAGAAAGGCCGTGCGGAAGCCCGCCCTGAATGCAAACTTCAGTGGCGCCAATATCCCAAGCTGCCAGTGCCTTCCGGGCGACTTCTTCAAGAGTAAGAAAATAGCTGTCGGCTTCGCGCGGGCCGCGGCTGAAGGCGCAGAACTTGCATCCTACGAAGCACACGTTACTAAAATTAATATTGCGGTTGACGACGTAGGTGACGAGGTTGCCTGCAAGTTCCCGGCGGAGTAAATCTGCCGCAACGAGAAGGCCCAGAAGATCGTCACCTTCGGCGGATGCCAGCTGCAAACATTCCTCGCGGGAAAGAACACTTCCATTTTGCGATTCCAATATCTTCTCGAGCGCAGCACGGAGGCCGGGCTGCATGCGGGCGGCAATTTGTGGCCACTCAAGCGCGGAAAAACTTTCCAGTTCACAATCGCTTAAAGAGCGCGGCACCGGTCCTCCTCAAAAGATCAAGGAAAAAGATCATATTTAGCCGGACGAATCAATTCGCGAGCGCTGCCTCGCCCTGGCTCATATGGGAAGCCCCGGATTATGCAGGCCGGGACACCCTCTAGCTTGCCGCAGACAAGGCCGGCGGCGCAAGCCAACTGGTCGGCGACGGCATCGACGCTGGCGCGAAGCGGGTAGCCGTGTGGATCGCTCCTGCCGCGATGGTCACGCAGCGGCTTCATGCCGGCCACGCCGATCGCGACTTCGGTCAGACCTTCGCGCCAAGGACGTCCAAATGTGTCGCTGATGATTACAGGAATGAAAATGCCTGTGGCTATCTTGAGAGCGCGATGGAGTTGACCTGCGGAGCGGTCGGGATTTTTAGGCAGAAGCAGAGCGTGGGCGCCACCATCGACGTTGGAGACATCCACGCCACTGTTGGCGCAGACAAAACCGTGGCGGGTCTGCGTAATAAGCACGCCACGCCGGCGGCGCACAATCCGCGTGCTTTGCGCGAGAGCGAGTTCTACAACCCGGGCATCGAGTTTGTAGCGGCGGGCCCATGCGCGGGAGGAGGCAGAAGGTTGGACTGTGCTCAAGTCCACAAGTTGGTTTTCCGCCTTGGAAACAATTTTGTGTTTGACCACGAGGATATCGCCTGACTCGAACGAGACGTGGCCCAATGCCAGGGCTTGAAGGATTTTGTCCGAGAGTGAATCGCCTGGCTGGACTTGCATCTCTAGGGGAATCGGAATGACAGTTAATTGCCGTTGCACCCGGGGCATTATTCGTTCGCCGCGAGCGGCAACTCGTCTACATTCCAGCGGCGCAGCAGGCGCTGGGAGCGGGTTTCGCCGGGTGAGGCAAGGAGTTCGTGCAAATCGGCGGGCAGATCGATATCTAACGCAATGCCCGGCAGGTTGAGTACGACGCTGGGTTTTTGGGTAGCGTTGGCCGCCGCCAGATGCGGCTCGAAGCTGTCGTTGCCGAAGCGGAGCGGAAAAAGCCCGGCGGGGCGGCGCAGGACAGCATTGGTTCCACGCCCATCGGAGGATGGAACCAATACACACCCCTCCTCCGGCGCTTCCTGGAAAATCCTTTCCAGCTCCCATACCTGAAGCAGCGGAATGTCCGCGGGAATGATCAGTGTCTCGGTTGCTCCGCCCGTTTCGCACAGAAGCGTTGCCGCGGCAATCGCGTCGGTCTCACTGAGATTTTCATCATCGGGGATGACCGAGAAACCAAAAAAACGGGCAAGCTGCACGGCGGCGCCGTCGCTTGTCACGAGGGCGATTTCCGGCCGATCTGGCCACTTGGAAAGCGTGGTCAACACGTCGAACAGCATGGTCCGGGCAAGTTCGGCGCGGGAGCGCGCATCCAGGACGGGCGCCAGCCGTTGCTTGGCATTGGCAAGGTTTTTGACCGGCAAAAGAATCATAGTTCCAGCACCGAATCAATTCGTCGCTGCGCCAGAAGCCGCATCCTCAGAAAACAGCGAGAAGACTACTCGCGCCAGGGTCATTTTATCCTCAGAGGTCCGCATGATCGTATTGGCGCAGTGGACTCGCAGGCCGGAGCGCCGTAACTCTTCCGCAGTCTGTGAATCTTGCTGATCGACTACCAGAATGTCGAGGAACTCCTTGTACGCTTGAGCCACCCCTGCAACTGACACCGGCAGGCCTTGCGCCGCCATCAGAATCCCCGCCGGACCCGACACCGCAGCCCCCGCTACGATAGGACTGACCGCGAGAACCGGAGCGCGCGTATTCTTGAGCGCATCGACGATGCCCGGAACCGCCAGAATCGGGCCAATGCTGGTGACAGGATTGCTGGGCGCAATCAGCACGACACTGGCGGAGATGATGGCGTCAATCACCCCGGGCGCCGGTTTGGCATTCTCAATTCCCGCAAATCGAATGGAATTGACCGGGTCCTGATACCAGCGTTGCACAAAATATTCTTCAAAGCTGAGATTGCCGGCCGGAGTGTCGACTCTGGTTTCAACACGCGTGTCGCACATGGGCAGGATTCGGGCCTGCACTCCCAGCTTTGCCGCAATCTCCGCAGTCGCCTCCGACAATGTTTTGCCCTCGCGCATCAACTTCGTGCGTAGAAGGTGAGCCGCCAGGTCGCGATCTCCAACATGAAACCAGATCGGCTGTTCCAGTTCTTCCATCGCCTGAAGGCAGAAAAAAGTGTCCCCCTTTACTCCCCAGCCTCGTTCCTTACTGAGCAGGCCAGCCAGGACGTAGGTGATGGAATCGAGATCAGGCGATACATACAAACCCCACCACTCCAGATCATCCCCGGTGTTGACGATGATTGTCAGTTCCTTAGAGCAGACAACTTGGCGCAGCCCGTCAACAAATTTTGCGCCGCCGGTGCCGCCTGTCAAAACGACGATCATGCAGCCCTCGCGTAGCCGTTCGTGTCCGAGGCGGCCTTGACCTTCCGCGAGAGCAGGCCGGGCAACCTGTGGGCGAGCGGAAGAAATTCCGGATAGACGGGAAGACGTTGCTTGAGCGCAAACCCTTTCGCTTCGGTTCGCGATTGAAGTTCTTTGAGGTGCGGCCAGGGCTTCTCAGGGTTAATGAAGTCAGGCGTCAAAGGCGAAACTCCACCCCAGTCATCGATGCCCGCGTCCAGCAAATCGTCGTAAGAAGGCGCAGAAAGATTTGGTGGAGCTTGGATGTTTACGGTCGGCATGAGCAATCGTGCAACCGCCACAGTTCGTAGCATCTCGCCGTGAGTTGGCTCCGGCCAATTGTACATAGGAATGTCCGGTTTGACTCGAAAGTTCTGGACGATGACTTCCTGGATGTGGCCATAAAGAAGATGCAAATCGCGGATCGCCAGCAATGTATCGACTCGATCTTCGATCGACTCGCCAATTCCGATTAGCAACCCGGTCGTAAACGGGACGCCTTGCTTTCCGGCTTCTTCGATGGTGCGCAGCCGCTTTGCTGGTACTTTGTCTGGAGCGTTGTCATGGGCTTTGCCGGGTTGAAGCAAGCAAGCGTTGGTAGTTTCAAGCATCAGGCCCATGCTGGGCGAGACGGAAGACAAACGGCTAATCCACTCCGCGCTCAGCAGCCCGGGATTGGGGTGCGGCAGTAAACTGGTTTCACGCAATACCAGTTCGCACATTGCTTCCAAATAATGCAGCGTCGACTTATATCCCAAATGCTGAAGCGTTGCCCGCATCTCGGGAAACAAAAGTTCGGGCTTATCGCCGAGGCTGAAAAGGGCTTCGGTGCAACCTAGTCTCTCGCCTTCCCTGGCCACTCTCAGCACTTCGTCTGGACTCATGGTATGCGCGCCCGGCGAGCCGGGATCGTGACGGAAAGTGCAATAACCGCAATAGTCGCGGCACAGGTTCGTGAGAGGGAGAAAAACCTTGCGCGAGTACGTGATCAATCCAGGTTTGAACCGTCGTTTGGTCTCACTCGCGGCAGAGAGCAGAAGCGGCAAGGAGCTCTCGTCGGCCCGCAGCAGACGGCAGGCTAAGTCACGAGTCACTGGCAATCCCAAGCGCAATTCATCCCAGGGGATTTCGGCCTGCCCTGGCTGCGCGTACTGTTCGAGAACCGTCATTTCAGGCAGCCTCAAAATCATACATGAGCCGTGATCTTGATAGATTCCTTTGGGACGAATCTTGGATTAGGGCCAGACCAATTTGATAGTATGCGGGCGCCTGCCTTCCCATGAGCGTTTCTGAAGCAGAATTTCGCAAAGCGCTGGGTCATTTT
>Ga0335081_10018327_pt1 | contig 11319 bp, 10 predicted proteins | sample Lox_Sample_35_FD_206713 | JGI IMG/M metagenome (GOLD analysis project Ga0335081, IMG submission 206713) | Soil microbial communities from Loxahatchee National Wildlife Refuge, Florida, United States - Lox_Sample_3.5 | ecosystem: Environmental > Terrestrial > Soil > Wetlands | place: USA... | reverse complement strand
TGAAGATCCGCCGTCGGGGCCCCCGCGTTGCTGGTTTAGACCGGGCAGCGTTCTTTTGATAGAGTTTCCCAGGTCTATTGAAGACGTTCCTGCGAACCGGGCTTGGCCGGTTTCTCGGGAAATTGCGCAAGCTGAGGTAAGAAGGATTAAGATCTTTGAAGCTGAAAAATGGAGGGACCGGGCGGAATTGAACCGCCAACCTAGAGTTTAGGAAACTCTCGCTCTATCCAATTGAGCTACGGCCCCTTCGTCGATAGGTTAGCACGTGCCAGACTCTTCGAAAACGGGTTGCCAAACAGGTTGCCAAAGCGCGGGTTGAGATGGCCTAATCACCACAAATAGGCACAAGGGACCACTTTCTAAGCAACTGAAAACAAACAACACGAATTTCCAGCGCCTTTTTCCTAAACCGAAGGTCGGGTGTTCGAATCACCCCGGGGCCACCAGCAGAAACAGTGGGAATTAGTCCTTTCTATTCTCCTTCCAGCATACGGTGGGTCATTTCCTCGACCGGAGCAAAATCATCGGTGAAGACGACCGTCCCCGAAGGGGCCTCGAAGTCGGTCATCTGCGCGGCGGCGTGCCGCGCCATGCGCTGCACCATCTCGTTACCTTGATAATTCATCAAGCGGGCCTTCATCGCGGGTGCCGAGCCTGTCTGTGGAGACGCCAACAGTAGATGATTGCCACTGCCGACCGCCAGATCAATCACGGTAGGAAAGACGCGCTCGAGCGTAGCTGCGGTCGAAGCCAGCAGTTCGTGATTCCGGCCAGTGTCGAACACATTCATCAGCAGCAGACTGTTGTCGCTCATATGTGCGTGCACCGCCTGAAAGAATTCGACCGTAACCAGATAGAAGGGAATGTAGGGTCCTCCCTGATAGAGATCGAGGTGTACGAGGTCGTAGTGGTCGGAGTTGCTAGCCAGCCACGGTCGGGCGTCCGCGATGTGGACGCGCAGCTTCGGGTCCTCCAGTTTCAGACCGAAAAAACGGGAGGCGGCCTCGACGACTCTGGGATCGATCTCCACTGCATCGGTGTCAATGTCCGGGGCTGTGACTCGGGTCGAAGCGATAGAACTGCCGCCACCCATGCCTAACACCAGCAGGCGCTGCGCGGGCACCAGCAGCGGGCCGAGGGCGAAGTCGTCGTAGTAATGGCCAGTCCACCCGGTGCGCTCGTCGCGGATGGTGTGAACGCCGCGCTCGTCGTTGAGCTTAAGAATCAGCCACCTTCCGTTGCGTACCACCCGCACCAGGTTGTAGGGAGACTCAACGGCCCACAGGGTGTTTGCCGGCCAGAGCGTGGTGGGCACAGACCACAGCAGTGCCGACAGTGGCACCAGTGCCAGGAGCGCGGCAGGAAGACGCATAGCCAGACCCGCCAGCGCAGTCAGCGCCGACACGATGCAGATCGTCTCCAGGGTCCTCTGGGTGCCGAAGTGAGGTACCAGGAAGAAGGAGGTGGCCAGAATTCCAGCGATACCACCGACGGTGGAGAGCGCGTAGATCCTGCCGGCCGTTGAACCCACTCGCCCGGAATGTGCCAGCAGGCGGATGAGGAATGGACCCGCCGTGGCCATGGCCGTCATAGGAGGCGCGAAAATGATCAGACTGGCGAACACCGCTCCGCTGAACTCGCCGCGATGGGCGAAAAAGCGGAGGAGGGAACCAAGGGTAAAGAGAATGCCAAGCTGATAGAACGCCGCGAACAGCAGAACGCCATAAAGCGACTTGTCGGTCTGGCTGCGATCCGCCATCCAGCCTCCGATGGCGTAGCCCAACGCCAGCGCCACCATCACGACGGAAATCATGCCGCCCCATACGTAGATCGAATAACCGAAGTAAGGGGCGTACAGCCGGAAAGCGACCAGTTCCAGCGCCATAATGACAAGGCCGGTAAGAAAGGGCGTGGCCAGCCACCACACGAGCTGGAGGGGACGCGGGTCAGCACCGGGCTCTGGCTCGGCACGTGCGAGCTCGGCGCTGGTCGACGACTCCTGACTGGTAATCGCCAATGACAGATCTCCTGGCTGGTGCTGGCCGGTCCGGGTGCCACTCTATCATCCGGACCGGCATCCCGTCAGAGCCGTTGCTGTCCATCGTCTGGCTGCGAGCCGCGCTACTTCTCCTCGCCTCCGGCGGCTACGGAGCACTGAGCTGCACGGCGGGCACGAGGGTGACCATTTCTCCGTTCGAGCCGAGCGTTCCGATGTCGGAAATCGCGCTGTTGGCCGCACTGAATTCCAGAACGCCCCGAAACCGGGAAGTGGTCTTGGATGTATTCGTGAAGGTGAAGGTATGCAGCTTCCCGGCACCGAGGGTAATGGTCAGGGTGCGTGCGCTGCCGTCGGCGAATAGGTTCAGGGTCACGTCCAGAGGGCTGTTGGAAACGTTCCAGACGTTAATGACGCCGCCCTGATTGGCGACGAGTTGCACGGCTGGGAGATATTGAGATTCGATCAGAGTGAACGCCTTCGAATGGGATACGTAGAGAAGGCTGGCGAGCGCGCCCAGGACAAATAGCGCGGCGAACTTCCACGAGCTTTTCAGTCTGTGCATGTGTTTTCCTCCAGGCTGCGATGGTGAGCGAAGGGGCGAACCCCGAGAATTGACGCGGGCCCCTGGGTTGCGCCCACCGCAAAAGCGGGCGGCATTATACAACGGATTGGTCCAGTTCGCGCGTCTGGCGTGACTTTTCACCCCCCGGGACACGCTACGGCTCAAATTGTTCGTGGACAGGACTTTGCCACCCTCGTTGGCTGGGGACCTCAGAACATCAGGCGTGCGCGCCGGCGGAATTTTCGTCCGAGGAGGCCGGCGAATTGGCGGCAGCCAGCGGATTGAGCAACTCCTGGATTTTCCCTGCCAAACCGCTCAAGGAAAATGGCTTCTGCACGATGACGTATGACTGGGGATCGGGAAGCATCTCGTTTGCGCCCGAATGTTCGGGGTAACCGGATGTGAACAACACCTTCGTGGTGGGCCGCAGTTTCTTGAAGACTTGCGCCAGTTCGTAGCCGCTCATACGTGGCATGACGACATCGGTGACCAGGAGGTGTATCTGACCTTTATAGCTTTGCGCAACATTTTGCGCTTCCTGGCCGTTGGTGGCCTGCAGTACGGTGTAGCCATTTCTCTCCAGGTACTGGGTAACCAGATCGCGAATTTCACCCTCATCTTCAACCACCAGGATGGTCTCGCTGCCTTTGGCGCAGGATCGTGGAGCAATCTCTGCCTTAGCACGCGACGGGGCTTCAGCCGCCTGGGGAAGATGGATGCTGAAGGTAGTTCCATGCCCGATGCGGCTGCGGAAGGAGATCCAACCGCCGCTTTGCTGTACGATCCCATACACACTGGCCAGCCCCAACCCGGTTCCCTTACCCAGTTCCTTGGTGCTGAAGAACGGTTCGAAGACGTGGGTTTGGGTCTCGGCATCCATGCCGACGCCGGTGTCACTCACTTCCAGCACGACGTATTTTCCCGGCTGGGATGCGTTCTTCTGCGCCTGGATCGCGTCCACTTCCTCGTTGCGTGTGGCAATCGTTAACTTTCCCCCGTTGGGCATGGCATCGCGAGCGTTCAACACCAGGTTGAGCAGCACCTGCTCCATCTGACTCTGATCGACTTTTGCTGCCCACAGCGCGGGACTCGTCTGGAGCTCGACCGCGATGTCTTCGCCGATCACCCGCTCCAGCATTTTGCCCAGATCAGTCACGACCTGGTTCATATCGAGAACCGAGGGCTGTAAGACCTGCTTTCGGCTGAAGGCCAGGAGTTGCCGGGTCAGAGAGGCGCTTCGGCTGGCGGCCTGCTTGATGCCCAACGCGTGTTCGTATCCACGGTCGGTTTGCGGCAAGCGCGCGAGCAGTTGCTCGCTGTGACCCTGAATGATCATCAACAGGTTGTTGAAGTCGTGCGCCACGCCGCCAGCCAGTTTGCCAACCGCTTCCATCTTTTGCGATTGACGGAACTGGTCCTCCAGGTGCTTGCGCTCGGTAATGTCGTGCATTACGCCTTGCATGAGAGGCTTGTGGCGATCCCCGGTCTCCAGATAGTTGGCGTCGTCTCGCAACCAGATGACTTCGCCATCGCGCGCCAACATGCGGTATTCGGCCTGGAAGGTTCCACCAGCTTCCGCAAAGCGTGCTTCCTCGGCGAAGACCTGCTCGCGATCTTCGGGATGAAGATGATTCACCCAGTTCGAGGAGTCTGCGATCCATTCCTCGGGAGAGAAACCCAAAATGGATTGAATTTGCGGGCTGACGAAATGCCAACTTCCGAGGACGCCCACTTCGGCGATATATGTGATGGCGGGGAGACGTTCGACCAGCGCGCGGTAGCGGGCTTCCACGGCGTGCAACTCGGCCTCGGCCCGCTCCCGCTCCAAAGCGATGCCAGCCAGGTGTGTGGCGCATTCGACGAATTGCAGATGCGTGGGGTCCGGTCCTCTCGGCTCCCGGTAATAAACCGCGAACGTTCCCAAGACTTTGCTGGTGCGCGACAGAATCGGAGTCGACCAGCAGGCCTTGAGGCCCACAGACAAAGCTAACTGGCGATAGTCCTTCCAAAGGGGATCGGTCGCGATATCAGTGACGACCACAGGCTCGCCGCGATAGGCAGCTGTACCACACGAGCCAGTATTGGGCCCAATTTTGAGCCCATCGATGGCTCGTATGTAGCCGGCGGGCAGGCCGGGAGCCGCCCCGTGCCGCAGTGTGACCCCATCGGAATCGAGCAGGAGGACCGAGCACACCAGACCACTGAACTGCCGCTCCATGAAATCGCACAGACACACCAGAATTTCATTCAGCGAGGCTTGGGTCGTGATCAGTTCCAGAACGGTTTTGTAGAGCAAAGGCAGAGCGGTGGGGACCTTGTCATCGTCACCGATCGGCGCTGTCTTTGCTCCCGTGATCATGTCGTCGACATTACCTCCCGAGTTCTAGCTTTCCGATTTTCAGCTTTGCGCAGTCTGGAAGGGCTCTGGCAAGTAATCCCATGCGGCGCTGGAATGCAGCCGCTACGCAGCTCGGCGCCTCGTCATTATTCACTAGCGGTGAAAATTACTGCACATTACTGGGGTAACGAAGAACCGAGAGTGCGGCCTGTGCCCTTGTCTGTAATTTGTCGATGCCGGATACTGAACGGAATCCTCGTTGTGAGAGGTGAAGATGAAGGCAGATCGGTTGCTGACCACGGTCCTGACAACGACAGAAGACTCGATCGGAACTATTACCCTCAACCATGGCCGGGTGAATCCGCTCAGCCGACAGCTTATTGACGACATTTGCATCGCACTGGAGCGGATGAAGTCAGATTCCGTCCAAGTGGTGATCTTGCGGGCGCCCCGCGATGCCAAGGTATTCTCGGCCGGACACGACGTTCGGGAATTGCCGACCAACGGTCGCGATCCCCTTACTTACAATGATCCGCTGCGTCAGGTGGTGCGGATCATCGAAACTCATCCGGCACCCATCATTGCCATGGTTGAGGGATCGGTTTGGGGTGGCGCGTGCGAATTGGTGATGGGCTGTGACGTGGTGGTGGCTGCCAGTGACGCCACCTTCGCTCTTACCCCGGGACGACTCGGGATTCCCTACAACCTGTCAGGTACTCTGAGCTTCCTGAAGGTTGCGGGCATGCATCTGGTAAAAGAAATGCTCTTTACGGCTCAGCCCGTGACGGCGGGCCGTTTGGCGGCGGCGGGCGTTATCAACCATGTGGTGCCGCGCGAAGGACTGGAATCCTTCACGTTGACTCTGGCCAAGCGTATGACGGAGACCTCGCCGCTGGTGCAGCGCATTCTCAAGGAAGAACTTCGCGTGTTGGCTAATGCTCATCCTCTCAACCCCGAGGCTTACGAGCGGATCCAGGCGCTGCGCCGCGAGGTCTACGACAGCAACGACTATCAGGAAGGCATTCGCGCCTTCTTCGAAAAACGCAAGCCGGTGTTTCGGGGGCAGTGAGGCGAGCGAATAGCCCCCGAGTAGCTACAGTTTGGTCAGAAAATCCACGATCTCAGGCTGGCTCCAGTCGACCGCGCCGATGAACTTGCGGCGCACGATCCCGTTGCGGTCGATGATGTAAGTTTCCGGAAACTTGAAGGTCCCATAGAGATTGTTGGCCTTCTGATCGGGATCACGAACCGTCAGCAGATCGATTTTGTGATCCACCAGGAATTTGTGGTAGGCGTCGTTATCCACATCCACGCTGACCGCGACCACCGTCACGCCTTTATCCTTCATGCGCTGTTGCAGTTGGACCAGGGAAGGCATCTCCTCGACACACGGCGCGCACCAGGTCGCCCAGAAGTTCAAAAGCACGATCTTGCCGCGAAAGACGCGAATTTCGACCTTGCGATCCGCATCCTGCACGGCGAAGTCGGGCGCCGGCGAACCGATGCGTGGCGGGCGGGAGCCGCCGTAGCAACCACTTAGAGTCAAACTGATCAGCGTAAGGGCAAGAGAGACCGGGGCACGTCGCACGAAGCTATAATAAAGGATTCGCTCCTATGGCGACGGCGGAATTCACAGCAAAACGGCCTCTGGTGTCGGTGATCGTTCCGGCGCGCAATGAAGAAGACTGCCTGGGAAGATGCCTGCAGTCGCTGGTGAGTCAGCCCGATGTGGAGTTCGAAATCATTGTCGTAGATGACGAATCCAGCGACCGGACGCGTGAGGTCGCTCAGTCATTTTCGCGAGTGCGTCTTGTCGATGCAGGGCCCGTGACGGTGGGCTGGACCGGCAAGAATCACGCGGTATGGGCAGGAGCGAAACTTGCTCATGGAAGGTGGTTGCTGTTTACCGATGCCGATACCATGCATGTGCCGGGTTCGCTGGCGCGAAGCGTGGCAGAGGCGCGAGAGCACGGCGCCGCTCTCCTTTCCTATTCTCCCGAGCAGGAGGTGCACGGTTTCTGGGAGAAGGCCGTGATGCCGGTGATCTTCGCGGAATTGGCGGCGACCTATCCGCCGTCGCAGGTAAGCGATCCTGCATCGCCGATCGCAGCGGCGAATGGGCAATACCTGCTGATCTCACGCGAAGCCTACGACGCGGTTGGCGGACACGCCGCCGTGGCGGGAAACCTTCTCGAAGACGTTGCCCTGGCGCGCCGGGTGAAGGCTTCCGGGCGCAAGATTTTCTTCCGCTATGGCGCCGATGCCGTCCGCACCCGCATGTATCGCAGTTTTGACCAGTTGCGCGAGGGTTGGACGAAGAATCTGGTGTTGCTGTTTGCTTCGCCGCTGCGGCTGGCTGCGATGCGGCTGACAGAGTTTATTCTCATCGCAGCTAGTGCGGTCATCGCAATAAGCGAGGGAATAAGAGGGCGCGCGGCGGCGGCCATCGCGTGCATTATCCTCGCCGTCACGCTGATTGCTTTGGCGCAGCGTCGGATTCGCAGAGCCCATTTTTCATGGGACGCGGACATTTTGTCACTGCTGGGCCTTCCGCTGTTTGCCTATCTGTTGTGGCGCTCGCGACGTTATCACAAGTCAGGAAAAGTAACCTGGAAGGGACGACGAGCGCGGGCAGAGATCGCTACGCTCGAATCTCGGACTGCTCCGGTCTCGCCGGAACGCCAGAGCGCCTGAGGAACGCATGGTTTATCTGACGCGCAAAGCTGAGTTCTCCGCTTCGCACTACTACCACAATCCCGAGTTCAGCGCGGAAGAGAACCGGCGTATCTTCGGCAAGTGCAACAACCCGAATGGCCACGGGCACAACTACACTCTGGAAGTCACGGTGAAGGGCGAGGTCAACCCGCGCTCGGGCTTCGTCGTTGATCTGAAACAATTGAAGGAAGTCCTCCATCGCGAGGTTCTGGATGCGATGGACCACCGCTTTCTGAATAAGGAAGTGCCGGAGTTCTTCACGCGTATCCCAACCACAGAGAATCTGGCGATTGTCATCTGGCAACGGCTGGCGCCGAAGTTGAAGGCCGCGCAACTGCATCGCGTGCGCGTGTATGAAACGCCGGATTTGTTCGTCGATTATTACGGAGAAACATGAAGGCACACCTCACGCGGCGATACATGTTCTCGGCTTCGCACCGGCTGCACAGCGATGCCATGAGCGCCGAGGAGAATCGGACGACCTACGGCAAATGCAACAACCCCTATGGCCACGGGCACAACTATGCCTTGGAGGTCACCGTCAGTGGGCCGGTCGATGAGCAAACCGGTATGGTCTGCAACCTGGTGGATCTGGATGGTTTTGTGCAGCGCGAGATCCTGGAACGCTTCGATCAGCAGAATTTGAATGCTCTCCCGGATTTTGCCGTCTCCGTGCCGACGACGGAGAACCTATGCATTGTCATCTACGATATTTTGCAGCGAGGATTCCGCGAGGCACATCTGGAAAAGGTGCGGTTTGAAGAAACAATGATGAATGCGTTTGAATATGCAGGATGATGGGTGGGCTTGCCATGGCGATGAAATCTCCAGTTGAATCGACAACGTTAACCAGCGCAACTTACGAAGACCTGGTCCGCGAGATGATCGTGCGCCTGGGTGAGGACCCGGCTCGCGAAGGTCTGGTGCGCACGCCCAGCCGCGTGCATCGCGCCTACGAATACTTGATGAAGGGATACAAAGAAGATCCGGAAGCGATGCTCAAGAACGCGCTCTTCACGGTGACTTACGACGAAATGGTTATCGTCAAAGATGTCGAGATGTTCAGCCTGTGCGAGCACCACATGCTCCCATTTTTCGGCAAGGTGCATGTCGCTTATATCCCGAACGGAAAGGTGATTGGGCTGAGCAAGATTCCGCGCCTGATTGAGATTTTTTCCCGGCGGCTGCAGATTCAGGAGCGTCTGACGACGCAGATTGCGGAGACCATTCAGAAGGCGATCCAGCCACAGGGCGTGGGAGTGGTGATCGAGGCACGCCACCTATGTATGATGATGAGGGGCGTGGAGAAACAGCACTCCGCCGCCGTGACCTCTTCCATGCTGGGCTGCTTCCGCGATGAGCAGGAAACCCGAACGGAATTCCTGTCGCTGATCCGCAACCGGGCTAACGGAGCCTGAGGTTCGTCCGAGTCTCGACGGATTCTCTACGAAATGTCTACGAACCAGCGGGAACCGTTGCGTGGCAAACTCGCGCTTATCACCGGCGCAAGCCAGGGGATTGGACTGGCGATCGCGCGGGCGTTGGCTGCCGAGGGCTGCAATCTCGTCATCAGCGGTCGCCGCCAGGCGGCGCTAAACCGGGTGGCCAAACAACTGGCGAAGACCGGTATTTCTGTCCTGCCCAGGGCTTGCGACGTGCGCGATGCGGACGCGGTAAAGGCAATGTCCGCCGCTGTTAGGGGCCGATTTCATCGGCTGGACATCCTGATCAACAACGCGGGGATTGCGCACGCCAACCTACCCGTGGCCAAGCTGCCACTGCGAGAGTGGAAACCGGTCATCGAAACCAATCTCACCGGAATGTTCCTGGTCACGCGGGCAGCTCTGCCCTTGATGAAGCCCGGCGGTGCAATCGTCAACAATCTGTCCATCTCCGCTAAGCGAGTGTTCCCCGGCTCGTCTGCGTATAACGCATCAAAGCACGGCGCCCTGGGGTTCACCAACACATTGCGCGAGGAGTTACGGGACAAAAGAATCCGCGTGATTGCTCTGCTTCCAGGAGCGACAGACACCGAAATCTGGAATACCTTCTGGCCGCAGGCACCACGCAAGAAAATGATGTCGGCAGCCGGTGTCGCGTGCGCCGTGGTAAACGCGCTTACCCTTCCGGAAGACGCCACCGTGGAAGAAATCACGATCCTGCCCAGCGCAGGAACTCTGTAAGCGCCTATTGTGGACTGAAAGGCTCCTGCGTGTAGGAAAGGTTCATTCGCAGTGCAAGCGGCTTGTCCTTCCAGTCGCTTGGCCAAGTCTTGAGGGGACTCGCTTGCGTAAGTACGTCGCGTGCACTCTGGTCGAGCGTAGTATCTCCGGAACCGGAAGTTACCTTGACGTCAGAAATCGTCCCATCCTTAAGAATCTCAAGTTCGAGGGAAAGATTGCGGGGCTCTTTTATAATCGATTGGATGGCCGGACCCAGCAAGTCGTCCCGCAAGCTGCCGAGTGCTTCGCTGACATAAGACCTCACGCCGCTGGCCGCAGGCGCGCCAAGCACGATGACGTTCATCTGCAGATGGAATACGGTTGCGGGGCCGGGAGGCGTGCGTGGGTTGTGCGTCGTCAAGTGTGGGCCCGTATTCGACGGCTCAGGTTCGGCCGATTCTTCGACTGATGAATCGGACTGGTTCAGACTCTGAAATCGGCGTGCCTCCTCTAGAAATGTGGCGAACGACTGGGCATTTCTCTTCTCCTGCGGATCTCGCGCCCAGGCAATGGCTCGAGCAATAGCGAGGTCCGCTTCCTTGAACTTGTTCATGCGTGCTAAGACCTGAGCCAGACTGAGCTGATAGCTTGAGCTGGCGGGCTCGAACGACACCGCCTTTTTCGCCAACGAAAGGGCTTCCTCGAGGCTCTCCTCGCGCGCCGCCAGATAGACAGCCAGCAAGGCATAAGGCGGGGGAAAGTCCGGGTTAAGCGTGATCGCCTGGCGGAGATCGTCTTCCACCGAAGCATCCTCCGACATCATGCCCGTGCCGTTCGTAGCGAAAACCGCCCGCAGGTAGTGAGCGGAAGCATTCTTGGCGTCGAGCCTGACGGCACGCGCTGCCGACTCCAGGGATTTGTCATGCTGGCCATCGAGGAACTGCGCCATTCCCAGATACTCATGAGCCAAGGCAACGTTGGGATCGAGCCGCAAGGCTTCGTTTAGTGCTTCCGTGGCTTGCTGCGCTTGGCCGCGAACCGCTGCGAAACCACCGCGGTAGGCATCAGCCTCGGCAGCGGAGAGGGAACGTACTCTAAGTTCATTACCCTCAACCTTGGCGGGCGGAAGCTTCTGATATAAAAACGTCCCCTGACTGATATAAATCAGGAGGTCGGATTGCAATTTCTTGAGGTCGCCGAATGCGATGGTTGCCGATTCGTCCGCGCTTTTTCCCTGATCGAGAGCCGTTAAGTACGCGGCCAGCAGAGCTTTGTGTGCCTCGCGATCGCCGAGCATCAGGTAGTGGGTCAGCGCCCAAGCCTCGGCGTAAAAAATGGAAGATTTGTCGGCTTCATTGTAATAAGGCGAAGACTGATCCACCTTGAGCAACACGTTGAGTGGAATCGGCGCTGACTCTCTCAATGTGCGTAACATGTTGTTGTCGATCCTGCCTGTGCCTACGTACTTCTCTTCGATATCGGTGTGCCCATAGAACTCCGCCAGCCCTTCCGACAGCCATACCGGCAGATCGGGCAAATAGGG
>Ga0335081_10018325_pt1 | contig 11319 bp, 16 predicted proteins | sample Lox_Sample_35_FD_206713 | JGI IMG/M metagenome (GOLD analysis project Ga0335081, IMG submission 206713) | Soil microbial communities from Loxahatchee National Wildlife Refuge, Florida, United States - Lox_Sample_3.5 | ecosystem: Environmental > Terrestrial > Soil > Wetlands | place: USA... | reverse complement strand
TCACCCCAAAGGATGGTAACGACGGCGGCTACTCCATCTGGATGATCGCTCAGGGCGTTGAGCCTGCCAGCGGTCGCAAGCCGATAAGCGCGGTCGCTTAGTCGAGCACGGGCAGAGGGTAGCCCGATGCGACGCACAACGAACATCTACACGCACAAGGGCATGATGCAAGCCCGGCTGATGGCGGCCGGTGCTGCGGTGCCGGTACTGGCGGCGACGTGGGCGGCCGTGCTGCTGCTGCGTCAGCCGACTGTCTGGGGTTTCATACTCGTGGTGCTGTGCGCCGCGGTGGTGGCCGTCGGCGTCGCCCTGGTGCTCGTCAACGTCTGGCGTTCCGGCTTGTTCTGGGAGCGCGGCATTCGGCATCGCTTCATGGCAGTCTGCCGCGAGAAGGGGCTGGCGGCGCGTACCAAGACCGACAAGGGCGAACACTGGCGCTACCCGCGTATGCGGGTGCTGTCGGGCAGTAGTGCCAGCGTGCGGCTGCTGGTGCGGCCGCTGCCCGGTCAGAGTCATAAGGACTGGGAACGGGCGGCCGATGCCATTGCTATGCACTTCGGCGTGGCCGTGACCCACGTCCGCTATGACGGTAGCGGCACGCTGACGCTGGTTATCGGCCATGACCAGCTGCCTGCGCATGATTTCGAGCACAACGCGCTGGAAGCTGTCGAGCCGGACAGCTGGGCGGAACGCCTGGCCGTGGTCGAGGTCGGCAAGGGTGAGGGCGGCCAATCGTTCACGCTGCCGCTGCTCGGCTCGCACATCCTGATAGCCGGAATCACCGGCGCGGGTAAGGGCTCGGTCGTCTGGACGATCATCCTGCGGCTGCTGCCTGCGATCAAAGCCGGTGTGGTGCGCTGCCACGGCATAGACCCCAAGCGCATGGAGCTGTCCATCGGCCGCCCGATCCTGTACCGCTACGCCGCTACGCCAGAGGCGATGGTCGCGGAGATTGAACAGCTGCATGGGGAGATGCAGGCGCGGGCTGACGAGCTGGCGGGCAAGGTGCGCAAGTTCACCCCGTCGTCACGGTATCCGCTGGTGCTCATCGTCGTTGATGAGCTCGGCTATCTCGTGTCGCTGCTGCCGGATCGCAAGCAGCGTGAACAGGTCGAAAAGATGCTGGCCGCGCTGCTGGTGCTCGGCCGTGCCTGCGGATACGTAGTTTTGGGGGCTATACAGGATCCCCGGAAAGAAACCCTGTCATTCCGTGACCTGTTCCCAACCCGTATCGCCATGCGGCTGCCCAAGCCGATGGTTGATTTGGTGCTCGGCAACGGTATGTATGAAGCGGGCGCGGTCTGCGACCAGATACCGGCCACGGCAGAGCATGGGGCCGGCGTGGCTTTCGTGGTCGATGAAACCTCGACCTTGCCGGCGATGCTCCGCGTGCCGTGGTGTTCTGATGAGGCCATCAAGCAAGCCGCGGCAGAGCTGGCGGCTCCACAGTCACCGCCTCGGCTTGAGCTGGTGACGTAACCCAAGAGAAGGGAAGGTACTCCATGTCCGGTGCCATGATGCCGGTTTCCGGTGCCCCGGTGATGCTGCTGCGCGATAGCAAGCGGGCGGCGCGGGTGATTTCATACGGAACATCGGAGACGCATATGCGTCTGGCTGGAATCGACAACGAAACCGATGTCACCGTGGGTAAGGAAGACAGCCAGACGGCGGTGACGGCTCAGGGCATGCAGGACATTACGGGAATCGCGCAGCTGCAAAAGCATCTCGAAACGATGGAGCCGAGCGTGAGCGGCCGTCTGGCCATACTGGCTGACTTCCACGCCATGAGCATGGTCGAAATCGTGTCTGACCACCAGCGCGCGCTGCGGCGGCGGTAGCCGTGCTCATTATCGGCCTGGTGGTCATCGTCGTGCTCGTCGTCGGTGTCGGCCTCGGCGCACTGGTGCGGAGTCGGATGCTGCTGCCAAGCGATCGGGAACGCCTGGGCGTGCTGGCTAGTGAACTGCACGCTCAGGCGCGTATGGACGCCATGACGCGGGCGACTGTCCAAGCAATGCGTGAGGCGGCGCGGCGGCAGTGAAAAACTCGCTGTTCGATGAGCTGCTACGGCGTGCGCTCGCGGTGCTGGTGCTCGTCGTCGGTGGCTCCTATGCCATGCATTGGGCGTACGACGAGGTACACCCGATGCTCTGGCTGTTCCCGATAATCTTCGCGCTGGCTGCGGCCGGACTGGTCAGCTGGTGGCTCTGGCGGCGGCAGTCGCTATGAGTCGGCGTGCGCGGGAGGAGGTGACTAACCATGTACCGGATTATCAGGCGGTGGGGCCGTGGTGGTCCATGCTGCGGCGAGTGGGAGTGCTGCTGTCCGCGCGGCTGCCGCTGCCGCTGCATTAGCTGTAATTGCTGGTGACCATAGCGGGGTGGTTGCTTACTCACTCTGTTCGCTGGCTGCTGGTCGGTTGCCCGGCCGAGGCCGGGCGCGTCACCGCCCACCGGGTCGCCAAGCGAAGGGCGGCCGTGACGGCAGGCTCGTGTCTGTGGCCGGTGGAGCCGGTCTTGCAGCACTGACAATGAAACGGATACTTATCCTTTTCTTTCCATTCGTAGTAGTTTTAGCAACAGTGATATGAGCCGGTGTCGCCGGTAAACAGGCAAAATGCAACCCGGAACGATAATCACAAGCGTTGACGCAAAGCGGTTGGCCGCGCATAATGGCCGGTAATCGACGGTGTGGGAAAGCGTAGCAGCAATTGCCCACGCAGCCGAGAGGGTAACAACTAGCATAGGTAAACCGCATCATGGCGGACGGCAAAATAAAAGTGCCGCCTGGGAAACCAGACGGCGCGGTGTTTTCCTTTTGGGAAAGCGTAGCTGATTTAAGTATCAGCGGAATTGAACACAAAGTCAAGCCGCATTTTTGTGCGCTGAATACATTACGTGCTCGCGTAGCAGGGGTGAGCGCCCCGTCAACAGCTCTCGGCGTGTCATCGCCAGCCTCCCACAACCAGCGTGCCAGCCATGCCAGGGTGCCGGTCAGAACGACAGTCAGAAAAGCGAAACCGGCGACCGTGGCGGGCCTGCCGGTTTCTGTAAGTCTCCATCGCAGCGGAGTGACTTGTGCCTAGTTCTACGCGATCACTGGCGAACAGTCAAGCCGGACACGCTGACGGCTCGGTGGTCATCGGCCAGGCGGCCGACGTCGGCGGGGCTGGTCACGCGGCGCGCAGCGCCCGTCTTGGTAGATACGCGAATAGGTCTTCACCTGCCTCATCAAAGCAGGGGTCAAAGCAGCAGCGCAAGCGCAAGCAACGGCTGACGCGGTGGGTACTCCGGCATCGGCTGCGGCGGTTGACCAAGCTCAAACGGGTGCGGAAGTGCGGTTACTGTACCGCCGGTGCTGAGGGTGGCGGGCCCGGGCTCCGGTTGACGGCTGACTCGGAGGGCGGCAACATCGCGGGTCTCTCCGGCCTGACTACCTGTGGTTCGGTCTGGGCTTGTCCGGTGTGCTCGGCCAAGATCGCCACGCGCCGCGCCGATGAGCTGGCCGACGTGATGCGCTTCGCGCTCGAACAGGGGTGCAGCGCGAGCATGGTCACGCTGACGATTCGTCACCATGACGGCCAACGGCTCAAAGACTGCTGGAAAGCGGTGTCGAAGGGTTGGGAGGCGGTCACCTCTGGTAAGCAATGGGATACCGACCGTGCAAAGCATGGGCTTGTCGGCTGGGTGCGAACGGTCGAGGTGACTCACGGCGCGAATGGCTGGCATGTCCACGTACACGCGTTGCTGATCTGGGAAAATAAGGTCAGCCAAGAGCAAGCGGAGTTTGTCGGGGAACGGATGCACCGGCGTTGGACGCGGCGGGTGCAGAAGCGTGGCTTTGACAGTCTGCGCGACTCCGGCGGCTTGGACGTGCGTATGGCGACGCTCAAGCCCGGCAAGGGTTCCGGCCTGCACGAATACTTCGTCAAGCTCTCGCACGAGATAACCGGCGGCCAGGCGAAGCTCGCCAAGGGCGGCGGCCGGACGCCGTTTCAGATACTGAACGATGTTTTCGAGGCCGGAGAGGCTATGGACGTAGCGCTCTGGCAGGAGTGGGAAGACGCGAGTTTCAACCGTCGTCAGCTCACCTGGTCGACGGCACCAAACAACCTGCGTGAGTGGGCGGGTCTCGGTCGCGAACAGAAGGATGAGGAGATTGCAGAGGAGGAGCTAGGGGCTGAGGATGTGTTGTTCATTGAGTCTGACAGCTGGTGCGGGCAGCGTGATGATCGCGGGCATTATCTCCGTAATGGGCTGCGTGATGACCCTGGGCAGTGCTGTGAGCTGCTTGCGGTTGCTGAGGACGGCGGCTACCCAGCGGTGATGTCTTGGCTCGATCGGCATGGTATGGGCTACGTCGTGGTTGCTTTGCCTCCGCCGTTGCCGCCGCCGCCGCGCGATCACGAGCACTGGGAGTTACGCCGCGATCGCGTACATGAGTTACGTTCGGTCGTCCGTGGCGCGGTGCGGGAATTATCGGAACAGCGCGAGTGGCATCGGCTGCTGCGCGAGGTGGGTATTGAGTGATGCGGACAGCTGGGTTAATCCGCTGCGGTCAACGTATCGTTGACACGGACGTTGGCAAAGCGCATAATTTCTACATGATTGATTGGGATTCTCGAGTGCCGCACATTGAAGGGCAGATCGCGGCCGTCAAGGACGGCCAGGTGGTCGGCAACGCGGCGGCGGCGTATGCGGCGATCGGTGCGCTGCGGGCGCAGGCTGATAAATACGAGCGTGACCTCATCCGGGCGCTGCGCTGGGATAAAGACGGCGAGGTGCTGCGGAAGTGGGCAGATGTCGCGGCGCTGGTTGATGCCCAGCTCGGCAGTCGGCAGGCTGCACACCAACGATGGCGGCGGCTGCTCTCACCTGATCGGCGCACTACTTCCGGCGATTATCGGCGCGGGGCGGCGCGGCTTGGCCGGACTACTGATACTTAAACTGCACTGGTTCTGCGATTGGTGTCGGGAAGGGCAGCGTGACAGGGTATAAAGGGGCCGCGGTGTTCATGCTTATTGTTTGTTGTACGCATGTGTCCGGTGCGATAGAGTTTATGCGCGAATGAGTGACGATTGAAGTTACTGGGTCAGAGGTGTGGTAGGTGTAATACACCGTACCGAAAGGCAATACAGTATTAGTCTGGTAGCCGTTAGCCGAATCCGTGGGGGAGTAGGGGGTTCCAGTGCAATCTGATGATTGGTAGAAGATCCCAGTGAGCATATTGGTGATAGTTCCGCCATTAAGATTTGCTTGGTAGTCGGTAGTGGCGATAGTTAGGAACTCGTTAAGAGATGGGTTGTAAACTGATGCGGTGCTAGAGTAAGTTCCATTGTTCATCACAAGGCCTAGTAAATTATCATTAGCGTCGTAGGCCATAAGCTGTTTGCTGGACGAACCTTGCAGGCTAGTGACCTGTGATTGCAAGTCGCTGATCTGCTGCGTATGCGTAGCCTGAGTGTTTTGTAAGCCGGTAATGGCCGTCTGCTGGTTGGTCTGGTTCTGCTGCAAGCCGGTGATGCCGCTCTTAATTGGTGCGAGGGCAGTATTGATGGTGCTCTGTACGTACTTCACCGTTGCGAAGACTGGGCCTCTCCTTCTGGCAGTTGCGCTGACTGGCATGGTGGCAACGGTCAACAGAAAAACAGGTGCTAGCACACTTGTAGTTAAAATCGTGCTTCGGCGCGACAGTCGCGGCGTGCGCTGTACGCGGCGCGAGATGTTGTAGTTAGACATAGGCTATACCTCACATTAGCTATAGTCTACTTATAGTGCAAAATGGTGCTTATGGCAAGTGCGGTATATCCCTGCTCGGCCGTCCGTGTCGCACAATCTACATTTTCGGACGTGCGTATCAGGGGTCGGCGCTCGAGCTGGCCGGAATCGGGCCTGTCAAGGGCGGCGGTCGTGCTCCCCTACCCCTGTGAAAAAACCTATTAGGACATGTCGGGCGGATTGTGGTCTAGGGTTCTTTAAAATCTTTGTTAGATGGTGGCGCAAGCCAGAAGGTGCCAGTCTCGCCGAGGTGTTGTTGTTTTGATCGTCTGCACATTTCAAGCCAGAAATCGGCCAGCATGCCAGCGGTCATGTCGTTGAGCCGGTCGGCTTGGTCGCGGTGCTGGTCGAACGCTCGTTTTTGCAGTTCGGCAAAGTGCGCCTTATCGATAAGGCCGGTTAGGGCGCTTCGAATGATGTGCTCGAGTTGTGCTTCGTCTATTTCGTAACGGGCGGCGATGTCTGCGTGTTTCTCGGGCGTGATGTTGAACCGGACGCGAAAATCTGAGCTGCACGCGCTGAAGTTTGTAAGTTCCAACATGAGGTCGTTTCGGCCGCTGGCTATGTACTCGTCAACAGCGGATTGGATTCTCTCGTATTGCTCGGAAGTGTTAGACATATTGCGGAGAATAGCGCACGGCTTGCCTATTTGTCAAAGATAAGCGTTTACTGCACGTGCTTCCCTACCCCTGTGAAAAAACCTATTAGGACATGTCGGCCGGTTGATGGTCCGGCTGTGTTATTTGGGTGTCGTTGGCCGACGCCGTGTCGGCGGCTGCTTGTTCTGCTGTTCGGCGGTTTCCGCGCGCTGCCGGGTCTGTGACAGTTCCGCTGTAAGTGCCTCGATCTGCCGCTGAGCGTCGGTGAGGTGGTGCTCGGTTGCTTCCCTGGCATCCTCGGCCGCCTGGCGGGCGCTCTCGGCGGCTTCGGCTCGCTGTTGCTGGGCGGCGGCTGTCTGCTGTGCCGAAGCGAGTAGTTGCTCGGCGGCTGTGGCCTGCATTATGGCCATCTGGCGTTCGTGGTGCGCCTCGCTGGCTGCCGCTTGGGCCGCGTTGCGTTCGTCGAGTGCCTGGGCGGCTCGGATCTCGGCCTGCTGCGTTGCCTCGGCGGCCTGGCGGGCTCGGTTCTCGGCCTGTTGTGCCGCTTCGGCGGCTTGGCGGGCTCGTGTCTCGGCTTGCTCGGCTCGCGCGTGCTCGTTGGCGGCCTGGGACTCTGCTGCTTGCCGGGCCGCCGTGGCGGCGCTGGCTCGCTGCTCGGCGTCGGTTGCCCGGGCGGTTGCCTCGGCGACGTCGGCCTCGGCCTGGGCAATGGCGTCGTGGGCGTGGGCTTCGGCCTGACGTGCCGCCGTTTCGGCCGCCTGGCGGGCGCTCTCGGCCGCTTCGGCGCGTGCTGTTGCGGCTGCGGCCGTTTGCTGCGCACGTTCGGTCTCAGCTTGCGCGGCCTCGGCTGCCTCGTCGGCGGTGAGGCGTGCTTGCTGTTCGGCCGCGGTCTCGGCCTGTGCTGCGGCGATGGCTTGCAGTGTCTCGGCGCGGGCGGCGGCTAGCTCGGCCTGCACTGCCTCGGGGTTGGTGGCGATCTGAAGCTGCGTGGCGGCGTGGGTGCTGAGTGATCGGAACTCGTCGAGGAGCTGGTCGAGGCGCAGCACGGTCTCGCGCAAGGTCGCACTGGCCACGCTCGCCGGTCGGTCGAGGTTGATGGGCTCGCTCTGGCTGCCGCGCCCCTGGGCATGGCGGGCACGAAAGGCCGTCGAGGCGGTGTGCTCGGGGTCGTCGCAGTAGCGGCTACGCCCGCCGGTCGCTGGCGGGGGCGTCACGGGCTGGTCGCATCCGGGGAATGCGCAGGTTACAGGGGTGGTATCGCTCATGGGGCGAGTCTAGCGGTCGTTCGGTCGTTTATCAAGAGCAAACGAATGAACGAACGTGTGAATGAACGAATGAACGTGCTCTGTCGTCGTGCCTGAGCGCATTGTTACAGGCTGATGTCGCGGGGCGCTCCCCTGCCCTTGTCAGGACATGTCGGCGTGATCGTGATCTAACTTGCTTTGCCGGAGTTGCTCCATCACGGCGCTGGCTGCGGCCGGGTCGTTGATGGTTGCGTGGATCATGGCGCGCAGCGCCCTGGCGATCGTCAGTCGCGGGAAATCCGGGTTGGCTTCGACTGCGGCCGTTCCAAGCCAGCGGTTGAGTTCGGTGTACGTGGCCGGGTCGAGGTCGAGCGTGACGCGTACCGGCTTGGTGCGGATGGCGGTCTGCCCTGTCGGTTTGCTGCCGTCTTTGCGGGCGTTGGTGGCGATCGCCATGCGCGCCGCGAGTTCTTCTCGTCTGTTGCTCATCGTGCTACCTCTGTAAGTCTTGCTCGGTTGGCCAGTTCGGCCGCGATCACTTGCCAGATCGGCCCGGCTGACTGGATGGGCGCGTTGAAGGATTGGGCGAACATCTCAAGCCGTGGCACGACCATGCCGAGCACGGAGAATCCGGCGGCGGTCAGCTGCTGGCGGGCGATGTCGGTTGACATGGCGTTGGCCACGGTGCGGTTAAGCAGGATGCAGCTGCGTGCCGGTACTGTTCGGAGCGGGTTGATATTGGCGATTTCCTCAAGCATGCGCCCGGTGCGGGAAAGCTCAACCGAGGTCGGCGCGCATGGCACCACTATCTCATCGGCGAGCCGCATGGCTGAGCGCGCGATTCCGGCGTGGTCTTCGAGCTGGCCGCTGTCGATGATCACTACGTCATTCGGTAGGGCGAACTGCGGCACCTGCTCGTGTAGGTTCCTGACTGGCAGGCCGATCATGCGGAACGGGAAACCGCCGATCGCGTCTGACCATTCCAGCGTCGAGGCTCCGGGGTCGGCGTCGACCAGGAGCACGGGGTGCCCTGCCTCGTGGAAGGCGTGGGCAAGCCATACGGCCGAGGTGGTCTTGGCGGTGCCGGGCTTGGCGTTGACAAATGCGATGCTGAGCGTCATGCCGCTGATTATACTGTACTTACTGCAAATACTGCAAGTACTGAAGATACTGAAGCTACTGAATAACTGCAAGTACTGTGTTTACTGCTTGTACTGCATATACTGCATTGCAGTAAGATACTGAAAATAACGACTGGCACGTTACAGGGGATAGTCCGCGTCGTCCGGGCAGGCTGCTGCCTGACCCTTATTTTCTGGCCGGAGTGTCCGCAGAGGCTCCAAGGTCAAGCATGATTTCGCGTGTACGTTAAGTTGGTATGGAATCCGGTAATAGGTTGGCCTGCGGAAACAATCATGCTTGAGGTTGGAGGGGCGGGCACGTACCATAAGCGGGCTATCCCCGGAACTAAAGCTCACAAGTGTTGTGTTTTTTTGGCCAGGGCGGGGAATGAATAATTCCCCGGTATCTGTCAGAGTCCGCAGGCGGCGGCAGGGGTCAAGGACAACCGCGCGTAGCCGGTGCCCCGTAGGGGTGCTTGCATCCTTGATGCCTGACGGTGGCTGTGGTAGAGCGATAATCAGGCTTGTGGCTTGTCGGGCTGTTCGGGATTTTCCCGGAACCAACGGGTGATGGTCATCGCGCTAACGTCGAGATGTTTTGCAAGCTCGGCTTTGCTCATCAATCCTTGCTCAACGGCGTGCAAGCCAAGCTGCCGCGCAGTTCTAGTGCTACGTTTGGCAATATCCTGTAGGCCTTCAATGGCGATCTCGGCTTCTGTCTTCGTAAGCGGGATATTATTTTCGCGTAGCTCGGTGACAATTTGCTCAACACGGTACGCCTCGGCTGCAACGGTTCGTAGCTCGTTCACCGTCTCCGGCACTGGGTGCTCAACAGCTTGCGGCGGCCGTGGCTCCGCTTGTGCTTGCTCGATAATATGTTGTGTCTCAACGTACATAATCTCTTCATCTATAGCATGTACTGATGATTTCTGCAATTCTGCTGCACGTCGTTCTTCGGGTGTTCGCGCATTAGGATGCTTACCATATACATCTCGGGACTTAAAAATACTACGTCTGATCTTTGCCTTCAGATCCTGTGTAATATCTGGATCTGCTTCGAATTCTTGCGTTAGTGTCAAGAAATCAGCTATAGAGCTAGTTTCGGCGTATTGTTTCATTATTTTTATTATCTCGGATAGGCGATCGTCATGCGCCTGCTGATCGTGCTCTGGTTGCGGTGTCATGCCTGCTACTTCTTAAGCGTGTGCGCCAGGTGCTCGCGCACGGGTTCGTACATGCCGGTCAGCAGCTCGTCAGCCTCGGCCAGCTCGACCCACCGCACTTCTGCTAGCTCGGCCTCGTCGCCAACATGCACGGCGGTTCCCTGATAGGGCCGCGCAGCTAGATAAATCATGTGTCGGCCGGTCGCTGGATGCTGGCGCTCTCCGATGGTGTGGCTGACCGTGATAATCAACCCCGTTTCTTCCTTGGTCTCCCTGATGGCGGTATCGGCTGGTGATTCTCCCGGCTCGGCCTCGCCAGCGGGGAACGTCCAGAGTGGCCGTCCGTCGTGGCGGCGGCCGACCAACACGCCGTGCTTGCTGGTGACGATCGCGGCGACGATGGCCGGGCGGATTGGCGCGGTCGGTTCCGCTGCCGGTGGTGTCGAGGTCGGCATACGGAGCTGCCTCTGTAGGTCGTCGATGTCCCAGCGGAACTGTCCGCGCGGTCCGGGCGTGCGAAACGCCGGTGTCACGAGGCCGTCGTGCGCCCAGCGCTGCAAGGTGCTCATGCCAACGCCCAGCGCCTTCGCGGCTGCTCCGGTCGTCACATAGGGCTTGTTCATGCTCCCAAGCATGGCATACATGGTGACTGTTAGCGACTATCAAGACTGTTGGGGTTGACAGCAGCTGTTGGCTGGATTAAAGCTAGTCGGGACTGTTGGGACTGTTGGAGGGAGGAACGCAACCGTCCACCTGGCGAGCTTTAGCGCTGCTGTAACTTGACGTTACTTATAACATCATGTTACGTTCGAGAGAGTTGAGAGGCGCGCAAGCGGCTGACCAGCACTTTTAGTAACGGGTGGGCGAAACGGTGGCGACTCGCCAGGAGCAAACATGGAACCGTTCAGCCAGTTATCAACCAAACCCGCAGGTCAAGAGGCCGAAGTTCGGCCAGCCCGTTACGAGAGGAACAGCACGATGTTCAACAGCGTGAAAGTAGACCCGTCATCCTTCACGACGCTGATCTACCTACAATCCTTCGAGCGCAAGGAGTACGTCGAGGGCGGGAACGTTCCCGACGACCAGAAGCCGCAGAAGCGCAACAAGGACGGCGTACCGGTCTGGACGGTGGAACTGACCGCCGTGCCGTGGCGTGGCCGTTCCCGCACGATAAGGGTCAATGTCGCCTCCAACGATGACCCAAGCGACCGCCTGTCGGCAGGGGAGCTGGTGCAGCTCGTGGACGCTGAGTTCGGGGTCACCCCAAAGGATGGTAACGACGGCGGCTCCTCCATCTGGATGATCGCTCAGGGCGTTGAGCCTGCCAGCGGTCGCAAGCCGATAAGCGCGGTCGCTTAGTCGAGCACGGGCAGAGGGTAGCCCGATGCGACGCACAACGAACATCTACACGCACA
>Ga0335081_10018323_pt1 | contig 11320 bp, 3 predicted proteins | sample Lox_Sample_35_FD_206713 | JGI IMG/M metagenome (GOLD analysis project Ga0335081, IMG submission 206713) | Soil microbial communities from Loxahatchee National Wildlife Refuge, Florida, United States - Lox_Sample_3.5 | ecosystem: Environmental > Terrestrial > Soil > Wetlands | place: USA: Florida... | reverse complement strand
CCCTGCCGTGATTCTGAACATCCAGAGGCAACCCGGTGCTAATGTCATCGAGGTGGTTGACCGGATTAAGAGGCTTTTGCCTCAGCTACAGAGCTCATTGCCGGCTTCGATCAAAGTTTCTGTGCTCACCGACCGTACCACAACCATCCGCGCTTCAGTCAGAGACGTGCAGTTTGAGCTGTTTCTGGCCGTGGCCTTGGTTGTGCTGGTGATGTTCCTGTTTCTTCGCAGCCTGTCTGCGACTGTCATTCCCAGCGTCGCCGTTCCTTTGTCCCTTGTCGGCACGTTTGGCGTGATGTATCTCCTGGGCTTCAGCCTCAATAACCTGTCATTGATGGCCCTCACGATTTCCACGGGCTTTGTCGTGGATGATGCCATTGTCATGATCGAGAATATCGCCAGGTATGTCGAGCAGGGCGATTCAGCGCTTGAGGCAGCCCTCAAGGGCTCCGAACAGATCGGCTTCACCATCCTGTCCTTGACCGTCTCGCTCATCGCTGTCCTCATCCCTCTGCTGTTTATGAGCGAGGTGGTGGGACGATTATTCCGAGAGTTCGCCGTGACCCTCGGCGTAACCATCCTCATCTCGGCGGTCGTATCGCTCACCCTGACGCCGATGATGTGTGCAAGGATCCTCAAGCATACACCCGAGGAGAAGCAAGGAAGGTTCTTTCGTGCATCTCAACAGCTCTTCGACCGGGTCATCCAGTCCTACGGCAAGACGCTCCAATGGGTGCTAAACCATCAGACCCCAACACTTCTGGTGGCAATAGCAACCCTGGGCTTGACGGTGTTGCTATACGTCATCGTTCCCAAGGGCTTTTTCCCTACCCAGGATACCGGAGCCATCCTGGGTATTTCTGAAGCGCCTCAATCGATCTCATTTGCCGCGATGGCTGACCGGCAACAGGCGCTTGCAAAACTCCTCTTGCAAGACCCGGCCGTCGAGAGCCTCTCTTCCTTTATCGGGGTGGATGGAACCAATACGACCCTCAATAGCGGACGCATCCTCATTAATCTAAAACCCTTGGAGGAGCGGAAGAGGAGCGCCAGTGAGATCATCAGCCGGCTTCAGCGAAAACTGGCAAATGTTGAGGGAATCACGCTGTACATGCAGCCGGTGCAGGACCTCACCGTCGACACTCGCGTCAGCCGGGCGCAGTACCACTATACGCTCGAGGATCCGGACATAAACGAGTTGAACGCTTTCACTCCCAAGCTGGTCGAGACGCTGCGTCACCAGCCGGAGCTTCAGGACGTAAGTAGCGACCAACAGGATAAAGGGCTACGGGTGATGGTGACAATTGACCGAAACACTGCTCTCCGCCTGGGCATCACCCCACAGCTTATTGACAACACCCTCTACGACGCCTTTGGCCAGCGCCAGGTGTCCACAATGTTTACCCAGTTGAACCAGTATCGTGTCATCTTGGCTGTCAAGCCCGACTTTCAGCAAGGCCCCAACTGGTTGAAAACGATCTATCTTCGTAGCGCAGCCGGTGGACAGGTGCCGCTCGATGCAATTGTCCAGGCCACGGAAACGACGGGACCACTCCTCATCAGCCGCCAGGGACAGTTTCCGGCAGTCACGGTCTCTTTCAATGTTGCCCGCGGAGTATCGCTTGGAGAAGCGCTCAAGGCGGTCCAATCGGGTGCGCATCTAACGAGGCTGCCGGCGGCGATCCAGGGAAGTTTTTCGGGCACAGCCCAGGCGTTCCAGGCGTCGCTGAGCCATCAACCACTTTTGATCCTGGCAGCGCTCGTGACGGTCTACATCGTGCTCGGGGTACTCTACGAGAGTTATATCCATCCGATCACCATTCTGTCCACCCTCCCCTCAGCGGGTGTAGGAGCCGTACTGGCTCTCTTGATCTTTCGCACAGAGTTGACCGTCATTGCCGTCATCGGGATCATTCTCTTGATTGGCATCGTGAAGAAAAACGGCATCATGATCGTCGACTTTGCACTGGAGGCTGAACGCAAGGAGGGCAAAAGCCCGACGGACGCAATTTACCAGGCTAGCCTTTTGCGTTTCCGGCCCATCATGATGACGACGATGGCGGCGCTGCTTGGAGCACTTCCCCTGGCGCTGGGCAGCGGGATGGGTTCCGAGCTTCGCCACCCCCTGGGTATCTCGATCGTGGGCGGGCTTATTATCAGTCAGATGCTCACCCTCTACACCACGCCGGTCATCTATCTTGCGTTCGATCGGCTGGCCCAGCGTATCCGTAGACGCCGTGCCGGCAACGGAAACGGCTTCGAACACCCCGCGAGCCCATCATGAACATCTCGGCGACCTTCATCCACAGGCCTGTTGCGACGACGCTCCTCACAATCGGACTGGCACTCGCTGGGGCGATCGCCTTTCGTTTACTGCCGGTATCCCCCTTGCCTCATGTAGACTTTCCAACGATTGCCGTATCAGCAAGCCTGCCCGGAGCGGATCCCGAGACCATGGCGACGTCGGTGGCGGCGCCACTTGAACGCCAGTTTGGGTTGATCGCCGGCGTGACCGAAATGACGTCCAGCAGTTCCCGTGGTTCGACAAGCATCGTTCTGCAGTTCGACCTGAACCGTGACATCAACGGGGCTGCCCGCGATGTTCAGGCTGCGATCAATGCAGCAAGAGGCTATTTACCGCCAACCCTTCCGAGTCAACCGAACTACCGCAAAGTCAACCCGGCGGAGGCGCCTGTTTTGATCATCGCTCTCACCTCAGACTCGGTAGGGATACCACAGTTGTATGATGCGGCCTCGACCATAATGCAGCAGAAGCTATCGCAAGTAAAAGGGGTCGGCCAAATCTTCGTCGGCGGCTCCTCACTTCCTGCGGTTCGTGTGGAGCTGAACCCCACGGCATTGAACAAATACGGCATCAGCCTCGAGGACGTGCGGGCGGTTTTGGCAAGCACCAGCGTAAACAGGCCGAAAGGGCAATTGGCGGATGAATCGAAGACTTGGGAAATCCAGACCAACGACCAGCTCCGCACGGCGGATCAGTACCGATCCCTCATCGTGGCCTACAGGGCCGGGGCAGCGGTTCGGCTCCTGGACATTGCCGACGTGCAGGATTCGGTGGAGGATCTGCGCGCCGGAGGGTTGGTCAATGGGAACCCGGCGGTGATGGTGGTTGTTAATCGTCAGCCCGATGCAAATATCATTGATACGGTCGACCGCGTCACCCGGCTGCTCCCGCAGCTGGAGGCAGCCATGCCCGGAGCTGTCAAGCTTTCGATCGTTCAGGACCGCACCCCCCCGATTCGCGGCTCCCTCCATGACGTTGAGGTCAGTCTCATCATTTCGGCCTTTCTTGTGATTTTGGTGGTCTTCAGCTTTCTGAGAAATGTCCGCTCCACGGTTATTCCGGGTGTGGCGGTTGTCGTCTCTCTCATCGGCACCTTCGGCGTGTTGTACATCTTTGGCTACAGTCTGGACAATCTCTCTCTGATGGCGCTGACGATTGCAACCGGGTTTGTCGTTGACGACGCCATTGTCGTCCTCGAGAACATCACCCGGCACATGGAAAATGGCGTACCTCCCCGAGAGGCCGCCCTGACCGGGGCGCGGGAGATCGGCTTCACCGTTATGTCGATGAGTGCCTCTCTCGTTGCGGTCTTCACCCCCATCCTGTTGATGGGCGGGATGGTGGGCCGTTTGTTTCACGAGTTTGCCATCACCCTTTCCGCAGCAGTGGGTATTTCGCTCGTCATGTCGCTGACGACAACGCCTATGATGTGCGCCAAACTCCTTAAAGCGGAGAGAAATTCTGTTCACGGGCCGGTGTACAGGTTGAGTGAGCGGATCTTCAACGGGATGCGTCATCGTTACGATGTGACTCTCCGCTGGGCCCTAGGCCACCCTCGGTTTATGCTCACCCTCATGCTGGTCACGATCGGGGTCAACGTATTCCTTTTTGTCCTCGTTCCGAAGGGCTTCTTTCCTGAGCAAGACACCGGACGCATCAGTGGCACGATTCAGGCAGAACAAGACATATCGTTTCAGGCCATGAGGGGCAAGTTTACCGAAGTGGTGAACATTATCAGGACCGATCCAGACGTGCAATACGTGGCGGCCTTCACCGGTGGAGGAGGCGGCGGCACCACGACGAATACCGGAAGGCTGTTCATTACACTAAAACCTTTTGAGGAGCGGAAAGCCACCGCAGGGCAGGTGATCAGCCGGTTGCGTGGAAAGCTTAGCCAGGTACCGGGCGCTCCGACCTATTTTCAGCCCGTACAGGATTTGCGCGTCGGAGGAAGGCTTGGCGCTGCAACATACCAATACACCCTCCAGGGAGACAGCTTGGCGGACCTGAACACCTGGGCTCCGCGTATGCTCCAACGGATGCGCACATTACCCCAACTGGTGGACGTGAGCAGCGATCAACAGGTCAAGGGGCTCCAGACCTCGGTCGTGATTGACCGCAGCACTGCCTCTCGGCTGGGCATCACCCCGCAGCTGACCGATGACACCCTCTATGATGCCTTTGGCCAGAGGCAGATAGCGATCAATTATACGCTCTTGAACCAGTACCACCTGGTGATGGAAGTCGAACCAAGGTTCTGGCAACGCCCCGAAACGCTCCGGGACATTTACCTCCGCTCTTCCAGCGGCGCGATGGCGCCGCTCAATTCGTTTGCCCGTTTTGAACGGACGGCGACGTCACTCGCCGTGAACCATCAGAGTCAATTTCCAGCGGCAACGGTCTCTTTCAATTTAGCTCCGGGCGTATCGCTCGGGGAGGCAGTGAAGTTGATCGAAGAAACCAAGCAGGAGATGAGGTTTCCTGCAAATATTCGGGGCAGCTTTATGGGAACGGCCCAAGCCTTCGAGGCCTCGCTGGCCAGCGAACCGTTTTTGATCCTGGCGGCCCTCGTGACGGTCTATATTGTCCTTGGAGTCCTCTATGAGAGCTATATCCATCCCATCACCATCCTGTCCACACTTCCCTCGGCAGGCGTGGGGGCCGTGCTCGCTCTCCTGGCCGTTCATACAGAACTGAGTGTCATTGCTTTAATCGGCATCATTCTCTTGATCGGCATCGTGAAGAAGAACGGCATCATGATGGTCGATTTTGCGCTGGAGACCGAGCGTAGGGAAGGCAAGAACCCGGTTGACGCGATCTACCAGGCTAGTCTCCTTCGCTTTCGACCAATTATGATGACCACCATGGCAGCGCTGCTGGGAGCGCTCCCTCTGGCACTGGGCGGGGGAGTGGGTTCCGAGCTTCGCCGACCTCTGGGGATCTCCATCGTTGGCGGCCTCATCTTCAGCCAGATGCTCACCCTGTATACGACCCCCGTGATGTATCTCTATCTTGACCGCCTCAGGCTCTGGCTCAAGGGTAGGTCGACGAGAAACGTACCACCGGCGGCCTACGATGGGACGCTAGGCTCCAAGCTTTCATGAAAGGCGGAGGTTATTCATGACAAAGTGGAGGAATAGATGGCTCATGTTAGGAGTGCTTGCCTTCCTCAGCGGTTGTGCTGTTGGCCCGAATTATGTCAGGCCGGCGGCCGAAGTACCAGCTTCCTACAAGGAAATACAGGGTTGGAAAGTGGCCCAACCCGAGGACCATCTCATCCGGGGAACCTGGTGGGAAATCTTCAATGACCCTTATCTAAACGGTCTCGAGGAACAGGCCAACGTCTCAAACCAGAGCCTGAAGGTGGCGGAGGCGCAGTTACGCCAGGCCCGCGCCGTGGTCCGCATCGCCCAAGCAGCCTACTTTCCCACCGCTACGATCGGTGCCTCTTATACACGGTCCTTCACTTCGTCCGGCGCGAACGGATCGGCCCGAAGCTCTTCGTCTACAACAAGCTCTGCGGGCACCAGCGGGTCGAGCGGCCCGGTATCTGATTACGTGCTCCTTGGCGCCGTCTCCTGGGAACCGGACCTCTGGGGTCGTGTTCGCCGTACCGTGGAATCCAGCCGGGCAAGCGCCCAGGCGAGCGCGGCAGACCTCGGTGCAACTCGCCTGCTCGTTCAGGCCGAATTGGCACAAGATTATTTTCAGCTTCGCACATTGGACGCACAGAAGCATCTCCTGGAAACCACGGTCGTCGATTTTCAAAAGTTCCTCGACCTGACAAAATACCGATATGCTCAAGGAGTAGCCTCCAGGGCGGATGTTCTCCAGGCCGAAACGCAGCTTAAAACCACCCAGGCTCAGGCGATCGACATAGGTGTGCTGCGTGCGCAATTGGAGCACGCGATCGCCCTGCTCGTTGGGAAACCCGCCTCTCTTTTTTCTATTCCTGCCACTCCGATAACGGCCGTTCCCCCTGAGATCCCCGCTGGTCTGCCGTCGGAACTCTTGGAACGGAGGCCGGACATCGCCGGTGCCGAGCGACGCATGGCAGCGGCCAATGCCCAGATCGGAGTGGCCGTGGCAGCCTACTACCCGGTCGTTACGCTGAGCGCCTCAGGGGGTTTTGCAGGCTCCAGCCTGTCGGACTGGCTGAAATGGCCGAACCGATTCTGGTCGCTGGGAGCCTCCGTATCGGAGACTGTCTTCGAGGGGGGCTTAAGACATGCACAGACCGAACAGGCCCGAGCTGCCTATGACGCAACCGTGGCTTCTTATCGTGAAACGGTGCTGACCGGGTTTCAGGAGGTCGAAGATAATCTGGCTGCGCTTCACATTCTACAGGATGAGGCTGCGGTACAGGACCAAGCGGTGAAATCCGCGCAGAATACCGTGAGGGTGACCACCAACCAGTACAAATCGGGGACGGTCAACTACCTGAACGTGATCGTGGCCCAGGCTGCGGCGCTGAGCAACGAAATAACGGCACTCGGCATCCTCGGCCGCCGAATGGCCGCCGCCGTTCTCCTTGTCAAAGCACTGGGAGGCGGCTGGGACAGACCCGCGACAAGCTCGGCCAGTCAGCCCGGTGATACCCAGGAGAAACAACAGGAGCCTAGGGAGACCAAAATCTTACCCACGAACCCTTCTCCCCAAGACTCCGCCCCAATGAAACAGGACCCAACGGTTTCCTACTGATTATGATTTGACCTTACGATAGAAAAGCCTCTTTGCCATTTCTGCCGTGATGATGTAGAGAACCACAATCGCTCCCAAGGCAATAAAGAACGGACCGGACAATGGACAAAGCCTAAAGGGACCTCCCAAAGGGCTAAAGGGGAAAAGTAAGGTCACTCCGGCAATCAGCAAAGTGGCGGTCAGCAGATATTTGCCGGGCTTACTTTGATGAAAGGGTCTGCGGGTGCGGATGACTAGGACAATGACCGAGGCAGAGATCACCGATTCCAGAAACCAGCCTGTTCGGAACAAATCTGGCTGGGCATGGAGAACGAAGAGGAGGACACCGAAGGTGAGGAAATCGAAGATCGAGCTCACCGGGCCAAAGGTCATCATAAAGGTGCGGATGAACTTAATATCCCAGCGTCGCGGTTTCTCAACGAGTTCAGGATCCACAGAGTCCGTGGCGATGGTCATCTCGGGGAAATCAGTCAACAAGTTGGTCAGCAGAATCTGCGAAGGCAACATGGGGAGAAAGGGCAAGAACAGGGATGCCCCGGCCATGCTGAACATATTTCCGAAGTTGGCGCTCGTGGCCATAAAGACGTACTTCAGCGTGTTGGCAAAGGTCTTCCTTCCTTCGCGGACGCCTTCCACCAGGACATCCAGATCCTTTTCGAGGAGGACGATATCGGCCGCCTCTTTGGCAACGTCCACGGCGCTGTCGACCGAAATCGCCACATCCGCAGAATGGAGCGCCGAGGCGTCATTGATCCCATCGCCCATATACCCGACTACGTTTCCAGCCTTTTTCAGCGCATGGATGATGGCCTCCTTATGATTCGGCTCCACCTCCGCAAAGACGTCTGTCCCGTTGACCCGGCTGAGCAGCGCGTCATCACTCATCTGGTGAAGCTCCTGCCCTGTAAGAATTCTCGGATCCGAGAATCCCACCTGACGGCTAATGTTGGCCGCAACCACGTGGTTGTCCCCTGTGATGATCTTGAGCGAAACGCCGAGATGTCTCAGTTCGCCAATCGTTTCGACAATTCCGCTTTTGGCAGGATCGAAGAAGACCAGGAAGCCCAAAAACGTCATGTTGGCTTCATGTTCCTTGGTGATGAGGCTGACAGATCCTATTTCCCGGTATGCCACGCCAAGTATCCGGAATCCCCTTTGGCTCAGTTCTTCGAAGCGCTGCCGGATCTGACTTTGGACCGTGGTCATGTCCACTGTCATCCCGTTTGCAATTTCGGCGGAGGAACAGACTTCGAGCACGTTCGGGAGCGCACCTTTCGTGATGATCTGATGGACGCCCTCTTTTGAGACCAGGAGGCTCAAACGTTTACGAATAAAATCGTAAGGCACCTCGTCAAGCTTCTGGTAGCCGGATAGATCCAACGGACCGCGGGCTCGGATGGCCTCGTCGATCGGGTTTTTAAACCCCGTTTCATACAGGGCATTGAGATAAGCATAGAGAAGAACTTTCCCATTTTCGCTGCCCTCCACATCGATGGCTGAATGGAACCTCACCTCGCCTTCGGTCAACGTTCCAGTCTTGTCCGAGCACAGGACATTCATACTGCCGAAGTTTTCGATGGAAGCGAGGCGTTTGACAATGACCTTTTTTGCTGCCATGCGTTTTGCACCATGGGAGAGATTGATACTGATAATCGCGGGGAGCAGTTGGGGCGTTAACCCCACCGCCAAAGCCAATGCAAACAGGAAGGATTCCATGACCGGGCGTTTGAAGTAGACATTGATGGCGAAAATGGCAATCACCAGGATAAGAGTAACTTCCAGGAGAAGGTATCCGAATCGCCTGACCCCCCGTTCAAACTCCGTCTCCGGCGGCCTGAACTTCAGCCGCTCGGAGACCTTTCCGAACTCGGTTTCTTTTCCCGTATGAACCACAACCGCCTTGGCATGACCGCTCACCACATGGGTTCCCATGAAAAGGGCGTTCCTTCGTTGGCCGAGCGGAATTTCTCCCGGCAAGATCCCGGGCATTTTTTCTACCGGGAAGGTTTCCCCTGTTAAGGTCGCCTCATCGACAAACAGATCCTTCGATTCGAGGATGAGACAGTCCCCGGGGATGACATCCCCGGCATTCAAGACAATGATATCTCCCGGGACAATATCTTCGATGGGAACCTCTTCTGAGGCTCCGTCACGCAGCACTGTGGCATTGATCCGGATGATGGCCAGCAGTTTCTCGACTGCATGGACGGCCCCCCTCTCTTGCCAGAACCCGAGAAGGCCACTGACCACGACGATAATCAAGATCAGGAGGGCATCGGCAGAGTCGTGGAGAAAGAGGGAAAGGATAGCCGCGAAGAGAAGGATGAGGATGATCGGACTCTTGAATTGAGCGAGGAGAAGCGTGAAGACATCGTTCCTTTTTTTCGGTTTGAGAAGATTGAAACCATAACGGGCCAGGCGTTTGCGAGTTTCAGCTTCGCTTAACCCTTGGGGCGTGGCTTGAAGCTCCTCAAGGATTTCAGCGGCGGTCACACTCCAAAAAGCATGAAGGGGTTGTTTCATCCTAACTCAAACTTTGCCGCCAAGTCGCTACTGAAGAACCACTTCAAAATCGATTTTTGGGGAACCGAGGAACCCCTTTCTCAAGATTCTCACCGTTACTTTCTCTCCCCGGTTTCTGAAAAGGAGGTCAATTTTAACATCGTCGATATCGCGCACGGGAGTATGATCGATGGATAAAACCGTGTCTCCCACTTTCATTCCCGCCTTCTCGGAGTTGCTCCCGTGGCTAAAACCTGCAATCTCCACTCTTCCTTCCTTTTCCTTGAGCAGAACCATCAGCCTCGGAGAGGTCACCCAGGGTATCGTCTTCGGAAAAAGGACATAATTGGCGATCTCTCTTTCGAGATCGGCATCGTTCAGAATAATTGAATAATCGTAGCCATTTCTCCTCGCCGTTCTCTTCGGGATGCCGGAACCATAAGCCAGATGGCCATTCCCTGCAAGAACGACCATTTGATTCGACGGATGGGTTTTTAAGAATTCGTCGATCGATTCTGCCATCGTCTCATCCCATAAAACCTGAGCCTGGTAAAAGAAATTGAAATTCTTTGCCGAAAAATCCTCATGTTGTCGGAAAATCTTCTGGAGTCTTTCTCGATAGGCGTCATCAGAGAAATCCATCTGGGATGGAACCAGCTCCCTTTCTTTTTCAGACAAGGAATCGAAGCCCCCCCCGAAGACTTTGTCGACGATCTCTTGCCTTAGGTTGAGGGCAACCACGGGGATCCGCTCTGACCTTGCGAAATCGAGGATGGGTCTGTAGAGGTTGTAGTCAAATCCCCATCGCTTGAAGTATTGGGTCGCCCTGAGGAAATCCCTTTCACCGATCTGGCCTTCCATATAATCATCCAGGGCTTTCTGGAAGGGCCTCTGGAACATCTCCATGCCGATGGCTATTTTTTTCCCTCTCCTGTGGAGATCTCTGATGATTTCAAGTTCCATCACGTGGTTGGAAAACCGGTCATGGGCCTCGCCCACATAAATGATTTTACTATCGGCCACATGCTCCATCACCTTGGGCAAAGTCTTTAGCGTAGAGACGTCGACAGCGATGGCTTCCTCATGAAGCTCTTTGGCTATTCCCATCGCGCTGTTCTCAATCTCTTTGTAAACGTTTGCCCCGTCATCGAAGCGGAGGCGACTGTATTTTCCGTAGTGAAAGATTTTGTGAAATGCCGCATTCATTTCTTCCTTGGACCGCGCATCAAAAATCCCGGCAACCTTCCGGCGGTTCCATGGATTCTCTTTCATCACAACATTAAACCCACCCTGCATAGCGAGGCTCCCATAAAGCCTCCCGACCATGGGATTGTCGGCTCCAAGGATAACGAGGGAGTGGGTCTTGAGGTCTTCAAACGTGATACTCTTCGGCTCGTTCACCCTGTCACCTTGCTTCTTGAAAGCGCTTACGACCTCCTCATAGATCTCAGGCCCTGAAGGCGGAAGGACGATGATGCGTTTCTCATCTCCGAGGAGTCGCGCGATAACGGGACGGAACTCGTCGATGAAGAGCCTTCGCCCCACAGCATACTCTTCATCCAGTACGATCCGTTCAGGGAGTCCCTCTGCGATGATCTCGAACCGTTCCTTCTCCTTGGAGAGGTGGACGCAGTGCTTAGTCTTGCCCGCATACGAATAAACGGCCACAGGGAGGTCCAGTGTATAAACCTTCCCCTTTTGGAGCACGGTAAAAGCAACTTCAAAGTTGCTCCCCGATGGCCTGACCTTTACCTCGTCAAGATAAAGCTCCGGCAGGCCTCTCTCATCGATCCATTGGCTAAAGAATGGCGT
>Ga0335081_10018322_pt1 | contig 11320 bp, 6 predicted proteins | sample Lox_Sample_35_FD_206713 | JGI IMG/M metagenome (GOLD analysis project Ga0335081, IMG submission 206713) | Soil microbial communities from Loxahatchee National Wildlife Refuge, Florida, United States - Lox_Sample_3.5 | ecosystem: Environmental > Terrestrial > Soil > Wetlands | place: USA: Florida... | reverse complement strand
CGGAGATTGTGACCGTCACAGCGGGCGCGCCCATTGTGAACACGACGGACGGCTCTGTAAGCACGATTGTGGACCAAAACTACGTCAAGAACATGCCCCTCAATGGTCGAAGCTTTCAGGATCTGATTCTCCTGACGCCGGGAACCGTCACTCAGACGCCACAGAACAGCTTCAGTTCACAGCTCGGCGAGACGGGCGAATTCAGCGTAAATGGGCAACGCACGGAATCGAACTACTACACGGTCGACGGAGTCAGTGCCAACGCGGGAGCAGCGCCGGGTGTCCTTATGCTTTCACAAGCAGGAGGGAGCGGTTCCGTCCCGCTGGCCAGCGCCTTGGGAACCACTCAGGCCTTGGTATCAGTAGACGATCTGCAGGAGTTTCGCGTCCAGAGCTCGACTTACTCGGCCGAATACGGAAGAAACCCCGGCGGGCAATTTGCGTTTGAAACCAAGTCGGGGACGAATCAATGGCACGGTACGGCCTACGATTATCTCCGAAATGGCGCCTTCGATGCGAACGATTGGTTTAACAACTATCTTGGTGTCAAGCAACTTGACCTGCGACAGAACGATTTTGGCGGCACTCTTGGCGGCCCGGTAGAGATTCCGGGCCTTTATAATGGCAAAGATAGGACGTTCTTTTTTGTTTCGTACGAGGGTTTGCGGCTGATTCAACCGCAAGAAGCGACCGTAAACTATGTGCCAGATGAGACTCTTCGTTCGAGCGCTCCCGCCCCGCTTCAGCCAGTACTGAATGCGTTTCCCATTGCGAATGGCGCGGACGTGGGCAATGGACTTGCTGAATTCATTTCCAGCTGGTCCAATCCAAGCTCGCTCGACTCTACAAGCGTCCGATTCGATCATGTCGTGAACGATAGGTTCCGTCTCTTCTTCCGATTTAGTGATACGCCATCTGAAGTGCACGCTCGGGGCAACGGTGTGTTGGCCACACCATCGATGGAGAAAACCCTGAATTACCTTTCGCGAACCTACACAGGTGGCGTGAACACCGTCATCACAAACCATGTCAGCAACGAATTTCGACTCAATTACACTTCGAATCAAGTCGTCAGTCGGACAGTAATCGGAGCTTTTGGCGGAAACACTCCGATTGACTTCGCCGCCACGTCGGGCTTGAATTCCACCGCGCAGATTGACGCCCTCCTTCTCTATGGAGGGTACGAAGTCGGAATAAACCAGGGCAATTCTTCCGGACTCCAAAAGCAGTGGAACTTGGTCGATACCGCGAGTCTGAGTGAAGGTCGTCATGAGTTCAAGTTCGGAGTGGACTATCGCAGATTGGCACCCGTCTCACTCCCGTTCAGTCCTCTCGTCGAGTATCTGTACGAGAGCGAATCTGGTGTTGAATCCAATAGTTCGCTCGGAATTGCCGCAAATTACGTGGCGGTGTATCCGTTGTTCCACAATTTCTCCGCCTTTGTCCAAGACGATTGGAGGGTCAGTCCGCGACTGAATGTGTCCCTGGGTCTGCGGTGGGAGTTGAATCCGGCGCCCGGCGTAACGCAGGGCCTCAAACCTTACACGGTGGAGGGTTCGACACCCAGTACTTGGGCTCTAGCTCCACAGGGCACTCCGTTGTGGAAGACGTCTTGGTACAACTTTGCGCCTCGGCTGGGTCTCGCGTATGTACTCAGAAACACATCCGGTTGGGAGACTGTGATCCGGGGTGGGGCAGGCATTTTCTATGATACAGCTCAACAGCTAAGCACAACCGGCATTCAGGGCCCGGGCTTCTCGCTGATTCACATTCTCCCATCGGCTGCATTTCCAATCCCCGCTGCGTCTGCCGTTTTTCCGATCGTGAACCCTCCTGTTGCTCCCTATGCGCTTGTCATCGCTTTTCCGCGACACCTGCAGCTCCCGTACACCGCGGAATGGAACACCGCAATTGAGCAATCCTTAGGGAAATCGCAGGCGTTAAGTCTCACTTATGTTGGCTCTCACGGCGCACGCCTGCTACAAGCGCAGGAATTCTCCGGAACGACCATAGGCAATCCAACTGCAAGCGCCTTTTTGTTCTATGGAAACGCGTCGACCTCTGACTACGATGCCCTGCAGATGCAGTTTCGCCGGAGACTGAGCGAAGGCTTGACCGCGCTAGCGTCGTATACCTGGTCCCATTGCATCGACTATGGATCTCAAGACTATTTCCTCGCCTACGAGCGCGCCAACTGTGACTTCGATGTACGACACAACCTCTCTGCTGCATTCTCATATGATCTGCCAAATGCGCGAGAGGGCAAGGTTCTGAATGCGCTGTTGAACAACTGGGGTGTGGATGATCGATTTACAGCCCGGACTGCGTTTCCGGTAACCCTGAGCGGCAATACTGTGTTCGACCCAACCACGGGCGCGCAGTATTACAGCGGACTCGATCTAGTGCCCGGCCAACCGGTCTATTTGTACGGTTCGAACTGTGCTTCGATTTTACAAGGTCTGGGAGATCTTCCGGCAGGCAAACAGTGCCCGGGAGGACGTGCGATTAATCCGCTGGCTTTTACCCTGCCGGCTTCGGGTCCCGGTGATGCTCCCCGCAACTTCGTTAGAGGTTTTGGCGCTTGGCAGATGGATTTGGCCATTCGCCGCGACTTTCCGATTCACGAGAATTTGAAGCTCCAATTTCGGGCGGAAGCGTTCAACGTTTTCAATCACCCGAGCTTCGGCTATATCAATCCCATCTTCGGTCAAAACACTTTTGGTCAAGCAACCGGGACGCTCGCGAGCACGCTCGGTGTCCTAAGCCCGTTGTATCAGATGGGCGGCCCTCGATCGATGCAGTTCGCATTGAAACTCGTGTTTTAGAAGATTTGGGGAGACGACACCGTCGTCGCAATGGTGCGGGTGTGTGCATTCAGAAAAACGGGAAGACGAAACCTCGATGATCTCGCGCGTCACCTGCGTGCTCGCCATTGCCTTGTGGATAGCGCCGTCCATGGCGAGCGGTCACGCCTCCGGACCGAAAAAACCGTTTACTGTAAGAGACTCGATCGAAACAACGCAATTCGTTTATCGATATGGCCAGAGTCCGGTGTTGCTATCACCGGACGGAAGCCGCTACTTGGTTGTTCTTGAGCGAGGTAATGTCGCGCGCAATGGAGCTTCGCTAGATCTTCTTTCAGGAACTACGGAATCCTTACGCTCAGCGCGGCGACCGACGATTGTCGCACAGCTGTTTTCTCGCTCTACGGCCTCGGTCGAGGACCTGATCGAGAATGTGCGCTGGTTAGACGACGGCAGACATGTAAGCTTCCTGTGGGACGATGGAGAAGAGCCTCGCAGCATCGTCAGCCTGGATATACGGAACCATGAAATCAGAACTCTAGCGCGCCACGCGACGCCGATAGTCACTTACGACATCACTCGGGACGGGCGAACAATCGTCTTCATGACCGAGACTCAGCGAAATGGTCGCGTCGAGGAATCGCTGGAGAAGGAAGGCTTCGCGATCACTAGCCAGTCGCTGTGGTCGATACTGGACGGCGATTATGATGGTTGGACTCCTCGTCTGCGTTACGACACGTTTGTTCTGTCCGGCCCGGAAGGCCTGATCCGAAAAGTTCGCGAGCCCAATCGACTCTGGTTCCTTCCTCCCGATGTACTTAAGTTGTCGCCTGATGGGCGTTACGCCATAACCCTCCGCCCCGCTGGGGAAGCTCCGCTCGAATGGAACCGTTACACGGACCACCTCTTTAGAGACGACCTCTTACACGCCGCGAGGCAGAATCCGAATGCTCCGAATTTAATCGAGCAACTCTTCGTGGTGGACATCAGCCGGGGCACTGACCGCCCGTTGTGGAATGCTCCTGAAAATGCGCCTGCACGAATACTCTGGTCGGAAGACAGCAAGAGCATTGTCGTCGGACCAACATTTCTGCCGACATCATCGGCGGATGCTGCCGGGCTGTCCGGGCAAGCCATTGCAGAGGTTAACGTTGCGACAGGCGAGTTCCGCGCGCTTCCTTTGCCGCAGCAATCAAGCGCGTATCGCTATGGTCCTAACCGCTGGCTCGGGCGCGACACTCTAGAACTAACCGGATCGGGTATTCAGGGAGCTGGCGCTGTGCCGCTTACCTATCTGAAGACGGAAAGCAAGTGGGTGCAGGTTGCCCAAGAGAGGCCCACTGTAGGCTCGCTGCCGAAGGTGAGCATTGAATTGCGAGAGGATCTGAACACCCCGCCAGCTTTGTACGCAGTTGATTCCGTGACGGGTGATCAGGAAGTCATTCGAGATCCCAATCCGCAGCTCAAAGAATTCGCGTTTGGCCGCGTCGAACTGGCTCACTGGAAGGCGACCGACGGTAGACCATGGACAGGGACCTTGTATTATCCCGTTCACTACGAGCCTGGCCGCACCTATCCACTCGTCATCCAGACACACGGATACTACGCCGCGCGGTTCCTGCCCGATGGCACCTTCACCACAGCCTTCGCGGCACAGCCACTCGCAAATCACGATATTGCGGTCCTTCAAGTGGGTGGTCCTGACCCTCCGGGCAACAATATTGTTGTCAGCCCGATGGAGCCAGAGATTCAGATGGCGGGATTCGAAGGCGCGATCGATCACTTCGTTGCCGGCGGCCTAGTGGACCGAGACAAAGTTGGCATTATCGGATTCAGCCGAACCGGGTGGTACGTCGAGTACATGCTGACACATTCGCGCTACCACTTGGCCGCCGCAGAAGTGGCGGACAATATGGATGGCAGTTATGTTCAGTATGTTTTATCGGAGGCTGCACCGAGAGCGGAGTACGAGGCCGACAATGGAGCCCGGGCCATCGGCGACGGGGTCGAGGCCTGGATGCGAATGGCTCCCGGTTTCAACGCCGACAAGGTTCACACGCCTTTGCGGATGGAAATAGACACCGGTCCGGTCGACTCTGTCCTCCGGGACTGGGAGTTGTTCAGCAACTTGCGGTACTTGCGGAAGCCAGTCGAACTGTTCGTCATTCCCGATATCCGGCGTGGCGTCCACGTTCTCCAGAACCCTGCTCAACGACTCGCATCTCAAGGCGCGACTGTAGATTGGTTTTGCTTTTGGCTCAAGGGCGAGGAAGACTCAACGCCGAGCAAGCAAGCAGAGTACGACCGCTGGCGCAAACTAAAGATGCTAAACAATCCGTAACTTTTGAATGCTTTGTCTCAGAGAATAATTTCAAATGGGCCGGCGATCTATGGAGAGAGGCGTTTTGGCTTCCAGGACGCCTCTCTCCAGTTCAGCGATTGATGCTTACTCGTCGGCTGCATAGGCAGTCGCCGAGGCCAGCTGACTGCTGTCCAGGACCTGATGGATCTGCTTGTCCGTCGGATTCTGGACGGCTTGAACAGCGGACGCCAAACGAACAACTTCCGGCTTCTCATATTGCATGGTTGTCACCTCCTTTCTTGGGCCTCTGCCCGTCATCAAGTTGCAACACCTTTAACGCGGGGCGGTATCGGAGAGGTCGTTCAAGGAATCCGCTCAAACCGCGTTACTCGTCAGCTTCGTACGCCGCAGTAGTGGCGACAGAAGGATCGTTGTCGAACTGATTTGGCCCTTTGTCCATCGAGTTGCGGACCGCTAGGATAGCGGGGCTCAACTCAATAACTTTGGGCTTCTCGTATTTCATGGTGCTCACCCCCTTTCTGTTGTGGGCTGAATTGCTTCAAGTCAGATCGTGCTTTCCAAACACCATGGCGACCGACGTCTTGTAGCCAGGCATGGATGATTAGCGTCCGCAACAGAGAAGGAACGGAAATGTCATGCCCGCTTTGTGCCCTGTGCATGGCGTGTGAGAGGGAAACGGTATCTACAATTCCGAAGGATGCAGTGCATGGAGCGTCGGGGAGTGTGAAAAAGCACTTTCCCTGTTCGATCACTCGTTTGAGCGGAGAACGCGATACGAAGGCTTTTCGTTTCCTTTCCAGAACTTCGCGCGGAAGAATCCCCACAAGTGCGCGACGCATCAACGAGCGCCGTTGACCAGGACGAACCAACTGTTCACGCGGAATCGCGTAGAGGAAATCAAGAAGGTCGCGGTCGAGGTACGGGTAACGTGTTTCGTAAACGACCGACGGCGTCAGGGTGAAGCACGCGACTTGCCTCCGCAACACATTGAGCGTGGCGAGATTGTCCTGAAAGCTCGGTCGCGGGCCGAGAACTGTGGTCCTCGTTACGTACCCTTCGAGTGCCGCTCGATTACGTCTTACGAAGGATGGGTCGAGCCACTCTGGCGGTCGCGCGTGACTTGGGCCTGTGAGGAGCGGCGGAAAAAAGCCTGAGCAGGCTTCGAACAGTAGGTGAAGCCACGGCTTCCTCTTCTCTAGCGACCAGATTTTCAGTGCGTGAGCAAGCGATCGAAGGCGAAACTGTACGAGCAGATCTTTCAGCTCAGGAATCGGTGTCGGCACACCACCAAGAACTTCATCACCTCCGATACCAGATAGAAGAACGCGATATCCGTGTGAGGCGACGTACACCGAGAATTGTTTGGCACGCCGTGTAGTGCTCGATAGACTTGCGGGAGTAGCGAGGAATCGGCTGCCCTGGAGATTAAACTGGAATGAGTCGTGGACTCCAACATCAATGTGATGGCCAAGACGACCACGTTTTTGTTCCACTGCCGCGAAATAAGGCCGTTCGTTCCAATTGGGCTCTGAATCGTTGTAGTACGAGACCGTATCAAGGCGAGGAGTTTGTGCAGCGCCGCGAGAGATCAAGTCGTCGGACATGCAAACGATCGACGAGGAATCCATCCCGCCACTGAGTTCAGCTAGGATTGGCGCTTCGGAGCACAGTCGTCGCTCTAGGGATTGTCGGAAGGCCATTCGAAAGTGTTCTTCATATTCCGCATCCTCGCGGTACCGAATCTCCCTGTCCGTGTGGAACTCCCAATATTTGTGGATCGATTGCTGCCCAGGGCCTAAGCGGACAAAGCAGGACGGCGGAACTGCATCAATTCCACGATAGGGGGTAAGTTGTGCAGACGGAAAAAACGAAAGCCAGCCAGCGATATATTCCTCATTGAGCTCGAACTGTTTTTCCTCAGCAAGGACCAAGGGATCCAGAATCGTGCACCAGCTCACGTGATCCTTTGTGGTCCGATAGTAGAAAAGACGCGTCCCAACAGGATCCTTTGCCAGGAGCAGCATCCGTTCCTTCGGGTTCCAAATAGAAATGGCCCAGTCGCCGACGAGCCTTGCAAAACAGTCTGTTCCCCATTCTTCGTATGCGGCGGAAATGAGCAGCGTGTCAGCAGAATCACTTGGCAGTGGACCATCGAGTTGATGGCGGATCTCAGCACGGTTGTCGAGGCGGCCATCCAAGACGATGACTGTTCCTGACGGGGAGACGTAGGGTTGAGGTACGGAACATGTTCTGGCCGTTGTGCGGAGGTCGTAATAGAGGAAGTTCACGCCATCGCTTGAGAAAGATGTTTCTCCGTCGGGCCCGTAGGGCAGGAGAATCTCGCGTACCCTTGAGAGATAGTCAGGATCGGACCCTCTGCCGCTGAAACTCCATTGTCCGAACTGCACGCTCATCGCTGATTAGCTCCTTGCTTTGGCAGCCTTCAACACCGATCAAGCACTCCGTAAAGTTCAGCCATGTATGGTTTGTCGTTCACGATGTGACCGTCGACTTCGACCCATGCATGGGCCTTGAACGGGATCTGTTGTGCGCCGATGACCAGCTGTGCAGGCACGCCCTTTTGTCTCAGCAAACAAGTGGTGGCGGCGGATCGTTGTAAGCAGAGAACTTCTTTCCAATACCAAATGCAGGCTAAATCCACAGCTGAGCACACCTGCTGAATTACATCGTGGGTCAGTGGTATATCTTTCCGTATGTATGTGCGGACCTTGCTGTGAAGCGTGCGGAAGTCGCCGCGCGTGACGTAAAAGTCGAAGACGACCAATTTCCAAAACGCCTTGAAGAACAAAATGAACATGAATTTCAGTCCTTCTTACGCTAGCAGTCCGAGCTGGCTACACAAGAATGCGGCCCTATCCGTGAGCGCGTCGACGCGCTCACTCAGAGGGAGTACGGGTGAATGTCCACGAAACGCGCTGTAATGGAGAAGAATGGGATGATTGGAGGAATTCGCCGACTGAAGTCGCGCCGTCATCTTGCGCGCGTGGAGAGGATTACAATTCTGGTCGGCGTCTCCTGAAACGATCAACGTTGCTGGGTATTTGATTCCGTCTTGGACGTGATGGTACGGGGAATAACGAAGAAGAACAGCGAAGTCCTCTGGGTCCTCCGATGTCCCGAACTCGTCTCGCCAGACGTACGCACCATCGAAGAGGTGATAGCGGAGCATATCCAGCAGCGGCACCATACAGATCACGGCTCGGAACAACTCCGGTCGCTGGGTCATTACCGCTCCGACGAGCAGACCGGAATTCGATCCTCCGAAAATCGCGAGCCTTCCTGGCGCCGTCCGCCCCGTTTCGATCAGCCACTCGGCCGCAGCGAGAAAGTCGTCATAAGCCGTCTGCCGCCTCCTTCGTCTGGCAGCTTCGTGCCACGCAGCTCCGAACTCCGCACCTCCCCGAATGTTTGGCAGCGCAAACAGGCAGCCACGCTCCATCAGCACGCTAGCCAGGACGCTGAACTGCGGACTCATGGACATCCCATAGCCCCCGTACGACGTCATGATCGTGGGGTGATAGCCTTCAGCGAGAGCTTCCGGTTTTCCGACAAGAAATATCGGAATACTTGTGCCATCCGCGGTGCGGAAGAACGCACGCTCATGCTCGAAACGCGGCGATTTCAAACAATCCGCAGCTGGTTGCCAGGCAGTCCGCTCCCCGGATTGCGGGGAATAGCAAATGATGAGTGGGGGATGCGAGAACGATTCACTCTCGAGGAATATTTCGTCTTTCTCAACTGAAACGCCCTTCCACCGGACCGTTTCATCGCCGGTGATATCGATCTGGTCGAGCGGCTTTCCTTCTAAGCTAAACGACCGCATTTGGATTTCCCCGTCGATAAAGTAGGAGACGAAAAGCCGATCGGAGAGGACAAGCCATTGCTGAATCCGACCTGGAGCCTCCGGGACCAAGTTGGTCCACTCCATAAGTCCGTCGTTGGCACGACTGATTTCAACGATTCGCATATTCGGCGCGTCGCGATCAGTTGCCGCGAACAGTCGTCCATTCGCAAGAACGGGCGCGAAGGAGTAGTCGACGTCGAACAGGATTCGTTCTGGCTCGAATGGCGTATTGAAGTTCTGAAGATAAAAGGTGATTCGTCTGCCGGCTCCGAAGCTGTAGACAAGAATTCCGAGTCGCTCTATGTCAGAAATCAGTCCCAGTCGAACCTGCGACCCGCCTGGGACTCGAAAGATCTGTTGATCCTGCGAGAAATCTGTCCCCAGCGTGTGGCAGCTAATTGACTTGGTTGCACCTGGTTTCGCATTGAGGGCCTCGTAGGAGTAGTAGAAACTCCTGCAGTCTGGCGCAAAGGCAAAGCCGCGCAGAAAACCTCGCGGAAGAATATCGGGCAACGTCCTGCGCCCATCGATCTCAAGAATTGCGAATGTCCCGCTACGCTCTCCCCCTTTCTTGATTTCATAGAGCAGGTAGCGCCCATCTGTCGACACACGGAGAGGCTTAGCCGCGACGTGGTCTCCTTGTCCTAGTTCAGATGGATCCAGTAGTAGCTGATCCTGTCCATGCGGTCCCTCCCGCATGCAAATGCACGGTTGCTCCTGGTCCGGAAGGCGCTTGCGAAAGAAGTAGCGACCGTTCGCCTTCTGAAGAGAGTCGTACGTTTCGACCGCTAGGAATTGGCGAACTCGAGCTTGAATCTGCGCGCGGTTTGGGATTCGGTCGAGATACAAGCGAGCGTACTTTGTTTGCTCGTCGATCCATTGGCGCGTTCGAGGCGAGGCCTGCTCCTCCAACCATCGATACGGGTCGACAACGGGGACGCCGTGGAAAATGTCAGTGACAGGTTCCATTGCTGTTGCCGGCGGACGCGAAATCAGCTGAAGCACAGCTCGCTCCTCTCGGAGATGCGTCGCACCTCGCGATGCATGCGTCGTGTCAGGCTCCGGAAGTAAGGCGCGAGCCCCGGATTGTGTACGGCGTCCAACGATCTCCACGAGTCTGTCGCGACGGCATAGGCGAAGACAGCCACAAGAGACGCGAATGACATAATCCGGTTCAAGTCCTTTGGCGCATACAAAGAGGCCCAGGGTCGTAGGTAGGCAGCCGTCAAGTGGTCAACTGCCGGGGTTCGCTCAAACCCAGTGCGGGTCAGGTGCTCGCAAAGGTAGTGGATGGGCAACAGCGGATGGGTGACACAACCCTCCGCCCAATCAAGAAAGACAGGGCCGTTTCGAGACAACAACACGTTGCCCGGATTCAAGTCGATATGGCCTAAGGCATCAGGAAGACCGTCCTCTTGGAGTCGCCTGCAGGATTCCTTGAGTGTGTCGCTGAGCTCTTCGAACTCAGGGTTGGTAAGAGGCGCAGGCGTAGCTTTTGTCTGTGCAGCCATCAACTCCCGCATTCGTTCCATGAACGGGTCCACTCGCTCAACTAATTTCGGGATGCGGAGGTCTTTCAAGTTCGACTTGAGAAGATCGGCAGTGCGTGGGATGGACGCTATCTGAAGTTCCGCGAATTGCCCCGCAGCCTGCTCCCACGCGCCCAAATCTGTGACTTCATCGAGTGACTTGCCGATGATCTCTTCCGAAAGCCAGCCGTTCCATTTCTGGTGAATCGCGAGAATATTCGGAAGGCTCGCCGGAAACAGTCGCGCGAGAGTGGTGGTGACGGAGAGCTCCCGAGTGTTGGGCTCCCCCGTGGCTTTAAACCACACTGCGACACCGTTCGTTTCCATCCGAATAAGGCTGAACGTCGGACTTGCGTTCAGCTGATCGAAACGGCCAGTCAACTTCAGGTTCCATCCGTCGATCTGCACCTGGGTCCACTCATATAGCTCTCGAAGCCAGCCAGGCTTGGCAAAGTTTCCCGGACTCGACTTTTTCGCGTAGTCATCGAGTTCGTCGTACGTGCCGCGGACCATCGCCGCCTCAGAGGCTTCGAGACGACCTTCCGCCGTTGACCGAGGGACCCAAAGGATCCCAGCTGGAGCCCGACTGTTCTCCCCGGCGGCTTCCATAACCGCGCAGTTGAATTCCCCGACTCGGCCGCGTGCGGACAAGCTCGGAATAAACGAGCAGAGAGCCTCGACTCCCCAGATGGTGCGAGCCGCCGAGGTCAACTGCGGCGCAATCCGTCGGTGTGGTTGAACATCGACGCGGGGAAGGGTCCAACCCGAGCCCTTCGGGACTAAAAGAAGTTCCGCAGCA
>Ga0335081_10018321_pt1 | contig 11320 bp, 12 predicted proteins | sample Lox_Sample_35_FD_206713 | JGI IMG/M metagenome (GOLD analysis project Ga0335081, IMG submission 206713) | Soil microbial communities from Loxahatchee National Wildlife Refuge, Florida, United States - Lox_Sample_3.5 | ecosystem: Environmental > Terrestrial > Soil > Wetlands | place: USA... | reverse complement strand
TGCGCCGGGTTGAACTATGGTATGGCGATTGGTTTCGTGAAGCCTGATGACTATGTTCTGGAAAGCGAGGGATGTCGGATTGTTGTTGATCCGAAGAGTATGGAATTGCTGAAGGGAATGCAAGTGGACTACTACGAGAGCATACAATCCTCAGGATTCAAATTCAACAACCCCAACGCCATAGCAAGTTGTGGCTGCGGGTTGTCATTCAAAACTGCGCAAAAGACGGACATAGCTCAAACTAAGCCGTGCCACTGAGAATTGCCAGGTTACGGTGGCGGTACTCGTTTAATGGCCAGTTGTATGTCTTGAGCTTTCACGGTTTTCCTGCCGGCGTGTCGGGCGAGCTCGGTTGCTTCCTTTCCAATCTTGATGGCGAACTCTTCCAGCAACTTGCCTAACTCTTCCACTGCATCATCGCCAACTCGGTCGGCCCCTGCCATCTCGATGAGCCGACGAACCGCAGCCGTGGAAAGCTCGTCAGGTGGCATCAAAAACCACGATTCTTCACGCGTGCGGTTTGAAGCTATTAAAACTTCCCCAATCGGCTCAACTGGGCTTGATAGAGAGACGGTTTCCGCCATTTAGCCCACATTGGGCTAAACGCACAGTTTCGTTACAAAAACACCCTTTTTCAACGATTCTTTGCGCGCTTTAGTGTTGAGGCCGAACCATGAAAACAAGGGACAAGCGACTGTCCCGAAAAATCAGGAGTTTCCGCCGAATGGGGAATCCGTTCGATTGTTTACTCAGCGACTTTGATGCATTGAGTTGCGCACTGTATCTCGCAGGCCCTGCACGCGATACAGGCATCGTTGTTGACGACGACGGATTTCTTCCCATCAAAGCCGGGTAACTCTTTCAATTCGAAAACCGAGACGGGACATAAGTCGACGCAAACGCCGTCTCCATTGCATTTCGCTGTATCTACGGTAACGGTGACCATTTTCTTGCACCACTGTGAAGTCGGCAAGCAGCGATTGTAATAAGCCCATGGTCTAGAGAATAAGAAAACGTTGAATTACAATTAGGTTGAGTTCGATTTGAGTTATGTAGACGCGCACATCCACCTAGCCGATCCGGCGTATTCAAGAAAAATCACGCAGATAATCGGAGACGCCGCTCAACACAACGTGTCCAAAGTGCTTTCAAACGCGGTTGACTATCAAACCTCGCTGCAAACAATTAGGCTCGCTAAAGAATATCCAGACATAGTTCTCGCCGCCATAGGCGTACACCCCTCGACGGTCACATTTGCAGCAGACCGTAATTTTCAATTGGAGAAGTTCGAACAAACAATCAGGGAAAATGCGGAATACGTGAAAGCTATTGGAGAGATCGGGTTAGACGGAAAATACACTCAAGACGAGAGCGCAAAACAACAACAACTGGAAACCTTCCGGTTCTTCCTAGGACTCGCTGAGAAGCTAAAACTCCCCGTCGTAGTCCACTCAAGAAGAGCAGTAGAGGAGACTCTCAAGACGCTCTCCGAATACCATCTCCCCAAAGTTCTCCTACACTGGTACGATGGCCCAGCTGAGAACCTGCGACCGTTGAAAGACCAGGAATTTTTCATATCGATCGGCCCCGCCTTGCTTTACTCGCGCAGAATAATCGAAATTGCAAGAGCCACCGATCTCGCGATGATACTTACAGAAACCGATGGTCCAGTGCCCTATCATGGACTATTCGAATCACGACTAACAATGCCGTCCTTTGTGATCGAGGTACTTCGGAAACTAAGCGAAATCAAATCCATGAATCCAGAACATGTACGTTCCTCAATTTCCTCGCAATTTGACAGGTTCATTTTACATAATTGATCTCACAATTAGCAAAGTTTATGTTGGTTCTGGTGGGGTTGTCGGGTTTCACCATAGAGCTGTTGAGTTTGGGCAAGGTTCGAATCGAGACGGTCAAACGCATATCCAGAGAACTACTGAGAAGGTACCCCGACCATTTCTCTGGCGAGTTCGAATCTGACAAGGCTGCTGTGAACGACCTTGTCATTACGCAGTCAAAACGACTCAGGAACCGAATTGCAGGCTACATTACGAGGTTGAAGGTTGTTGAGGCCGAACGAGCCGCCGCTACACAGGTCTCCGAAGAGATTCCGGAACCATCTGAACCAGACATCGAAGAAGCCTAAGTTTCAGCGGCGTAAACCCGCACGCGTTGCGGGAAACTCTAAATTGTTCCCTCCTGCTGTGGGGCCTTAACCGAAGGTTCACAATTCCGTTACGGTCGAAGTCCCTTGCATATCATAGTCTCTGTGAAACATGTCCCGGATGCAACCGATATCCGATTCGATCCTATCACCTTGAACCTAATCCGTGAAGGCGTTCCCTCTATCGTAAATCCATTCTGTCTTAACGCGGTCGAGGAAGCCATTCGATTGAAGGAGAAGTATGGAGGAACGATTACCGGAATCGCCATGGGACCGCTTCAGGCGCAAGAGGGCCTGCGTGAGGCGCTTGCAATGGGCGTTGACCGCGGCGTCATGGTCTCGGATAGGGAGATGGCGGGGGCTGATACGTTGGCCACTTCGTACACGCTTTGGAAGAGCGTTCAAACAATCGCCAAAACCCGACCCTTCGACCTGATCATGAGCGGAAAGGTGGCCATTGATGGAGAAACGGGGCAAGTGCCGCCTGGTCTAGCGGTTCGATTCAACATCCCGATAATCTCCAACGTCACCAAAATCGAGCAAGTCGATCTGGAAGCCAAAACGATCGTTGCGAAACACAGGTTCGATGACGGCATTGAGACGGTCAAGGCGAATTTACCTGCCGTTCTAACCATAACGGAGGAGGCGAACAAACCGAGAAAGTTCACGATCGATGGAATGCTGAGGGCTGAGCGAACGAAGATTGAGGTGTGGAACAAGGCTTCCATCGAAGCAGACTCAAACCTTCTAGGCTTGAAGGGTTCACCAACGATCGTGAAGAAAGTCTTTCCACCTCCAGGCAGAAAGCAAGGTGAAATCCACGACGGAACCCAGAACCCCGAAGAAGCGGCAAAGTGGCTCGTTCAAAAACTCGTCGCCACCCGCGCCTTCTTACCCGCGCCAACTGCACTCCCTCAATCAAACGCCCAACCCCCTGAGAACAAACCCAGCAATGGACCAGGCAGGTATGGAGAAGTCTGGGTCTTCCTAGAACATTTTCATGGAAAAGCTGCGCAGGTCCCATGGGAGTTGCTCGGCGAAGGGAAACGCCTGGCGAAGATATACGGCACCAAACTCGCCGCCCTAGCAATAGGCAATAACATCGGCCACCTCGCCAAAGAAGCATTCGTTCACGGAGCCGACAAGGTCTACATGGTCGACGATCCGCAGCTTGAAGATTATCGGACACAACCCTACGCCATTGCGATGGAGGAAGCCGTCAGGAAATTCAAACCTGAAGCCCTACTAATTGGCGGAACGATTAGAGGTCGCGACTTAGCTGGGGAAGCGGCAACGTTTCTCGAAACGGGCCTAATCGCCGATTGCACCGCGCTGGACGTAGACGTTGAAACCGGTACCTTCCTGGGAACTAGGCCTGATTATGGGGGCAACCTCATGTCTACAATAATCTGCCCGAAAAACCGCCCCACAATGGCAAGCGTCCGACCAAGAGTCATGAGGGGATTGCCGATTGACAATTCACGGGACGGAGAAATAATCAGAGTAGAGGCGAACCTACACTCCGAAGACCTAAACACGAAAGTTGTAGAGTTCGTTCCAATCGAGCGAGTGGGCGTCCGTCTCGAGGACGCCCAGATCATCGTATCTGGCGGCCGAGGATTAGGCTCAGCTAAGAACCTCCACCTCGTTGAGGAGCTAGCGGATGTTATTCACGCTCAAGTTGGAGCATCGAGGGCTGCTGTTCGAGCTGGATGGATTGGACCGGACCACCAAGTTGGACAGACCGGGCTCACCGTCAGACCGCGATTGTACATTGCCATCGGAATTTCCGGCGCAATCCAACACATAGTCGGAATCATGAACGTTGACTACATTGTCGCGATCAACCAGGATTCTGAAGCACCAATCTTCAAAATGTCAGACTTCGGTGTCGTTGGAGATTTGTTCAGAATTGTTCCCGCACTCATAAACGAACTGAGAAAAACACAGCTGAGTTAGATAGATGACCGAGAAGTTCGATTCAGTGGTCGTCGGCGGAGGACCCGCAGGAATAGCTGCAGCCTACACTATGGCGAAGGCTGGGTTGCGCGTTCTCGTGCTTGAAAAGGGTGAAAAACCTGGCGCGAAGAACATGTTTGGCGGAGTTATTTTCAGGCATCATACGGAGAAGATTGCGCCTGAATTCTGGAAGACCGCGCCGGTTGAGAGACATGTTGTGGAGTATCAATACTGGTTCCTCTCGAAGGACTCCCATGTTCTACTGAGTCACCGAAATCAGAAGTTCAACGGCCGCTACAATGCATTCACTGTCCACAGAGCCAAATTCGATCCGTGGTTCGCGAAACTCGCTGAAGACGCGGGCGCCCTAATGATCAATAGAACCACGGTCGACGACGTCATCAGAGAGAATGGAATGATTGTCGGAGTTAAGACAGAACGTGGCGACGTCATGGCTGATGTTGTTGTAGCTGCCGACGGCGTCAACTCAATGCTCTCAAAACAGGCTGGACTAAGAGACGAACTGCCCACTGATGCCGCGGTATTAGCGGTTAAGGAGGTCATCGCTCTTCCAAAACAGAAGATCGAAGAACGATTCAACCTCGGTCCAGATGAGGGAACCGCAGCACTCTTAGTCGGCTGTGGTCCGGGAATGCATGCTGGCTTTATGTACACTAATCGAGACACGATCTCGCTCGGCATAGGAATCAGTATCAACGACCTGGAGAAGAGCAAGCAGCGACCGAACGAGATCTACGAACAATTCAAGAAACACCCCTCAATTGTCCCTTTGGTCAAGGAAGGAGAGCTGAAGGAGTATTCGGCTCATCTCATACCCGAGGGCGGGTACGAGTATGTGGCTAACATTTACACTGACGGCCTGCTCGTCGCAGGCGACGCTGCCATGCTCGTCAACGCAATCAACTGGGAAGGCACGAACCTGGCGATGACATCCGGAATTTTAGCTGGCGAAACCGTCATCGAAGCAAAAAAGAAAGGAGACTTCTCATCAAATACACTATCCAATTACAGACAACGACTCGAAGAGAGCTTTGTCCTCAAGGACCTCAAGAAGTACAGAGAGATTCCGAAGTTTTTCGCTTCAAACCCACATTTCTTCACAACCTACCCTGAAGCGATCAACGAGCTAGCCTACATGTGGCATGTAGTTGACGATGGACTGAAGCAAGATCATGTTAAGGAGATGAAGTCTAGGCTCTTCAAACAGAGATCTAGATTAGGACTGATTCGAGACGCATATCACATCTGGAGGCTCTTCTCATGAGCACTCAACGCGTCCTTACGATCACGGACAAACTCTACAGAAACAGGTACAAGGTTGACGAGGAATCACACCTTTGGATTAAAGACCCGAAGATGTGTCTGAAGTGTCCATTCGACTTCGCATGCATCAGAGTCTGCCCTACGGATGTGTACAAGTGGGAGGAGAACAAGATTACGATAACTTACGACGCCTGCGTGGAGTGCGGAGCGTGTCGTATCGTTTGTTATGACGTTGGCTGGAAGAACCCTAAGGGCGGATTCGGAATCTCATACAAGTACGGCTGAAAAATTGCGATGGTCCTACAGCCGCATAGGCTGGTAGGACACGTCGACACTCCCATTAGCAGGAGTCCAATGAAACTTGGGCACATTTCTCCTCAATCGTTTGTAGCGTTGACTTAATCCTTCGACGATTACCGGCAGAGCAATTGTTGCATCGGTGAAGCACTGAACCATCTTCGAACCACGATGGTATTTGCCCCAACTCTGTGCCTCTTCGAAAGTCGAACCACTCAATCCACCCCATTGGGGGACGTCGGTTGTGAATTGGATGGCGAAGTCATGAGTGTGGTCGTGCCGTGTCTGATAGCTTGCTATGACTGCGGTTTGCTGGATGAAATTCTTCGGCACTCCACCGCCCACAATGATTACTGCGGTGTGGCCTGATCGTTCCGTAATCCTCGAGCTCTCATCAACGTCACGCATGTGATCCACTATTATCCGCCGTTTCCTCCGCCTGTTCGCGAACATGAGCGAAAAACCCATGCCGCTGTCGCAGTAGGCGGGAACGAAGATTGGAACACCCATCTCGTAAGCAGCCACACAAATCCCGTCCCTACCCGTTCGTTTCTCTGAGAGCCACTTGCCGAATTCCGCCAGGATCTCTCTTGAGGAATACGGTCTTCCGGATTGCAGTCTTGATGAGAATTGTTTCTCTATCATTACGTCGAGGCGATAGAACTTGTTTTCGTCCGCGTAGACATCATAGACGCGGTCAATCCGGTGGTGTCGGAGCATTACGTTGTCTATTTGGTCCGTTCCGAGAAAATGCTTCCCACCGATTGTCTCGTAGGCGTCGTGGTATAGGGTGGCACCTGTTGTGACGAGTACATCAACCATCCTCCTCCTGACGAGATAGGTGATTAATTCTCGCATGCCAGCAGGAACCATGGCTCCTGCTAGCCCCATCCAGATCACAAGTCTCCTTTTTTTCAACATCGCGGTCCAAACGTCTGCAGCCTCGCCCAGCTTACGACCTTGAAATCCCGTTAGAGACATATCGCTGAGTAGTTCGCTTACGGACTTCTCGGGTTGAATTTCGACAGGGCGCGTTGGGCGCCGCAGAACTTGTTCTCTATCCAATTTCCCCGTCCCTCTAGAACATTCTAACTTAAATTAAAACCTACAACGATACGGTTTCATTGAACAAAATTCATGAGAATTGTTCTTCTCCAAGAATTTTGGAAATCAGGTTAGCCTCAGGTCCGCTCCTTTTGACGGCGTCGGAAGTTTTCCAATGCTTTTCGAAGCGATCTAAGATTGCTAAGACATCGGGAATTGGCACCCAGTCGGATGTAATCGGGTACATCTTTTCCGCGACCGGAGATTTGCCCAAGCCCTCAATCTCCTCTTTCACTTGTTTCAAGTTCAACCTCGCAAAACCCTGTGTAAGTAAGTCTACAGCTATCGATTTAGACTATTCGAAATAGGACAAACATGAGCTACTTGAGAAGCTTCACAATCTGCTGAACGGATTTGCTGGTTAGGCTTTGTGTTTTGATGTAGGTGACTTTCATTTTTCCTTTGAATCTCGTCTTAAGAAATTCTGCTGCCTTAGACTCCCACTCCTCATTTCCCACGATAACGCATTTGGAGTATGGGAACTTGGTGAGATAATTCGTCATGCACTTTCTTGCGTGGTCTTTTGTTGCTGTGTTGGGTGATAGCGAATTCTCTGTCTGTGATAATGGGTAAACGTCGGCCAGTTCTTGTGGAATGATACCGAACGCGAGACTGTAGGAGCAAATGTGTAAATCAGTTTTCTTCTCCAATCTCTGAATCGGATCAGTTTGAGTTGGATTTTCGCGGAAGGTTTTGATTTGCCATTCGGGGATTAGGAGTATTTTCTTTACGTTGGGTGGAGGGGAATATCGTTGCAGCAATCGCTTTTGGTACCGAATTACCTCAGGACGGTTTAGTGACTGTTCTGATATTAGGAATGGCCCTTTCGGTTTCCTAACCGGAGAACCACCTTCCAGGTGCTCTTTGTAGGTGACCATCTGGCCGAAGGCTTTTTGGAGTGTTGGATGATTGCGTGATCTGCTTTCGACAAGTTCCCACAATCTCCCATCCACAATAGCTTGCTTGATCGTCTCAAGCTCTGCATGGCATGCGTGTAGGTTGTGGGCTGCGAGGAACCGTTCGCGATCCATTCGCAACAGCCTCCTCACTTCTTCGGGAGTTTTCTTGTGGCAAGCCGCGCAGTTGCAGGGGAAGTATTCTAGTTCTTCAAGTTTAGCTGTGCCCTGAGCGGTCATGTAACGTCCGTTTCTAGCAAATAGGGCGTAGGATGCTGAATCGAATATGTCGCATCCTAGAGCAACGGCGAAAGCGAACATCATCGGATGACCTGCCCCGAATAAGTGAAGCGGTTTGCTCGATGGTAGATTTGGTTTAGCGGCCATGATCATGTGAACTAGCGTGTCGAACTTGTACTGCTGCATTATTGGGACCGGGCTTCCGAGAGCGTAAATGGAGAAATTCCGTTTCGCCATCTCCTTGGCCGAGTATGAGACAAGATCGAGATAGTCACCGCCCTGCACTGGTCCAACCCAAAGTATGTCGGATCGGTTGATGATCTTCAGTGACAAATCGGCTCTTCTAATCGTCTCCTCAACAGTCCATCTCGCGTGGTCCTTAGAACAATCCTCGCCGGTAGGCACATCAAGTATAACGGCTACGTCTGTGTCAATGCGTTCTTGAAATTCGATTATTTCTCTTGGTTGGACCTCCACATCGCCATACTGTAGAATTTGATAGGCCCCGGAGTCGGTGTGAATCACTCCATTGAACTTTAGAAGATCGTGAATCTTAGGCAGATTCTTGTCTTCGCGATGTTTTCTCCAAATCAGGTACGAGTTTGTGATCAGGGCGTCAAATTGGTACTCGTCTCGGAGCTGTTGTGGGGCGATCATCTGAGAGTTTGGGTTGACGACGGGCAGGATTAGTGGAGTCTCCACGGTTCCACTCTTGGTACGAAGATGCCCGATTCTGCCCAGGAGGTCTTTGTTGCGAACTTCGAAAGACAAATCGCAGTCTATCTTCGCAATGTGACCTTCCGTGCTGACAGCTTATGGGTCAGGGTTGTGGGATCGCGCGCACGAATTCGTCGTAAACTTTCTGAACTCTTTCAGCGGTAGGTCCAGAACCTTCAAGGACACCTTTCTCGGAGACACGGATTCTATCCATCACGGTGATTATGCCCGCTCCTTCGCTCACTTTCACCATTCTTGGAAATACGCGTTCGAGGCGATCTGCTAAGGCTTGCAAGTCGAATGGTTTTTCGGAGCTGAACAATTGAACTACATTGCTTCCGTTGATGAAGAGCTTGTGGACTATCCTGCCAGATTCATCCTTTACGTCCGTCAAACATACGTTGAGGGAACGTGAGTCTACACCTGCTAGAATACCCGTGTAACTCTTACCGTTGGATAGGGAGATTGTTACGACCTTCTGTAGGAGACCTGTGATTTCCTCCATAAACCTGCGATCTGGTAATGATGACATGGAATTTCGGCTCACTCATGTTAGGTCAGGTTAGTAATATTATCGGCCCGTTTGTAGTACGTCTGGTTTGAGCGATCTTTCCCGAGTTTTTGCCTCCTGAAGCATTTTCCTAGCCTCTTTTGGGCTGTCAGCCCGACCAAGAACTCTCGCATTCTCAACCCTGACGTTCTTTCCGCAGTAGGGGCACATGCGGCTTCCACTTTCGCTGGAGGCTAGAAGAAAACGATTGCACTTTGTGCAGGCAACGATGAGATACGACTTCTTTGGTCTCGGCAAGGCATCTTACACCAAGTGTTTCGCGAGGCGTCGTTGACTCTCCAGAGTTCCAATCCAATCTACACGAATACGTGATCGCGTTGGCTGAAGTAGTAATGCTTTGACCGCGGCGGTAGATTTCCTAATGTTCCAATTTGAATTGTCGAGTTGTACAATTCTTTTTGATCCATAGTAATCGACTGCAACCATAAGGCATGAGTCGAGTAACTCTGCCAATACGTTTTCCTGAATCTTACGGGTGCTCCAAGCCTTGGCGCGTAAACGTCTCTCTAGGATTCCCGGATGGCAACGAAGGACGACGACCCTCCTAATTAATTCCTTGGGAAGACAGTCAGGCACGTGAGTATCAACTACAACCCATCCTTCTTTTCGTTGAAGCTGTTCACGCAGTTTTGCTCTAGTCCTTGTTAGATCAACAACTTTTGTATGCCTTTCCGTGTCGAAGCTTGCCTCGAGCCGAAACCTTTTGACCAAACCTGTGACTGAAATGTAATCCGCATCGAGCTCCTCTGCGATTCGTTTTGATATTGTGGTCTTTCCAGTTCCCGGAGTGCCCGTGATCAGAAGAACTCTTCTTTTTCTATTCTTCGATTGTTCACTTTTCACGCGGCTCTTCATCTCGCTCAATGTATTCTTGAATTCCCTGCCGGACTATATCGTAGAGCTGTGAATATTGGATGGCTTCTGGGTTCTTGACACCTTTGCTTGCTACGTAGTCACAGATAAACTGCTGAAAACTAGGATCGTCTGGGTTGACTTTACTGATGTATAATTCGAACATTCTGACTACGCGGGAGCTAACCCTTGCTAAGTAAGTCCGACTAGACATACCACGACCCTGCCGGAGAGTGAATGAGACTAGCTGAATGCGCCGTTGATGAGCTGTTCATCCTCTGAACTAAGTTTCCATCCTACCGCTCCGGCATTTTCCTTAACGTGTTCCAGATTCGCAGCCTTCGGAATCGCCACTACGACTTCTTTTGCAATGAGCCAATTGAGGGCAACTTGGGCTCTCGTCCTGGAGTATTTCGAGGCGACCTCATCCAGGGTCTTACCTGCTCTGTCTCGGCCTCGGCTTAGAATTCTTCCCCTTCCGAGGGGAGTGTAGGCGATAACTGTCACATGCTCGGCAGCACAGTATGGTAGCAGTTCCTTCTCGATTGATCTCTGATCCAAACTGTATTCTACCTGATTTGCAGCTAGATCAGTCTTGGAAAGCGCTTCCTGCGCCTCACGTGTTTGCTTCCTAGAAAAGTTGCTGACTCCTACATACCGTACCTTCCCATCATCGACCAATTTGTCCATGGCGCGCATTGTTTCGTTGATCGGAATGCGTGTATTGGGCCAGTGGACTTGGTATAGGTCGATGTAGGGGGTCCTCAGTCGACGCAGACTCGCTTCGCATGATCGGAGAACGTTGTCGTAAGAGAGGTTCTCGGCGGAGACTTTCGTAGCTATGAATACGTTATCTCGTTCCTCTCCAACTGCTTCAGCCACTACCTCTTCAGAGTGGCCCCGAGCATACATTTCTGCAGTATCGATGAATCGCATTCCCAACTCCATACCCAACTTCAACGCTTGAACAGCGTCAGCGTCACCTTCAGAGGACCTATTCATGAATCCGCCAATACCCCAAGTCCCTAAGCCGAGCATGGGTATGTTGACATCACTCTTTCCGAGCTTCTTGAATTCCAGATTATTGCACCGCCGTAAATCCAATTTATCGATTAGCAGACCCTTCTATTTTCTTCGCTTGCAAGTTCAATGGCGGTCAGACCAGAGAACGCAATGAAGAGAACGGATTGGTCATGTGGTGAAATGGGCAGAAGTCTCTTTGAGTGCGCGTAG
>Ga0335081_10018320_pt1 | contig 11321 bp, 10 predicted proteins | sample Lox_Sample_35_FD_206713 | JGI IMG/M metagenome (GOLD analysis project Ga0335081, IMG submission 206713) | Soil microbial communities from Loxahatchee National Wildlife Refuge, Florida, United States - Lox_Sample_3.5 | ecosystem: Environmental > Terrestrial > Soil > Wetlands | place: USA... | reverse complement strand
ACTCCGGAGCCGCTTCGCTGGGAGTCTGAGGAAAACACCACGTGCATCGCCGCGATCGAGCCAGACCCGATGGTTGTTGAGCGCCTGGGCGAGCGGGAAGCGAGCCACGGCGCGGAGATCGGCATCCGCCGCGTCCTCATCCTCCTCGGCATTGCCGTCGCCATCGTCGTCATGGGATGGCAGTGCGGCCGCTACCTGCTGGTGGGCGGCTATCTCGACCATATCGAGGGCAATGTCGTCATCAGCGGGTGGCAGTATTTTCACGGCGCGCCGCTCTATGGCAGCGTCGATGGCGCGCCCCAGCTCGCGACCTACTACGGACCTCTCGCCTATATGCTGGAGGTCCCGGCCCTGATGGTCTTCGGCGCAGACATAGCCGCGAGCAAGCTTACCTCGCTGTCCGCCCTCGTCGCCACGGTCGCCATCATGCTCTGGCACTTCCGCCGGTCGCCGAACCGGGACGTCGGCGCGGGGCTGCTGGTTCTTGTCACCGGGCTCTGGTTCTTCAGCCCGATGAGCTACTGGGTGCGCCCGGACCCGATCGAGACGCTCCTCGTTGCGATCGGGCTGGCAGCTGCCGGAGGGCGGTGGGGCGCGCTCGCCCTCGGCGTCTGCATCGGCCTTGCCGTCAATCTGAAGGTGCATGCTTTCGTCTACTTCATGCCGGTCGTCATCGACCTCTGGTCCGCGAACGGATGGCGCGCCGTGATGAAGGCGGCGATCGCCTCGGGCGTCACCTTCTTGGTGCCGTTTCTGGCGCCCGGCGTCTCCCTCGGCGACTATGTCACGGCGCTCGCGCTGCAACTCGGAAGGCGCGTCGATCACCATAGCCTCAGGGCGGTCATCAATCTGGTCGTGACGCTTGATCTTCCCGGCGTCGCCATCGCCTTCGCCTTGCTGAGCGGCGCGCGGCGTGCCGCGGCGGCGGAGCGATGGTACTTCCTCAGCGTTCTCGCGACCCTTCTTCTCCTGCTCTATCCCTCGACCTTCCCCGGCGCCAACGCTTATCACCTTCTTCCCGCCGTGCCGGTGCTCGCCGATGCGTTCAGTCGCCTCCCTCGCCCGAACGTTGTCGGTCGGTGGTCGCCGGTCGCGCTTTTTCTCTTCGCCGCGGCGTTCAGCTTCCTCAGACCGGACGCGATGGAGGACCTGCACGGGGCGAGGGGCATCATCGCGGAAGCGCTCGCGCTGGCGGAACGCCAGTCCGATCCGACCACCCAGATCGGATATGGCGACAGCCAACGCAGTTATCTCATGAGCCAAGCGGCGAGAACCGTTCTGGCCCTCCACGGCTATCCCGCCCTCATCGACGCGCAAGTGACGATGGAGCTCCGTTACATCGGCGTCGACGGATCGGCGCGATGGATACCGGATCTCGTCAGCTGCCGGCTCGGCCATTGGCTGCTGCCGAAAGGAGAGCAGCCCTTTGCGGTGCCGAGCTACTACGACAACAAACCGGTGTTCAGCGCGGATTTCCGCCACGCCTTCCTCGAGAACTACCGCCGGACGGAAAGCAGCGGTTACTTCGACGTCTGGACCTGCGCGCCTCCCGCGCGCGGCTGAAACCGTTCGACGGCGACGACCACCGCCGCGGCCGCCACCAAGGCTTCGTTTACCATTCCTTTCCCCTTTTGCGCTTACCGTTCGTCTTTGCGGCTGCACGGCATCCGAGCGATGGCGCAACCCAGTCAACGAGCGTTCGCGGCAGGCATCGAGGAGCGGCAGCGCCTGCTCTCGGAAGCATTTTCGCCGCCAGAGCTCTCCGTCATCCTTCCACTCCTCAACGAAGAAGAGAACGTCGCGCCGCTCTTTCACAAGCTGCTTCCGGTGCTCCGAGACTTGTCGTTGCGTTTCGAGATCATCGCCGTCAACGATGGCAGCACCGATCGAACGCTGGGCGCCCTCAAGGCGGTCGCCGCCGAGACGCCGGAGCTCAGGATCATCGATTTTCGCAGGAACTACGGGCAGACCGCGGCGCTCATGGCGGGCATCGACCACGCCGGGGGCGAGATCATCGTCTCGATGGACGCCGATCTGCAGAATGATCCACGGGATATTCCGGTTCTACTCGAGAAGATCCGCGAGGGCTACGACGTCGCCTCGGGCTGGCGCGTCGATCGCAAGGATGCTGCGGTCAGCCGCAATTTCCTCAGCCGCGTCGCCAACCGGCTGATATCGCGGGTCTCGGGCGTCCACCTCAACGACTATGGCTGCACGCTCAAGGCCTATCGTGCCGACATCGTTCGCGGCATCCGTCTCTACGGCGAGATGCATCGGTTCATTCCGATCTATGCGAGTTGGATGGGCGGCAAGGTCGTCGAGGTGCCGGTCCGTCACCACGCGCGGCTCTCCGGCAAATCGAAGTACGGCATCGAGAGGGTCGTGAAGGTGATCCTCGACCTGATCGTCGTGAAGTTCTTGGACGCCTATTTCGTGAAGCCGATCTACGTCTTCGGCGGCTTCGGCATTTTTTCTCTCGGTCTTTCCGCGGTTTTCTTCGCCGCGCTCATCTACCTCAAGGTCGTGAACGGCCTCTCCATGATCCTGACGCCGTTGCCCTTGCTGACGGCGATGGCCTTCCTGGTCGGCGTGTTGAGCATTCTGATGGGGCTCTTGGCCGAGATGCTGGTGCGAACTTACTTCGAGTCGCAGGGCCGCTCGGCCTATCTCGTGCGCGAGCTCGTCAACTTCGGCACTTCCGAGCGCCCGAGCCGATAGCGGATTGGGGCCGCGAAGAACATTGACAATGGACGATCAACTTCATGCCGCGCTGACGCTCGACGCGGCGAGCGCCGCCGGGTCTCCCGAGCGTTTCGGCTATGAATGGCAGACCTATGCCGAGCTGCGGCCGGAATACCAGGAGCAGTTTCGCAACTGGACGGTCCATCTCTCGCCCGAGGAGTGGCGGGGCAAGCGCTTCCTCGACGTCGGCTGCGGCATGGGGCGCAACAGCTATTGGCCCATGATTTATGGCGCCCAAGGCGGCCGCGCGATCGACGTCGACGAGCGCTCGCTGAACGCCGCGCGGCAAACCTTGGCGTCCTTCCCGGAGGTCGAGGTTCGCCATCAGAGCGCCTATGCTATCGATGGCGACGAGAGCTTCGACATCGTCTTCTCGATCGGCGTCATTCATCACCTCGAGGCGCCGGCAAAAGCGTTGGCGGCCATGGTCGCCGCCACGAAACCCGGGGGCAAAGTACTGATCTGGGTCTATGGCCAAGAGAACAACGGCGTCATCGTCCGCGTGCTGACGCCGATCCGCCGGCTCTTGTTCAGCCGGCTGCCCATCGGCCTTGTCCATCATCTATCGCTCTATCCCTCGCTCGCGGTGTGGCTCGCCCTGCGGCTCGGCCTCGATTCCATCGAATATTACCGCCTGCTCCGCCGCCTCTCGCTTCGCCATTTGCGATCGATCGTCTTCGACCAGATGTTGCCGAGGATCGCCCACTACTGGCCGAGAGAGACGGTAGAGACCATGATGCGAAGCAGCGGCCTCACCGATATCCGACTTGCCTGGGTCAACGAGATGTCGTGGTCGGCCGTCGGCACGAAGCCCGCCCGCGCCGAGCGCCCGACACCGTGACCGCGACGGCCGAGACCAAGCAAAGCGACGGCCTTCGCTTTGCCGACATGCTCGACCTCTTGCGCTGCCCCGAGACCGGAGCGCGGCTTGAGCTGTGCGACGGCCGGCTCGTCACGCCGTCGCGCAACCGGAGCTACGCATTGTCGCCCGCCGGCATCCCGCTCTTCGGCGGGGAAAGCGCCTCGGCAGAGGCCCGCAGCCAGCAGGTGCATTACGATGTCATCGCCTAGGCCTATGCCGAAAACCTCGCTTACCCGCACACGGAGGAATACTCGGCCTCGCTCGATCGCGCGCTGCTCGACGCGCTACGCCAAGAGCGGCTCGGCACCGTCGCCGAGATCTGCTGCGGCCGCGGCGAGGCGTTCCGCTTGCTCGCGCGCCGGACCGGGCGCGGCGTCGGCGTCGACATCTCGGTCGCGATGCTGGAGGCGGCACGGCGTGAAAATCCGGGCAGCCATCTCTCCTTCGCCCAGGGCGACGCCACGCGACTGCCGCTGGCAAGCGATGCCTATGACACCGTCTTCATGCTGGGCGGCATCCATCATGTGCCCGACCGCGCCGCACTCTTCGCCGAGGTCGCGCGGATCCTGAAGCCGGGCGGCTGGTTCTATTTCCGCGAGCCGGTCAACGATTTCGCCCTCTGGCGTTGGCTTCGCGCTGCCGTCTACCGCCTCTCGCCGATGCTCGACCACGAGACCGAGCGACCGCTGCGCTATTGCGAGACGGCGCGGCCGCTGGCGGCGGCAGGCCTCTCGCTCGAGCATTGGACGACGCATGGCTTTTTGGGATTCTGCGGATTCATGAACAGTGACGTCCTGGTCGTCAACCGCCTCTTGCGCTTCATTCCCGGCATTCGCGTCATGGCACGGCTTGCGGCGCGCATCGATGCCGCCTGCCTCTCTCTGCCGTTCCTGCGCCATGCCGGGCTCCAGGTCGTCGGCGCCGCGCGAAAGGGGCGCTAGTCGCCCAGCACCTGCCGGCTGATCACCAGGCGCTGGATGTCGCTGGTGCCTTCGTAGATCTGGCAGACGCGCACGTCGCGCCAGAGGCGCTCCACCGGGAAGTCCTCGAGATAGCCGTAGCCGCCATGGATTTGAATGGCGTCCGAGCAGACGCGCTCGGCCATCTCGGAGGCGAAGAGCTTCGCCATCGACGCTTCCTTGACGCAGGGCATTCCCGCGTCCCGCAATGCCGCGGCATGCAGCGTCAATTGCCGCGCCGCCTCGATCCGCGTCGCCATGTCGGCGAGACGAAAGGCGACCGCTTGATGGTTGGCGATGACGGTGCCGAAGCTCTTGCGCTCCTTGGCGTAGAGGGTCGCCGCCTCGAAGGCGGCGCGCGCCATGCCGATCGACTGCGCGGCGATGCCGATGCGGCCGCCCTCGAGATTGGCGAGCGCGATGCGATAGCCCTCGCCCTCCTGCCCCAGCAGCAGGTCCGGGGTCAGCTCCATCTCGTCGAAGACGATCTGCGCCGTGTCGGAGGCGCGCTGGCCGAGCTTCGCCTCGAGCCTTGCCACCCGCCATCCCGGCGTCGCCGTCGGCACGACGAAGGCGCTGATGCCCTTCTTGCCGGCCGCAGGATCGGTCACGGCAAAGACGATCGCCACCTGGGCGTTGGCGCCCGAGGTAATGAACTGCTTGGTGCCGCTCAGCACATACTTGTTGCCGACGCGCCGCGCCCGCGTCGCAATCGCACCGGCATCGGAGCCCGCTTCGGGCTCGGTGAGACAGAAGGCGGCGAGCATCTCGCCTCGCGCCATCGGACGGAGAAAGCGCTGCTTCTGCTCGGCCGTACCGAAGCGCAGCACCGGCGCGCAGCCCACTGAGTTCTGCACGCTCATGATGGTCGAGGTGGCGCCGTCGCCGGCGGCGATCTCCTCGAGAGCCATCGCGTAGGCGACGTGATCGGCGCCGGCGCCGCCCTCGGCCTCCGGTACCAGCATGCCCATGAGACCGAGCGCTCCCATCTCGCGGAGCGCCTCGGCGGGAAAGCGCGCGCTCTTTGCCCATTCGTCGCCAAAGGGCTTCAACCGCTCTTCGGCGAAGTTCCGCGCCATGTCGCGGATCATCGCCTGCTCTTGCGTCGGTATCATGGAAGCGCCGCTACCACGGGATGGGACCGCCGTCGTGGCTGAAGAAGCCGCCGCTCTCCGCCTTGCCCAGTCCCGCGATGACGCGGCGCATGCCGGCGACGCTCTCATCGACGCCAAGGGCCGCGGACTTGCCACCCATGTCGGTGCGTACCCATCCCGGGTGGAGCACGGCGACGACGAGCTCGCGATGATCGATCGCGAATGAGTGCCAGACGGCGTTGAGCGCCGCCTTCGAGGAGCGATAGGCAAACATGCCGCCCTCGTTGTTGACCGAAATCGAACCGAGGCGGCTGCCGATCGCGATCATCTTGCGCTGCTCGCTGCGCGCCACTTGCACGGCAAAGACGCCGGCGAGCGCCAACGGCGCCATGGCGTTGACGCGGAAGGTCTCGGCCCAGCCCGCCGCATCGATCGCTTCCGCCGTCATGCCGCGCGGACCGGCGATGCCGGCATTGGCAATGAGCACGTCGATCGTCTCGCGCTGAAGCTCGCGCCCGAACGCAGCGACCGCGGCGATATCGGCTACGTCGAGCGGATGAACCTCGGCCCGGAGCGCCCGGAGCGCGGCAGTCTTCTCGAGCGAGCGGCTGGTGGCGATGACACGCCAGCCATCAGCGGCGTATTGCCGGGCGAATTCGAGGCCGAGGCCGCGATTGGCGCCGGTAATCAAGACGGTGGGCATGAGCAATCCTTCATATCGCACGGGATAGGCGATCTTCGCTTACTAAGGCGGCTCACGCGGCAGCGGTCAACCCGTGTTCCGCGCGCGGGCGATCCCGCCTATAAAGACCGATCCGGGAGACCCGACATGAGCGACGGCCGCCAAAGCTTCGCCACCCACGACGTCTTCAACCAACCGCCGCCGCTCGTCGACTACAACCTTTTTGCCAGCGACCGCGCGCTCGCCGAGGGTATCGCGCGCGATGGCGCGCTCTGGGCGAGCGAGGATCTCGGCCGCTTCGGCGCGGCGTTGGGCCGGGCCGAGACCATCGAATGGGGCTTCCAGGCGAACCGGAACCCGCCGGTGCTACAGACCTTCGACGGCTACGGTAACCGCCGCGACGCCGTCGAGTTCCATCCCGCCTGGCATGCGCTGATGGCGCTTGCCGTCAGCGAGGGCGTGCATACCGGTCCCTGGGCCGCGCCCAAGCCCGGCGCCCATGTTGCGCGCGCGGCGCAGGTCTACATGCAATGCCAGATCGAGGCGGGCGTGCAATGCCCGCTCACCATGACCTACGGGGGGGTGCCGGCGTTGCGGCATCAGCCGGAGATCGCTGCCGAGTGGCTGCCGCGGCTCTATTCGCGGCGCTACGACGGCGGCTTCAGCCCGGCGGCGCAGAAGACCGGCGCGCTCATGGGCATGGGCATGACCGAGAAGCAGGGCGGCTCCGACCTTCGCAGCAACAGCACCCGCGCCGAGCCCCTCGACGCCGGCGGTCCAGGCAAGGCCTATCGCCTCACGGGCCACAAATGGTTCTTCTCGGCACCGATGTGCGACGCGTTCCTGGTGCTGGCGCAGGCGCCCAGGGGGCTTTCCTGCTTCTTCCTGCCGCGCTGGACGCCCGACGGGCAATTGAACGCGCTCCGTTTGCAACGACTCAAGGACAAGCTCGGCAACCGCGCCAACGCCTCGAGCGAGGTCGAGTTTCATGGCGCTTTCGCCACCCTCGTCGGCGAGGAGGGCCGCGGCATTCCCACCATCATCGAGATGGCGACCTATACCAGGCTCGATTGCGCCGTCGCCAGCGCCGGCCTCATGCGCCAGGCGTTGGCGCAAGCGCTCCACCACGCCCGCCACCGCACCGCCTTCCAGCGCCATCTCGTCGACCAGCCCTTGATGGCGAGCGTGCTCGCCGATTTGGCGCTCGAAGTCGAGGCGGCGACGGCGCTCGGGCTGCGCATGGCGCGCGCCTTCGACCGCCAGGATGATGACGGCGAGACCGCGTTTCGCCGCCTGGTGACGCCGGCGGCGAAGTTCTGGGTCTGCAAACGCGCCATCGCCCTTGCCGGTGAGGCGATGGAGGTGCTCGGCGGCAACGGCTATGCCGAGGAAAGTCTCATGCCGCGGCTCTATCGCGAAATGCCGGTCAACTCGATCTGGGAAGGCTCGGGCAACGTCATGTGCCTCGACGTGCTGCGCGCGCTCACCCGCGCGCCCGAGGCGGCGGACGCGCTCCGCGCCGAGCTCGTGCCGGCGCGGGGCGCCGATCAGCGGCTCGACGCCTTTCTGGCGGCCCTCGATGCGACGCTGGCGGCGCGCCCGGATGAGGCGCAGGCGCGGCGGCTGGCCGAGAGGATCGTGCTTGCGTTGCAGGGCGCGCTGCTCGTGCGTTTCGCCCCGCCCGCCGTCGCCGACGCATTCTGCGCGAGCCGGCTCCAGGGCGAGCGGGGCGGCGCGTTCGGCACCTTGTGCGCCGGCATCGATAGCCGCGCCATCATCGATCGTGCGGCGCCCCCCATCGGCTGAGCAATGGGCGGGCGCATCTCGGTCATCATCCCGACGCTCGACGAGGCCCAACGGCTGCCGTCGCTCGTCGCCGCGCTCCGGCGCGAGCCCGAGCTCCACGAGATCATCATCGCCGATGGCGGCAGCGGCGACGGCACGCCGTCGCTCGCGCGCGCCCAGGGCGCGGCGCTCGTTACCAGCGTGCGCGGCCGCGGGCTGCAACTTCGCACTGGCGCCGGGCGGGCGAGCGGCGAGATTTTGCTGTTCCTTCACGCCGACAGCGTTTTTCCCACCGGCGGTCTCGCCGCGATCTGCGCTGCGCTCGATCGCGATCCGCGCATCCCCGGCGGCAATTTCCTCACCGTCTTCGACGGCGACAGCAGCTTCGCCCGCTGGCTCACCGGCTTCTATGCCTGGCTCCGGCGCTTTGCCCTTTACTACGGCGACAGCGGCATCTATGTGCGGCGCGGGGTCTATGAGCGGATCGGCGGCTTTAAGCCGATGCCGTTGATGGAGGATTACGACTTCGTCCGTCGCCTCGAGCGCGCGGGCCGCACGATCCGCATCGACGACCCGCCGCTCGTCACATCCTCGCGCAAATTCGCCGGCCGCCGTCCCGTCGCCATTTTCTGCGGCTGGTCGGTGGTGCAGCTTCTCTACTGGTTCGGTGTCGCGCCGGAGCGGTTGGTGCGGATCTACTATCCTCGCGGCCGGCACAAAGCCGCTACGCCGTCTCGCTGAAAAGCTCGCGTCCGATCAGCATGCGCCGGATCTCGGAGGTGCCGGCGCCGATCTCGTAGAGCTTGGCGTCGCGCAGCAGCCGGCCGGTCGGAAACTCGTTAATGTAGCCGTTGCCGCCCAGCGCCTGGATCGCTTCGAGCGCCATCCATGTCGCCTTTTCCGAGGCATAGAGGATGGCGCCTGCCGCGTCCTTCCGCGTCGTCTGGCCGCGGTCGCAAGCGCGCGCCACCGCATAGACATAGGCCTTAGAGGCATTCATCGTCGTGTACATGTCGGCGAGCTTCCCTTGCATCAGCTGGAACGCGCCGATCGGCTGCCCGAACTGCTTCCGCTCATGGACGTAGGGGATGACCGCTTCCATGCACGCCTGCATGATGCCGAGCGGTCCTGCCGCCAGCACCGCCCGCTCGTAGTCGAGGCCGCTCATCAGCACCTTGACGCCTTCATTGAGCTTGCCCAGGAGATTCTCCTCCGGCACCTCGCAATCCGTGAAGACTAGCTCCGATGTCGGCGAGCCGCGCATGCCGAGCTTGTCGAGCTTCTGTGCCGGGCTGAACCCCTTCATCCCCTTCTCGATGAGGAAAGCGGAGATGCCGCGCGGACCCGCGGCTGGGTCGGTCTTGGCATAGACCACCAAGACCTCGGATTCCGGGCCATTGGTGATCCACATCTTGCTGCCGTTCAGCACATAGTGGTCGCCCTTCTTCTCGGCGCGCATGCGCATGCCGACAACGTCGGAACCGGCGCCGGGTTCGCTCATGGCGAGACCGCCGACATGCTCGCCGGAGACGAGCTTCGGCAGGTATTTGCGCTTCTGCCGCTCGCTGCCGTTGCGGCGGATCTGGTTGACGCAGAGATTGGAGTGGGCGCCGTAGGAAAGCCCGACGGCGGCCGAGCCGCGGCTCACCTCTTCCATGGCGACGACATGGGCGAGATAACCCATATCGGTGCCGCCATACTCCTCCTCGACGGTGATGCCGTGAAGCCCGAGCTCGCCCATTTTGGGCCAGAGCTGGCGCGGGAATTTGTCGTTGCGGTCGATCTCGGCGGCGAGCGGCGCGATCTCGTCATCGGCAAACGCGCGCACCGTATCACGGAGCAAATCGATATCGGCGCCGAGATCGAAATCGAGCGAGGGGTAGCGGTTGCTGGGCATGGGGCTCTCGCGGGTTGCGGTCCAGTCTATGGCTGCGGCCTCGCCTGGCAAGGGATGCCGCTTCCCGTTTCGCCCTATAGAGAGGAGGCTTGCCGCTTTTAAGCCCCTTTACGAAGACGCTGCCGCATGAGCAGAAGAAACCGCCGATGAGGTCCAGGCCGATCATCGGCGTCATCGCCGCGTCGTCGGCGAGCGGTCTCGGCCCGGCCACAAGCACCAGGAGAAGACACATGACCATGACCCGTCGCTCGACCCTTGCCGGCGCCGTCGCCACCGCCGGCGTCGTCCTTGCTGCCGCCACCGCCAAAGCGGAGCCGCACCCGGAGCTCCGCCGCGCCATCAACGCGCTCGAGAGAGCCAGAGACTATATGCAGCACGCGGCACATGATTTCGGCGGACACCGGGTCGATGCCCTCCGGGATTGCGACGCGGCGCTCCGGCAGCTCCGCGAAGCCATCAAATACGACAGGTAGAAGCTTGCTTTCAGCCGGCGGCCGACGCGGCCGCCGGCGATACCTGCGCATGACAGACCGCCACCGCGGTCATATTGACGAGACCACGCACCGTCACCGAAGGCGCGACGATATGCGCGGCGGCGTTGACGCCGAGCAGGATGGGGCCGACCGGCTGGCCCTCGGCCAGTACTGTCAGCGCGTTGAGCGCAATATTAGCGGCATCGAGATTGGGCATGATCAGCAGGTTGGCCGTGCCCTTCAGCAGCGAGTTCGGGAAGACGCGACGGCGGATCTCTTCCGAGAGCGCCGCGTCCGCATGCATCTCGCCCTCGACGACGAGCTCGGGCGCGCGCTCGCGAAGCAGTGCGAACACCTGGCGCATCTTGCGCGCCGACGGCGAATCGGCGCTGCCGAAATTGGAATGCGAGAGCAGTCCTACCTTGGGCTCGGTACCGAAATAACGCAGCGCCTCGGCGGCGCGGATCGTCATGGTGGCGAGCTGCTCGGCCGAGGGATCGTCGACGACGAAGGTGTCGCAGAGGAAATAGGTGCCCTTTGCCAGGATGAGCCCGGAGAGCGCGGCCGGCGCGCTGACGCCCGGCACGAGCTCGAGGATGTCGACGACATGCTTCAAGTGGCGATGGTATTGACCGATGGCGCCGCACAGCATCGCATCGGCCTCGCCGCGGCGCACCATAAGCGCGGCAATCACCGTGCTGCGGGTGCGCACGAGGCTACGGGCAAAATCGGGCGAGACGCCTTTCCGCTCCATCAAGCGGTGGTAGAGCGCCCAATAGGCGTTGTAGCGGGGGTCGTCCTGGGGATCGACCAACACGACGTTCTGG
>Ga0335081_10018319_pt1 | contig 11321 bp, 9 predicted proteins | sample Lox_Sample_35_FD_206713 | JGI IMG/M metagenome (GOLD analysis project Ga0335081, IMG submission 206713) | Soil microbial communities from Loxahatchee National Wildlife Refuge, Florida, United States - Lox_Sample_3.5 | ecosystem: Environmental > Terrestrial > Soil > Wetlands | place: USA: Florida... | reverse complement strand
GCGGTCAGCGGCACCGCGGAACATCTGCAGAAGTTCTGGGACCCGCGGATGCGGGCAGCTATCAGCCGCTATCTCGCCGAGGGCGGCCAAGGCCTCGACCCGGTAGCCCGCCGGGCCGTCGAGCACCTTAACAATTGACGCACTGTGCCGGGAACCTTCGCTTCGCCGCCTGCCGCGGCCATTGCCCAGCGCCGGCCAAGCCGGTAAACCCTGACGGCGGTCGCAAAAAAGTCACGGCAAGATGCGACCGAATCTCGCTCAGGCGAGCATTTATTTGCTGGTATTTTAGGCGTCATGACGACTGCCGGCGTGTCCGCCCCGGTCGATGCCGCGGGCGCGGTGCAATTTCTGGGCAAGGAAAGCGCCTACTGGCGGCTGCGCATCAAGGGCGCGGCGCTGGTCATGCTCACGCTCGGCCTTTATCGCTTCTGGCTGGCGACCGACGTGCGCCGTTACTTGTGGTCGAACACCGAAATCGCCGGCGACACGCTCGAATATGACGGGCTCGCGACCGAACTCCTGGTCGGCTTCCTCTACGCCATTGCCATTCTGGTGCCGCTCTACACCGTGATCGCCGTGGTGACGCTCGCCAATACGGTGTCGCTTCCGTCCGTCGCGTTCGGCCTGTTGTTCCTGGCGCTGGTCGGCCAATACTCGCTTTACCGGGCGCGGCGCTACCGGCTCACGCGCACGGTGTTTCGTGGCTTGCGCTTCGACCAGCATGGCTCGCCCTGGTCCTACGCGCTGCGTGCGCTCGCCTGGTGGTCGCTCGCCGTGCTCAGCATCGGCATCGCCTATCCGTGGGTGCAGTCGAACCTGCAGCGCTTCAAGATGCGCCACACCTCCTACGGCGATCTTGCCGGCCGCTTCGAAGGCTCCGGCTCGCTGTTGTTCCTGCGCGGACTGTGGATGTGGTTCCTCGTCATCGGTCCGATCGTGGTCGCGGTCGGCACGCTGTCGGCGGTGACCGACTGGGATGCGCTCGGCGATGCGCTCGCGCATGACGACGATACGCTTGGCGTGCTTGCCGGCGCGCTGCTGTTCGGGCCGGCGCACCGTGTGGTGCTGACCTGTCTTGGTCTGAGCGCCGGCATCGCGCTGGCGCTTTATCCGCTGTTTCAGGCGATGACGATGCGCTGGTGGGTTTCCGGACTGCGCTTCGATGGGGTCAGTGCGACGTCGCATCTGCGCACGGCGCAGGTCTACGTGCTGTATCTGCGCTTTGCGCTGTTCATCGTGCTGTTCGCCACGGTCGCGGCCGTGGCCGGCACGCTTTGCATCTTCATCATCGCCGCACTGCTGCGGCCGGGCCTCGATTCCGACGCCTCGGAGATCGCCGCAACCGCGCTCACCGTGTGTCTTTATATCGGCACCGCGCTCGGCATTTCGGTGATCTATCAGGTCGCCGTCAGCTACGCGATGTGGCGGTTGACGGCGCGGTCGGTCGAACTTTCCGGCACCGAGCGATTGGCCAATGTGCGCGCCGAGGGCGCGCCGAGCTCGGCGCTCGGCGAAGGGCTCGCCGACGCGCTCGGCGTCGGAGGCCTCTAGGCGTGTCATGACCGTGTCGGCACCAGCGCTTGCCAGCCATTTCGCCATGCCGCGCGGACCCGGCGTCTATTTCGACGGCATGTCGAGCGCGCGCAACGACGTCTGGATCGAGAGCACCGAGACGGGGCTGCGCATCATCTCGGTCGACCGCCTCGTCATCGCCACGTGGCGCTTCGAGGAGCTGCGGCGCGTCGCCTCGCCCGACGGCGTGCTGCGGCTCGGCCGCGCCGGCGACGTGCTGCTTGCTCGGCTCGAAATCCATGATCAGGCGCTGATCGACGCCATCGAGGAACGCGCCGATACGCTCGACCGCACTGGTGCGGTCGAGCGCGCGCTGCGCCGCAAGGTCGTGGTCTTGAGCTTTGCCGCCATGGCGTCGCTCACCGTGACCGCGGTGTTCGGCGTGCCGGCGCTGGCAAACCGCGTCATCCCGTTCATTCCGCTGTCGGTCGAGCACAAGCTCGGCAATGCGGTCGACGCGCAGATCCGCTCCGCACTCGACACGCATCATCTCGGTGCGAGCTTCGAATGCGGCCGCGGGCCCGACGAGGCGGCCGGGCGCGCCGCGCTCGACACGCTGGTCGGCCGGCTCGACGTCGCCGCGGCGCTGCCGATGAGCTTGCGCGTCGATGTCATCCGCCGGCCGGAGCCGAACGCTTTCGCGCTGCCCGGCGGCCACATCTATGCGTTCGAGGGACTGATCGACAAAGCGCAGTCGCCCGACGAACTGGCCGGCGTCCTGGCCCACGAGATCGGCCACGTGGCGCGGCGCGACGGCACCCGCACCGTGCTGCAGACTGCCGGCCTGTCGTTTCTGTTCGGCATGATGCTCGGCGATTTCGTCGGCGGCGGCGCCGTGGTGATTGCCGCCAAGACGGTGCTGCGCTCGTCCTATTCGCGTGTCGTCGAGGCCGCCGCCGACGCTTACAGCGTCGATCTGATCGGCAAGGTCGGCGGCGACGCCCATGCGCTCGGCGTCCTGCTCGCCCGCATCGTCTCCGACAGCGACGAGGGCATGAAAATCCTCCGCGATCATCCGGAGACCAAGGACCGCATCAGCGCCATCAATGCGATGGCGACCTCGGTGGCGACCGCGCCGCTGCTTGACGCCGCCAGTTGGCAGGCGCTCAAGCATGTCTGCGCGCCGCTTGCGGCGGGCTCAACCGGCGGTCAGGCGAGAAGGCAGGGCGATGGTGCGACGCAGAATCGCTGAGGAGCCGCCGTCGCGGCTTGCCATCTGGGCCCGGCGCATCGCTCTGTTCTCGCTCGCGGCGACCTTCGTCGCCATCATCATCGTGCGTTCCGGGGCGCTCGAAATCGTGCCGGCACTGTCGACGCTTGCCGGCGCGCTGGTGCTGGCGCTGGTTGCGATCATGCTGGCAATCGGCGCCGGCATCGTGATCTGGTTCGAGGGCGTCGGCGGGCTGCGCGAAGCGGTCTCGGCCCTGGCGATCGGGCTCGCGCTGATCGCCTATCCGGCCTATCTCGGCGCCAAGGCCTATCGGCTGCCGGCGATCTACGACATCACCACTGATCCGATCGATCCGCCGCGCTTCGACGCCATAGCCCGGCTGCGGCCGCGCAATGCCAATCCGACGACCTATGCGGGCCTCTATACGGCGGAGCAGCAGCACGCCGCCTATCCCGATATCGAGCCGGAAGTGACCGATTCCTCGCCGCAGGAGGCCTACAACGCAGCGCTGAAAGTGGTCACCAAGCGGCGCTGGCACATCGTCGATGCGCGGCCGCCGCAGACCGTCGCGCCCTCGATCGTCAATGCCCGCGCGCGGCAGCCGGCGCCGGTGCGCGACGGCACCATCGAGGCGATCGCCCGCACGCCGATCCTCGGCTTCCGCGACGACGTCGTGGTCCGTGTGCGTGCCACCGCCGACGGCGCGCGCATCGACGTGCGCTCGGCATCGCGCTACGGCCGCCACGACCTCGGCACCAATGCGGCGCGGGTGCGCGATCTGATCGACGATATCGACGACATTTTGTCGACGCCGCAGCCGGACCGGAAGCAGCCGGCACCGGCGAAGCCGTCTCAGCCATCCGCCAAGGGCGCTTCGGCGAGGCGGTAGGTGGCGCCGATCGACGGCGGCCCGTCGGTGGCGACGCGGCCGCGCGCCACCAGATCCTCGAGGTGCGCCAGCACCGAGAGTCCCGCAGCGCCAGCGAGACGTGGATCGAGCCCGATATAGATCGCCTTGACCAGCGTCGGGATGTCGGCTGCGCCCTTGGCGAGCCGATGCAGCACGGAGGCCTCGCGGCCTTCGCGGTGGCGGATGCAGAATGCGACGAAGCGCGGCGCGTCGCGCACCGCGGTGCCGTGGCCCGGCAGATAGATCGGCTCGGTGCGCCGCGCGAGCTTGTGCAGCGAGGCCATGTAGTCGCTCATGGCACCGTCGGGCGGCGCTACGATCGTGGTCGACCACGCCATCACATGATCGCCGGAGAACAACAGGTTCGCCTCCTTGAAGGCGAAAGCCATGTGGTTGGAGGTGTGGCCCGGCGTCGTCACCGCTTCGAGCGTCCAGCCATCGCCGCTGACCGTCTCGCCGTCGGCAAGCGCGACGTCGGGGCGGAAGTCCATGTCGGCGGAAGCGTCGAGCCGCCGGGTCTCGCCGATATGCAGCGGCCGCGCCAGCCGGTGCGGGCCTTGCGCATAGACCTTGGCACCGGTCGCTGCCTTGACCTTGGGTACCGCCGGCGAATGGTCGCGATGGGTGTGGGTGACGAAAATATGGGTGACGGTTTCGCCGCGCACCGCATCGAGCAGCGCCGCGATGTGGGCGTCGTCGGCGGGGCCGGGATCGAGGATCGCGACTTTGCCGCGGCCGATGATGTAGCTCATCGTGCCTTTGAAGGTGAACGGTCCAGGATTATTGGCGACGACGGCGCGCACGCCGGGCGCCACCTCCTGCACCCGGTCGGGAACGAGGTCGAAATTCTTGTCGAACGGAATGTCGTCGGCCATGGCCCGTCTGCACCGCTATGAACAGCGGGCAGTACATAAGCAGGTGCAGGGGCGCTGTCGATTGGATGATGAATGGCCGGCCGCGCACGGCGGCCGGGCAGGGAGCACCAACAAGCGGTTCCCCAAAAGAATAGAGCCCCGGTGCCGGGATCTCCGGGGCTCCAGCAATCCCATTCAACACGAGGAGTGAGACCGAGATCGCCGACCCTTGCTATGCACGGGGCGTGCCAAGTCCAGCCGGCCTCCGGACCGGCCAAAAAATCTGCGGAATCCGTGCTGGCGGGGCGGCGCCCGTCCGGAACTGGTCGCGCAACGGGCGTGCGCTGGCTAAATTGCGGGCAATGCTGCCTGGTCGACCGTGTCCGGCGCCGGCGGCAGGCCTAGAACGGCGTGCGGCTCCGCATCGCCGCGGCGAGCGTGCCCTCGTCGAGATAGTCGAGCTCGCCCCCGACCGGCACGCCATGGGCGAGCCGGGTCACCTTGACGCCGGCATCGTGCAACAGGTCGGTGATGTAGTGTGCGGTGCTCTGGCCGTCGACGGTGGCATTGAGCGCGAGCACGACTTCGCTCACCGCTTCGTCATGGGCGCGCTTGACCAGAGCGTCGATCGTCAGGTCGTCGGGCCCGACACCATCGAGCGGCGACAGCGTGCCGCCGAGCACGTGGTAGCGCGCATTGATGGCGCGGGCGCGTTCCAGCGCCCACAAATCGGCGACGTCGGCGACAACCACGATGGTCGACAGATCGCGTCGCGTGTCGGTGCATACCGTGCAGGGATTCTGCGTGTCGATATTGCCGCAGACGCGGCAGATTTCGATCTTGTCCAGCGCCGTCTGCAGCGCCTGGGCGAGCGGCGCCATCACCAGTTCGCGCTTTTTGATCAGAAACAGCGCCGCACGCCGCGCCGAGCGCGGCCCGAGCCCGGGCAGGCGGGCGAGCAGCGCGATCAGCCTCTCGATTTCGGGGCCGGCGGCGACGCGGTCCATCTCAGAACAATTTCAGCCCGGGCGGCAGCGGCAAGCCGCCGGTCAGTGCCTGCATCTTGTCCTGCAGCGCGGTCTCGAGCTTGCGCCGCGCATCGGCATGGGCGGCGACGATCAGATCTTCGAGAATTTCCTTCTGATCGGCGGCGAGCAACGACGCGTCGATTTGGGTGTTGCGCAGCTCGCCCTTGCCGGAGATCGTCATCGTCACCAGGCCGCCGCCGGCGGTGCCGCCGATCTCCATGCGATCGAGCTCGGCCTGCATCGCTTCCATTTTCGATTTGAGCTCGGCGGCCTGCTTCATCAGGCCCATAAAATCAGGCATGGCGCTCCTGCATGGGTTTGGCCGGGCGCCGTCCGGCGCCAAACGCGGCGCAGTTCCGAGATAAGACCGGCGGCGTCTGCATCAAAGCTCCTCGTCGGACGCTTCGCTTGAAGCCGCGGCATCATCCGGCGCAACCGCCGCGTCGGCCGGCGGTCGCACATCGACGATCTCCGCGCCGGGAAATCGCGCCAGCACTGCCTGCACCAGCGGATCGCTGCGCACGTCGCTTTTCAGTTCGGCCTTGCGTTGCTCGGCCTGGGCGCGCAGCGTCGGCGCGCCCTGATCGGCGGAGACCACGACCATCCAGCGCCGGCCAGTCCATTCGCTGACCTTCTTCGACAATTCGCCGACCAGCGTGTTGCGCGCGCTCGGCTCCAGCGCGATGTCGAGCCGGCCGTCCTCGAAATGCACCAGCCGCACGTCGCGTTCGAGCGCGCTTTTGATGGCGAGATCGCGCTTCTCGGCGGCAAGTGCGATCAATGCCTCGAAACTTCTGACGGCGTGCGGCACCGGACCGCTCGGTGCGGCCTGCGCGATCGGCTGCTGCGGAACTGGCTCCTGGCGCAGCCGCGCCGGTGCTGCCGCAGGCGCCGCCGAAGCGAGCGGCCCGCGGGGGCTGCCGCCGTGCTGCGGCGCGGCTTCGGCGCGCGTCGGCAGCTCGGCCCGCGCGGCCGAGGCCGCGGTTGCGCCCGCGCCATTGCCGCGCGGCGTCTCGCCGAGCGAGCGCACCACCTCGTCGGGTGTCGGCAGGTCGGCCGCATAGGCGATGCGCACCAGCACCATTTCGGCGGCGGCGATCGGGCGGCCCGAAGCTTCGACTTCGGCGATGCCCTTGAGCAGCATCTGCCAGCAGCGCGCCAGGACGCGCATCGACAGGTTGGCGGCAAAGTCGCGTCCGCGCGTGCGTTCGGCTTCGCTCAGTGAAACGTCAGCCGCAACCGCCGGCACCACCTTCACGCGGGTGACGAAATGAGTGAACTCGGCGAGATCGCCGAGCACCATCGCCGGGTCGGCGCCGGTATCGTATTGGTCGCGCAGCTCGGCGAGCGCGCGCGGCAGATCACCGCGCATCAGCGCGTCGAACAATTCGATGACGCGGGTGCGGTCGGCGAGGCCGAGCATCTGCCGCACGTCCTCGGCGCGCACCGGGCCGGCGGCATGCGCGATCGCCTGGTCGAATAGCGACAGCGAATCGCGCACGGAACCTTCGGCGGCGCGCGCGATCAAGGCGAGCGCGTCGGGCTCGGCGGTGATCGATTCTTTTCCGGCGATGCCCTGCAGATGCGCCACCAGCGCCGCCGCCTCGACCCGGCGCAGATCGAAGCGCTGGCAGCGCGACAGCACGGTGATCGGCACTTTGCGGATTTCGGTGGTGGCGAAGATGAACTTGGCGTGCGCCGGCGGCTCTTCCAAGGTCTTGAGAATGGCATTGAAGGCGGCGCCCGACAGCATGTGCACTTCGTCGAGGATATAGACCTTGTAGCGGGCACTGACCGGCGCGTAGCGGACGGCGTCGTTGATCGCGCGCACGTCCTCGACGCTGTTGTGGGACGCGGCATCCATCTCGATGACGTCGAGGTGCCGGCTTTCCATGATCGCCTGGCAATGGATGCCGAGCCGCGGCATGGTCACGGTCGGCGCGGTGACCGAGCCGTCGGGCAGCTCGTAATTGAGCGCGCGCGCCAGGATGCGCGCCGTTGTGGTCTTGCCCACGCCGCGCACGCCGGTAAGGATCCAGGCCTGCGGGATGCGGCCGGTCTCGAATGCGTTCGAGATGGTGCGCACCATGGCGTCCTGGCCGATCAGATCGGCGAAGGTCGCCGGCCGGTATTTGCGCGCCAGCACGCGATAGGAGCCGTCGGCCGTCGGGGATGAAGCGTCGCTCATGCGTTGCGATTCTGGGCAGCGCCGCCCGGATGCGTGCAGCGCAATCCGGCGTTCGGACCGTCGATTCCCGCACTCGCTGCGCCGATGCGGGCGACATCGGAGGAATGGGTGGGAGGCTGACGAGCGACCCGAACCGCGCTCGTTAGGGCTGCTTCCTTCCGGACCTGACCCGGTTGGCGAGTGGCTCGTCCACCGCCAACCTCCCGGCTCTTATATCGGCCGCGCCGGGCGCGAAAGCAAGCGCGCGGCGGCCAAGGTTTCAAGCATGTTCGGACGCGGCCTCTGCCGCAACCGCGGCCTCATGTTGCGAGGCTTCGATGCTCTGCAGGCGTTGAAGAACAGATTGAGCAGCACCGAAACGATCGCGGCGAGCAGGATCCCGGAATCGAGCAGTGGATGCAGCGCATCCGGCGTGTAGCGGAAGAAGTTCGGTGCCACCAACGGGATCATGCCGAAGCCGATCGAGATCGCGACGATGAACAGATTGAACCGGTTGGTCTTGAAGTCGACATTGGTGAGGATGCGTGCACCGGTCGCCGCGACCATGCCGAACATGACCAGGCCGGCACCGCCGAGCACGACCTGCGGCAAAGCTTCGACCAGCGCCGACATTTTCGGCAGCAGGCCGAGTGCCAGCATGACGCCGCCGCCGGTCGCGGTGACCCAGCGCGAGCGGATGCCGGTGACGCCGACGAGGCCGACATTCTGCGAGAACGACGTGTAGGGGAAGGTGTTGAAAATGCCGCCCAGGATGGTGCCGACGCCGTCGGCGCGCAGCCCGCGCGTGATCGCCGCCTGATCGACCTTGCGTCCGGTCATCTCGCCGAGCGCGAGGAACATGCCGGTCGACTCGATCATCACCACGATCATGACGATGCACATCGTGACAATCGGCACGAGCTTGAACGTCGGCATGCCGAAGCGGAACGGCATGACGACGTCGACCCACGGCGCCGCCACGACTTTCTCGAAATGCATGACGCCGAGCAGCGCCGTCAGCACCGCGCCGGCGACGATGCCGAGCAGAACCGAGACATTGGCGACGAAGCCGGTGCCCCAGCGGATCAGGCCGAGGATCACCAGCAGCACGAACAGCGCGATGCCGAGGCCCTGCAACTGGCCGTAGCCGGGATTGGGAAAGGCGCCCGGCACGCCGTCGACCACTTTGGTCAATGTCGGCAGGCCGCCGCCGGCCCAGTTGATGCCGATGCGCATCAGCGAGATGCCGATGACGACGATGATCGTGCCGGTGACGACCGGCGGGAACAGCGGCAGCAGTCGCCCCATGAACGGCGCGACCACGACGGCGAACACGCCAGCCGCGATCACCGAACCATAGATGCCGAGCAGGCCGATGTCGGGCGACGAAGCCATCGCCAGCATCGGGCCAACCGATGCGAAGGTGACGCCCATCATCACCGGCAGGCGGATGCCCACGCCGGGAAAGCCGACCGATTGCACCAGCGTGGCGAGCCCGCAGGCGAACAGGTCGGCGCTGATCAGGAACGCCACATCCTCGGGCGACATTTTCAGCGCGCGCCCGAGAATGAGCGGCACCGCGACGGCGCCGGCATACATCACCAGCACGTGCTGGATGCCAAGCGTCAGCAGTTTGGCAGCAGGCAGAGTCTGATCGACCGGATGAACGTCGCTTTGCATGATGAGCCCCCCTCAGCATCCCGGCGTTTGATCAAATTGTGACACGGCGCCGACCGGCGGCTCAAGGTCGCGCCGGCGGCTTCAGACGGACCGCGTCACTGCAATTTGCGTCACTGCAATCTGCGTCACTGCAATTCGTGTCCGACGTCGTAGTCGTAAAGCCAGCCGACCTGGAACGCGGTCTTGTCCTCGCCGCCGAAGCGTTCGCGCAGCGCGAATTTGATGTCGCGTTTCAACCGCGCCCAGGGCGAGGCGAGGTGGTTCTCGCGGGCGCGGGCGCGCGCGCCGAGCACGGCCGCGCGCGTGCGCGGCACGCGCAGGCGCTCATAGTCCGCGAGCGCCGGGCAGCATGGCGTGCGCAGAATCGCCCAATAGCGTCGCCCGGCCACGACTCCATTGCGGCAGCGGATCGCGATCGTACAGCGCCCATTTGTACCAGCGCTCGCTATAGGGATAGAGCTGCGTCAGCGCGGTATTCCAGCCCGCATAGGTCGCGGTGACTTCGGCGACATCGCATTCGTGCGTCCAGGACTCCTCGGTCCAGGCGTCGCTGTCGATATGGGCGACGATGTTGAGCAGTTCGCCGCGCCGCACCGGGTAATGCACGACATGGCCGTGCGGGCCCATCCACATCGCGCCGTCCTTGGTATTGATGTCGTTCGGCAGCGCCGCGACCGGCGCCATGCCGCGCCAGCAGATGCAACCGGTGAAGCGCGGCGCGTCGGCGCCGAACAGGCTGCGCCGCACCGCCGAGTGGATGCCGTCGGCACCGATCAGGAGATCGGCCTCGATTGTGCTGCCGTCGGCAAAGCGCGCCGCGGCGCAGCGGTCGCCGGCCTCGACCTCGACACAGCGGGCGTTGAAGCGGAACTGCGTCGTCTTGAGCGCGCCAGCCAGGACTTCGAGCAGGTCGGCGCGATGCACGGAAAGATTCGGCGCGCCGAACAGCTTGCGGAAATCGCCGCGGCGGGTGCGCGAAATATAGCGGCCACTCTTCCAGCTCCGGATGTTGAGGAAATCGGTCTCCGCCGCAATGTCATAGGTCGCCTGTTCGACGCCGAGCGCGCGCAGCGCCTTGACCGCGTTGGGCGTGAGATTGAGCCCGGCGCCGATCTCGCTCAGCGCCGGCGACTGTTCGCAGACCACAACGTCGGCGCCGCGCTGCTCGAAGGCGAGCGCGGCCGCAAGTCCGCCGATGCCGCCGCCAATGACGGCAATGCGCGGTTTGCTTGCCAGCGGGTTGCTTGCCAGCGGGTTGCTTGCCAGCGGGTTGCTTGCCAGCGGGTTGCTTGCCAGCGGGTTGCTTGCCATGGGCCCTCCCGGCAGGACGAGGCGATTGTCGCCGCAGCATGGAATGCCGCAAGCCAGCCGGCAAGCGATCGGGCCCTGTCTGCCTGGTGCTTCGCTGTGCGCAGGAACGAGAGGCAGAGCGCAACGAAACGGATTCACGGGCGAGGCCTTGCCAGCATCATCGGGATGGCAGGAACACGTCGGAACACGTGCGGCCATGACGCGTCATTGCGCGCTCGTCACGGGCATCTCGATTGAATTGGAGACAGGCGGTCGTAACTCCTCCCCCGCGAAGCGGGGGAGGGGAATCGCGCGAATGCCTCCGGCAAGCGGGGGAGGACGGCTGAATTCACCTCGCCGTCACCACCCGGCTTGACCCGGTGGTCCATGCTCGGATGCCGCATGGATTGCCGGATCAAGTCAGATGAAGTCCGGCAATGACGAGGAAGGGGCGTCCGGCCATGACGGATAAGGACATACGTGTCACATTTCCATTGACATTTGTCACTGGTTCGGATACGAAGCCGAGCAAGCTCGCTCACCGTGGAGGGACGTCAACCGGTGACGCCCGTTGACGGAGCGGGTGCGGTGCCTGCGGGCGGAGGTCGTCACTCCTGTGCGCAGGCGGCCTGGGCATCGTCCCGCCATC
>Ga0335081_10018318_pt1 | contig 11321 bp, 6 predicted proteins | sample Lox_Sample_35_FD_206713 | JGI IMG/M metagenome (GOLD analysis project Ga0335081, IMG submission 206713) | Soil microbial communities from Loxahatchee National Wildlife Refuge, Florida, United States - Lox_Sample_3.5 | ecosystem: Environmental > Terrestrial > Soil > Wetlands | place: USA: Florida... | reverse complement strand
TGATGGATTTGGCGCTCGGCGTCGGTCGACAGTACGTGGCACAGGCGCTGGTCCGCAGCAGCGAATCGGTATCGACGCTGCTGTTCGCTACCGCGCGCCAGGTTGTTGCCGATCAGAATCTGATAGCACCCGCCCCAGACCTCGCCGAACGGCGGATCGCTTTCCGGCGGGAATTGCGGAATATTCTGCGAGATTTCAATTACGTCGAGCGCATCGCGCGCAATCAGTTCATCGCCCGCGAGTTCAAGGCGCGTCAGGGGCGTTTGGACGAACAAACTCTGTAGTCTCCGGCGCCCGTCAATACCCTGGGTACATGACAGTCGCCCGGCCCGCCGGCAAGGCCCCCGATAAAGCCACGGCCAAGCCCCGCGCACGGGTGTGGCCGTTGCTGATCGGCGTCGCGGTGCTGGCGGGCTGCACGGCGGCGGGAATCGGAGCGCTATCGCTGGCGGATGCGTTGACCGCCACCGGTTTGCCCGATCCGGGCCCGGCAACCACGCTGGGGCTGCCGTTCGTCCGGGCGGCGGGAGAGATCGCTGCGGTGCTGGCCATCGGGTCGTTTCTTTTCGCGGCATTTCTGGTGCCGCCGCAAAGCAGTGGCGTCCTCGATGTCGGCGGATACCGCGCGCTTCGGCTGGGGACGATGGCGTCGGGGGTCTGGGCGGTGTGTGCCGCGCTGTTGGTCCCGCTGACCGTTTCCGATGTGTCCGGTCAACCGTTGGTCGATCACCTCAACCCGGTGACGATCTGGTCGTTGGCCGGCCTGATCAACACCGCCTCCGCGTGGCGCTGGACTGCGGTCCTGGCCGCGATGGTGACGCTGGCAAGCTTGTCGGTGCTCCGCTGGTCGTGGACGCCGCTACTGCTCGCCGGGTCGTTGGTGACGCTCATTCCGCTCGGGCTGACCGGTCACTCGTCGGCCGGCGGCTCGCACGACCTGGCCACCAATAGCCTGCTGATCCACCTCGTCGCAGCCAGCCTGTGGGCCGGTGGTCTACTCGCTCTGCTGGCCCACGCACTGCGCAGCGGTGACCACACCCACCTGGCGGCACGGCGTTTCTCAGCGATTGCACTGTGGTGCTGGGTCGCGATGGCGCTCAGCGGCTTGGTGAACGCCCGGGTGCGGGTTCTGCCTTCCGACTTGCTGACCACCGGTTATGGGCGGCTGGTGGTGGCCAAGTTCGTCGCGCTGTGCGTGCTGGGGGTCGTCGGCTGGCGCCAGCGGCGCACCGTAATTACTGTGCTGCAAGCGGATCCGAGTCCTGGCCAAGCGCGCAATGTGCTGATCCGGCTGGCGCTGATCGAGGCCGCGGTTTTCGGCCTTACCTTCGGTATTGCCGTCGGGCTGGGCCGTACACCGCCGCCACCGCCCCCGATCCGGCTACCGTCGATTCCCGAAGCCGAGATCGGCTACGACTTCGCCGGACCGCCCACCCCGCCGCGCATTCTGTTCGACTGGCGCTTCGACCTGGTCTTCGGTACGGCCGCGATCGTGTTCGCCGCGCTGTATGTGGCAGCGGTGGTGCGGCTGCGCCGCCGCGGCGACAGCTGGCCGCCGGGCCGGACCCTGGCCTGGCTGATCGGCTGCCTGGCTTTGCTGTTCGTGACGTCATCGGGTGTCGGTCGCTACATGCCGGCGATGTTCAGCATGCACATGGTCGCTCACATGGGGCTCTCGATGCTAGTCCCGATCCTGCTGGTGCTGGGCGCTCCGGTCAGCCTGGCGTTACGGGCGCTGCCCGCCGCCCGCCGCGATGACCCGCCGGGTATGCGGGAATGGCTGTTGGTCGCACTGCACAGTCGGTTGTCGCGGTTCCTCACCAACCCGGTGGTCGCTACCGCGTTGTTCGTCGCCGGGTTCTACGGGCTGTACTTCAGCGGCATTTTCGACGCCGCGGTAGGCAGGCACGCCGGGCATTTAGCCATGAACGTGCACTTTCTGGTCAGCGGCTACCTGTTCTACTGGGTCGTAATCGGGGTGGACCCTACGCCGCGGCCGATCCCGCCACTGGCCAAGGTGGCCGTGGTGTTCGGCTCGCTGCCCCTGCACGCGTTCTTCGGGGTGGTGCTGATGGGCACCCGAAAGGTGATCGGCGCCGACTATTACCGCTCACTTGGTTTGAGCTGGCACACCGACCTGCTGGGTGATCAGCGGTTGGGCGGTGGAATCGCCTGGGCGGCAGGGGAACTACCCCTGGTGATCGTGATGCTCGCGCTGCTCGTGCAGTGGGCGCGCAGCGATGACCGCACCGCCCGGCGGTTGGACCGGGCGGCCGAACGCGACGATGACGCCGACCTGACCGCCTACAACGCGATGCTGGCCGAACTGGCGCGGCGTGAAACGCCGGAAGGACGCTAGGCCGGCGTCGAGACCGGGTGCTTATCCACAGTCGCGACTTTGTCCACAGGCTGGGCTCGCCACGGCGGAGAACGGAGCGGTTTGTCGGTGATTTGTCGGTGTCCGGGAGCTGACTGAGCAGCAGTACGAGCGCAACTATGGAAAGGAAATTGAGCCAATGTTCGAAACCCCGCTCACCGTCGTCGGTCACATCGTCAACGACCTGCAGCGCCGCAAGGTCGGTGATCAGGAGGTCATCAAGTTCCGGGTGGCCAGTAATTCGCGCCGCCGCACCAGTGACGGCAGCTGGGAGCCGGGCAACTCGCTGTTCATCACCGTCAATTGCTGGGGAAGATTGGTCACTGGTGTGGGTGCCGCGTTGGGTAAGGGCGCACCGGTGATCGTGGCGGGCCACGTATACACCAGCGAGTACGAGGACCGGGATGGTAATCGCCGTTCGTCGCTGGAGATGCGGGCGACCTCGGTCGGTCCGGATCTGTCGCGCGTCTTCGTGCGCATCGAGAAGCCTGGTTACACCGGTCCCGACGCGGACCCGGGCCCAGCTGTCGCCGCCCCCGGCGAAGCTGCCGATGCTGTCCCCACTGACGGTGACGACCCGGTCCAGTCTGGCGACGCTACCGCTGGTCCCGGCCGCCTACCACTATCGGCTTAGCTGTCGGCTCGCAGCTGTCCGTGGGTGCCTAGGATGGTCCGCGAGATCATTCTGCAAGACCAGAAAGGCAAAACCGCGGCATGGCTGAGTTCATCTACACGATGAAGAAGGTCCGCAAGGCGCACGGCGACAAGGTCATCCTGGACGACGTCACGTTGAGCTTCTACCCGGGTGCCAAGATCGGTGTCGTCGGCCCCAACGGCGCCGGCAAGTCGAGCGTCTTGCGGATCATGGCCGGTCTGGACAGGCCGAACAACGGTGAAGCCTTCCTGGCCGCTGGTGCCACCGTCGGCATCCTGCAACAGGAGCCGCCGCTGAACGAGGAGAAGACCGTTCGCGGCAACGTGGAAGAGGGCCTGGGCGACATCAAAGTCAAGCTCGACCGCTTCAACGAGGTCGCCGAATTGATGGCCACCGACTATTCCGATGAGTTGATGGAAGAAATGGGCCGGCTGCAAGAGGAACTCGACCACGCCGACGCGTGGGACCTCGACTCACAGCTGGAGCAGGCCATGGACGCGCTGCGCTGCCCGCCGCCTGACGAGCCGGTGACGAATCTGTCTGGCGGTGAGCGCCGCCGCGTGGCGCTGTGCAAGCTGCTGTTGTCCAAACCCGACCTGCTGCTGCTCGACGAGCCGACCAACCACCTAGACGCCGAAAGCGTGCAGTGGCTCGAACAGCACCTGGCCGCTTACCCGGGGGCGGTTTTGGCGGTTACCCACGACCGGTACTTCCTCGACAACGTCGCCCAATGGATCCTGGAGCTCGACCGTGGCCGCGCGTATCCCTACGAAGGCAACTACTCGACCTACCTGGAGAAAAAGGCCGAGCGCCTGTCGGTGCAGGGCCGCAAAGACGCCAAGCTGCGGAAGCGGCTGACCGAGGAGCTGGCCTGGGTCCGGTCCGGGGCCAAAGCGCGTCAAGCTAAGAGCAGGGCGCGGCTGCAGCGCTACGAAGAGATGGCCGCCGAGGCGGAGAAGACGCGCAAGCTCGATTTCGACGAGATTCAGATCCCGGTCGGGCCGCGACTGGGCAACGTGGTCGTCGAGGTCGAACACCTCGACAAGGGCTACGGCGGACGCACCCTGATCAAGGACCTGTCCTTCACCCTGCCGCGCAACGGCATCGTCGGTGTCATCGGTCCCAACGGGGTCGGCAAGACCACACTGTTCAAAACCATCGTCGGGCTGGAGCAGCCGGACAGCGGCACTGTCAAGATCGGAGAGACCGTCAAGATCAGTTACGTGGACCAGGCCCGCGCGGGCATCGATCCGAAAAAGACCGTGTGGGAAGTCGTCTCGGATGGGCTGGACTACATCCAGGTCGGTCAGACCGAGATACCGTCTCGCGCCTACGTGTCGGCGTTCGGGTTCAAGGGCCCCGACCAGCAGAAGCCGGCCGGGGTGCTGTCCGGTGGCGAGCGCAACAGGCTCAACCTCGCGCTGACGCTCAAACAGGGCGGCAACCTTCTACTGCTGGACGAGCCGACCAACGACCTGGATATCGAGACCCTGAGCTCGCTGGAGAACGCCCTGGTGAATTTTCCGGGCTGCGCGGTAGTGATTTCGCACGATCGCTGGTTCCTGGACCGCACGTGCACGCACATCCTGGCCTGGGAAGGTGACGAGGACAACGAGGCCAAGTGGTTCTGGTTTGAGGGCAACTTCGGTGCATACGAGGAAAACAAAGTCGAACGGCTCGGCGCTGAAGCAGCCCGTCCGCACAGAGTGACCCACCGCAAGCTAACGCGCGACTAGTGTCAGCTCTGCCAGCGCTGGCAACTGTCGTGAGTTGGGAGCAATCGGCATGACGATCGATCCCGGGGCTGAGCAGGATCTCAAGCCGTGGACCACCTTCACCCAGCAGCAGGACATTCCCGACTGGATCTCGAGAGCCTACATCGAGAGCTATCGCGGTCCGCACGGTGACGAACCAGGGGCCGCAGAGACCGGGCCTATCGACCTGACCGTCCCTGCCGCCATCGTGACGCCTGCCATGCTGAGCGCACACTATCGGCTCGGTCAGCACCGTCCCGCCGGCGAAAGCCGTGTCGGTGTCTACCCCGCGGGCGATCCCGCTGGATTCGGACCCGCGCTGCAGGTCGTCACCGACCACGGTGGCATGCTGATGGACTCCGTCACCGTGCTGCTGCACCGGCTCGGTGTCGCCTACACGGCCATCATGACACCAGCGTTCGAGGTGCATCGCAGCCCGACGGGGGACTTGCTCGGCGTCGAACCAAAACCAGCCGGCGCGTCGCAATACGTCGGCGAGGCGTGGATACACGTGCAGCTTTTGCCCTCCGTCGATAGCAAGGCCCTCGCCGAGGTCGAACTGCTGCTGCCCAAGGTCCTGACCGACGTTCAACAGGTCGCCAGCGACGCGGCAGCGTTGATCGCCACCCTGAGCGACCTGGCCGCAGAAGTCGAAGCCAACGCGCGCGACCACTTCTCGGCGCCGGACCGCGACGATGTCGCGGCGCTGCTGCGCTGGTTGGGTGACGGAAACTTCCTGCTGCTCGGCTACCAACGTTGCCGGGTGCATGACGGTCTGGTCTCCGGCGCCGGGTCCCCCGGCCTGGGCGTCCTGCGCACCCGCACCGGTTCCCGTCCCCGGTTGACCGACGACGACAGACTGCTGGTTCTGGCCCAATCCGTCGTTGGTAGCTACCTGCGGTACGGCGCTTACCCCTATGTCATCGCGGTTCGCGAATACACCGAGGGCGGTGTTATCGAGCACCGCTTCGTCGGGCTCTTCACCGTCGCCGCCATGAACGCAGACGTCCTAGAAATCCCGACGATCTCGCGCAGGGTCCGCGAAGCGCTAGTGATGGCCGACAGTGACCCTATCCACCCAGGCCAGCTGCTGCTCGACGTCATCCAGACCGTCCCGCGCTCGGAACTGTTCACGCTGAGCGCCGAACGGCTCTTGACGATGGCCAAAGCGGTGGTGGATCTGGGATCCCAACGGCATGCGTTGTTGTTCCTGCGCGCCGATCGGCTCCAGTACTTCGTCTCGTGCCTGGTCTATGTGCCCCGCGACCGCTACACCACACAAGTGCGGTTGCAAATCGAGGACATCCTCGTCCGCGAGTTCGGCGGGACGCGACTGGAATTCACCGCTCGTGTCAGTGAATCACCTTGGGCGCTCATGCATTTCATGGTCCGGCTGCCCGAAGATGCCGCGCCGGTCGACGTCTCCGAAGCCAACCGGATCCGGATTCAAGGGTTGCTGAGCGAAGCCGCGCGAACCTGGGCCGACCGGCTGATCGGCGCCGCGGCAGACGGCTCCGTCGGGCAAGCTGATGCTGAGCACTACGCGGCCGCCTTTTCCGAGGTTTACAAACAAGCCGTCACTCCGGCCGATGCCATTGACCACATCGCCATCATCAAAGAGCTGGCCGATGATTCGGTCAAGCTGGTGTTCTCCGAACGCGGCGGGGATGGGGGCGCCCAGCTGACCTGGTTCTTGGGTGGACGCACCGCCTCGTTGAGCCAGCTGCTGCCGATGCTGCAGAGCATGGGTGTCGTGGTGCTCGAGGAGCGACCGTTCACCGTCACCCGCCCCGACGGGCTGCCGGTGTGGATCTACCAGTTCAAAATCTCACCGCACCCGACGATCCCGCAGGCGTCGACGGCGGCCGAACGGGACGCTACTGCAGAACGATTCGCCGACGCGGTCACCGCGATCTGGCAGGGCCGCGTCGAGATCGACCGGTTCAACGAGCTGGTGATGCGCGCGAGGCTGACCTGGCAGCAGGTCGTGCTACTGCGTGCCTACGCGAAATACCTACGGCAGGCGAACTTCCCCTATAGCCAGTCCTACATCGAATCGGTGCTCAACGAGCACCCCTCTACCGCGCGATCACTGGTCGTCCTGTTCGAGGCGCTTTTCGATCCCCGGCCGTCGGATTCGGCGGCGAGCCGCAATGCGCAAGCGGCCGCCGCCGCGGTCGCTGCGGACATCGATGCGCTGGTGAGTCTGGACACCGACCGCATTCTGCGTGCGTTCGCGTCGCTGGTTCAAGCAACCTTGCGAACCAATTACTTTGTGACACGCGAGGCTTCAGGCCGTGCCCGCGATGTCCTGGCGCTCAAGCTCGACGCGCAACTGATCGACGAGCTTCCGCTGCCGCGCCCCAAGTACGAGATCTTCGTCTATTCGCCCCGCGTCGAAGGCGTGCACCTGAGGTTCGGCCTGGTGGCACGCGGCGGCCTGCGCTGGTCAGATCGCCGGGACGACTTCCGCACCGAGATCCTGGGCCTGGTCAAGGCGCAAGCGGTCAAGAACGCCGTCATCGTGCCGGTCGGGGCCAAGGGTGGGTTCGTCCTCAAGTGGCCGCCGCTGGCCACCGGCGACCCGGCAGTCGACCGCGACACCATCCGCACCGAAGGCGTAGCCTGCTACCAGCTGCTCATCTCGGGGTTGCTCGACGTCACCGACAACGTCGACCACGCAACCAGACGCGTCAATCCGCCACCGGAGGTGGTACGCCGCGACGGCGACGACGCTTATCTGGTGGTGGCCGCGGACAAAGGCACTGCGACGTTCTCCGACATCGCCAACGACGTCGCCAAGTCCTATGGATTCTGGTTGGGTGACGCGTTCGCGTCCGGCGGATCGGTCGGCTACGACCACAAGGCCATGGGCATCACCGCCAAGGGCGCGTGGGAGGCTGTGAAACGGCACTTCCGGGAGATGGGGGTCGACACCCAGGCCGAGGACTTCACCGTCGTGGGCATCGGCGACATGAGCGGCGACGTGTTCGGGAACGGCATGCTGCTGAGCAAGCACATCAGGCTGGTCGCCGCCTTCGATCACCGGCACATCTTCCTCGACCCGGACCCCGATGCCGCGGCTTCGTGGGAGGAACGCCGGCAAATGTTCGACCTGCCGCGCTCCAGCTGGGACGACTACGAGAAGTCGTTGATCAGCGAGGGCGGTGGGGTCTACAGCCGCGAGCAAAAAGCCATCCCGATCAGCCCAGAGGTCCGGGCCGCCCTCTGCATCGACGGCGATGTCACCGAGATGGCCCCGCCCAACCTGATCAAGACGATCCTGCAGGCGCCGGTGGACCTGTTGTTCAACGGCGGCATCGGCACCTACATCAAGGCCGAATCCGAGTCCGACGCCGATGTCGGCGATCGCGCCAACGATCCGGTGCGGGTCAACGCGAATCAGGTGCGCGCCAAGGTCATCGTCGAAGGCGGCAATCTCGGGGTGACGGCGTTGGGCCGCGTCGAGTTCGACCTGTCGGGCGGGCGGATCAATACCGACGCGATGGACAACTCTGCCGGCGTGGACTGTTCGGACCACGAGGTCAACATCAAGATCTTGATCGACGCGCTGGTGAGTGCCGGGAAGGTGAGGGCCGACGAGCGCAAACAACTGCTGGAGTCGATGACCGACGAGGTCGCGCGACTGGTGCTGACCGACAACGAGGACCAGAACGACTTGATCGGTACCAGCCGCGCCAACGCGGCCGGCCTGCTTTCGGTGCACGCGATGCAGATCAAGTACCTGGTCGAGGAGCGCGGGCTCAACCGGGAACTGGAAGCGCTGCCGTCGGAGAAGGAGATTCACCGGCGCTCCGAGGCCGGCATCGGGCTCACCTCGCCTGAGCTCGCAACGCTGATGGCGCACGTCAAGCTTGGGCTCAAAGAGCAGATGTTGGCCACCGAACTGCCGGATCAGGATGTGTTCGCGTCCAGGTTGCCCCAGTACTTCCCGACGCCGCTGCGGGAACGGTTCACCCCGGAGATCCGCACGCATCAGCTGCGCCGCGAGATCGTCACCACCATGTTGATCAACGATCTGGTGGACACCGCCGGAATCAGCTATGCCTTCCGGATCGCCGAAGACGTCGGTGTAATGTCGATCGACGCGGTGCGCACTTATGTCGCCACCGACGCCATCTTCGGTGTGGGTGACATCTGGCGGCGCATCCGTGCGGCAAACCTGCCGGTCGCGTTGTCGGACCGGATGGCACTGGATACCCGGCGGCTGATCGATCGTGCCGGACGCTGGCTGCTCAACTATCGCCCGCAGCCGTTGGCCGTCGGCGCCGAGATCAACCGGTTCGCCGCGAAGGTCAAACAGCTGACGCCGCGGATGTCTGAGTGGTTGCGCGGGGACGACAAGGCCATCGTCGAAAAGGAAGCAGCGGAATTCGCGTCGCAGGGCGCACCGGAAGACTTGGCTTATCGGGTCGCCGTCGGCCTATACCGCTTCAGCCTGCTCGACATCATCGACATCGGCGACATCACTGAGATCGACCCCGCCGAAGTCGCAGACACCTATTTCGCCCTGATGGACCGGCTGGGCACCGACGGCCTGCTGACCGCGGTATCCGAGCTGCCCCGAAACGACCGCTGGGGTGCGTTGGCGCGCTTGGCGATTCGTGACGACATCTACGCGTCGCTGCGGTCGTTGTGCTTGGATGTGCTCGCCGTTGGGGAACCAGACGAAAGCGGAGAGCAGAAAATCGCCGAATGGGAACACATCAGCGCGTCCCGGGTGGAACGGGCACGCCGCACCCTCACCGAGATCTATGACAGCGGCGAGAAAGACCTCGCGACCCTGTCGGTGGCGGCACGACAGATCCGCCGCATGACGCACACCAGCGGAAGAGGATCGTCAAGGTGAGTGTCGGGTTCGTCGCGCCCGTGCCGGTGCGCTGGTCGGACATCGACATGTACCAGCACGTCAACCACGCCACCATGGTCACGATCCTCGAAGAGGCACGTGTCCCATTTCTGCGCGACGCTTTCGGCGCCGACATCACGTCCACCGGCCTGCTGATCGCCGACGTCCGGGTCACCTACAAAGGTCAGCTACGGCTGGCCGATTCGCCTCTGCAGGTGACCATCTGGGTGAAACGGCTGCGAGCGGTGGACTTCACGCTGGGCTACGAAGTGCGTTCGGTCAGCGCGGATCCGGAGTCCAAGCCCGCCGTCATCGCCGAGTCACAGCTGGCCGCGTTCCGTATCGAGCAGCAGCGGCTGGTGCGACTCTCACCACACCATCGGGAGTATTTGCAATGGTGGCTGCGGTAGCCGAGCGCGGGCTGTGGCTGGGCCCAGAATCCAGAGCTGCCCACCGCGGAGATCTGGCCACATTCGTCGATCATGCGCTGCGGCTCGATGACACTGCGGTCATCCGACTGCGCGCCCGATCTGCCGGGTTGCTGACGGCTTGGGTGGCAACCGGTTTCGACGTACTGGCCAGCCGGGTGGTGGTCGGCAAGGTGCGGCCCGACGATTTGTCGGTGGGCGCAGACGCACTGGCGCGCGGCCTGTCCGCGATGGACGCCTCGGGCTACGTCGATCCGGGCTTCGCGATGGACTCCGCGTGGCGCGGTGCACTGCCCCCGGAATCCGGGTTCACCCACCTCGAAGACGTACCCGCCCGGGTGATGCTGGACCTGGCGCAGCGGGGCGCGCAACTCGCCAAAGAACACAGCAGTTCCCATGGTCCACCGGTCTCGCTGCTCGACCAGGAGGTCATCAGGGTCAGTTCGGCCGACGCCAGCGTGGGGCTGCCTATGCGCTGTGTGTTCGCTTTGACCGCGATGGGTTTCCTGCCGCAGTCACCCGACGCGATCGCCGCCGACGAGATGATCCGGGTCCGGATACTGCCGACCTGGTTGCGTGTCGACGCCCGGTTCGGCTCGGTGTACCGGCGTCGCGGGCATCCGGCACTGGTACTTCGCTGACCGGCCTTTGCACTTGCCAGAGCGGAATCGCTTGCGACCTAGCAAAAAAGGATCAGCGTGAGTTTATGACGATTGCCGAGGGTCCTACGCTCGCAACGGGCAATCGCCTGTGTCTTCGACGGCTTTCCAGCGTTGGGCATCCGCATCGGTGCGTATCCCCCCAATGACGCTGGACAGACGCAGCGCCCCGAAGCGTTTTCTTGCTCAAACGATTCGACACCGTGAAACATTAGACATTAATCCGATGCACTGAACTGCGCCGTCCGAGAGGCTATGTGCGTTGGTGAATTCTTCTGCGCTTCGCCAGTGGGCGATGTTGATGAATTGGAAGTTGGACTCCGCTGCGATCGCTTGGTATAGCAGTGCCATCCCGAGGTGGCCCGGCCCTGACAGTTGGAAAGATAATCGCGGGTCTTCTCCCACGCTGATATGGACTCCTAGGCCTCGGCCACAGGCACTTCGAAAACGTTGATTAGTACGACTGGTTCAGGCATAGGTTTCCAGATGTGTCACACGTACTTAATGTCGATGGTGTGGCGATTGGCAGCTGTCGCCCTGTCGGCTCAAGCCGGATTGTGTGGGGAGATCATCCAGCC
>Ga0335081_10018316_pt1 | contig 11321 bp, 7 predicted proteins | sample Lox_Sample_35_FD_206713 | JGI IMG/M metagenome (GOLD analysis project Ga0335081, IMG submission 206713) | Soil microbial communities from Loxahatchee National Wildlife Refuge, Florida, United States - Lox_Sample_3.5 | ecosystem: Environmental > Terrestrial > Soil > Wetlands | place: USA: Florida... | reverse complement strand
CGCTGGCAGCAGCAGCCGGAGCTGTTCCGCGCCGAGCCCTTTGACTCGCCGCGTCCGAAGTACTACGTGCTGGAGATGCTGCCCTATCCCTCGGGCGCGCTGCACATGGGGCACGTGCGCAACTACTCCATCGGCGACGCGCTGGCGCGTCACATGTGGATGAAGGGCTACAACGTCCTGCACCCCATGGGTTGGGACGCTTTCGGCCTGCCCGCCGAAAACGCCGCCATCAAGAACAACACGCCGCCCCGGCAGTGGACGCTCTCCAACATCGCGCACATGAAGGCGCAGATGACGCGGCTGGGCTTCGCCTACGATTGGTCGAAGGAAGTTACCACCTGCCTGCCCGATTACTATCGCTGGAACCAGTGGTTCTTCCTGAAGATGTACGAGCGCGGGCTAGCCTACCGCAAGAAGAGCCGCGTGAACTGGTGTCCGGAGTGCGCCACCGTGCTGGCCAACGAGCAGGTGGTGAACGGCTGCTGCTGGCGTCATACCGAGACTCCCGTGCAGCAGCGCGAGCTGGAGCAGTGGTTCCTCAGAATCACCAATTACGCCCAGGAACTGCTGGACGATCTCGAACGCCTTCCCGGCTGGCCGGAGAAAGTCCTTACCATGCAGCGCAACTGGATCGGCCGCAGCGAGGGCGCGCTCGTCGATTTCAAGCTCGATGGCCCAGCCGGCCCGGCCGGCGACAAGATCCCCGTGTTCACCACGCGTGTGGATACCATCTTCGGCGCAACCTCGGTGCAACTCGCTCCCGAGCATCCTATGGTCACCGACCTGGTCAGCAACGATCACGGGCTGCGCACCAAGGTGGACGAGTTGATGGCCGAACAGCGCCGCGCCAAGGAAGCCGGCGACGTTGGCGAGATCGAGAAACACGGCGTCTTCGCCGAGCGCTACGCCATCAATCCGTTCAATGGCGAGAAGGTGCCTATCTGGGTGGCCAACTACATCCTGATGGACTACGGCACCGGCGCCATCATGTCCGTGCCGGCGCACGACGAGCGCGACTACGAGTTCGCCAAGAAGTACGGACTGGAGATCCGCATAGTCATCCTGCCGCGCTACGAGCGGGCCGGGCCCGGAGAGGAACAGCAGCCGGTGCTGCCGTTTACCACTACCGACAGCCTGCTGATCAATTCCGGTCCCTACAACGAGCTTTCCAGTGAAGAAGCCATCGTGCGGATGGCGAAGGATGCTGAGCGCGGCGGCTTCGGGAAAGCTGCGGTCACGTATCGCTTGAAGGATTGGGGCATCTCGCGCCAGCGCTACTGGGGTACGCCCATCCCCATGTTGTATTGCGACCACTGCGGTATCGTGCCCGTGCCGGAGAAAGACCTGCCGGTCGTGCTGCCGGAGAACGTGGATATCACCCTCACCGGCGGCTCACCGCTGGCCAAAGTCGAGGACTGGGTTAACGTCAAGTGTCCGGTCTGTGGCGGCACGGCGCGCCGCGAGACCGATACCATGGACACCTTCGTTGATTCCTCCTGGTACTTCTATCGCTACACCGATCCGACAATCACGACTGGGCCGCTCGACCCGAAAACCATCGCCTACTGGTTCGAGATCGACCAGTACATCGGCGGGGTCGAGCACGCCATCCTGCACCTCATCTATTCGCGCTTCTGGACCAAGGTGATGCGCGACCTGGGGCTGGTCGCGAATTCGGAGCCGGTGGCGCGCCTGTTCACGCAGGGCATGATCATCAAGGATGGCGCCAAGATGTCGAAGAGCATCGGCAATCTGGTGATTCCCGACGACATGATCGCGCGCTACGGCGCCGACGCCACGCGCATGTACACGCTGTTCGCCACCTCTCCCGATCGCGAACTCGACTGGCAGGATGCCGGGCTCGAGGGCATCAGCCGCTTTCTCTTGCGCGTGCACCGATTTTTCACCCTGGAGCGCGAAGCCCCGGCTGAACCGCAGCCCGCCGATCGCAGGGTCCTGCGCAAGCTGCACCAAACCATCCGCCGCATCACCGAAGATTTCGACGGCCGCTGGCATTTCAATACTTCCATCGCTGCCCTGATGGAGTTGCTGAATCTCGTCCTGGAGGAGCGCTCTGGCGGGGAGACCGAGAAGCATGCTTCCATGAGCGCTGGCGCGCTGAAGTCCTTTCAGCGAAATTTCGTGCTGATGCTGCACCCGTTCGCTCCCTACCTGGCGCACGAGCTCTGGGAGAGACTTGGCGAGAAATCGAATCTTCTGCGCGAGGGCTGGCCGCAATATGATCCCGCGCTGGCGAAGGAAGACGAAATCGAGATCGTGGTGCAGATCAATGGCAAGATTCGCGACCGGCTTTTCGTTTCCGCAGACTCATCAGAGGAAGAAATTCGGCGGCTGGCGCTTGCGGCTCCCAAAGTTCAGGCAACTCTCGACGGCAGGCAGGTGGTGAAGGCCATCGTGGTGCCGGGCAAGCTGGTAAACATCGTGGTGCGGTAAGGAAAAACCTCACGGATTTTTGAGGATTCAACGGATGGCTTCTGAGTCTTCCATCAGCCAAGGCTTTCGCACGGCTTTCCACGAGCCGGCGATTGTGATGGCCGAGATCGCCTGGAGATGGAGCTTCGGCCTAGCAGCACTAGCGCTGGCGGTTGGATCGTTTTTCGCCTATCTGGATACGCTGCCGGTCGGTAATCTCGAGCGTGTGGCGCTGTACGGCGATACGCGCTGGCTGATCGCCGCCGCCGCGGGACGCATTCTGCATGGTAGTCCGCGCCTTGTCATGGCGGCAGCTATTGTCCTGCCAGCAATCTTCGTGCTGTGGTTTGCGGCAGCGACGGCGGGTCGCGCCGCCACGCTGAAAGCGCTGCTCAGGCACGAGGGACCCATCGCGCTCGCGCCTCAGTTGGGACTGAATTTCCTGCGCGCTAGCCTGAGTCTCGCTGCCTGGGTTGGATACTTCGGAATTGCAATCATTGCCGGTCGAGCTGCGGTGGGCCCCGAGGATGTTCGCCCGGGCGTTTTCCTGATGGTGTTCGTTGGGCTTGGCGGCGTGGTTGCCATCGCACGCTCGCGCGTGAACTGGTTTCTCTGCTTGGGAGCGATTCCCGCCGCCCGCGTCGGACACGACACCTTCACCGCCATCCGCGAAGCTGCTGGCCTTTTCCGCCGCCATCCGGGGAAGTTTGCCGCTGCGGGCGGTGTTTTCGGCGTGATCCACGGCGTGCTCTTCGCGTTCGGCAGCGTTATCGGCCTTCTGGCGCTATCCCTTGCCGGCAGAGTGCCGGCGGCGGCGACGCTGTTCTCGCTGGCCGTGGTCACGTTGGCGTATCGCGCGGCGGTGGATTTCCTGTACATCGCGCGCCTGGCTGTGTACGTTGCTATCGATGAGAGCGATCGTACGCCGCCGCCCGAGGCCGTCGTCGCTCTTGAGCCGACGCCGCCTGCCCTGCCGCCGCCCATGCCCACACTGGAGCCCCTTGCAGAGACGTAGCTCTCTACGTCTCTAGTAGCTCGTTGCTACCTTTCCCCTTTACACTGTCCTCGGGTTCTGCCATCTTTATTTATGGAAGCGCAATCCATCGTTGTCCTCGACTTCGGCGCGCAGTATTCGCAGCTCATCGCGCGCCGCATCCGCGAACAGAAAGTCTTCTCGGTCGTCCTGCCGTGCACGGCTTCGGTGGACGAGATCCGCAGCTATTTGCCGGTGGGGATCGTGCTCTCCGGCGGGCCGTCGTCGGTGTATGACGAAGACGCGCCCGCCGCCGACGATCGCGTCTTCACGCTGGGCCTGCCGGTGCTCGGCATCTGCTACGGATTGCAACTCATGGCGCACAAGCTCGGTGGCAAAGTCCGCGCTGCGGAGAAGCGCGAGTACGGTCATGCGATGGTTCAGGTACTCAACGGATCGCCGCTGTTTCGTGAGCTGCCGGCAGAGATGTCGGTGTGGATGTCGCATGGTGACGAGGCGCTCGAGCTTCCGCCCGGCTTCAAGCTGGTGGCGCGCACGCTAAACGCCGCCGTCGCCGCCATCGAAGACCCCAGGCGCAACCTGTACGCCGTGCAGTTCCATCCCGAAGTCCACCACACTCGCCAGGGCACGGACATCCTGAAGAACTTCATCTTCGGCATCTGCCACGCGCTGCCGGAGTGGACGAACCAGCACTTCATCGACGAGACCGTTGCCTCGATTCACCGCACGGTCGGCGATGGCCGCGCCATCTGCGCGCTCTCCGGAGGCGTGGATTCCTCGGTGGCGGCCACGCTCGTTCATCGCGCCATCGGCGACCGGCTCACCTGCGTGTTCGTCAACAACGGCGTGCTGCGCAAGAACGAATTCGAGAAAGTGCAGCAGAATCTGCGCGACAAGCTCGGCCTAAATCTGCTGGCGGTGGATGCGACGGAGCGGTTCCTCAGCAAACTCGCGGGCGTCACCGACCCTGAGCGCAAGCGCAAGATCATCGGCAACGAGTTTATTGCGGTCTTCGACGAAGAAGCACACCGCATCGCGCAGCAGCACGGACACGTGGAGTGGCTGGTGCAGGGCACGCTCTATCCCGACGTGATCGAGTCGCGCTCCGTGCGCGGCCCCTCGCAGACCATCAAGTCGCATCACAATGTCGGCGGGTTGCCCGACGACATGAAGCTCAAGCTCATCGAACCGCTGAAAGATTTGTTCAAGGACGAGGTGCGGCGCATTGGCCGCGATCTCGGCATACCGGAGGAACTCCTGCAGCGGCAGCCGTTCCCCGGGCCGGGCCTGGCGGTCCGCATTGTCGGAGAAGTCACGCGCGAGCGCCTGGAGCTGCTGCGCGAGGCCGACGACATCGTGGTGGGCGAGATCAAGCGCGCCGGACTCTACACGAAGATATGGCAATCGTTCGCCGTGCTGCTGCCGGTAATGTCGGTGGGTGTGATGGGCGACGCGCGCACCTACGCCTACACCTGCGCCATCCGCGCCGTGCACTCCGAAGACGGCATGACCGCCGACGTGGTGGAGCTGCCGTGGGAAGTGCTGAAGCGGATTTCGACGCGCATCGTGAACGAGGTGCGCGGAATCAATCGCGTGGTGTACGACACGACGAGCAAGCCGCCGGGTACGATTGAGTGGGAGTGATGTCTGCGAGAACACCCAGGTCCTTCGCAACCGTATCCGGCGCCGGAGAAAACGCGCGGGAGCTCTCGGTCGTTCAGGATGACATCCACGAGAAGACGGTTGCGCAGTTCCGATTAGCCCTCTAACTTAAGAACAGTCATCCTGAGCGAGGGCGGGCCCCCGGCGCATTCTCGAGCCGGGGTGACCCGCGCGAAGGAACTGGGTTTTCTGGCGCAGGACCTGGGTTTTGGACTGCAAACAAACTTTCCCAGTTCTCCGTCAGATCGTCCCAACGCGGATTTACGGATTCGATCAACGCAATTTTCTTCGCTCGCAACCAGCCCTTGATTTGCTTCTCGCGATCGATTGCCGACCAGGGATCAGAATACCGCTCGTAGTAAGCCAGGCGATGTACGTTGTACTTGGCCGTAAAGCCGTTGTGGACCTTGTGCTTGTGCTGAAACGCACGAAGATCAATGCGGCTGGTCACGCCAGTGTAGAGTGTTCGTCGTGATGCGTTCGTCAAGATGTAGACGACGAAGGTCTTCATCAAGAAAACCCAGATCCTTCGCGACCGTCTCCCGGCCTGGAAAAAGCGGCCGGGAGCCCTCGGTCGCTCAGGATGACATTCACTTTTGATTTACCCGCAAAAACCCAGGTCCTTCGCAACCGTCTCCCGCAGGTAAGAACGCCACGGATCTGCACGGATTTCACACGGATCAGAAATCATCCGCTCAATCCGTGTGAATCCGTGGCGCTTTTCTTCGATGACACCAGTTGAGAATTACCGCCCGGCGCCGACCAGCGCAGGTTCCACTTCATACATCGGGAACCACGACGTCGCACCCTTCAGCCGCTGGTTGACGTTTTCGATGTTCTTCACGCCCTCGCTCTCCAGCCACTTGCGGAATGCCGGCGGGCCGTCCTTGGCGAACAGCGGGATGCCGTCCTTCCAGGTGGCTCGGCCGCAGAGCACGCCGTTGAACTTCACGCCGGCTTCGGCGGCCAACTCCAGCGACTCGGTGAATTCGGCGTTCGACACCCCGGCCGACAAATAGATGAACGGCTTGGTTGCGACAGCGGCGGCATCGCGGAAGAGCTGCATGGCTTCCTTCTTGCTGTAGGCGGTGGGACCGGCGTAGGTCTTCGCGCCCTCGACGAACTTCATGTTCACCGGCACTTCGACCTTCATCACGTCCACGCCGTAGCGCTCTTTGGTGAACTCGGCCATGCTTGCCTTAACGATCTGCGGCTTCTTCTTCGCGTAGTCGAAGCCCTTTTCGTCGATGCCTTCTTCGTAGCCGACGAACTCGAGGAAGAATGGAATATCGTTGGCGCGGCATTCGTCGCCGATGCGCTCCACCCAGGCGTGCTTCTGGTCGTTGATCTCCTTGGGGTCGAAGGGCGTGTAGTAGAGCAAAATCTTAACGCAATCGGCACCGGCTTCCTTGAGGCGGCGCACCGACCAGTGGTCGAGGAGGTCGGGCAGGCGGCCGGGCCCGGTCTTGTCGTAGCCGGTCTTTTCGTAGGCAAGCAGCAGGCCGGCATTCTTGGCGCGCCGCTTGGAGGCTGGCAGCCCCCACTCGGGATCGAGCAGGATGGCGCTGGCGTGCGGTGTGAGCACTTCCGCGACCAGCGACTTGAACTCTTCCAGGCCGGCGTCGGTGGCGTGCTGGCCAAGGGCTTTCTTCAGCGAACCACGCTGGTCCATGGCGGCGGCGCCGATGACGCCCCTCGCGGTGGAAACGGCCTTCAATCCTTTCAACTTTCCAGGCGTAAGCTTCACGAGATTTCCTCCTCTATGATTTCGCGCGCGCAGCGCTATGACGAGTGGTGATGGCCGGGACTCCCAGAACAGGCATTTTAGCACCGGCCCGCCAAAGCGGACCGGGTACGGTGTGTCACTGCCGCAACAGCAGTGTTCCCAGGATGGCACGTTGCCGGGAGATCAACGACTCCACGCCGCGCTTGGCCAACTCGGTCATGCGGTGGAGCTGCTCTTCGTCGAAGGCCCGCTGCTCGGCAGTGGCCTGGATCTCGACAATCTTCTTGCTGCCGGTCATCACGAAGTTCAGGTCCACCTCGGCGCGCGAATCTTCTTCATAATTGAGGTCGAGCAGGATCTCTCCATCCACGATGCCGACGCTGGTGGCGGCTACAAAATCGCGCACAGGCGCGGCGGTGAGCGTGCCGGCCTCCACCAGCTTCTGCATGGCGAGCCCCAGAGCGACGAACGACCCGGTGATGGAAGCGGTGCGGGTGCCGCCGTCGGCCTGGATCACGTCGCAATCCATCCAGATGGTACGCTCGCCCAGGCGCGCGAGGTCGGTCACGGCCCGCAGCGCGCGCCCGATCAGCCGCTGGATCTCATGGGTGCGTCCGCCGATGCGTCCGCGGGCGGCTTCGCGCGGGGTGCGCGTCAGGGTGGAGCGGGGCAGCATGCCGTACTCGCTGGTGATCCAGCCCTTGCCGGAGTTGCGCATCCACGACGGGACGGACTCTTCCACCGACGCGGTGCAGATTACCCGCGTGTTGCCCACCTCGATCAACGCCGACCCTTCCGCGGTCGAGATGTAATCAGGGACGATGTTGACCGGCCGCATTTGGTCGGGGGCGCGATTGTCGGAACGGAAGAACATCCTAACCTCCCATGTCCACGTGCTGCACATCTTTCAGCCCATGCCCCATGAAGCGCTCGCCCAGGCTGCGGAATTTCTCTACCGAATCGGTGGCGAAAAATTTCATGCGGGTGGGCTGGCGGCGCTCGGAGCCTTCTGAGGTCTTGGGCGGTGCGATGCGCAAGCTCTCGGCGACGCAGCGGGCGGTCGCTTCCGCCGAGTCCACGATCTCCACGCGCCAGGGTGCGACGCTGCGCAGCAGAGGCTTGATCAGCGGGTAATGGGTGCAGCCGAGGACGAGCACGTCGGGGCCGGTCTCGAAATCGTGGAAGACGTCGTCGAGATAAACGTGAGCGACCTGCTGGGTGACGGGATGCTCGACCCATCCCTCCTCGATCAGCGGCACGAACAGGGGGCAGGCCTTTTCGCAGACCTCGACGCCGCGTTTTTCGAGCGCATGCTGGTAGGCATGGCTCTTGATGGTGGCTTCGGTGCCGATGACCAGAACTTTGTTGCGACGCGTAGCGGCGGCAGCGGATTCCGCGCCGGGCTCGATTACGCCGACCACTCCGACGTTCGCGGCGCAGCTGATCGCGTCCAGCGCTAGCGCGCTAGCCGTATTGCAGGCGATGACCAGCAATTCCGCGCCCTGCTTCTCCAGGAACTTCGTCGCCGAGACTGCATACTTGGCGACAGTTTCGGCTGACTTCGATCCGTAGGGCAGGCGGGCGGTGTCGCCGAAGTAGAGGTAATCTGCGTCGGGAATGCGCGCCGCCAGCTCGCGCACTACGGTCAGGCCACCCACGCCGGAATCGAATACGCCGATAGTGACGCGCCTCATCGCAGTTGTTCGAGCAGTTGTTCGACCGTGACTACATCATAAAAGCACTCGAGATCGGCGTGCCCGGCCAGGGTCTCGCGTTCCTTGCCGTCCACCAGGATCTTCACCCGCGTGACGCCGGGAAGGTTGGCGGTCAAGGTCTTCACCAGTGAGGCAACCGTCAGTGTTTCGACCAAGACGCCAGAGGGATGTCCCGCGGCGAAAGCCTCCGTCGTATCCACCACGGCCGTATCTCCGCCCACCAGAAAGACATCTTTTATGTCGGCGCTGGCCGGCAATTCATGCGCCGATGGCCGCTTCACGTATTCACCCACAAGCGCGCGCAGAATCTCGCGGCCGCGCTCGGCGGGGTCGGTGGGCAGCGCAATGGAGACTTTCTCGGGCCGTACTGCGCCGGGATCATCGTTTGCCACGTAGAGCGTCACGCGCGAAGGAGGTCCCGTAACCGGCGCCGAGATGGGCCGCGTATCCGGCAGTGTCTGCGCCCGCGCCTGCTCATGGCGTCGCAGGCTGTAAAGATACGCGCCCATGACCAGCACGGCCGCCAGCAGCAGCCCGGTTCCGATCGTGAGAGCCCGGGTCATCGCTCCGCCTCCACACGCGGCCGAGCGACCACGACCGCTTCTGCGATGGCGGCGGCAATACGCTGCTGATAGCCCCCCGCGCTGACGCTGCTCACGTCGTCGGCTGAAGGAGCGACCTCGATGGCGAGCGCCGCCGCCGCCACGTTGTTCAGCGGCTTTAACGGCGCGGATAGCTCGGAGCCGGGGATCTCGTGCTTGCCGAGTTCAGCGCGGATCAGGTCGGCCAGGGCGCGGCTGCTCAGAACGTAGCGGGCCTGGGCGGTGTCCCAGGGTACGAAGCCGCCGGGCTTGCCGGAAGCTGAGTTGATCATGGCCGTGTACACGCGCACCCCGCGTCCCTGCGACGCGGCATGCAGGGTGAGGTAGATCGCGACCCGCGCGGCATCGGCCATGGCCGCGCGCTGCTCCACTGCGACCGTAACATCAGCGTCGCGCGACATCACCACGCTGATGCCGTGGGCCTGCAGTTCGCTTCGCAACCGGCGCGCGAACGCCAGCGTGACTCCCTTTTCCTCCAGCGTCTCGCTCAACAGCGCGCCGCGGTCATCTCCGCCGTGCCCGGCATCAAGCATCACCACGAAACCGGGTCTCGCCGTCAGCGATTGCAGCGTAGGAGGCGGAGGGACAGCCACCGCCGCCGGCACAGGTTCCGGCGCCGGCGAAACTCCGGGCAATACTGGCGGCGGCACATTCTGGGCCTCGCCGGGCGCGGCCACGATCTCGATTGCCCTGCGGTCGGCGGCGAACTGCGCCAAAAGCGGAACTCGACCCATTACCACCAGCTCCGCCTGGCCATTGCTCTCGGAGAACGTGATGGACGAAACCAGCGGATTCTCCAGCCTGAGAACATTAGGGCTGGCGACCACCGCATCGCGAGTGAAGGTCATTCTGAGCTTGCCGGGCTCAGTGCTGACCAGAGGATTGACCGGCGCCGTAAAGTTCAGATTCAGCCCATTCTCGCGCGAATCGGCGGTGAAGTGGGTTGCCACTCCGCCCAGAAAGAGCCGGCGTCCAGCTTCGTGGTATTCCGTTCTAGTGGCAAGCATCAGCCCGAGAATGGCCGGCAGAGCACGCAGCGGAACCAGCCCACGATTGTTCTCCAGCACGAAGGGTCCGGGCAGCCCCACCTTCCGCCCCGCGACTTTGCCCACGCTGGCGTCCCGGCGGAACTCGGCATCGAGATTGCGGAATCGCAGCTTCCACTTTGCGCCGTCGGCTCGGGCGGCCACGTTGCCGAACGGCTCCAGTGCTTCCAGCAGGGCGACATATTCCTGCCCCTCGTGCTGGGAGACCGGCAGGGAATAGCTGACCCGCGGGCCGTAAATCGAGAGCTGCTTCTCTTCGTTCGAGGGCGCGCTCGCGAGCAGGACCAGCAACAGGGCAGCCACCGCGGCCGCGCGCGCCGCGCCACGCGTTCCGGGAGGAAAGTTACTCCAGAGCATAAATGGTGAGCCCGCTCAGCAGCTTGGGATAGAAATCGGTGGACTTCTGCGGCAGCACTTCTCCAGCGAAGGCGGTGTCGCGTACCTGGTCCATGCGCACCGGGTTCATCAGGAAGGCGATGTTGGCGCCCTCGCGGACGCGCGCCATGGCCTCGCCGCCGTCGCGCACATAGGAAATATAGCGCTGCTCACGAATCGCCTCCTCGGAGATTCCCAGTACCAGTTCCAGGCCGAGCTTGTGCAGGATGACCACGTCCAGTGCACGCTGGTGAGGGGAAAGCTGGGCCAAGGTCTGCTCGACCTCCGCCGGACGGGCGCGCAAGAGAAAGCTTCCGCTTTGCATAACGGCCAGCAGCGCCGTGCTTTGGCTGCCTGCGGTCTGCAGCATTTCGGTGGCTGCGGCAGCGTCGCTAACCTGGACTTGCTCCACGTCGAACATTACCTTCGCCGATTCCAGGAACTGATCTTCACGGAAGTTTTCCAGACCGGCTAACACACGATGCGTAGGCAGAATCACCAGGCCCTCGGCGTACATATTGATGAAGGTCATCATGACGCTGTCGTAGGGGGCTTCGCCGGGAGGCGGCGCGGCCGCATCCTGCTCGCGGCGCTCACGCTGATAGTTGAGGGCCGTCTCATAACGGTGATGGCCGTCGGCAATGATCAGCTTGCTGTTCTCCATGCGGCGCCGGATGAACTCCGCCAGCCCGGGAACGGGCCAGAGGCGGTGCCGGACGTCGTACTCGTCCATCACTTCGCTCTCGGCGGGATAACGGACGACCTTGG
>Ga0335081_10018313_pt1 | contig 11322 bp, 8 predicted proteins | sample Lox_Sample_35_FD_206713 | JGI IMG/M metagenome (GOLD analysis project Ga0335081, IMG submission 206713) | Soil microbial communities from Loxahatchee National Wildlife Refuge, Florida, United States - Lox_Sample_3.5 | ecosystem: Environmental > Terrestrial > Soil > Wetlands | place: USA: Florida... | reverse complement strand
GATTCCTGGAATTCGCTGAGCCCGGTGCCGCTCTGGACCAATGGCACTACATACCCGACAATCCAGACCCAATATGCTCAACCCTCCACCAGCCTGGTTGTTCACCTCACCGCTACCGCAACGCCAACTCTATTGAACGAATTTGTCGCCAGCTACTCCACCAATCACATCACCATGCAGAACAAGGGCGCGTGGCAGCGGCCCTCTGGTTACAACCTTGGATTTTTCCAGAACGGATTTGGCGGCGGGAAACTGCCCGGTGTGGAACTTGATGGTGGAGCATTCAACGGCCTCGCGGAGGATGCGGGGTATGTTCCCAACGGGCCTGTCAACTCGAATCCTAGCCTTACCTTCCGCGACAACGTCTCGAAAATAATCGGCAAGCACAATCTCCAGTTTGGCGGGTATTTTGTTTATTCGCAGAAGAACGAGCTGCCGCAATTTGAGCCGTCGGTGAACGGCTTCTTCGACTACAGCATAGACCTCGCGGGCGGCACCGGGAACGCGTTCGCAGATCTCCTGACCGGTGGTATCAACAGCTTCCAGCAGGCAAGCGGGCAGCCAAAGTACCACCTGCGCTATCAGATTTTCGAACCATACTTCCAGGACGACTGGCGGATTACTCCTCGCTTGACATTGAACCTCGGCCTCCGAATCAGCCTCTTCGGCACGATTCACGACAAGGACAAGATTGCCTATAACTTTGATCCGACAAAATATGTGCCGGGCGCGACCACTCTCGATACGGATATCAACTCTGATACTTTTGGTGCCGTTTTAAGCGGTGCCTTCAACGGTATGGTGCAGTGCGGCGCGGCCGGAATTCCCACCGGATGCGCCAGCGGGCATCTGTTCAATCCGGCTCCACGCATTGGATTTGCATGGGATCCACGCGGCGACGGTAAGCTGGCCATACGCGGTGGCTATGGCATTTTCTACGAGCATACCAATGGCAACGAGGCGGTCGCCACGGCACTGGAGGGCTCGCCGCCGCTGGTGCAGAATCCCATTCAGAGCAGCATACCGACGATCTTCGATTCAAGTGGCAACATCACTTCATCGGGCTACTCTCAACTTGCGGTGGGGGTGCAGCTCCCACAGAGTGTAGTGTCAATTCCCCAGAAACAACGTTGGCCGTATGTGCAGCAATGGCATCTCGATCTGGAGCAGGAGTTGCCCTCGCACATTGTTGCCATCTTGTCTTACGTTGGCAGTAAGGGTACAAAGCTGGGACGGCGACGCGATCTGAATGAGATTCGCCAGTACCAGCAAAGCACGAACCCGTATCTGCCAGGCCAACCCATTGGCGATGGCGACTGCGATAATGGTGTCACTTCCACCGGCGCTCCCATCCCGGGATACACGCCGGGTGGGGATCCGACCCAGCAGACTCCCGGCACAATCGGCGTCAACATGTATGTTGCCTGTGGTAACGATCCCGATTTCTTCCGGCCATATATCGGTTACGGAACGATTAGGCGGCAGGAGAACGCGGCCTCTTCGATCTACCACGGCTTCCAGGCCTCGGCCCGTCGGACCGTCGGTGCCCTCTCATTGAGTGCGTCATATACATGGAGCCACTCCATCGACGATGCATCGTCGGGTGGAGATGGCAGCTTTGTCGACTCCTACAACTTCCGGCTCAATCGCGCCAGTTCCAACTTCGATCAGCGGCACGTCTTCACCCTGAGCTACGTTTACGACCTGCCATTTTTCAAAACTCCCGGGTTGACGCACACCGCACTCGGTGGCTGGCAGTGGTCGGGAATCACATCTGTTCAAACCGGGGCGCCCTACAGCGTCACGAATGCGGGTGCAGGATCGGTTCCCGGAGATAACGCTGGAGTGGGGAACGGTGTCGGTACCGGTTCCTGGCCCGAACTCGTTGGCAATCCCAATACTGTGCCGCCGGACTCGGGCGCCATTGGTACCTTTGGTCCGTTGTTCTCGAATCCGGGAGCTTTTGCCGCTCCCCGAGGACTGACCTTCGGCGATGCCGGCAGAAACGACGTTCGCAACCCTCGCCAAACGAATTTCGATATGGCGCTGTTCAAACATTTCCCGATTCATGAGAGCGTCGCCCTCGAGTTCCGCGCCGAGACGTTCAACGTCTTCAACCATACGCAATTCGGCTATATCGGTGGAGACGCAGGTTCGGCGGGCGGTAACAGCGGAATTAGCAGCTTCGCCAATGGCGCAAGCTGTTATGACGCAAACAACATCGCTTGCAGCACCGGTGGATTCATGCGCCCGAGCGCCGCGCACAACCCGCGCATCCTGCAGTTTGGTTTGAAGTTCCTGTTCTGAAGTCGTAGCGCCGGCGTCTCGCCGGCAGTCGCGGAGGGCACCCTGCCCTCCGCTTTTTCTTTCCGGTCGTAGTGCCGGCGCCTCGCCGGTCGCGGAGGGCACCTTGCCCTCCGCAATTTCCGCCGGATGATACCTGAAGACTTTCTGGATGAGCTGTTTTGGGGGGGGCTGCCACACAGTTCGATCTGTACCGAACCATGGGTACGAAAGTAGACTTCCCTCGCGAGTGATTTCAGAACACAATGAAGATCGGGGAAAGGCAATGTGTGTCCCTCCGACCCGACGGCACTGACGACTGCCCGGGATGGTTCGAAAGTTCTTTGAAAAATTGAGGCGCTTAGCAGGCGTGAACGCATGGCACTTGGGTTTCAATGATTCAATGATTCAATGGCTCAATGGCTCAATGTCTCAATGGTTCAATCCTGTAACCTCTTATTCCGGAATATTTTGGCCGGAGCACCCTCGATTTGACGTAGGGTTTCTCCGTGCCTCTGTGGCTCCGTGGTGAGAAATCGCACCTAAGTCCTTATTCCGGAATATTTTATCTCTAACCCATTTGCGCTCTAGATTTTGCGCGGCAATTACCCTCTAACTGTATGATTCCAAAAGATCGGGGGGTAGGGGGGAGGGGGGTAGGGTTCCAACTCGTTAACTTTACGCGAACCTCAGCCCGCTTAGGCCGCGCACTTTCTCCGGCGCGACTCCACGGCTGGCGACGAGGACGTGGAAAGTCTCGCCCATTCCAGCCGGTGTCGCGAGATGCTTAAGCTGAAGCGCCACTTTCGCGCGTTCCTGCGGAAGCCTGCAATCCTCGAACGCATCGGCAAACTGGTTCTGCTCACCGATTCCCATCAGGAATTGTGATTGCGTAAGCAGCTTCTGGACGTGCATTCCACCGTGCTCTGCGGCAGCCGCGAGAGCCGTGAAATTCACATGCGCCGTGAGATCTTGCTCTCCCGGAGCTTCGTAGGCGTTCGAACTGGCCGAATGCTGCCGATACGCCATGAGTGTCCCACGATGCCGCCCAGCGAGCTGCTCCGCCCGCGTGTAGCCGTAATCGAAGATGAGCAGGAATCCGCGGGAGATCGAATCGGCGATCTGCCTCATCCAGCCTTGCGCAGCCAGCGGAACTTCGACGCGCTCTCCGGCTTCGGGATGAACGCTGTAACGATCAAGGAACTCCAGCTCCGGCGCCGCAGCTGGAAGCCAGGTTTCGCGCAGGCGGTCATCTTCCAGCGCAAGGTGCAATTTGCCGCGCGAGCTGAGAATTTCGACGGGAAGCGCATCGAAGAATTCATTGACAAAGACGATGACCGGCGTTTCGGACGTGCAGTCGCGGTGAATTTTCGGCGCGGACCGAGACGCAGCAAGCTGAGTCTCAGCAGAAGAGTCCGGTTCGCCCGCAGAAATCATGGCTCCGCCATTTGCGATGTGGTGCTGCAAAATCCCCGCCAACTTGGTGCGCAGCGCCGGCGAAGATTCCTGCAATGTATAACGCAGGGCCGCGAAGCAGTCAGGGAACCTCTTGGCCGACCAGTCGAGCACGTCTCGCGCGAATAGTCCGCGCCCAGGACCGAGTTCGAGGATCTCTATATCCGGCGGACAGTCCAGCGCGTGCCACATCTCGTCGAATTGGCGCGCCAGCAGGCGTCCGAAAACGGCATGCACGTCGCTGGAAGTGTAGAAGTCTCCGGCCTTGCCGAATTGCCCGGACTGGCGCGAATAGTAGCCCTCGATCGGGTCGTAAAGGCAGAGCTCCATGTAACGCGAGAAGGGAAGGGGCCCGCGCCCGCGGATTTCCTGAGCGATCCGTTGGCGCAAGCTCACGGCATTTCCGGCTCGCGTGCGCTCCGGTCCTGCGGCGTGCGGGTGAACATTTCGATCAGGTAATCGTGCAGCGCGTCGTAGAGCTGGCGCTGAAAATTCCAGGCAAACTGCGGATGCTCCAGGTCGCGGGGATGAACTGGGAACTTGTAGACGTGCACCGGAGTCGAGCAGTTCTTCAACACAATCAGCACTTGGATTGTGCCATTTTCTTCTTCCACGGAAAAAGCGAGCAGGGGATGATCGTAGAGCTGCAGGTGCTGGCGTACCATCTCCAGTTTTTCCGAAGCGGACACGCGTTCCATTCTACTTGGCAGGAGCGAGCTGTGCCTTCGTAATGGACATGCGCCCCTCGTCCGAACGGGGAAGGGAACTCAGGCACGCGCCTACGCTAGCGCCCGCATGGAGTTGCGCTCCTCGCGAAAGGCACGTTTCACCGCGGGAGTGGCGAGGTAGAAGACCACCACCAGATTGATCATGCCGAGAATCAAAGGAACACCGCGCGCGATCATCACCATCGGCAAGATGAGGAACAAGCTGGCGGCGGAAAAGAACAGCGTCAGCAAACGGGCCCAGTTCTGCATTTTGAGAAGACCGTAGCCGGCAACCAGGTGAACTGCGGCAAACACTATCACCATGATAGCGGCCAACTGTCCGTAGCCTCCGAAGAAGCGTCCGGCAGCTTTGCTTTCGATCGCCAGGGATGCGATCCTGCTGGCGAGCGTGGCGAAGAAGAAAAGGGACAATCCAAAAACGATTCCGACGACGCCGCGCAGGATCTGGTAAAAACCGACCACAACGACGCCAAATGGGCGCATGGGGCCCCTCCGAGCTTTGCAGGGAAATATAGCACAAAGAGCAGTATCCAGTACCCGGTGCCCTGTAACCAGTCAGCTTTCTGTTCGAGGCCGTCAAGGTCTCACATGAAGGTCACAGGTGACAGGTCCTCCCGAGGACTGCTAGTGGGCTGGATACTGGGTACTGGATACTATTCGTATCGCAGTGCCTCGATCGGATCCAGCCGCGCTGCCTTGATGGCGGGCAACATGCCGCTGACCACGCCCACAAATCCCAGGATCATGGTGGAAGCCAAAAGGGTGGTGGAATCGATGGCCAGCCGGATGTCGCCTTCTTTGGTGTGCTCGTAAAACGCACTCCAGAGCGTGAGCGAGCCAACCGACCAGGAGACGATGTAAGCCAGCGCAACTCCGGCGAGACCCCCGATTAAGGTTATGACCAGCGCTTCCGCCAGGAACTGAAAGAGAATGTGCCAACCGCGTGCGCCGAGCGCTTTTTCGACGCCGATTTCGCGGGTGCGCTGCGTGACCGACACCAGCATGATGTTCATCAATCCCACTCCGCCGATGCCCAGGGTCAACAAGCCTATGAAACCGAGCAGGATCTTGATTCCCGTGGTGATGACGCGCAGGTCGAGCAGGTCGGCAAAGACGTCGAAGACGAAAACGGCTCGTTTGTCTTTGGCATCGAAGTCGTGATGGAACGCCATGGAACGGCGCACGGCGTCGGCGACTTTCTGGTGGTCCCCCTCGTATTCCATGGCGATTCCGCTCAAATAGAAGGTATTCATCAGATCGCTCATGGCATTGAACGGCACGTACACGCGTTCGTTCATGTTCTCGTCGCCATTCTGCAGGGTGTACTTGAGCACTCCCACGATTTCATAGGAGATCCCGTCGAGGCGCACCTTTTCGCCAATGGCATTTTGGCCGGAGAAGAGCTTCTTTTTGACCTCGGCGCCCAGAACCGCGACGCGCACATGTGTGTTCTCATCCGCCTCGCTGAAGAATGTGCCATCGGCAACCTCCATGCGGCGCATGTGTGAATAGTAGGGATAGACACCATCGACCCAATAATTGCCGCTCCGCGTCCCCCACGCCGCCGTGCACTGCTTGGAGGCTTGCGGAGAGATTCGCTTCAGCAGCGGCACTTCGGCCTGAAGATAATCAAGATCGTTGACCGTGAGCTTGACTTCGGTGCCGGCCTTGGTGCCGCCCGCCTGCATGGAAGTGCGTCCGGGGAAGACAAACACCAGGTTGGTGCCCCAGGAGCGGAAGGCGATCCAGAGAGCGCTCTCAAACCCCGCGCCGTAGGCCAGAAGCAGAACGACGGTCGCGATCCCCCAGGCCATCCCCAGCATGGTGAGCACGCTGCGGCGGCGATTAAACTTCAGCGCGTTGTAGGCCTGGCGAGCGAGTTCGATGACCATAAGTCCCCGATTGGGTAATTGGGAAATTGAGTAATTGGGTAATTGAAGAACGTCGCGCGTAGGCTGTTCAATTTCCCAATTACTCAATTACCCAATTTCTCAATTCGTCTACTCCTGCCTCAGCGCCTCTACAGGTGGCAGCAACGCAGCCTGGCGCGCCGGATAAAGCCCGGCAGCGATTCCGGCAATCCCTAACGAGAGAACCGCGACCACGGCTGAAGCAGGAACAATGCGCGGTGTATCGAATCCCTCCGGCGCGGGCAAGGCAGCGAGCAAGGTGACAAAGCCGGTAGTGATCGCCAAGCCAATGCCTCCGCTGAGGGCGGTAAGGAATGCGCCTTCCACGAAGAACTGCGTCATGATCGCGCGATGGGTGGCGCCCAAAGCTTTGCGCAATCCAATCTCGCGTGTGCGTTCCGTCACCGAGACCAACATGATGTTGATGATGCCGATGGCCCCCAGCGCCAGCGTCACCACGCCGACTACGCCCAGGAACCAATCCATGGCGCTGAAAATAAGCCCGACACGCCGGTTTTCTTCGATCGTGTCCCAGTCTTCGAAGGAGTCCTCCAGCTTGGCGTCAAATTGGTGGCGGCGCGCGATAATCTCGTGGACCTCCTGCTTGGACTGCGCATGCAGCGACGTCACCAGCGGCCGGTAGTTCAGAAAAGAGATCGCCTCTTCGCTGTTCTCCTCTTTCAGCGGGAACAGGCTGCGCATGGTCTGGATCGGGATAAAAATGCGCGCATTCGTGCCATTATTCCCATCCTGCCCAACCTTGGCGACTACCCCGATCACATCGAATCGGATCTCATTCAGCAGGATGGTGGTGCCGACGGCAGGGCGTCCAGGAAACATATTTTTCAGCAGTTCCCATCCCACGACCGCGACCCGGCGAGTTTCCGTGTTGTCGTCTTCGTTGAACCAGCGGCCCGTCCCCACCGGAACGTTGCGCACCTGGTTGTATTCCGGCATTACCCCGAAGACCTGGCCGTTGGTGGAACCATAATCGCTGACCGCGCGGATGTCCTCGCGGTTCAGTACCGGTGAAACATATTTCAACGTACGAGCTTCGTTGCGAATTGCCAGATAGTCCTGGTACGTGAAGTAGTATTTCCGTCCGGATTGGGTGCTACCCTCGACTGCGGGGATGCGGCCGGGGAAAGTAAACATGATGTCGCGGCCGAGATTGGCCAGTTGCTTGTCCTGGCCGCTACGGAAACCCTCGCCCAAGCCGACCAGCAATAGCAGCGACCCGACTCCCCAGGCAATGCCGAACATGGTCAGGAAGGAGCGCAATTTGTGCGCCCAAAGGGTCGCCAGCGACTGCCGGATGATGGCCAGGAACATGCGCACGGTCGGTCTCGGAAGGAGGTATACGGGCGGAACGCCGCCCGTCCTCCTAGAGTGGTATACGCGGCTAGATTGACAAGAGTTCCCTCAAAACCGTAAGGAATTCCGATTGCCGCCCTGCGAAAAACCAGCCACAGGGAGCACAGCGGTGATAGAGCCCGGCAGCGCCGGAATCCGCAGTTGAAGGCAATGCCGCTTGCAGCCCGATTAATATCGTTTTTGGAATTTCGATCAATGGACGGTCACTCGAGAATCACAATTCAACTTCTCCGCTTACCTTGTTTTTGTTCATTCGTCTAAGCCCGCAGCTTGGCGCGGGGTCGCGCCGGTCCATCACTTCCAAATTTCATAGGAGGCGTTCTCCCATGCGACGTATCCGCACCGCTTGTGTTTTGCTTACCTCTCTTGTCGCTCTAACTGCACTCAGCGCGGCACAGTCTTTCGTTCTCGACCTGCCTCGGCAAAGCCAGCATGCCGAACTTACGCAGAGAATCGGCATCACCGATATCACGATTTCCTATCATCGCCCTCTGGTGAATAATCGCAAAGTCTGGGGAGACCTCGTACCCTACGGCAAAGTCTGGCGTGCCGGCGCAAACGAGAACACCACCATTTCGTTCAGCGATCCAGTCACCATTGAAGGCCAGCGGCTGGAGAAGGGAACGTACGGGTTACACATGATCCCCAACGCGGATCAGTGGACCATCATCTTCTCGAACAATTCGACGTCTTGGGGATCATTTACCTACAACGATGCCGAAGATGCCTTGCGGGTCAATGTGAAGCCGCAAGCCGCCGACATGCACAACGCCCTGACCTATGACTTCGACGAGTTAAGCCCCGATTCGGCGGTCGTCACAATGTCGTGGGAGAAGATCGCTGTGCCCTTTAAAGTCGGCGTGGACGTGCACGAAATCGTTCAAGCCAATTTGAAGAAGCAACTGCGTGGCTTGTCGCAATATACCTGGATCGGCTGGGACGATGCGGCCAACTACCTGTTAGCGGAAAAGTATGGCTACGACGATGCCGTAGCCTATGAGAACAAGTCGATCGAAAATGAAGACCGCTTTGAGAACGAGCATGGGAAATCGGTGGCGCTGCGGTTGCTCAATCGCAAGGACGAAGCCGATGCCACGCTGAAGCGCGCTCTCGATCTGGCCAGTCCGTTGCAGCTTCACTTGTATGCCCGCGGGTTGCAAGGCGAGAAGCGTAATGATGAGGCATTTGCCATCTTCCGCGACAACGCGAAAAAGCACCCGGAAATGTGGTTCACACATACTGGCCTGGCACGCATCTACTCCTCTCAAGGCAAGTTCGATGACGCTGCCAAAGAGATGAAGGTGGCTCTCCAATCGGCTCCGGACAATCAAAAGACCTACGTCGACGGCCTGGTGAAACGGCTGGAGTCGCGGCAGGATATCAATTAGGTTTTAGGTCTCAAGAACTGCATAAATTTTGTCCGACAGGGCTGCGCGCCTTCGTACGAACCGCAGCCCTGCGCTATTATTTCTCAATCCCCGTGTAGTAAGGAGCCAATTACATGAAGCAGATCGCTGTTCTGTTACTTCTCTCGATTCCGTTTCTCACCTATGCGCAAGACCAGAAGAAGCCAACCTTGAAGAGCATCTTGCTGGAAGAATTGCGGTCCACTCACAACAAGGCAGATTGGTTTGTTCCCGCAAACACCGCTGTCGAGGGGCTAACGCCGGAACAGGCAAGTTGGACCGATGGCAAAGGGAATCACTCCGTCGGCCAGCTCGCCAATCACCTGGTCTTCTGGGATGGCCGGTCTCTGGCGAAGTTCAAGGGGGAAGAGCAGGCAAAGTTCAGCGGCAACAACGACGAGACCTTCAACAACTTCGACAGCAAGCAGTGGGCCGACACGGTGAAGCGGCTCGACCAGGTGCTCACCGATTGGGAAAACGCGATCGAAGCTGCAGATGACAAAAAGCTGGAGGAATGGGCGCCCACCATCGCCAACATTGCTACCCACAATGCGTATCACATCGGGCAGATGATCTTCGTCCGAAAATTGCAGGGTGTGTGGAATCCAGACAAGGGAGTTAAGTAGGAACTCAGACCAGAATCGAGTCGTCCAGCTTTTTGCGGCTCCAATCGTCGGCTGCCTGGACGAAAGCGAGAACCAGCGGGTGCGGCTTTTTCTTCGTCGACGTGAGCTGCGGCTGGAATAATGTGGCCACAAAAAAACGGTGCGCCGGAGACTCGATAGCGCGGCATTCCCCGTTCGCGCCGCGAGCAACTACGGGAAACCCCGCTTCCATCGCTGTCCATTCAAAGTCGGGATTCACTTCGTAGTTGCAGAAGTACTCCTCTTCGATCACTTCCTTACCGTAATAGCCAGCCAGATAAGAGCCGGGACGAAGGTGGATCTCGGGGACAAGACCGGAGAGTTTGGGGGCCTTCGCAGCCCGCTTGGGAACCGCACAAGCGACCGGATAAATGATGGCGTTGGGTGAGTTCGGATCTTCTTCCGCGGTGGTGGCGTCCTTGATGCCAAGCACGTTGCGCGCGCACTCAATCAGCGCGTACTGAAATCCACTGCATGTGCCCAGGTAGGGCCAGTCCCGGCGGCGGGCGCACTCGATTCCCTTCAGCATGCCGTCGAAACTCTTGTAGGGACTGCCAGACGAGCCCCAAAATCCGTCGAATGTCTCCAGGGTTTTTTCCGCATTGGGCTCAAGCAGGGAAGGCGTCGGCAGCCACTGCGATTCGAGTTCGATCCCCAGCTTGTGCGCGGCGTGCTGCAGCGCGTCGTTGATGGCATGGTGAGAGCGGAATTCGGGGTTGAAGTCCCCAAAAATGCCGATTCGGGCCGGGTCGCTCACGTGCATTATTGTAGCAGCACGGTATTAGCGCGCAGCGTAGGCAGCCTGCAGGAAGCAGTTAGTATCTAGGTATCAGCTCAATCGTAAATCGTTAATCAAAAATCAGAAATCAACAATCAAAAATGGCCTACAGCCTCCCCGCCTGCATGAGCAGAACATAAAGTCCCACCAGCATCAGGCCACCACCTCCGAACACCATGCTCAATGATTTCCAACTGAGTGACCGGATCACGTCCTGCCGGCTCCGCCAGGAGATCAGGAATGTCGAATTGTTCTCTCCTTTGCGCAGCACGACGGGAGATGAAAGGCCGAAGCGGGCGTCGTTCGCCGCCACCCCATTTTGGTGGTTCACGAAAATCTCACTGACCTGCCGTGCGGGCTGCACTGCCATCGCTTCCGTCGAAATGTTTGCTGCCGCCCAGGCTTCCGGCTTCTGGATTCCGGCTTTCGTCAATGCGGCCGCGATTTTTCCCTGCAACGTCATGTCTGCGGCGGTTGTGGCGGCAACCTTGGAAGAGAGACGGATGACCTCCCGGGCCGGTACCGAGGCGTCTTCGCCAAGGCTCCCGAGCGCGGCTGAACTTCCGACGCCTGCGTTTTCGGCAATGGTCCCAACAATGAACAGAGCGTCGTTGGGCTTGATCGTCCACTCTTCAATGCGGATACGGCGGCGCGCCGTTACGCCATTGCGCGCAAGAAACGAACTCACTGCCGGAGGAAGCCCATCACCAAAAGCGGGCACTGGCGCGTCGAAAACTTCACGAA
>Ga0335081_10018312_pt1 | contig 11323 bp, 6 predicted proteins | sample Lox_Sample_35_FD_206713 | JGI IMG/M metagenome (GOLD analysis project Ga0335081, IMG submission 206713) | Soil microbial communities from Loxahatchee National Wildlife Refuge, Florida, United States - Lox_Sample_3.5 | ecosystem: Environmental > Terrestrial > Soil > Wetlands | place: USA: Florida... | reverse complement strand
TCGAAGGCCAGCCGGTGCAACTGTCCGTTTCGGGCAGCGTCTTCACAGCCGCGGCCGATGACGGACGCGAGACCATTCGCGTCGAGCTGAATGCCGATCTGGCAGACTTCCAACGCAACCTGACGGCCATCCTCGGCGCGCAGTTGAACCAGTCGAATCGCTGCGGCGAGCGCCTCACCGTGCTGAACGCCAAACTGCTTCCAGTCGCTCCCGCCGCCGCGCTTACTCTTACCGCGCACGTGGAGAAATGGGTCTGTGCCAAGGCTTTCGGCAAGGAAATTGTAAAGCGGCTGGTGGGTGGAGACGGCACCATCGGGGTGCACCTCACTCCGCGGGTGGAAGACGGAGCCGTCAAACTGGCGGCCGAGGTCACCACCATCGAAGCCGACGGCTCGCTCGGCGAACTGCTCCGCTCCGACGCGATTCGCGAGAAGATCCGCGCCACCGTTGTTTCCGCTGTCGAGAAGAGCACCGACTTCAAGGCCGCGCTTCCGCCGGCCGTGCAGAAGATTGTCTCCATCGAGCGCGCCCAATTTGCCGCCACGGGAGACGGCCGGTTGGCGCTGGCTGTTTCGAGCCAGGTGAGGATTCCGGCCGCTCAAGCACGTGAGCTAATCGAACACCTCAAGCGGTAGGCTTTGTGGGGCAGCTTGGTAAGCTGCGCGCCGGTTGGTAATCGGCGCAAGGGGCGGATTTCCGATCCGCCGCAGGCTGCCAGCCTGCCCCACCTTCATTTCGCGATCCCCACCTGGCTTAGCATCCAGGCATACTCGAATGCCTGGTCGTGGAGGCGCTCGTAACGGCCGGAAGCGCCGCCGTGGCCGGCGGGGTCCATTTTGATCTTGAGCAGCAGCGGGTTGTGGTCCGTCTTCAGCATGCGCAGGCGCGCCACGTACTTGGACGGCTCCCAGTACATCACCTGGCTGTCGTTGAAGCTGGTAGTCACCAGCATGGCGGGGTACGCCCGCTTCTCCAGGTTGTCGTACGGGCTGTAGGTCTTCATGTAATCGTAAGCGGCCTTCTCATTGGGGTTGCCCCATTCCAGGTATTCACCCACGGTGAGGGGCAAGGTGGCATCCATCATGGTGTTCATCACGTCCACGAACGGCACCGCCAGGTGCACGGCCTTAAACAGGTCGGGGCGGAAATTCACCACCGCTCCCATCAGCAGGCCGCCGGCGCTGCCGCCTTCGATTACCAGGCGGTCCTTCGAAGTCCATTTCTGTTCCACCAGATATTGTGCGCAATCGATGAAGTCGAAAAATGTGTTCTTCTTCTTCATGAGCATGCCGTCTTCGCGCCACTGCTCGCCCATTTCGTCGCCGCCGCGAATATGCGCGATGGCATAAGCCATGCCGCGGTCCAGCAGGCTGAGCCGGTTGCTGGAAAATGTGGGCGGCGTGCCGAAGCCGTACGAGCCGTAGCCATAGAGAAACAGCGGCCCGCTGCCGTCGCGTGGGAACCCTTTCTTATATACGATCGAAATCGGCACCTCGGTGCCGTCGCGCGCGGTGGCCCACAAGCGCTCTGAGGCGTACTGCGTGGGGTCGTAGCCGCCCAGCACCTCCTGCCGCTTGAGCAGCGTGGACCGGCCGCCGCGCATGTCGTAGTCGTAGACGCTGGCGGGCGTAATCAGGCTCTGGTAATTGTAGCGATAGTCGGTGGATTGGTAATCCGGCGTGCCGCCCGGAAACGCGCTGTAGACCGGCTCCGGAAAGGCAACTTCCTTCCAGGCGCCCGCGGCGAAATCGTAAATCCGCACATGATCGAGGGCTCGCGATTTTTCCACCACTACGGCGAAATCGCGGAACAGGTCCATGTCCTGGATGCGCACGCCGTCGCGATGCGGCACGAAGACCTTCCAGTTCTTCACTGCCGGGTCGGCTTCGGGCGCGATCACAATCTCGAAATTGCGCCCGGCCTTGTTGGTGCGGATGTAAAACAGGTCCGCGCGATGGTCCACGTAATAGCGGTGCTTCTTTTCGCGCGGCAGCATCACGGCAAAGTTGTCTCGCGGATGCGCGGCGCGCAGGTAGCGGACCTCGGTAGTGTCCTTGGATTCGATGCCCAGCAGGATGAATTGCTTGTCGCGCGTCTTGTCCACGCCAATGTCGTACAGCTCGTCTTTCTCTTCGTAGAGCGGCTCGGAGGCAACCGCGCCCAGAACATGGCGCCACAGCCGGTCTGACCGCTTTGTCACCTCGTCTTCGGTGGTGAAGAATAGCGTTTTGTTGTCCGCCGCCCATGCCACCGAAGTGACGCGCTCGGCAGTGTCGGCGAGCGTCTGCCCGCTGCGCAGGTCTTTCACCTGCAAGCCGTATTGCCGGAAGCCGGTGAAATCCACCGTGTACGCCAGCAGGCCGGCATCCTCGCTGACCGCGAAGTTGCCGATGCCGACGAACTTGTGTGTCTTCGCCAGTTCGTTGGCATCCAGCAGAATCTCCTCCGCCGCCTCCATATTCCCCTTGCGCCGGCACTGGATGGGATACTGCAATCCTTCCACCGTGCGCGCGTAGTAGAGGTATTCGCCGCGGCGCACCGGCACGCTCAAATCCGTTTGCTTGATGTGGCCGAGCATCTCCTGGTAGAGCGCGCCGGCAAAGGGCTGGAGGTCTTTCGTCATGGACTCCGTATAGGTGTTCTCCGCCTCCAGGTAGCGGACCACTTCCGGATTGCTCTTCTCCCGCAGCCAGAAATAGTTGTCGGTTACGGTTTCGCCGTAGCGCACCTCGCGGTGCGGTTTGGTGGGCGCGGCGGGCGGTGCGGGTGTATTCTGAGCCATAGCGCAGGCGATCCACAAGACTCCAGCGGCGGTGTTTCGAGCTGGCAGCATGGTCGGTCTCCTAAGAAGTTAGTTTGCCAGAAATCTGGCGATGTTTTCGTTCAGAAACCGCGCGTCCGCCGGATTGCTGGCCGCGCCGGCCGTGTGGCCCCACAAAGAAGGAATTGGCATCAGCGTGACTTTGGGGATGAACGGGGCCTCGTAGCGCGCATCTCCTACCGGGAAATACAAGTCGGTCTCCGACGGCATGTATAACAGCGGGACTTTGATCGACCGCAGCGCCCGCTCCACGTCGCCTCCGAAGCCGGGCGTGCCGCCGACGTCGTGCCGTTCCCAGGTTCTTGCCTGCAGGATGTAATCGTTGGCATCGGCATGAAACGCCGTGCGGAAGCGGTTCATCGCCTGCTCGAACGTCGTGCCCGGAGGCGAATTGGTGTGCCACAATTCTCGCCGCCACCATTCCTGCGAATAGAGCCACGCGGCCCAAACCATTCCAAACGCTTCCAGTCCCCTGGCAGGAGGCTTGGTGTAATCGCCGCCTTGAAATGCCGGGTCCGTGATTAGCGCCGCGATTTGCCCTTCCAGCCGTACGATCCCGTGAGGGTACGTTTTGGCGGTTCCGGAGGTAGCGACGATCCGGTCGGCAAAATCCGGATAGCTCACGGTCCATTGAAAAGCCTGCTGGGCTCCCATCGAGAACCCGATCACCGCGCGAAGGTGGGTGATCTTCAGATCTTCAACCAGCAGCCGGTGAACCGCCTCCACATTGTCGCGGATGGTGGTTACCGGGAAGCGCGGCCCGTGATACGGCTCGGGAGTATTGCTCGGCGATGATGAGTTGCCATTGCCAAACAGCTCCGTGCAGACCAGGAAGAGCTGCGCCGGGTCCAGCGCCTTACCCGGTCCGATGAGCCACTCGTAGCCGTGGAAATTGGCCATGTAATGCGAGGGCAGCAGCACCGCGTTGGTCCTGTCCCCATTGAGCCGGCCGTAGGTTCCATATACGACGCGCGCCTGCGGCAGCGTGGCGCCGCTTTCGGTGCGGAAGTTAGACATGACGAACTCGTGGCGCTCTCCCCCCGGAGGTTGCGCCGCGAGCGCGTGACACAGGACGATCAGGTACAGCGCTTTCATGTATTTGGTCCATTCTCGCATCTAATATAACGATAAATATAATTAATTATTTGCGCCACTTGCATTTACGAAACTTCTAAGATACACTCGGAGTTTAACTTTGATGTCCCATGCTCTTACAGGCCGGTCCCTTCTCTCCCACTCCCACGGCATTCCTGTAGGCATTATTATTATTTCCCTGGTCATCGTAGCCGGCCCCGCTTAGGCCGCACCGGAAAAGGTTCCGAGGCCATCAGCGGGGTTCAAAAAACCGGCTGATGGCCTTTTTTGTTATTGAACGATATTTTTTGAGGCGAACGACATGTCAACTCTGATGAGCGGCGCGAGAATGCTGCTGGAATGCCTGGCGCGCGAGGGCGTGGACTGCATCTTCGGATATCCCGGCGGCGTCACCCTGCCCTTCTATGATGTTCTTTACGACCACCACATTCGCCATGTGCTGGTACGGCACGAGGAAAACGCCGCCTTCGCCGCCGAGGGCTATGCGCGTTCCACCGGCAAGGTGGGGGTCTGCTGCGCCACCTCCGGCCCTGGCGCCACCAACCTGACCACCGGCCTGGTGGACGCCATGATGGATTCCATCCCCATCGTAGCCATCACCGGCCAGGTCTCCACCAAGCTGATCGGCAGCGACGCGTTCCAGGAGGCCGATACCTTCGGCATCACGCGCTCCTGCACCAAGCACAATTACCTGGTGAAGCGGCTGGAGGACCTGACGCAGATCGTTCACGAAGCGTTCTACGTGGCCGCCAGCGGACGCCCCGGGCCGGTGCTGGTGGATATTCCCAAGGACGTGTTTCAGGCCCAGGGGCATTATCAGCCGGTCACCGCGGTTCACCTCCCGGGCTACAAGGTTTTTACGGAAGGCCATACCGGCCAGATACGCCGCGCGGTGCAGCTCATCGAGGAATCGGCGCGGCCGCTGGTCTATGGCGGCGGCGGCATCGTGGCGGCCGGCGCTTCCCCCGAGCTCGCTGAGTTCGTGGAGCAGGCCGATTCACCGGCGGTGATGACGCTCATGGGTCTGGGCGGGCTGCCTTCGGGCCATCCCAATTTCATCAGCATGCCGGGCATGCACGGCAGCTATGCTGCCAACCTGGCGCTCACCAACTGCGACCTTCTGATCGCCTTGGGCGTGCGCTTCGACGACCGCGTCACCGGGCGCCTGGCCGCCTTTGCGCCGCACGCCAAAGTGATTCACGTGGATATCGACCCGGCCGAGATCGGCAAGAACCGAGCGCCCGACGTGCCCATCGTGGGCGATGTCAAGCGCGTTCTCGGCAAGCTCAACAAGCTGCTGCGCGAGAACGGCAAGCCAGCCGATGAAAAACTGTCCGTCGCGCGCCGCGCCTGGTGGCAGCAGGTCCGCAAATGGAAGGAAGAGCATCCGCTGGAACCGGTGAAGTCGGATTCCGAAATCAAGCCGCAGCACCTCATGGCGGAGATCGACCGCCTCTCCGGCGGCCAAGCGATCGTCGCCTCCGACGTGGGCCAGCACCAGATGTGGGCGGCGCAGCTCATCCGCTTCCAGGAGCCGCGCCTCTGGCTGAATTCGGGCGGCCTGGGTTCCATGGGTTTCGGCTTGCCGGCTGCCATCGGCGCTCAGTTCGCCCGCCCCGACAAGTTGGTGTTCGCGCTGGTCGGCGACGGCGGTTTTCAAATGTCCATCCCCGAGCTGGGCACCATTGCCAGCCACGGCCTGCCCATCAAAATCGTTGTCATGAACAACGGTTACCTCGGCATGGTGCGGCAGTGGCAGACGCTGTTTTATAACAACCGCTTGAGCGCGGTGGAGCTCGATTGCTTCCCCGATGCCGCCAAGCTGGCCGGGGCTTACGGCTTCAAAGGCAGGACCGTCGACAAGCCGTGGGAGCTGGCAGGAGCGCTGGAGGAGGCCGTCAACGAGGCCGGTCCGTACCTGCTCAACGTCAAGGTTTCGCCCAGCGAATGCGTCTATCCCATGGTGCCGGCGGGCGGCGCCATCAACGAAATGGTGCTTGGGCCGCCCACCCCGGTGGCGGTGCCGGCCAAGTAGGCAGGAGCGAACATGCTGCAAGTCATCTCCCTTCTTTTGGAAAATAAGCCCGGGGCGCTGATGCGCGTTACCGGCCTGCTGAGCCAGCGCGGCTACAACATCGAGAGCCTGACCGTCGCACGCACGCTTGACCCAGAGCTCTCGCGCATGACCATCGCGGTGGACGTTGACGCCGCCTTGCGCCAGCAGGTGATCAAGCAGATGAACAAGCTGATCAACGTACTGCAGGCCACCGACCTGACCGAATCGCCCGCCGTGGTGCGCGAGCTGGTGCTGGTGCGCATCCGCACCGTGCAGGAGTCGCGCACGGCAGTGCTGAAAGAGGCTGAAATCTTCGGCGGCCGCGTGGTGGATTCGTCCACCGAAGGTTTCGCCATCGAAGTGACGGGCGATCCCGAAAAGCTGAACGAGTTCATCGACGTCATGCGCAGCTACGGGGAAATCGACGTCACCCGCTCGGGCGCGCTGGCCATTGGCCTGGAATCGAAGAAGCTGAAGTTACAACCGCCCGTGCCCACCAGGGCCGGAGCCAAAGTGGAAGAGAAGGTTGTCTAAATTTACGGAGCCGAAATGTCGAAACGCTTTTACGAAAAAGACGGGAATCTGGATTTTCTCAATGGCAAGACGGTGGCCATCATTGGCTATGGCAGCCAGGGCCACGCGCACGCGCTCAACTTGCGCGATTCGGGTGTGGACGTGGTGGTCGGGCTTTACCGGGGCAGCAAGTCGTGGCCGAAGGCCGAAGCCGCCGGGCTGAAAGTGATGACGGTCGCCGACGCGGCCAAAACGGCCGACGTGGTGATGATCCTGGTGTCGGATCACCTGCAAGCCGACCTCTATAACAACGAAATCGCGCCCCATATGCAACCGGGCAAGACGCTCATGTTCGCCCACGGCTTCTCCATCCACTTCAAACAGATCGCGCCGCCCGCGGGGGTGGACGTTTCCATGGTGGCCCCTAAGGCGCCGGGCCATCGCGTGCGCGAGCTCTATACGGAAGGCGTGGGCGTGCCTTCGCTGGTGGCGGTTCACCAGAATGCCTCCGGCCAGGCGCTGGAGCGCGCGCTGGCGTACGCGTTGGCCCTCGGTTCGCTGAAGGCGGGCGTCATCGAGACCACCTTCCGCGAAGAAACCGAGAGCGACCTGTTCGGCGAGCAAGCGGTGCTGTGCGGCGGCGCGAGCGAGTTGATCCGCGCCGGCTTCGAAACTTTGGTCGCCGCGGGATACGCGCCCGAGATCGCTTATTTCGAGTGCCTGCACGAGCTCAAACTGATTGTCGACCTGATTCAGGAAGGCGGCCTGGCTTACATGCGCTATTCCATTTCCGATACCGCCGAATATGGCGATTACACCCGCGGGCCGCGCATCGTCAACGACCAGACGCGCGCGGAAATGAAAAAGATCCTCTCCGAGATTCAGTCGGGCGAGTTCGCGCGCCAGTGGATTGAAGAGAACCGCAGCGGCCGCAAAAACTTCCTCGCCATGCGCGAAGCCGCCCAAAACCAGCCCATTGAGACAGTGGGCCGCGAGCTGCGCGAAATGATGACGTTCCTGAAAAAACGCAAAGAAGTAGGGGTACCGGTAGGGTAAGCTTTAGCTTGCCCGGCAAGGTGTGAAGCATGAAGATTTTCACGTTCGATACCACTCTCCGCGACGGCACGCAGGGCGAATCCGTCTCCTTCTCCGTGGATGACAAACTGGTCATCGCCCAGAAACTGGATGAGCTCGGCATCGATTACATCGAGGGCGGCTGGCCGGGCTCCAACCCCAAAGACCGCGACTTTTTTGAACGGGCGCGCGAGTTGAAGCTCGAACACGCCCGCCTCACCGCCTTCGGTTCCACCCGCTTCGCCAAGAACCGAGTGGACGAAGACCGAAACGTGCGCGCGCTGGTGGAGGCGGGCACGCCCGTGGTTTCGATCTTCGGCAAGACATGGGACCTGCACGTGGAACGCGCGCTCGGCATCAGCCTCGACCACAATCTTCAGTTGATTTCCGAAACCGTGCAGTACCTCAAGGACCACGGCAAGGAAGTTGTCTACGATGCCGAGCATTTCTTCGACGGCTACCAGGCCAATGCGGACTACGCGCTCCGCACGCTCGAAGCCGCGCACGCCGCCGGCGCCGATGTGCTGTGTCTGTGCGACACCAACGGCGGGACGGTTACCGGCAGGCTGGCCGATATCGTCCGCGATGTGCGCCGCCGCTTCGATGGCGTGATCGGCATTCATACGCATAACGATTCCGACCTGGCCGTGGCCAATAGCATTGCCGCCGTGGAAGCCGGCGCCACCCACGTCCAGGGTTGCATGAACGGCTATGGCGAGCGCTGTGGAAACGCCGCGTTGGCGTCCATAATCGCCAACCTGGAATTGAAGCTTGGCCACAGCACCATAGGACCGGAAAAGCTGGCCGGCCTGGCTTCGGTTTGCCGCTTCATCGCGGAAGTGGCCAATCTGCCGCTGCGCAACGACCAGCCGTTCGTCGGCAAGAGCGCCTTCGCCCACAAAGGCGGCGTGCACGTTAGCGCCGTGCTGAAGGATTCCGCCACTTACGAGCATATCCAGCCCGAGACCGTAGGCAACCGCCAGCGGGTGCTGGTGAGCGACCTCTCCGGCCGCGGCAACATCATGTACAAGCTCAAGCAGCACGGCCTGGAAGACCGCTTGAATGAAGAAGCGCGCCGCGAGCTGCTGGAGCGAATCAAGCAGATGGAGTTCGAAGGCTATGAGCTGGAAGCCGCCGAAGGTACCTTCGAGCTGTTGGTGCGCGAAGCGCTGCATCCGGGAACCCATTTCTTCGATGTGGACAGCTACGAGGTAACCACCCGCGCCGGCGGCGCCGCTGCTTCCCGCACCACAGCTACCGTCACCCTGCGCACCGCCGAGGGAGCCCATTCCGCCACTGCCACCGGCCATGGACCGTTCAACGCACTGCATCTCTGCCTGCGCAAGTGTCTAGGCAAACTTTACCCGCAGATCACCGCCGTGCGGCTCACCGATTACAAAGTGCGCGTGCTCGATTCCTACAAAGGCACGGCCGCCAACGTACGCGTGCTGATCGAATGGTCCGACCACCGCAAGAGCTGGTCCACGGTGGGCGTTTCCGACAACGTCATCGAAGCGAGCTGGAAGGCCCTGGTGGACGCCATCCGCCTGGAATTGATGCGCCTCACCGAGCAGGACACCTCCATCGAGCGCGCGGTGGAAGATTATTGCTGGGGCGTGTAAACCGGGCGCTCTACTCCATCCGCAGCGCCTCGACCGGCGATACCGATGCTGCCCGGCGGGCGGGAATGATGGCGGCGAGGAACGCGCTGAGGGCGAGCGCTCCGGCCGCAACCACCAGCGCCAGCGGGTCCCAACTGGAGACGCCATACAACTCGGACGCCATCAGCCTGCCAGCGCCAATCGATAGCGGCAGTCCCAGCAACAGGCCGATCATCACCCGGCTGGAAGCTCCGCGCAGGACCAGTTTCACCACCTTCGCGCGATCCGCGCCCAGCGCCATGCGGATCCCGATTTCGTTACTCCGCTGCGCCACCGCATATGCCGTAACACCGTAGAGGCCGATCGCCGCCAGCACCAGCGCCACGATTCCAAACAAGCCCGCGAGGCTCGAGACCGCCCGCTCCTCGTCGAAGGTGAGCGTCACCTGCTCCCGCATCGATCGGATGCTGGTCAGTGTCAGGTTGGGATCCACCTCGGCTAGCGCCCTGGTCACCTGCGGCTCCAGCGCTCCGGATGGCGCGTTCGTTACCAGCATGATTCCGCCGATGTAATGCGAGCTGACCTCGACCCACTTCATGATGTTGCCTTCGGCGTACTGGACATTCTGCGCCAGCGGCACGTAGAACATCGGGCGCGCCGGCCGGCGCAGGGCGAAGCCGGCGAACTTGGCGTCGCGCACCACCCCGACTATGCGGAACGTATTGGCATTCTCCGGCGTGTCCAGGCCGAAATGCTGGTCGATCGGGTCTTCTCCGTTCTTGAAAAACCGCTTTGCGAATGCCTGGTTCACGATCGCCACCGGCGCGGTATTCTCGTTGTCGCTTTCAGTGAAATAACGCCCGCGAAGAAGCTGCACGCCGAAATTTTGCAAATAGTTCGCGCTCACGCGGTCCCAGGAAGAGCCGGATTCCGCGTCCATTTTGGGAGCCGGGTGCCCCGGCACGTAGACCAGCTCGCCCCAGTTGTCCGTCAGCGGATTGTATAGCGCCAGCCCCGTGCCCCGCACGCCCGGAAGTCCGGCGAGGCGTTGCTCCAGTTGGCGGTAGAGCGACATCAGCTTGGGCACCGGATAACTCGCCGGAGGGTTATGCAGCCCCACCACCACCCGCCCATCCACCCGGTAGCCGAAATCCTGATTTTCCAGCTTATTGAGGCTACGCCCCAGCATGGCGGCGCCGGCTACCAGCACAACCGACAAAGTGGCCTGAACCACCAGCAGGACCTTGCTGGCCATGGAAGAATGAGCGCCCACCACCCTTCCTGTTCCGCGGAGAACATCCGCCGGGTCGGTGCGAGTGGCGAACCAGGCGGGCGCCGCTCCGAAAGCGATGCCGGTCACCAATGCGAGCGCGAACGCGAAGCCCAGCACCAGGGGCGAGGGTATCGTGCTGATCGGCAGGAACTGTACGTTCTGGAAGGCCAGCGCGATCAGCAGGCGCGCGGTGGCGGCGGCCACTACCAGGCCGGCAATACCGCCCGCTACCGCCAGCATGACGCTCTCGCCCAAGGCTTGCATCACAATCTGGCGCCGAGTAGCACCCACCGCCAACCGCACCGCCGTTTGACCGCGGCGCGTCACCGCACGCGCCAGCAGCAGGTTTGCCACGTTGGCGCACGCGATCAACAGCACCAGCCCGCACACCGCCAGCAGAATGTTCAGGCTGCGGCTGTACTCTTCCTTCATCACCGCCACGCCCGCACCGGCCGGCACGACGTTGATGATCTGCTTCGGTAGCATGCGGATTACATCCGGCATCCAGTTCGACGGATATCCCGAATCGTTTACCATCCACTGGCGCAGCACTCCGGTCAGGCGCGGCGCCATCCCCACAACCGTCGCTCCGGGCCGGAGCCGGCCGATGATGCGCAGCCACGCCGAGAACGGCGCGTGCAGCAGCGAACCCTTGCTATTGAGCATCGGTTCCTGGTTAGCCGGGATCCAGATATCGGGAGGATTGCCGCGAAGGGTTTCCCCGAAAAATCCCGGTGGCGCCACCCCGATCACCGTAAACGGCTGGCCTTCCACGATCACGTTCGAGCCCACCAGCGAGGTGTCACCGCCATAAATGTTCTGCCACGCATGATGGCTGATCACCGCCACCGGGGCGGCGGAAGGTCTGTCATCCTCCGGGGTAAAGACCC
>Ga0335081_10018311_pt1 | contig 11323 bp, 10 predicted proteins | sample Lox_Sample_35_FD_206713 | JGI IMG/M metagenome (GOLD analysis project Ga0335081, IMG submission 206713) | Soil microbial communities from Loxahatchee National Wildlife Refuge, Florida, United States - Lox_Sample_3.5 | ecosystem: Environmental > Terrestrial > Soil > Wetlands | place: USA... | reverse complement strand
TTTCGTGCCGAGCGTGTTCAAGCCGGGCCGCGTCGGCGTGATCTCGCGCAGCGGCAGCCTGGGCACGCTGGTCTGCCTCAATCTCACGCGCGCCGGCCTCGGTCAATCGGCTTTCATCGGCATCGGCGGCGACCCGATGCTCGGCACCACCACGCGCGACGCTCTTGCCGCGCTCGACGAAGATCGTGGCACCGACGCGATCGTCATCGTCGGCGAGATCGGCGGCGGCATGGAGGAAGCGGCCGCCGACCATGCGCGCAAGATCGCTAAGCCGATGGTCGCCTTCATCGCCGGCGCCGCGGCGCCGCCGGGCAAGAAGATGGGCCACGCCGGCGCCATCGTCACCGGCAGTGCCGGCAGCTACGCCGGAAAACGCAAGGCGCTGGAATCGGCCGGCGTCGCCGTCGTCGACACACCCTCTCAGATCGCTCCCGCCGTGGCCGCCGGCCTCGCCAAGACCAGCAAGGACGTCGCGTGACAGTACAAAATTCGCAAGCCGCGCGGCCCTTCGCGGCGGTCGCCATGGATTACCTGCCCGGCGTCGCCGTATCGGCAATCGTGGCGGTCGTCGGCTATGTCGCCGCGCCTTATGTCGCGCGCGTGGTGCCGATCCCGAACATGGTGATCGCGCTCATCGTCGGCATGGCGCTCAATCCGGTCGCGGCGCGGCCGCTGACGCAGCCCGGCATGGCCTTCTGCGTGCGCACGGTGCTGCGCTGGGCCGTGGCGCTGCTCGGCCTGCGCGTCGGCCTCGCCGACATCGCGGCGCTTGGCCCCGGAACCGCGGCGCTGATCATTGCGGCCATGGCGGCGACCGTCGTCTGTGGCTTCGTGTTCGCGCGCACGAGCGGGCGCGGGCCCGGCTTCGGCGCGCTGGTCGGCGTCGGCACCGCCGTGTGCGGCGCTTCCGCGACGCTCGCCTGCTCGACGGTGGTGCCGGAATATCCCGGCAAGCAAACCGACGTCGCCTTCGTTGTCGTCGCCGTCAATGCGCTGGCGACGCTGGCCATCCTGGTCTATCCGCCGATCTGCATTTTGCTGCACTTCGATCCGCAGACCACCGGCGTCATGCTCGGCGGCACCATTCACGACGTCGCACAGGTGGTGGGCGCCGGCTACGCGGTGTCGGTCGCGGTCGGCAATACCGCGGTGATCGTCAAACTGTTCCGGGTGTTCCTGCTGCTGCCGGTGGTGCTCGGCGTCGGCTGGTATTTCACCCGCAAGGGCATGCAGCACGGCGAGGCGCGCGTGCCGGTGCCGGTGTTCGCCATCGTGTTCCTGATCCTGTGCGTGGTGAACAGCGTGGTGCCGCTGCTGCCGGCGCTGATGCCGATCTACGCGCCGACGAAGAGCGTGCTGAGCGAGGCCTCGACCTGGGGCTTGCTGCTGGCGATCGGCGCGCTCGGGCTCGGCACCTCCATCACCTCGATCATCGCGCTCGGCTGGCGCCACATCGCCACCGTACTGGGCACGACCGCGGTCATCTTCGTGATCGTGACCGGCGGCCTGCTGATCATCGGCTAAAGCCCGAATTCCGCATTGTGCGCGCCGAGCGCCGGCGACGAGGCGGTGCCGGACGCGCCCGGCCGCAACGGCTTCGTGATCGGCACCGGGATCGCCGGGATCGCCTGCCCGTTCGCGTTGGTGAGCCGCGCCGCGAACAGGCCGCGCGCCTTGAAATGCGGATCGTCGAGGGCCGCGCGCAGATCCTGCACGATCGAGCAGCAGCAGTCCGCCTTATCGAAAATCGGCAACCATTCGCTGGCGGTCTTGCCGGCGATGATCTCGCTCACGCGCGCGATGGTCGCCGCCTTGTCGCGTTCGTCGTCGATCAGTTCGGGTGCGAGGCCGATGGCGGCGCAGAACGAGGTCCAGAAGCGCTGCTCGATGGCGGCGACCGCGGCCACCTTGCCGTCGCGCGTCTCGTAGAGACGGTAGCGCGGCGTGCCGCCAGTGAGCAGATCCGCGCCGTTGCCCGGCCACTGGCCGGTGGCAAAGCCCGCGCCAAGCGCCCAGAACATGAAGGGGAAGACGCAGTCCGCCATGCTGACGTCGATGAAGCTGCCCTCGCCGGTCGCGTCGCGCTGGCGCAGCGCCAAGAGGATATTCATCACCGCCGGATAGGAGGCGCCGGCAATGTCGGCGGTCAGCGCCGGCGGCACCACGCGGTGGCCGGGCTGGCCGGACGACAGCGCCAGCAGGCCGGCGTCGCCGATGTAATTGAGGTCGTGGCCGGCGCGATCTTTGCGCGGACCGGTCTGGCCGTAGCCGGTGATGGCGCAATAGACGATGCGCGGGTTTGCGGCGCGGAAGGCCGCATAACCCAGGCCCAGGCGGTCCATGACGCCGGGGCGGAACTGCTCCACCACCACGTCGGCGGTCTTGGCGAGCGCGAGGATACGGTCGCGCACGCGGGCGTCCTTGAGGTCCGCCGCCACGCTCTTTTTGCCGCGGTTAAGCAGCGCGAAGCTGACGCTCTCCTCGCCCCACAGCGGCTGGAAGCGCCGCATGTCCTCGCCGTCCGGGCGTTCGATCTTGATGACCTCGGCGCCGGCCTCCGCCAGCATCAGCGTCGCCAGCGGCCCGGGCAGCAACGTGGAGAAGTCGAGCACACGGATACCGGCGAGCGGGCCCTGCTTGCTATCCGTCATGGTCGTCCCCCGAAGTCCTTCGTTTTGCGGTCATTTATAGCCCTTGCGCCGGATCAATCCATCGCCGGCGGCGGCGGGGCAGACTGGCCCCGATATTGAAATTCCACGGTCGGAACATCACATGAACGGTCCGAAAGGCAACCGATGAGCGATTTCCCCAATAGCTGGATGTGGTCGGAGGCGTGCGACATGCTCGCGCGCGCTGAGCGCATGCATCGCGAGTTCTTCCGGCCCGCGCGCGCCAACCGGCTCCCGGCCTGGGAGCCGCCGGTCGACGTGCTGGAAACCGAGCTCGACGTGCAGGTGTTCGTGGCGCTGCCGGGCGTCGACCCGGAGCGGGTGGAGGCTGGCATCGACGGCGCCGACCTGGTCGTGGCCGGCAGCCGGGTGCTGCCCGCCGCGCTGCGCACGGCGGTCATCCATCGCCTGGAACTGCCGCAAGGCCGCTTCGAGCGCCGCGTCCGCCTGCCGGCGGGCCGTTATTCGTCAATCCGTCCGACCGTATCGAATGGATGCCTTCTGATTACGCTGGAGAAAGCGGGGCCGTACCGTGGTTGAAAGTGAAGTGATGCGTTCGTTGGAGCAAGCCGCCGAGCCCGCCAGCAGCGGGCCGGAAAAGGCGCGCGACCAACAGAATTTGCCGCCGCTGCCGTCCGACGCGATGATCATCGTGCCGGTGCGCAATTTCGTGTTGTTCCCCGGCATGGTGATGCCCGTCACCATCGGTCGGCCGCGCTCGGTCGCGGCCGCGCAACAGGCCGTGCGCGAGCAGCGCCAGGTCGGCATCCTCAAGCAGCGCGATCCGGAAGTATCCGAACCCACGGCAATCGACATGCACCGCATGGGCACGGTGGCCAACGTCGTGCGCTTCATCACCGATCAGAGCGGCACCCATCACCTGGTGTGCCAGGGCGATCAGCGCTTCCAGATCGTCGAGTTTCTCAGCGGCTGGCCGTTTCTGGTCGCGCGCGTGCTGCGCATTCCGGAGCCCTCCACCCGCACGCCCGAGATCGAAGCCCGCCTGCTGCATTTGCGCGGCCAGGCGCTGGAGGCGCTCGACCTGATGCCGCAGGCGCCGCGCGAGCTGGTCGCTGCCGTCCAGGCCATCGAGCAGCCGGGCGCGCTCGCCGACATGACCATGGCCTACATGGACGTGAAGCCGGACGAGAAGCAGGACGTGCTCGAGACCATCGACGTCGCCGCGCGCATGGAGAAGGTCTCCAGGCTGCTCTCGCACCGCATCGAGGTGTTGCGCCTGTCGGCCGAGATCGGCCAGCAGACCAAGGCATCGCTCGACGAGCGTCAGCGCGAGGTGCTGCTGCGCGAGCAGATGGCCGCGATCCAGAAGCAATTGGGTGAAGGCGAAGAGGGCAAGGCTGCCGAGATGGCCGAGCTCGACAAGGCCATCACCGAAGCCGGCATGCCGAAAGAGGTCGATGACGCCGCCCGCAAGGAGCTGCGCCGGCTGCAACGCATGCCGGAAAGCGCCGCCGAATACGGCATGGTGCGCACTTATCTCGATTGGCTGATCGAGCTGCCCTGGAAGCTTCCGGAGGAGAGCCCGATCGACATCGAGGAGGCGCGGCGCATTCTCGACGCCGACCACTACGGCCTGCCGAAGATCAAGCGGCGGATCATCGAATATCTCGCCGTGCGCAAGCTTGCGCCGCATGGCAAGGCTCCCATCCTGTGCTTCGTCGGCCCTCCGGGCGTCGGCAAGACCTCGCTCGGCCAGTCGATCGCGCGCGCCATGAACCGCAAGTTCGTGCGCGTGAGCTTGGGCGGCGTGCATGACGAGGCGGAAATCCGCGGCCACCGGCGCACCTATATCGGCGCGCTGCCGGGCAACATCATCCAGGCCATCCGTAAGGCGGGAACGCGCAATTGCGTGATGATGCTGGACGAGATCGACAAGCTCGGCGCCGGCATCCACGGCGATCCGTCGGCGGCGCTGTTGGAGGTGCTCGATCCGGAGCAGAACAATACGTTCCGCGACAACTATCTCGGCGTGCCCTACGACCTGTCGCGCGTGGTGTTCATCACCACGGCGAACATGCTCGACACCATCCCGGGGCCGCTGCGCGACCGCATGGAGATCATCAGCCTCGCCGGCTACACCGAAGGCGAGAAGCTGCAGATCGCCACGCGCTATCTGGTCAAGCGCCAGATGGAAGCGAATGGCATCAAGGACGGCCAGGTCGAGATCACAGAAGCGGCGCTCGCCGAGATCATCCAGTACTACACGCGGGAAGCCGGCGTGCGGAACCTGGAACGTGAGATCGGCAAGGCGCTGCGCCATGCCGCCGTGCGCATCGCGGAAGGCACGACCAGTGCGATCAAGATCGATCGGGACGACATCGGGACGATTCTCGGCGCGCCGCAGTTCGAGAGCGAGCTCGCCATGCGCACCAGCGTGCCGGGCGTGGCGACCGGGCTTGCCTGGACGCCGGTCGGCGGCGACATCCTGTTCATCGAGGCGACGCGCGTGCCCGGCCACGGCAAGCTGATCCTCACCGGCCAGCTCGGCGACGTGATGAAGGAGAGCGCGCAGGCGGCGCTCAGCATCGTCAAGAACAGGGCTGCCCTGTTCGGCATCGATCCGGAGCGCTTCGAGAAGAGCGACATCCACGTGCACGTGCCGGCGGGCGCCATCCCCAAGGACGGGCCGAGCGCGGGCGTCGCTATGTTCATGGCGCTGACCTCGCTCATGACCGAGCGACAGGTTCGCAGCGACACCGCCATGACCGGCGAGATCAGCCTGCGCGGCCTGGTGCTGCCGGTCGGCGGCATCAAGGAGAAGGTGGTGGCGGCGGCGCGCGCGGGCTTAACGCGCGTGATGCTGCCGGCGAGGAACCGCAAGGACTTCGACGACATCCCCGAGGATGCGCGCAAGCAGCTTGAGTTCGTGTGGCTGGAGCGCGTCGACGAGGCGGTGGCGGCGGCGCTGGAGCCTGCGGCGCGCGCACCTGCCGAAGCCGCAGCCTAAAGTCTACTCCGCTCTTTCCCGCGCAAGCGGGAATCCAAGGACAAGTCTACAGGCCTGGGTTTTGACCCCCGGGTCCCCGCTTTCGCGGGGACGAGCGGATCATTTGCTAACGCTTGCGCGCGGCAATCACCTGCTCGGCGGCGGCGATGCCGGTGCGATAGGCGCCATGCGCCGTCGAGTAGTCGTGCTTCGAGCAGGCCTCGCCGGCGAAAAACAGCCGGTCATCGACAGACGCGGCGAGTGTTGCGCGGCAATCGGCCTTGCCCGGCGGCGCGTACGAATAAGCCCCGCGCGCGAACGGATCGGCGCCCCAATGGTGGACGGCGATCGGCTTCAGCCGCTTGGCGAACTCGTTGCCGAGAATGCCACTCAGTTCAGCGACGGCGAAATCGAAGAAGGCGCCCTCGCCCGCCGCTTCCAGCGCGCGCGCATTGTCGCCGCCAAAGAAGCTTTCGATCATCGGCCGGCCAAAGGGGCGAATGTGATAGGCGGCGGTTTGGCTGGCGTTCTTGGCGCCGAACAGACGGCTGTCCTTTTCGAACTCTTCCGGTCTGTCGAGCGCGATGAACAGCTTGTCGTCGAGGCCGAGCGGCAGATTGCGCGCGGCTTGCGTTTTCTCCGGCAGCGCCGGGGCAAACAGCTCGGCCATTTCCGCGAGCACCGTGGTCGGCAATGTGACGATCGCACGGTCGGCGCTGATCGCGCCCTTCGCGGTTTCGATCTTGAGGCGTATGCCGGCGCGGTCGATGCGGCGCACCGGGCTGTCAAACGCCGCCGGCACACCGTCGCCATGCCTGGCGATGGTCGCGCCGTAGCCTTCGACCACGCGCCAGTTCACGTCGGTGTGGGCGTAATTCTCGTAGTCGAGCGCGGACACCTGCGCCGCTTCCCCGCCGCTGATGAAGGTGACGACCGCGCCGATCAAACCGTTCCAGCGGCCGCCCGCTTCGAACGCATCCGCCACGGCGCCGTCCTTGCCGGACCGCGCGATGGCGCTGACTCGCTCCTCAAATTCATTGAACGCGTTGCGGTAGTCCCCTTGCTCGTTGTTCCGGAAGCCGAGCGAGGAGCGCGCCCAGGGCGGCGGCGTCTGGTCGATGGTGCGCCCTTGCGCCTGCGCAATCCTGGTCCATTCATTCTTGTCGGCCGAATGCAGCCAGCCGCAGCCGAGGTCGATGGCATAGCCGGCATGGCTGGCAGTGAAGGCACGACCGCCGAGCCGGTCGCGCGCCTCGACGATCAGGCAATCGATGCCGGCGTCGTGCAAATGGCGCCCTGCGGCCACGCCCGCCGCGCCGCCGCCGATAACGGCTACCTCGGTATCGCTTTTTGCCATGGACGCCGAACTCCGCGCCAATCCATGAGTATGGACAATAGATATGGCAACAACGCAACGCGCGCCGGGTTCAATTCGATTCAACGAGAATTAGAAATCGAGCTTGTCCTGCACCGACTCGAGCCCTGCCTTGGCGCAAGCCTCGTCCTTGTCGCCGCCGGGCGCTCCAGCAACGCCAACGCCGCCGAGCAGTGAGCCGCCGGCCTGAATAACCAGCCCGCCGGCAAGCGGCGTCACTCCCGGGAGATTTGCAAGGCCGGGGTTGAGCGTGCCGTCCTTGAGCGCCTTGACGAATTCACCGGTGTCGCGCGTGTAAGTCACGGCAGTCAAGGCCTTGCCGCGGGCGATATCGAGCGCGGCGACCGGCGAGTATCGATCACGCAACTCGACCAGCGGTGCACCGAAGCGGTCGAGCACGACGACGGCTACCTGGTAGCCATCCTTGCGGCATTTGTTGAGCGCCGCGCGCGCGAGATCAAACGCAATGTCGGGCGCGATCGACTTGTAGGTGACGATCGCCTCTTCCGCGCGCGCCGGCAGCGCTGCCGCCAGCGTCAACGCCGCCGCGAGAATGATCCAATTCACGTTTGCCTCCATTACGGCCGAATGTAGCTCCAGCCTTGCTCTTGCAGTTCGGTCAGGCGCACGACGCCGGCCGGCACCACCGTCGCCTCGGCAATGATCGGGATCGGATGGCCTTCCGCCTTCTCCATGCCCTTCTGGGTGTTGCCGCAGGCGGAGAACGCCACGCTCGACGGGAATGCGCCAGACTTGATGCTCTTGATACGATCCTTCACCGGCGACTTGTCCTCACGAAACATGTTCAAGCCCGGCCCGTAGGCCACAACTTCGATCTGCGCCTGCTCGCCCTTGGAGTGATAATACTCCATCAGGTTGGAGACGTTGTTGAGAACGAGGTTCATCAGCGCCGGATCGTTCTGATCGATCTGGATGGCGATGCGATGCGTCTTGACGTTGTCGGCCGCAAAGGCGGGCGTCGCGAGAACAAGCGCAGCGGCGACGGCGAGCAGGCGTGCAAACATTCTCATTCTTTCCTCCCAGGGATCATGGACGCACCAGCGTATAGCCCTTCTCGGTCAATTGCAGAATGCGTTCGACGCCGACCTGCACCTTGACGGCTTTCGGATTGATGTCGACGTGCTTGCCCTCGCGCTCGAGCGTATCGACCGTGTTCATGCAGATGTCGAACTGCACGCCTTGCGAAACCAGGCTGTCGACCCGCGCGCGGTTGGGACTTTCCACGCGCAACAGATCGATGCCGGGACCGAAGGCGACCACTTCGATGGCGATCTTGTCGGGGTCATAGGCCTTGAGCAGATTATAGGCGACGCTGAGCACCAATAACTGCTTGTCCTGCTCGCGATCCGACAACTGCAGCACAAGGTGATGCTCGGCGAACGGCTTGTCGGGCAGCGGTTGCGCGGCGGCTGGCGACAGCAGAAGCGCCGCGACCGCGAAAACATGCGCAAACCGGGCAACCGACATGATCCGTCTCTAACCCGAAATGCCCGGATTGTTAGCCACGCCCTTGAGCGCGACATGGTTGAGTTTCTTCGGCTTGGCGGTCTTTTCGCCGCGCAGGTAGTTCGCAAACACGTCCCAAACCGGCTTGCCGGCTTGCGGATTGACCGAGGCCCAGCCGGCGACTTTATAGGTCTTGTCGGCTTCCAGCGGCTTGCCGCTGTCGAGCGTCATGTCGGAAATGCGGTTGCCGACGCTCTCCGATGGCGCGCAGGCATAGTCCATGCCGCCCATGCGCACCATGTCGCCGCCCTGCTGGTAGTACGGGTCGGGATTGAACAAATTATCGCAGATGTCTTCCATGATCGCCTTGATCTGCGCGCCGGTCATTTCCGCGACGTAGACCTCCGGATAGGTGATGGCGGTTTCCGACAGCACGTCTTCCATGGTGATCGGCTCGCCCGGCAGCACGGTGTTGCCCCAGCGGAAGCCGGGCGACAGCGCCAGCTCGGCGTCGAGCTCGTGGCACAGCGCGTCGCAAATGAGCTGATCCATGCTGCCGTTGAAATTGCCGCGGCGGTACAGGACATCGCCCGCCACCGCCAGCTTTTCGCCGAACGCAGCGGCGTGCGGCTTGGTGGTGCTGTCGATGAAGGCCTGCATAGCCGGATCGGCTTTCAACAGCCCGGCATAAACCGGCAGCAAATGATAACGCACGTCCTTGACCGCGCCCTTGGCGAGCGCGAGATCGAGCACGCCGACGAACTTGCCGGCCGATCCACCATTGGTCACCAGCGTCCTGCCGCCGGCATTGGCGACCGTGACCGGCTGCGGCACCGCGTCGTGGGTGTGGCCGCCGAGAATGACGTCGATGCCGGTGACGCGGCTGGCGAGCTTGAGATCGAGATCCATGCCGTTATGCGACAGCAGGATGACGGCGTCGACCTTGTCCTTCTGCCGCAAGCCATCGACGACTTTCTGCAGCTCCGGCTCGCGGACGCCGAAAGTCCAATCCGGCGTGAAGCGCTTGGGATGCGCGATCGGCACGTAAGGCAGCGCCTGGCCGACCACGCCGACGCGGAAGCCGCCGAGCTCCTTGACCGTCGCCGGCTTGAAGGCGCGTCCACTCGCGCTGTCAAAGGCCGGCTTGTTGTCGAACGCGGCTTCTTCCGTCAGGAACACGTTCTGCGCCAGGAACTCGCCCTTGAAGCGCTTGATGTTGGCGCGCAGTTGCTCTTCGCCATAAGTGAATTCCCAATGCGCGGTCATCGCCTCGATGCCGAGCAGATTGGCGGCATCCACCATGTCCTCGCCATGCATGATGTTGGCAAGGCCGCTGCCCTGCCAGAGATCGCCGCCGTCGAGCAGCAGCGAGCGGCCGGCGCCGGCCTCCGCGCGCAGGCGGTCGATCAGCGTCTTGAGATGGGCAAAGCCGCCGAGCCGGCCGAATTTATGCGCGGCCTCCGCGAAATCGAGAAACGTGAAGGCGTGCGACAGCCGCGTCTTGGGGGCGACGCCGAAATACTTGAGGAACGCGTCGCCGACCAGATGCGGCGGTTTTCCCGACATGGCGCCGACGCCGAGATTGACGCTCGGCTCGCGAAAATAGACCGGGGCAAGCTGCGCATGCGTATCGGTGATGTGCAGCACGCGCGCGTTGCCGAACTTGCCGATGTCGTAGAGCTCGTCGCCTTCGGCCGCGCGGCCAATGCGGGGGACGACGCCTGCAATCGCCGCGGCGGTAAGCGCCTTCAACACCTCGCGGCGGCGCATTGCAACACTCTCCTTAACGGCGGCTCAGCTTCAGCGGACGACGGCCTCGGGCCAGAGCTTTTCCTGCTCCTTGGCCTGCTCGATCGAGCCGTTGGCCAGGGCTTCGGCCTGCTGGGCATGCGCGACGGCTTCGTCGAACTTGCCGGCGGCGGCCGCCGCCTCCGCGGCCTTCAACGCGGGCGCGGTCGTCGTCCACTCGTTCTTGAGCGCGTGGGCCTGCTTGACGGCGGCTTCGGCCTTGGCGAGCACCGCCTTGTAGTCGTCCGCCGACGCCGCCCAAGCTGCGGTCGCAAATGCGCCGGCGGAAAGAGCAACCGCAAGGCGGATCAGAACATGAGTGCGCATTTTATCTCTCCATGCTCATGCGGTTATGGACGTGCGCCGGGCCCAGAGATCGGCAGGCCGTTGGCCATGTACGAGAGGAAATATTCGACATCGCGATAGCTCTCGTCCTCCGCCGGCAGCGGAACGCCGCGAATTTGGCTGTTGCAGGTCCGCAGGCGGCGGCTGGTCGTGCCCATGCCACCCCATTCCGAGCGGTAGATCGGCAAGGCCGCGGTGATGCCGAGCGCCGGGGCCAGCACCTCGGTGCGGATATGGTTGCCCGGGTTTTGCACGTGGCAACTCGCGCAAGACAAGTTCATCTGGCCGCGGCGGGTGTAGAAATATTCCTCGCCCTTCTTATAGGCGGCTAGCGCGCGCGGATTGTTGGGAATCTTGATGTCGAACGGCTTGCCGCGCGAGGTAAAGGCCATGTAGGCGGTCAACGAGGCCATCTCGTCCTTGACGTAGTCGAACGGCTTCTCGCCGTTGGCCTCGCGGCACTGGTTGAGCGCGACGTCGAGCGTGATCACCTGGCCCGACTTGGCGTCGAACATCGGATACATCTGGCGGACGCCGATGCCCTTGTTGGGGAAGCAGTCGCCGTAGGTCTTGCCGTTCTTGAATGGCGTGGCAAACATCTGCTTGCCCTGCTCGATCGCGAATTCGTACGGCGGAAATTCGTCGATCGCCTTCCATTGCTTGCGCAGGCCTTCGTCCATCGAATAGGGACCGTTGACGAAATCGTTGAGCGGCACCTTCGGGACGCGCTCG
>Ga0335081_10018310_pt1 | contig 11323 bp, 8 predicted proteins | sample Lox_Sample_35_FD_206713 | JGI IMG/M metagenome (GOLD analysis project Ga0335081, IMG submission 206713) | Soil microbial communities from Loxahatchee National Wildlife Refuge, Florida, United States - Lox_Sample_3.5 | ecosystem: Environmental > Terrestrial > Soil > Wetlands | place: USA: Florida... | reverse complement strand
AGGAGTATTGCTCTCATGTGGGTGTCTTTTTATCGTGAAAGCGCTGATGCGGCGGGTACACTTCCTACCCGAAGCCGGAGATCGTTCTTCAATCAATCCAGTTCTGGTGATATTCGATCCACTCCGTGAGCACAGGCCAGAACTTCACCGCGAGTACAAGAATGGTAATTGCGATTGCAATCAAAATGCCGAGTTGTCGCTGCCGCCGCAAATCAGATTGTCCGTCAATCGGTTGAAGCTGCTTCCAAAGCTGTCCGACCGACGCTAACTCCTCGTCTGTGGGTTCCCGGCAGAAGCCGCGCGGAATTCAAGATGAAGGTAAGCTCGGAAGCAACATGGATGAAGGCAGCTAACAGGGGATTCAGCATCCCGAACGCCGCCAGGCCCACGCCAATGCTATCCACCGTCAAGGTGCCGGCAAAATTCTGCATGATAATGCGACGGCAACGCCGCGAAATCTTGATCGTGTCCGCCAGCCGGAGCAGATCGTTGCCGATCAACATAACGTTGGCGCTCTCGCGTGCTACCTCGGTACCAGATCCCATCGCGATCCCTACCGTCGCTTGCATTAGTGCCGGCGCGTCATTGATGCCATCGCCGACCATGGCGACCTTTTTTCCATCGCCGACAAGTTGTTTGATGATTGCGTTCTTTCCGTCGGGCAGCACTTCGGCGTGAATTACATCGATGCCGACCGCTCGCGCAATCGCTTCCGCAACCGCTTTGGCATCCCCTGTCAGCAAGACGGTTCGAAGTCCCATGGCGTGCAAAGCGCGAACCGCATCGCCGGCCTCCGGGCGCAATGTATCCGCAATACGGATGGACCCGACATACTGCCCGTTGGCTGCCACCAGGATCTCGGAAGCGTCGTCCACTCCTGTGCCATGCCCATTAACCCCGATCTGTTGCCGCTGCAGGAATGCTTTGCTTCCCACCAGGATTTCCAGGTGATCAAGAGAGCACGAGATACCAGCGCCGGGAATGTATTGGAAACGTTCCGGCGCAGTCACCGTCAACCCGGCGAGCGCCGCTTTTGCGACAATCGCCTTGCCCAAGGGATGTTCGGACCTTTGCTCCGCAATGGCGGCGAGTTGCAAAACCTCCTGGCCTGTGTGCCCTTCCGCGGCAACGATGGACGTGACCACAGGGTTGCCGACCGTCAGCGTGCCGGTCTTATCAAAGACCACAGTCTCCACCGAGCTCAGCAGCTCCAGATATAGACCACCTTTGATAATTGCGCCTCCGCGGGCTGCGCGGCCTATGCCTCCCAGAATCGCTAGCGGCGTGCCGGCAGCAATTCCACAGGCACCGGCCACGATGATGACCGAGATCGTCGAGGTGAGATTGCGCGTGATGATGAAGGTGAGGACCGCACAGCCGAGCGCGAACCAGACAAGATGGCCGGCGAGCCGGTCAGCGGTTTTCTGGATGGGAGCGCGCGATCGTTCCGCTTCTTCGACCGCGTTCAAGATGCGGCCAAACGCCGTATCCCGGCCAATGCGTGTCACTCGAATTTCGAGCGCTCCGGATTGGTTGACGGTTCCGGCATAAACCGAGGCCCCGGGCAGTTTTTCGACAGGAAGAGATTCTCCCGTGATGGCGGATTGATCGACAAACGAATTGCCGCCGATCACTTCACCGTCGACCGGGATACGTCCTCCGGGATGAACCTCAATGATCTCTCCGGGACCGATGCTGGCGGTGCTCAGCCGCTCGGTTCTACCATTTCTGCGCACCGTCACCTCGCTTGGCAGCAGGTCCAAAAGATCTCGAATCGCCGTGCGTCCGCGCCGGACGGTGAGTCCCTCGAGCACTTCTGCAATCAGCACGAACAGCAAAATGATTAACGCGGTAAAGAACTGGCCGATGGCAAGCGCTGCCACGATGGCGATGGTCATGGAGAGTTCCATCGTCATCCGGCGCTCCAGCACGTTTTCCCAGGCTTCTTTGAGAATGGGATAGATACCAATTAGGGTTCCCGCAATGCCAATGATGCTGACGCGGGCAAAGGGCTCCCACAAACGGACCCAGACCAGGGCAGCCGCCAATGCCACCAACGCGATCCGCAGTCCATCCTGCCATTCGAAGCCGTGGTCATGAGCTTCGTGGTCATGCTCATGTAGATGAGACCCGAGGTGGCCTTGCGATGAACCTGATGGAGCGGTTTGGACGTCCGGGTGTATCGGCCGATCTTGTCTTGCAACTGGCATAGTCTCCTCGCTACTTCAAATAGGACTTGGCAATGGTGATCACTTCTTCCACGGCGTTGCCCTTGTGTGATTTGCGTTTCGGCTCGCGCTCGACCAGATGAAACCGAATATGTCCTTCCAGGACTTCCGACATAAGCCCGTTAATTGAGCCGCGGCAGGCGGCAATCTGCTGGAGGATATCCGAGCATTCGCTATCGTTTTCCAGCAAGCGTTCGACCGCTTCAACCTGACCGCGCAACCTTCGCACCCGGTTCAACAGTTTCACTTTGTTTCGAATCGTATGTGCCATACTGCCCCCCAGTATATAGTGGGGCGCAGTATTTCGGAAATGCGACTGAAACGATTTGGTCAGCAGAACGGACGGTCGATGCTGAGCCACAAAACGAAAAGTCATTGCCCATGTACTGGTCTGCCAAGGCTGCTGTTGCGGACAAGTCGAACGGGGGCGCCCCGAAGTCCCGGCGGAGTGGCTGAAAAAGGTGTGGAGAGGGCGCGGCCTACACTTAATGGCAAGGTCATCCGTCGGATGCGCGCCGAGGGTGACAGCTATGGGGAGATTGCGGAGGTGCTGGGCAGGACGAAATCCGACATTTACCGGGTCTGCATGACCCTGGGGTGTCAGCCAGACGGCGCAAATGCCGGCAGCCCTCTGAGTCTTGGGTGAGCCCGTCCAGCGCAGTCCAGCGATTGGAATTGGTGGGATAAGATGCGCACAAGAGGGATGTTATTAAGGAACCCCTTCAGCGTTACTTCTGACCTCGCTGCCGGCTTGGGCTGACCAGCAGTACCAGATCAATCTTGAATGGCGGGACCCGCACTTCATTGAGACGGGTTGGAAGGTTCACGCGGGACAGCACAGTGCCGGTAGCAGGATCGATCCATTCGCCGATTAAGGGTTGCCGGCCGAGAGGAGAAAGATCGAAGCTGACCTTGGCATTTTCGAGCAGGGTAGTGTGATTTGCCGCGTGTTGCAGATACAGGCCGGCCACGTTCTTCGAAACCAGACCATAGCCACGCACAACCTCCGGCGGAGACAATGATACGGAAGTCACACGAATGCCGGTATCAAGATGAGAGGCAAATTCCTGCAGCACCCGAACGTAGCTGCGCTCTTCGGAACCGAGATAGATGTTGGCGGCCGTTCCCGGCGTGTAATGGCCTCCGAACATACCTGCCTTGCGCCAACTCGTGTTCCAGAAAATCAGGCTGATCTCCTGGAACAGTGCCGTCCAGGCACGAATGCGCATGCGCACCGCCGAACCCGGGTCCCAGTTCATACCCGTATTGCCCTGTTCATCGACGATGACGGGCTTTCCGAACTGCTTCCATTTGCCGGCCAGTTGTGACCAGCGCACATCGGTATTCAACTCGTCCTCGCTCTCATACCAGTGCGGAGCGTTGATATCGATGGCAGGCAGATCGGCTCGTTCCCAGCTTGTGCTGATTGGCTTGCGGTCCGGATCCACGGAGCGCACATAATCCGCCATCAAGGTGATCCACTGATCCGAAGCCTTGCGTTCATTCAGCAATTCCCAGAAGTCGGCATAGACTCCCCAGCGGGCGACACAATAGGCCACGAAACGTTTTTCCTTGGCGATCAACTCGCGGTTTTCGGGATTTTGGATGGCCTCCACGGGCCTGCCCAGCGCATTGTTCATGGCTCGCTCCAGAACATTCAGAGCGCGAATATCGCTCTGCTGCTTGCCGTAGAATCCAAAGAAACCGAACATGACCCGGAAGCCATGCCGATAAGCCGAGGAAAGCAGATCGTCCGTTGCAAGGCTCTCGGCCACACGGTAGTGGTCGAGATCGTCCATGAGCGAATAAGAGCAGTTTTTCTGGGAGAAGCGCAGCAAATTGAATCCGGCCTGGGCATAAATTAAAAGATAGTCGTCCGGCGATACTCTCCGGCCCGGATGTTTCCGGTCCTCGCCATCAATGACTAGATCCCGGGTCCGACCTCCTCCATTCATGCGGATGCAATCCTGCAATCCGATTGGGAAAAAGGGCTTGCCGTCGGCGAAGATCCAACGGAAGCGGTTATCGGGATTGCGCCGGACAGGACCGTCGGCCTGGCTCGGCAAGCAGAGGAAAGTTCCGCTCCCTTGCCGGCGAAATCCTCCCGCACCGGCGAAGGTGTAAGAGTAGGTCCAAGCTCCTATTTCATCGGGGCGAAATCGTATCTTCCACAAGTCTTTGCTGTAATAGAACCCGAGAACTCGGTGCGCCACACCCGAAGGCGACTTGAGGGTAGCTTCGAGATCGACATCGAGGAAGTCGTTGCGGTAAACACCGTTGTGCCGGAATGAAAGTTCCTGGATGTCATAGCGCAGCACTTTGGCAGCGGCTTCCTGCTGCAAGAGATACGGTGCGGTAGCGGGCTGACCGCCCTTGCGGCAACCACCCATGGTAAGAGCAATCGGCAGCACCGCGGCCAGCAAGAATCTCGAGGTGGCCCTCAATCAATGTCTCCAGCCCACTGCTGAGATGATATGTTCTTGGCCGAGCAATTTAGATTACGCCTCCTGTTCTCGACCGACCGGTCGTAGACGCATCTGCCCCAGTCGCCCTACTGAAAGCCGACGTTGTAAGCACCTGGATTTTCAATACGGGATTCTTACGCGGACGCGCTGCCCGAAATCATCAGCTTTTGATGCGCGTATCTTTAAATCTTTAAACTTCCCACTGGCCGACTTACTCCTCAGTGGTTTAGGTTTTGTTGATTGTTTAGTGCGGTTGAATATGAAGCTCTTTGGTGTTGGCCGTGATCTTGATCGTCTGTCAAACAGCGTCGCCAGTTCCACGGCAAGCAGCCGATCAAACCGCTCGCAGTAACAACAACGTCAAGAACAAGGCCGGCAATCAGCACAGCCAATCCGGTCTTTCGCTTCCTATTCGCGATCAAACCGCCAGCGACGATCAGGACAAAAGGAACAAACCATCCAATACCAATACAGAGGAAACCGTACTTATCCCCGAAGTGGCTCCCGTGCCGATAAAAGATCGGTGGGACAAGGCTTCCGTCATTCTTGCAGGGTGCCTCGTCATCATCGGCGGTTTTGGTGTCATCTATGCGATCAAGACGCTGGATCAGGTCAAGGCGCAAGCGATTGCCGCCAAGGACAGTCTTGACCTTTCCCGCGATACGGCGCAGAGGCAATTGCGAGCCTATGTGCGTGTTTATGCTGCCAATATCGAATTCAGGGTGCCTGATCGCCCAGTCATCGAGGTTCATTTCAAAAACTGTGGGGCAACGCCAGCATATCGCGTGCGAACATGGATCGGATTGGGTCTCGGTGAATGGCCCCTCAATAAAGCCCTGCCTGCCCCTCCAGAGGGATTCCAGGGAAGCAGATCGGTGCTGGCTCCAGGCGGACAAGAAATCATGCCAGCCGTTTGGAAACAGCCTATTCCAGCACCATTGTTGCCGTTCTTGGGCACTCGGCAAGCAACCGTTTACGTGTTCGGTAGAACCGAATACATCGACACCTTCAAAAACGCCTGGTACACGGAGTTCCGCCTTCTGCACGGTGGCCCTGAGCCGGTTAAGTTGGATGCGAACAAAGACGGGATTCTGGTTGGCAAACTAAAACCAGATCAAGAGGGCAACGAGGCAACATGATGCGAGCGTTTTCCACAGCCCTAATTTTCTTAATTTGAAATTAGGACAGTACCGAAGAGTCCTCGCACACACCTTGAACCGGCGGAGAGGTATACAATCGATGCCGTCTTACCAGTTGCAAGCAAATAGTCATGCCGAGCAAAACGGTTCCGCTCCACGTCAACGGCCGCATCGCACGAATCACAGTCGACGACCCCGACATGCCGTTGCTGTACGTGTTGCGTGACAATCTGGAGCTGAAGGGGCCGCGCTTTGGTTGCGGCTTGGGGCAATGCGGGGCGTGCACCGTTCACCTCGCTGGCAAGGCTGTGCGGTCGTGCATCACGCCGCTCTCGGCAGTGGGCAAAAAGCAGATCGTTACCCTCGAAGGGCTCAGCGGCTCCGCGAGTAAGCTCGTGGCGATACAGGAAGCCTTCGTCGCTGAGCAGGCCGCGCAATGCGGCTATTGCATCAGCGGGATGATTATGGAAGCGGCTGCCTTCCTGGCGCGCCATAAGAATCCTGACGAAGCTCAGATCAAGCAGGCGCTGGCTAACAACCTGTGCCGTTGCGGCACGCACCTGCGCATCGTACGCGCCGTTAAACGCGCAGCCGCAGGCGCATAGCATGTTTTTAGACAAGCCAACCCGTCGCGAGTTTTTGCAGGGCGCCGGCGTCCTCGTGGTCAGTTTTTCGCTGCCATCATTCGTTACAGCGGCCGGCACAGAGAGCGCAACGGCATCCAAAACCGTCGCTTTGGACGAGGTGGACGCGTATCTCGCTGTTAACGCCAGTGGCCGCGTGACTCTTTATTCCGGCAAGGTCGAACTTGGCACGGGCGTAAGTACCGGCTTGAGGCAGATTCTAGCTGAAGAGCTGGACGTGCCGCTCGGGCGCGTCGCACTCGTCGAAGGGGATACAGACCTCACGCCCGCGCAAGGCAAGACATGGGGCAGTCTCACGATTCAAGCTGGCGGAATACAGATTCGCCAAGCTGCGGCAACCGCTCGTCAGCAACTGCTTCAGGAAGCGGCAAAGCGTCTTGCCGTAGCTCCCACTGAACTTAGTGTAGAGGATGGCGTGGTGCGCGCGCACGGAGCGCAGGTCAGCTACGGCGAGCTGATCGGCGGCAAGAACTTCTCAATCAAGCTCGATAAACAAGCGCCTCTGAAGGCCCCGGCCACCTACAAGATTGTAGGCAAGCCCGTTCAACGTGACGATATCCCTCCCAAAGTCGCAGGGCAGTTCACGTACGTACAGGATGTCAGGGTTCCTGGTATGCTGCACGCGCGAGTGGTGCGGCCGCCGGCGATCGGCGCGGCCTTGCAGAGCGTGGATGAGAGTTCGATCACCGACATTCCGGGCGTAGTCAAGGTCGTTCGCCAGAACAATTTTCTGGCCGTCGTGGCCGAGACGGAATGGAGTGCCATCAGAGCCTCGCGCCAGCTTAAGGCCAACTGGTCCGAGTGGAGTGGCTTGCCGGAACAGGACAAGCTCTGGGAGTATGTTCGCTCTACTGCGGTCAACAAGGACGACGAGACCAGCAAGGTCGGCGACGCACAACAAGCTCTACAAGGTGCTGGCAAGCGCGTTAGCGCGACCTACAACTTTGCCATCAATTCTCACGCGTCGATGGGGCCCTCGTGTGCCGTCGCTGACTTCAAGGATGGCAAGCTTACCTGCTGGTCGGCCAGCCAAGCTCCTCATGACTTGCGCTCGCAAATAGCCAACATGCTCTCGATGAAGGACGGCGACGTGCACGTGATCTACGTCGAGGGCTCCGGCTGTTATGGCCGTAATGGCCATGAGGACGCTGCGGGTGATGCAGCGCTGCTAGCGCGCAGCATGGGGCATCCTGTGCGTGTGCAATGGATGCGCGATGAAGAGCACGGCTGGGATCCGAAGGGCCCGCCGACGCTGATGGACCTGGAGGCAGGTCTAGACAACGAGGGGAAGGTCGTCGCGTGGTACTCACAGCTATACGTGCCTGAGGGTGGCGGTGGCAATGTGAAGCTGCTGGCAGCAGAAGCAGCAGGACTGCCCTGCGAGAAAGGGTTGTTTCCCGGGAACATCATCAACAACTCCGCGATTCCTTACGCCTTCCCGAATGTTCATACCGTCGCGCATCGCTTGGCGCAGACGCCCTTTCGGCCATCATGGATCCGCGCCCCGGGCCGGATGCAGAACACCTTCTGCAACGAGGCGTTCCTGGATGAAGTAGCGATGGCCGCCGGCGCCGATCCGTTCGAGTTCCGGCTGCGTTATCTGGCGAACGATCCTCGCGGCACTGAGCTGTTACAGCGGCTTATGCAGCTTTCGAAATGGCAGGGCCGGAACTCGGCGAAGTCTGCCGCGGGCGATGTTGCTAGGGGGCGCGGCGTCACCTACGTGAAGTATGAGTTGTCGCGGACGTATGTCGGTGCGGTTGCCGATATAGAGGTGAGCCGCAAGGCCGGTCATATTCGTGTCCGGCGCGTTGCCATCGTGCAGGACTGTGGCCAGATCATCAATCCCGACGGAGTTCGGAACCAGATCGAAGGCAATGTTGTCCAGACCGTGAGCCGCACGTTGAAGGAAGAAGTGACATTCGATCGCTCGCGCGTCACAAGCCTGGACTGGAACAGCTATCCCATCCTCAGATTTCCCGACGTCCCGGACATTGACATCGAACTGATCGATCGTCCGACGGAGAAGCCCTGGGGAGTGGGGGAACCTGCGGCATCGGTTGTCCCATCGGCTATCGCGAACGCAGTATTCGACGCCACCGGCGTGCGATTACGCTCCGTGCCGTTTACCCCGGCGAAGGTCCGCGCAGCGCTCCAAAATACCTGATGTTTGCGGGCGCGCGAATCGTACGATCTCGTGCGCCGCATACCAAGCACTTAGCGGGGCAGATTCGCGGGGTGATTAGGGCAAGTCGCGGAATGCTCATCAAGCAATGTCAGTGCCGGCGTGAAGCGCGCTCGGGTTACCAACCGACGACAATCGCTGGGATTCCTTTGGATCGAGGAGCAACCGAGCAGTTGGCCGCGTTTCGCATCGTACCGACAACGCCCTGCTGGAAAGTTGTTCGGTTACTCTCGGATTGTTGGCCGACAGGAAGTCCAAAACTACAGTTTGGGGTTGACGGTCTGCCCAACTGCCCTTCGATTCCCTGTAATCGCATGATCGTGAAAGGTTAGAATGCGTGTTTCGCGTTCCGCCCGAAATCACCAGCTTTTGATGCAACCGCACTTGATTGGCGGACCCGGATTAGCGCCACGAACGGAACTCTCCAACTGCCGCTGCCGACTTAGCGACAGTTGGGCCGACAGACGTACACTCTAAAGCCGTTGCGTGCAGGGCAGCTGCATCAGAGCATCAGACCGCAGCCTCGCTAGATAAGCGCCTGGCTGCGCGTCGAGACAGTCGACGTGATAAACGGGATTATCATGCCGTCCATATGCAACCATCCTGGCGGTGCTGTACCGAAGCGGAGGACGTCGACTACTTCCGATGCATGGTGTTATAGAGACCAGCACGAAGCGTAGAGTTTTGGCCTGATTGGTTAAAGTCAATCCTGCCTGACAGGGAGGGCCAGCAGTTTTCGGCGATAAAATACATTGAACTAAGCCGCGAGCGGCAGTTTTGAGAGGTCTCTCGTCTTCGGATTTGTTTTTCATTGTGGGTCAGTTTGGGCTGCGAGGTCCCACGCACGCTTCCTCGTGATCGCAGCGACTTTTGATGTTGTCATTGGTAGCGGAGGTTTCACCAATGACTGCACTCAGAAAGCGGATGCTGGAGGATCTCCACATTCGCAACTACGCGCCGACGACCATTGCCTGCTATATCCGTTCCGTCGCCGAGTTTGCTAAGCACTTCAACAAGCCGCCCGACCAGTTGGGCCCGGAAGAGATCCGGTCCTGGCAGTTATTCCTGCTCAACCAAAAGCGAGTCAAGCTCTCCACTTACATTCAGGCCGTCTGTGCGCTCCGCTTTTTCTACCAGCACACACTGCACCGGAGATTCGAGATCGACCGCATCCCATTGCCTCGCTATGAGAAGAAGCTACCCGTCATTTTGAGCAAGGCCGAGGTCAAGGCGTTGCTCGAAGCGCCCAGGAACCTCAAACACCGGGCAATGCTGGCTACTATGTACGGCGCAGGGCTCCGCGTATCGGAAGTGGTCAACCTGAAGGTCTCCGACCTCGATCGTGAACGCCACGTGATCTGGGTTCGCGGCGGTAAAGGCCACAAGGACCGGCAAGTGATGTTGGGCGGCCCTCTGCGCGACTTGCTGGCAGGGTACTGGCGCTGCAAGCGTCCCGCCAAGTGGCTTTTCCCAGGAGCAGTGCCGGATCGCCCGATCGGAACCGATAGCGTTTTCCGCGCTTGCCAGAAGGCGGCGAGGATGGCCGGCATCACCAAACCGATTCATCCACATTCGCTGCGCCACGCGTTTGCAACGCATCTGCTGGACGAGGGAGTGAACCTGCTCGTGATTCAGACCCTGCTGGGTCACGCGCACCTCAAAACCACGGCGCGCTATCTGCATCTCTCCGACAGCGCCGTTCGTTCCACCAGAAGTCCGCTGGAAACGCTGGGCTCACTCGATCTCGTCCGCGCCGGCGGAGCCATTTCACCGGAACCATGAGCGAGCATCGGCTCGAAGTAGCCGATGTCTTCCGCACGTTCGAAAAGAAGTTCTTCGCACAATGGGGCCAAGGGCTCGGCGCTCATCAGCGAAAAGCTTTCGCAGCGATCCGCGACTGCCGCACCGCCGCGCTCGGCGGCCATGTGGAGTACGTGGAAGAGTGCGATGTGTGCGGGCATCGGGTCATCTCCTACAACTCGTGCCGCAACCGCCATTGCCCAAAATGTCAGGCCATGGCTCGCGCTAAATGGCTGGCCGAACGGGAAGCCGAACTGTTGCCCGTTCCCTACTTCCACGTCGTATTTACGCTACCGCAGAAAGTCGGCGGTTTGGCGTTACAGAATGAGCGCCAGATTTACCGCATCCTGTTCCGCGCGGCGTCGGAGACGCTGCTCACGATCGCGGCTGATCCCAGGCATCTGGGAGCAGCGATCGGCTTCTTAGCGGTACTGCACACCTGGGGGCAGAGTCTCCACTTGCATCCTCATCTGCACTGCGTGGTTCCCGGCGGCGGTATCAGCCGGGACGGCCTTCGCTGGATCGGATGCAAGAAACAGTCGTTCTTTCTCCCGGTGAAGGTTTTGAGCAGCCGGTTTAGACGACTGTTTCTGACTTACCTGAGGGAGTCATTTGGGGAAGGCAGACTTAACTTTCATGGTGAGATGGCCGCTCTTGCCCAGCCAGCGGTGTTCGAGTCTGTGTGTCAACAGGCCCAAAAAATCAAATGGGTTGTCTTTGTCAAACCTCCCTTTGGCGGCCCCGAGCAGGTCTTGAAGTATCTGGCACGCTACACACATCGGGTGGCCATCTCCAATCGGCGGCTGTTATCGATGCAAGATGGTCGCGTGGCCTTTAACTACAAGGATTATGCCAACGGCAA
>Ga0335081_10018308_pt1 | contig 11323 bp, 9 predicted proteins | sample Lox_Sample_35_FD_206713 | JGI IMG/M metagenome (GOLD analysis project Ga0335081, IMG submission 206713) | Soil microbial communities from Loxahatchee National Wildlife Refuge, Florida, United States - Lox_Sample_3.5 | ecosystem: Environmental > Terrestrial > Soil > Wetlands | place: USA: Florida... | reverse complement strand
TTTGCAAGCAGGGGGTCACCGGTTCGATCCCGGTCACGTCCACCAACCATCTGCCTGCAATTTCAATCACTAGCTAATTTGGCCTTCCCGCGATTTCCGCAAACTTGGGAATATTTGGGAGCTATTGATTTTCCAAGTGTTCGGCGGCTTGTCTTTGGACGTTCGCGCTGGGGTGCGTATAGGCTTCGAGCGTTGTCGTTGTGTGCGAATTCCCAAGTTGAGCTTGTGCGACACGCAGAGGCGTTCCCCGTTCGTGCAAAAGGGTTCCGTGCGTGTGCCTCAGAGTGTGCCAGTTGATCGGCGCAAGCCCGGCGAGCAAACAGGCCGGACGCGATTGCCGCCTGCCAGGATTGTTCGAGGTGAGCGGTTTCGCCTTAGATGTACAGAACACAAGCGCCTCGTCTGACGTATCGCTGGAGCGCGCCCTGTGGGGTAGCAATGCCTGAAGGACAACGGTTGGCAGCGGGAGCTCTCGACAGCTGGCTTTTGTCGCGAGCCGCCGCGTCTGTCCATTGACGCCACGTCGACAAGCTGAGCAGCGTGACGAGGATGAATGGCGCCAAGAGCCCGAATACGTAGAATCGCGTCAGTGTCCCGTTTCACCTTAATGCTTCATCCTTCGTCCGCCGCTCTCCACCTACGGAGCGACCGACCCCGCGAAACTCAGAGCAAGCGGTGCTATAGCTTGAATTCGCGCAGCCACGCCCGACATGCTGGAGGTCGAGAGCTCGCTGGCACTTTCAAGAGAGAGGTTATGGTAATGAACATCGAGGTCGCATAAACGCTGACTAGTAAATGTTTCTACGGACTCCGCCCTTCAGAACTCCCTTCGTCCAGCTGGCCTTCTTCCGGCCGCCTGCGCCCCGAAGTCCCGGATGGCCGGAAGAAAGGATCTATTTGTATATCAGATTGAGAATCCAGCTGCCCCATTTATGAATTTCGTATGAAGCGTTAATGCGGACTTTATGCGCCAGGCGTCACAGTCGAAGGATGAATTTGCAGACGATCGGAACGACGGACGTGCTCAAGGCCAGAGACCAACCGCACCACAATCGTATCGAAGGCGTGGTCGCCTGTGGCGGCATGGCGAGGATTTATCGTGCGACGTACGTGCGGAGTGGCCTCGTTGTAGCGATAAAAGTGCCACATCTGAAGGCCGAATCCGACCCGGCATTGTTTGAAACTGGAACGTGCGGCGGTCCACAAGAACGAAGGCTGTTTCGTATTATCTAGCCCTTGCGATGATCCCAGTCGTCGTTTTCGCCCTACTCCTGATTGCCGCCAAGTGCTCTGAGCATCGCGCGCGAGTTTCGGCTGAATCGGGGTATGCTTCTCTCGCAACGAGCGCAGATCGCGGAGCGTCTTGAGAATGGCCTCACTGGTAAGTTCGGCTGGCCCGGGAACGCATCTCATCCCCAAGGGACTCTTTCGGAAATCGACGCATCTGATCGGCCGCGTCGTCGTCGCCCTTGGGCTTATCGCTGCGATCACCCTTATTTGCTTCCGCGTAATACCGGTCAACGCAACGACGGTCGGATTCTTCTACCTCGTGGCGATTCTCTCGATCGCGACGGCGAGCGGCCTTGTCGAATCGACCATAGCGTCTGTTGTGGCGATGCTGTGTTTCAACTACTTTTTCCTTCCACCGATAGGCACATTTACGATCGCTGACCCACAAAACTGGGTGGCGCTCTCCGCGTTTCTGGCTACATCTCTCGCCGCTAGCCAGCTATCGGCAAGAGCAAAGCGCCGTACAAAAGAAGCAATAGATAGGCAGAACGAGATGGAGCGGCTCTATTCTCTGAGCCGAGCCCTATTGCTCGCCGACACAACGCGGCCTATAGCACGACAGATCGTTCAACAAATAGCACAGACATTTGAGTTCTCTACGGTGGCTCTCTATGACCGTACCACGGGTGAAATGTATCGAACTGAAGTCGATGATATGTCCGATATCGAGGCCAAACTGCGCGACGCGGCGGTTCGTTCTTCCGTTTATCGCGACGAGGAAAGCGGGCTCGTCGTCACGGCGATCCGTCTTGGAGGAGAGCCGATCGGCAGTTTGGCCATGAAAGGCGCGCCCTTGTCGGACCCGGCGCTTCAGTCCCTTTTGAATCTTGTGGCGATCGGTCTGGAACGAACACTTTCGCAGGAAGCGGTCAATCGGGCGGAAGTTGCCAGGCGAAGCGAAGAACTGAAATCGACGCTCCTCGACGCAATTGCCCACGAATTCAAGACACCGCTTACCTCAATCAAAGCAGTAACGACTGATCTTCTCTCCGCTCCGTCCGCTGAACTCCAGCCGCATCAACGCGAACTGATCAGCATCGCGGATGAGGGCGCCGACCGCTTGTCGAAGCTTGTGACCGAGGCAATTCAGCTCGCGCGAATCGAGGGAGGCAAGTTTCAGTTGTCTCGAGCCCCGCATTTTCCGAGGTCGCTGGTGTCCGCAGCTCTCAGGCAAATGAATTCCTTGACTGACGGACGAAAAATCAGTGCCTCTCTGCAAGACGACCTACCACAGGTGAGCGCAGATGCAGAACTGATTCAGATGGTAATCGCTCATTTAATCGATAATGCCTTGAAGTATTCTCCCTCCGGGAGCCCTATTGAAATTGGCGCGTGCGTTAGAGAACAAGACGTAATCATCTGTGTAGTCGATCAAGGTAAGGGGATAGCGGAGGATGAGCAATCGAGAATCTTCGACAAATTCTATCGCGGGAGTAAGGAACAGGCCCTCAAAGGGACAGGAATGGGTTTAGCAATCGCGCGCGAAATCATTCGCGCGCATGGTGAGGACATCTGGGTCAAGAGCAAGCCGGGCAAGGGCTCAGAGTTCTGCTTTTCGCTTCCGATTGCACCGCGGAGTGGTGGCGAATGAACACGGGCAGAATTCTCGTTATAGACGACGATCCCCAGATTCGTCGCGCAATGAGGACAAGTTTAACGGCTCGCGGTTACGAGGTAGGAGATGCACGAACCGGAGAGGAGGGACTCGACAAGCTACGATCCGAGACCTACGATCTCGTGCTGTTGGACATGAATATGCCCGGCATTGGTGGGATCGAAACCTGTCGAATGATTCGCTCGAGCTCCGAGATCGCAATCATCATGTTGACCGTGAGCAACACCGAAAAGGACAAGGTCGACGCGCTCGATGCGGGTGCCGACGATTATGTGACCAAACCATTCAGCATGCCAGAGCTGCTTGCGCGGATTCGAGCGACCTTGCGGCGTTTGCCACAGGCGCCCGACTACGCGCACTTGAAGCGCCTGACCAGGCAAGGGGTCGAAATCGATCTTTCTTCACGACAGGTCACGGTGCGCGGACACACCTCCCGCCTTACGGCAAAGGAGTTTGACCTCCTGTCGTATTTGCTTGCACGACCCAATAAGACCATTTCCCATCGCGAGCTTCTACAGGCCATTTGGGGCCCAGACTACGGGGACGAACTGGAGTATCTACGAGTCTTTGTCAATCGTCTGCGCAAGAAAATTGAACCCGATCCTTCTGAGCCGCGGTTCCTTGTGACGGATACATGGGCAGGCTATCGTTTTCGTCTCCCACAGTAGAGTGTCTTCGATAGTTGGTGGGGCGGGGAAGACTCCACCTCTGGACGCTTCTTCGAGGGCGTGACGTCCCGTCTGAGTCAAGTGATCTTCAACAGAGCAAAATAGCGCTAACACAGGTATTTAGCGACCAATCGGGACCAGATTTCTGATGGACGAGCACGGTTTATCTCGTCCTTAGGCTCCGTTTATGCGCCGTTTATGCCCTCCGGCGCAGGATTAACAGCGGATCAGGTCAATGAAGAATCTGCACACCACTACCAGCGCGACGCTGCCGGAGCGGCCGGTAACAGGCGAACCCGTCACTGGATTTGCCCCAGAGCCGCTGGAAGTGAATGTGATCTTCACGGACCCGGTGGCTACTGCCGCAGCTCTGAAGCGCGCCGAATCGTTTGCGCGCGATCTGGGTGCTTGTATCCGGCTGCGGGCCGGGATCGTCGTCCCGATGACCTTGCCTCTCGATCAGCCTCCGGTATCGGTTCGCTTTACGGAGGAAATCCTGAGCAACATTGTGGACGTGCTGGAGCAAGATGTGTTCCAAGCCACCGTTCATTTGTACATCTGTCGCGACTGGGCCGGCACGCTTCTGCAGGTACTGACGCCAAACTCTCTGGTCGTGATCGGCGGGAGAAAGCACTGGTGGCCCACTCCCGCAAGCCGAATCTGCCGTATACTCCGGGCCAAGGACCATCGGGTTGTTTTCGCGGACTTGTGAGGCAGGAGCCTAAACCGATCAGCCCGCGTAGGAGACGCTTCTGTCGATTTTCGAACACGGGTGGATAGTGGCGAGGTGAATATGCTGGATGCTTTTTACATCGCGGTTGTAATTGCGTTCTTCGTCTTGCTGTGGGGATTCACAAAGGCCTCGGAGCGGCTTTAGGAGAGTTCGATGGAATACGTCATCGCAGGAATTGTGACCGCATGTCTGTTCGTTTACTTGATGTACGCGCTGCTTCATCCAGAGAGATTTTGAGGTGCAGAGATGACTTCACTCGGTATTGGACAGATATTAGTGTTCTTTCTGATTGTGCTCGCCATCACCAAGCCCATTGGTACGTTCATGTACCGCGTCTTTGAAGGCGAGAGGACGTTCCTTCATCCGATTCTTCGCCCATTGGAGAAACTGATCTATTTGTGCGGTGGGGTCCGGGAGGACGAGGAGCAGTCCTGGGTTCGTTACTCGGGAGCTGTGATCTCGCTGAGCGTTTTCAGTTTTCTTTTCGTCTATTTGCTGCAGCGGTTGCAAGGGCATCTGCCTCTCAACCCCATGCACTTTTCAACAACTCAAGCGCCCGCGTTCGCCACGCCAATGACACCGGACTTGGCGTTCAACACCGCCGTCAGCTTCATGACGAACACGAACTGGCAGGCTTACTCTCCAGACACGACGATGAGCTATCTGACACAGATGGCCGGTCTGGCAGTGCAGAATTTCGTGTCCGCCGCAGTTGGAATCGCCGTAGCGGTCGCGCTTATTCGCGGATTTGCGCGGCACACAGCGAAAACGATAGGGAACTTCTGGGTCGACGTGACCCGGTGCACCGTCTACATCCTGCTCCCCATCTGCTTTGTGGCCACCTTGTTTTTCGTCTGGCAAGGATCCATTCAGAACTTCAAAGGGCCTGTTACCGCGACGACTCTGGAAGGTTCGCCCCAGACAATTGAGCAAGGTCCCCTGGCATCGCAGCTATCCATGAAAATGCTCGGGACGAACGGTGGTGGATACTTCAACGCGAACTCGTCTCATCCGTACGAAAACCCAACGCCCCTAGCGAATCTGCTCCAAATGCTGTTGATCTTTTCTCTGGGTGCGGGTTTGACATATATGTTCGGCAAGGCTGTGCGGGATACGGGCCAGGGTTGGGCGATTTTCGCCGCGATGGCTGTAATGTTCCTTGCCGGCGCTTTCATCTGTTACTGGGCCGAGCAGCGCGGAAATCCGATGGTGTCCGACATGGGTATCGCACATGTCTACACAGGAGGACAACCGGGCGGAAACATGGAAGGGAAGGAAGTTCGGTTCGGCAACGCGATGACCGCGCTCTTCGCCACCGTAACTACGGACGCCAGTTGCGGTGCAGTTATCGGGATGCACGATAGCTTCACGCCAATCGGTGGGCTTGTTCCGTTGTTCGACATTCAGACAGATGAGGTGATCTTTGGAGGGGTCGGTGCCGGTTTGTACAGCATGCTGATTTATGTAGTTGTCGCCGTCTTCATTGGCGGCCTGATGGTCGGCCGAACGCCCGAATATGTGGGCAAGAAGATCGAGCAAAAAGAGGTCAAGATGGCGATCATCGCGATCCTTGCGACTTCGCTGGTCATTCTTGGATTCACGGCTCTAAGTTCCGTCGCTCCGTTTGCGAAGAACGGCTACTGGAATGCGCCTGGACCTGCAGCGGCCAATACGAACAATAATGGTGCGCACGGCCTCTCCGAAATCTTGTACGCATATTCGAGTGGCGCAGGTAATAACGGCAGCGCATTTGCCGGAATCAACGCCAATACACCCTGGTACAACCTGACAATCGGGCTCGACATGCTGGTTGGAAGATTCCTGTTCATTATTCCGGCTCTGGCTATCGCGGGCAGTTTGGCGGCAAAGAAGTTGGTGCCCATAACCAGCGGCACATTGCCAACGAACGGGACTCTGTTTGTAGTCCTATTGATCGGGACCGTCATAATTGTGGGTGCGCTGACCTATTTCCCGGCGCTCTCACTGGGTCCGATTGTCGAACACTTCCAAATGCTGAATGGGAAACTGTTCTGATGTCGGTGGGAATGAGGAGCTAGAAATGTCTACTGTGACTACCCCTCCGGTGGAACGGAAACCGGAGATCAAAGAAGAAAGCGCGACGCTCATCTCCAGAGGCGTCCGGGCTCGCCCTTTATTCGATCCCGAAATCCTGAGGCGCGCCATCAGAGAATCATTCATAAAGCTCGATCCGCGGATGGTCGCGAAGAATCCCGTCATGTTTGTTGTCGAAGTAGGGGCGGCCCTGACGACAGTTTTTGTCATCAAGGACGCGGTCACCGGTGTTGGCGGCGTTTTCTTTGGCATTCAAATCGCCTTTTGGCTGTGGTTTACAGTCGTGTTTGCCAATTTCGCTGAAGCGATGGCGGAAGCGCGCGGGAAAGCGCAAGCAGATGCCCTGCGCAAGACCAAGACCGACACTATTGCGCGGAAGCTTCTGCCGGACGACAAGTTCGAGATGGTACCGGCCTCGAAATTGCGCGCCGGAGACATCGTTTACTGCGAAGCCGGATATCTGATTCCCGGAGACGGCGAGGTCATCGAGGGTGTCGCGAGCGTGGATGAGTCTGTCATCACGGGCGAGAGCGCCCCGGTTATCCGCGAGTCCGGGGGAGATCGCAGCGCAGTGACGGGCGGGACAAAGGTACTGTCTGACCACATCAAGATCAAAATCACGTCTAATCCCGGTGAAACATTCTTGGACCGCATGATCGCTCTGGTAGAGGGTGCAGTACGCCAGAAGACGCCGAATGAGATTGCTCTCAACATTTTGATCGCGGGTTTGACGCTGATTTTCTTACTGGCCGTCGCGACGATAACGCCCTACGCCAAATATTCAATCCTGGCCGTCGGCAGTGGTACTGCGCCAACCGTCGCGGTTCTCGTGTCACTGCTCGTGTGCTTAATCCCGACGACCATCGGCGGATTGCTTTCCGCGATCGGCATTGCGGGAATGGATCGTGTGATGCAACACAACGTGCTGGCGATGAGCGGCAAGGCCGTCGAGGCTTCGGGCGACGTGAACACACTTCTCTTGGACAAGACCGGAACCATCACTTTGGGGAATCGACAAGCCGTGGAATTCATAACGGTTAACGGAGTAAGCGAAAGCGAACTGGCAGACGCTGCGCAGCTCTCCAGCCTTGCCGATGAAACGCCCGAAGGGCGTTCGATTGTTGTGCTTGCCAAGGAGAAATACAACTTGCGCGGCCGGGAAGTGGCCGAGCACGAAGCCCACTTTATTCCGTTCTCTGCTTATACACGCATGAGCGGCGTTGACATGGATAGCCGTCGATTGCGGAAGGGGGCCACGGACGCCATTGCTCAGTTTGTGAAGGAGGCGGGCGGCAGTGTGCCTCAGTCTCTTTCAGACATTTCTGACCGAATTTCGAGAAACGGCGGCACTCCGCTTGCGGTTGCCGACGGCAAGAGGATTCTGGGCATCGTCCATCTCAAAGATATCGTCAAGGGCGGTATGCGGGAGCGCCTGGCTTCGCTGCGAGCCATGGGAATCCGCTCGGTCATGATTACGGGGGACAATCCTTTGACTGCCGCCGCTATCGCGCAAGAAGCGGGTGTGGACGACTTCCTTGCGCAGGCCACTCCGAAAGACAAGTTGGAATACATCAAGAAAGAACAAACGCAGGGGCGCTTAGTCGCGATGACGGGCGACGGGACAAACGACGCTCCGGCCTTGGCGCAGGCCGATGTTGGAGTTGCCATGAATACCGGAACCATGGCGGCGAAAGAAGCCGGAAACATGGTCGACCTCGACAGCAATCCCACGAAGCTGATCGAAGTCGTGGCCATTGGCAAACAGTTGCTCATTACTCGCGGGTCTCTGACGACTTTCTCGATCGCCAATGATGTGGCGAAGTATTTCGCCATCATTCCGGCGATGTTTGCGTCGATATACCCCGAACTCAACAAGCTGAACATCATGGGCTTGCATTCACCTCAGAGTGCGGTCCTCGCGGCAGTCATTTTCAATGCGGTAATTATCATTGCTCTGGTTCCGCTGGCGCTTCGCGGTGTGCAGTATAAGCCCGTCAGCGCCGGCCAGATGCTAACGCGGAACCTGTTGATCTATGGCCTCGGTGGGATCATCGTGCCATTTCCCGGAATTTGGCTGATCGACAAGATCCTGGTTGGCTTGCATCTCGCGTAAGAGGAGTAACACATGATCAAAGAACTTGGACCAGGATTGCGTTTGACAATAGCCTTCACAATCGTTACCGGTTTGCTGTATCCCGCGGTGATGACAGGTTTGTCTGAGCTGATTTTTCCAAGACAAGCGAAAGGAAGCTTGGTGACAGTGGATGGCAAGATCGTCGGCTCGAGCCTGATCGGACAGCCATTTACAAAACCTGAATATTTTCATCCTCGCCCCTCGGCTGCTGGCAGCGGCTACGACGCCACTCAGTCGAGTGGATCGAATCTAGGTCCCACAAGCGCCAAGCTCCTTCACGGAACGACCGCAACGGATGACAAAGGGAAGGAAACGGTCAGCTTCGACGGCATCGAGGATCGCGTCGTGCATTACTGCGTCGAAAACAACATCCCTTATGAATCATCAGTGCCCCTTGACCATTTCAAAGACTCGCAAGGCAACCTCGACGACGTCAAGCTGATCGATGCATTCAATGACACCAAGACGCCGTTGGTGTTCACGGCTAAGGCGCCGATTCCTCCGGACGCGGTGACAGCCTCGTCCTCGGGTCTGGATCCCCACATCAGCCCGGCGAATGCCGAAACGCAAGCGGCCCGGGTCGCAAAGGCGCGCGGCGTTACCGCAGATCAAGTCAAGCAATTAATCCCACAGTTCACAAATCGCGCTGACTGGGGATTTCTGGGGGAGCCGCGGGTTGATGTACTGACGCTGAATGTCGCTCTGGATCAGAAGTTCCCCGTTTCCAAATAGACGCGGGGAGCGCCCTCGCTCCACGGTACAGTGTGCGTACTAAGATGGTCGCGATCAGTTCCTTTTGGCAAGATGGTGAGTTAGACTCTTGAGCCATCGCCTCAAAGCTTTTGTTTTCGTCCTTGTTGCGCTTGCGATCCTGCTCGCCCTCAATGTCGGCTATTCCGCGTTCAAGACAATCTCGCGACTAAATGTAATCGAAGCTGAACGTGACCAGTGGCAACGGCCGACGGACATAATCCAGGCACTGAATCTCAAACCAGGCAGCGTAGTGGTCGACCTCGGATGCGGCGCGGGATATTTCTCGCTGAAGTTGTCATCGCCGGTCGGCGAAAGCGGCCGCGTTGTCGCAGAGGACATCCGCAGGCTACCGCTGATGTTCCTGTGGGTCAGGGCGATCTCCAGGCGAGAGCACAATGTCAGGATCATCCTTGGTGAACCAGCGGATCCACACCTGCCGACGGATGTGAATGCAGTCCTCATCTTGAACACTTATCACGAATTCACGGATTCGCGTCCGATTCTCGTCCATGTGTACGAGTCGCTGGTTTCATCGGGTCGGTTGGTGGTCGTCGATCGCGAACCGAAGCCAACCGGCAGTGCCATTTCGGAAAGCGTCGAGCATGAAATTTCGGCCGAGCGTGTTGAAAGCGAGCTTCGCCAGGCGAATTTTGAAATCGTCAGTCGGCAAGATAATTTCATCGAACGTGATTCTTATGGCGAGAAGTGGTGGATTATCGTAGCGCGCAAGCCTTAACCGATTTGCAGTCCCGTCTTGGGCGAAGCAGACATGAACTTGCTTACCGCTTTTGGTTTAGTCGCGGTCACCCTGATGCTCGTGTTTTACGCTTTGGAGCGTCGCAGCCGCTGGTACACATTGGCGTTTGCTGGCGCTTGTATATTGGGTTCAGCATACGGGTTTCTCCAGGGAGCTTGGCCATTCGGACTTGTTGAGTCTGTGTGGTCTGTCATCGCGGTCCGGCGTTGGTGGTTGTCCCCAGAATCAGCGCACTGAGCGGCTGGCGTTTGCCTCTAGCTGCGATCTCGATAGAATAGTTGTTAATGCCCAATCATTCGCCGCAGCGACCAAGCCCTGAGCAATTACTCGCGCAAATCGAACTGGAGGAGCGTCGCGCGCGGCGCGGCCGACTGAAGGTTTTCCTCGGTTATGCCGGTGGAGTGGGCAAATCCTTCCAAATGTTGGACGAAGGCCGCCGGCGCCGGCAGCGAGGCGAGGACGTCGTGGTGTGCGCACTGCAACCGGAATACCCTCCTGAGGTTCAAGCGATCTTGCAAAAGCTCGAGATCGTTCCGATGGTAACGACCGGCGACATGGAATCGATTGATGTGCCCGCGGTAATTCGTCGTCACCCTCAGGTTGCGCTCATTGACGGTCTTGCTTACGAAAACCCGCCGGACAGTCCAAATGCTCATCGCTGGCAGGACGTGGAGCAATTACTGGATGCCGGCATTTCTGTCGTTGCGACTGTCAACTTGCAGTATCTAGAGAAGCTCCAAGACGAAGTGGAGCGTATTACCGGCACGCGAGCCTCGAGCGCGATTCCGCGTGGTTTTCTGGACCAAAGCGCGGACGAAATTGTCGTCGTGGATGCTCCAGCCCCGGAAAAAGGTTGGCGAGAGGCGCCCCCCGGGGACCGCGCCGCCCTGCTTGCCGAGAGGCACAAGCTGTCGAGATTGCGTGAGTTGGCCCTGTTGGTTGCGGCTTCCGTAGTAGACCGCCAACTTGAGAACTATGTGCGATCGCATGGCATCGATCAGCCATGGGGTGTGCAGGAACGAATTCTCGTTTGTGTCAGCCCGCGATCCAACGCTACTCATATTCTGGAAAGCGCTCGTCGCAACGCAGACCGCTTCCAGGGCGAATTCTATGTCGTCTATGTGCAAGAGCGTTCGCTCCCCGAGCAAGACCGATCAATCCTAGAACAAAACCTAGAGTACGCCCGCAAACTCGAAGCACAGGTAGAAATCCTAAGCGGCTTCGACACCGCGGAAGCGATCTTGAAGTTCGCGAGACGAACGGGAATTACACAAATCTTCGTTGGGCATAGCACCCGGCA
>Ga0335081_10018307_pt1 | contig 11323 bp, 9 predicted proteins | sample Lox_Sample_35_FD_206713 | JGI IMG/M metagenome (GOLD analysis project Ga0335081, IMG submission 206713) | Soil microbial communities from Loxahatchee National Wildlife Refuge, Florida, United States - Lox_Sample_3.5 | ecosystem: Environmental > Terrestrial > Soil > Wetlands | place: USA: Florida... | reverse complement strand
CTTTAAACCCGTACGCGAAGTAAGGAATGTGTTGCGCAAAATACGGTACATCCAGGCGCGGAAGTTGGTACCCGGTTGAAAAGAAGAAAACCCCTTCAACGCCTTTGCATAGGTTTCCTGCACCAGGTCTTCGGCTTCCTCGCGATTCTGTGTGAGCCAGTGCGCGAAGTTGTAGAGACGGTCGAATAGCGGCATAGCCAAGTCTTCGAATGACTGCGCCACACGCTGTTCCGACACGGCCATAAGAGTAAACCAGACGGCATGAGTTTTTATTCCCACATCAAGCAAATTTTTTCTCGGGAATAAAGCCGGCTTTCTCCGGTTCTACACGGTGATTACAGTTCCCTAGCGTAGGGCTAAATCTGGGGGTATACATGACAAAGCCTATCAAAGACGGAATTCTCTACGACCACAACCACGACGGGATTGACAGGCGCGGATTTCTAAAGTGTATGGCATGGGCGGGAACGGGCACGCTTTGCGTAATTCAGGGCGGAGTACTGCAATCGTTCGCGTTGAACGATCCCGCTGCCAAGCGCGCCAAGGGGCAACTCACCTTTGTTCAGATCAGCGACAGCCACATGGGCTTCAACAAGCCGGCAAATCCAGATGTGATTGCAACTCTGAAAGCCGCGGTCGACAAGATCAACGCCCTTTCGATTCCTCCCGAATTCCTGCTGCACACGGGAGATATCAGTCATCTCTCAAAGCCGGCCGAGTTCGACAACGTCGATCAGATTCTGAAAACAGCATCTGCGAAAAAAGTCTTCTTTGTTCCGGGCGAGCACGATGTACTTGAAGACGAAGGCGCCCAGTATCGCGAGCGATACGGCAAGAATACAAAAGGTGCTGGCTGGTACAGCTTCGACAAAAGCGGTGTGCACTTCATCGGCCTGGTAAACGTGATGAACCTGAAGGCCGGTGGTTTAGGCTCCCTTGGCCACGAACAACTTGAGTGGCTCGAGGCCGATGTCAAACATCTTTCCCATAGCACGCCAATCATCGTCTTCGCGCACATCCCGCTGTGGACCATCTATCCCGATTGGGGCTGGGGTACCGACGATAGCGTGCAGGCTCTCTCGTATCTGAAAAAGTTTGGGTCTGTGACGGTTCTCAACGGCCACATCCACCAGATCATGCAGAAGGTGGAAGGCAACATCACCTTTCACACGGCGTGCTCGACTGCCTTTCCGCAGCCGAAACCAGGCGAAGCGCCATCGCCCGGCCCAATGAAGGTCCCTGCCGAACAACTAAGAACCATGCTGGGCCTGACCCGTGTGGATTTTGTTCGCGGAAAGCATGCCCTGGCGGTCACCGATTCGACTTTGGTGTAGTTCATCTCAACGACTCAAGATTCAAAAGAACCGAGTGTTCATAAGAAAGGAGAAGTATGCGCAAAATTCAATCGTCTTTCGCCGGAAAGGCTGTTTTGACGTTGGTGTTGATCGGGGCGCTGGGACTGTCCGTCAAATGGGCTATGGCAGCCGACGCAAATCCACCGGGACCGGAAGTCAAGATCGACAATTTCAGCTTCACTCCACAACAAATCACCGTCAAGGCTGGCACAACTATCACATGGACGAATCGCGATGATATCCCGCATACGGTGACAAGTACGGATTTGGTCTTCAAGTCAAAGGCGCTCGATACCGACGACAAGTTCACCACCACTTTCACCAAGCCAGGCACCTATTCCTACTTTTGTTCGATCCATCCCAAGATGACGGGCAGAGTGATCGTGGAGTAATCCCGTGCATCCATTTGATCCAAGGACCGTTCTTTTTGCTAAACACGCGCAACATATTGCGCTGGTGCATTTCCCAATTGCGCTGTTCTTGACGGGCGTGTTTTGCGATGTGCTCGCTCACTGGGGGAAGAAGCGGCAACTGAAACCGGTGGCCCAATTCAACCTTGACGCCGCCGCCGTCACGGCAATTCCGGTGGTGCTCACGGGACTGCTCGCGTGGCAATGGCAATTGGAAGGACAACGGCTGAAAGGCGTTCTGCTTATGCACCTCATACTGGGATCGTCCTCAGTCGCTCTCTGTTGGCTTGTCGTGTGGTTGCGCACGCGAGAATGGGAATCGGAAGCATCCACTCTTTCCGTCTTTCATGGCCTTCTCGAGTCAGCAGCTGTTTTGGTCGTCGCCTTGACCGGCCACTTAGGTGGCTTTGTCAGCGGTGTGAACCTGTCAAGTTAATTTGCTGGTAGTGCAGATGCAGCTCCATATACAGCGCGCCAGGATTGGGATTCTCGCGATACGGTGGAATCTCGCGGAAGCCCAGACGGCGATACATGGCGACCGCATCCTTCATCACCGGTTCAACCGTGTCGAGACGCATACTCTGATATCCGATCTCCCGAGCCTCCGCGATCAGATGTTCAGCGAGCCTACGGCCTAACCCCTTCCCTCGAAAAGACGGTCGAAGGTAAAGGCGCTTCATCTCGCAGATGTTTTCATCAAGCCCTCGCAAAGCTACACATGCCGCAAGTTCACCTTCATACTTACCCAGCAACAATCGCCCCTTCGGTGGCGCGTAGTGGCCCGGCAGACTGGCCAACTCATCATCGAAATTCTGAAAACAGAGGCTGAAGTCTAACGAATTCGCGTATTCGAGGAAGAGTTCGCGGGCTTGCGCGATCTGCGCCGGCGATGACACCTGAACGATGATGAAGCCTTCCATCAAGATATTATCGTTGTGTCATGCAGTTGCTTGCAAAGCGGACCTTTATAATTTCAATTTATTCCGCACTCAGTCCGGAGGACACTTGAAGGTTTTATTGCTCGAAAATATCAGCGGAGTTGCCGCTTCCCAATTCGAGGAAGCCGGTTTCGCCGTCGAGTCTGAGAAAGGCGCACTCGAAGAACGCGGATTGATTGAAAAAATCCGCGGGGTGTCGATTCTCGGTGTGCGCTCCAAAACGCGAGTAACCTCGGCCGTACTCGAGTCAGCTCCAGAACTGCTGGCAGTGGGAGCGTTTTGCATCGGCGTAGACAAAATTGATCGCACTGCGGCCAGTGAGCGCGGGATCGCCGTCTTCAATGACCCGCATTCGAACAGCCGGTCTGTGGCCGAACTGGCGATGGGAGAGATCATTCTGCTGATGCGGCGTACCTTCGAGGCGAGCACGCGCCTTCACGGCGGAACGTGGAATAAATCTTCCGCCGGATCCCACGAAGTAAGGGGACTGACGCTGGGCATCGTTGGATACGGCAAGATCGGCTCACAGGTATCAGACCTCGCTGAGGCTATGGGCATGCGCGTCGTGTTTCACGACGTGGCTCACGTCTTGGCTCGGGGAAACGCCCGTGCCGTCAGCTTCCGCGAGCTGCTGCAAACATCCGATGTGGTTACGCTGCATGTTGACGGTAAAACGCAAAACCAGGACTTGTTCGGCGATGAGGAATTTGCTGGTATGAAAGATGGCGCGTGCCTGATCAACTTGAGCCGCGGCTTCGTGGTCGATCATGGGGCGCTGGCGCGCCATTTGAAGAGCGGCAAGCTGTCAGGAGCGGCAATCGACGTCTTTCCCAAGGAACCGGAAAATGGAGCTGCATTTTCCAGCCCGCTCCAAGGCTTGCCCAATGTGATTCTCACCCCTCACGTAGGTGGAAGTACTGAAGAGGCTCAGCAAAATATCGGACAGTTTGTTTCGGCAAAAATGGTCGATTATTACCGTACCGGAAATTCGCTGATGAGCGTGAACCTGCCGCAATGCCATCTGGACTACGAGCCCGGCTCTTACCGCCTGTCGCACATCCATCAGAATGTTCCAGGAATGCTGCGAGCGATCAATGACATTTTGGCCGATCGGGGTATCAACATCGAACGCCAGGTGCTGGATACCCGAGGCCCGTTGGGCTATGCCATCTATGACATCAATCAGGCATGCGATAGAAATCTGATGAAGCAGTTGCACGACATACCACTTACCATCCGCGTCCGTATGCCCGGCTCCTAGGGGTTGTTTCTCTCAATCCTCTTATTGCGTTGAAGTTATTACGTTGAAGCCCCATGTCCCGGCACGGCAACTTGCCGATTATCCTGACTTGCCCGCAGCGCGGCGCAGCCGGTCATGAATTGCCTCCCACTCTCCTGTCATCGGAGGCAGGTCGACCGCGATCCAGTCGACTTGCGCGTCATCGGCCAGGTGCAGTTGTTCGTACAGTCTGGCAGCATACTTGGCGGGTTCGGTCGGCATCTGAATGATTGTTATGCCGAACGCAGCCGAGTCGGACTTGCTTCGCAAATCGTCTCTGACCCTCGCGGGATTTGTGCGCCGCAAATAGATTCCGTGTCCTTCGTCCGGGAGTTCCCCATCCGAGACCAACAATAAGGATGTGCGCGGGCTGTAATGCCGAGCATGCATGCCAGGCGAAGGATGTGGGCCTTCCTCAAGGTCCTTTGCAGGGGAGAGCGGGCCAATTACGGATTCGAGTTCTTTCCGCGATATGCCTCCAGGACGTAGAAGAACAGGCCGCGACCCCACCAACGAAACAACCGTTGATTCAATACCAACTTCCGACGGACCAGCATCCAGAATGAGATCAACATCACCGCCCAGACTCTGGCGCACATGCCGGGCAGTAGTCGGAGAAAGTTCCGTGAACCGGTTGGCGCTCGGTGCAGCAAGGGGCACACTCGCGGCTCTGATGAGAGCGAGCGCAACCGGGTGGGCGGGCATCCGTAAGCCGACGGTCCCCAAGCCGGCGGTAACGATATCCGGAATAGCGTGCCGTTTTGGAAGGACCAATGTCAACGGCCCAGGCCAGAATTTCCCCGCAAGACACTCCGCGATCTCCGGCCAACTCGCCACCAGAGATTTGGCCATCGCGACAGAGGCGACGTGCACGATCAGCGGACTGGTCGCTGGGCGTCCCTTGACCGCGTAGATTCGCGCCACGGCGACCCCATCCAGTGCGTTAGCCCCAAGCCCGTAGACCGTTTCAGTGGGAAAGGCAACGATACCACCCGCGCGGAGTATTGAGGCCGCGTGGTCGATTTTCGCCGGCGAAGGAGTTCGCTGCACGAAATCTATTCTAGACGTCGTACATCAAGAAGAGTCCGCCTCCTGCCAGCCGTGGCCTGAAGCGGCTTCAGCAGGGGGCTTCGACCACCTCGTTACCTACTACTTTTTCTCTTCTTTATCGACCTGCAAGTTATTTGTGACCGAAAACACGCCGGAAACACTGTTCGCCTGCACACCCGCAATCTGCTTATCCATCTGACGTGCAACCGCGCCTTCGAGGGTGACATTCCCATTCTTTACGATGATATGAATCGGCGGAACTGCGCGGAGTTGATATTGGGACAGCACACTGTTGCCATAGATGGCGCGATAGACAGCACGACGGATCTTGTCGTCGTTAATGGAGGTTGGGAGCACCTCGATGTTGTTGACCACCTTCGTGACACCTTCGATCCTCTTCACCGAGCGTTCGGCATCAGTCTTGAGCGTGGGACGCGCAACTTGCCCCAGAAGCGTAACTGTTCCGTCAGAATCAACCTTGTAGGCAAGGTTGTCGAACACGCCGTAGAAGGGGAGCATCACAAGCTCATGGCGAACCTCCCGCGTGATGCGATCGAGACTCTTCTGATCGAGTGGCGTACCTTGGGAACTCTGGGCAAGCAGCGTCGGAGTCGAGAAAGCAACGATCGCCAGAATTAGCAGAGTTTGTGACAGGGCTTCATAAGCGAATTCTTTCATCGTACATGCCTCCTGAAGAGTATTTTGGAAACCCGGATTTCCCCACAGCTAGAAATCGTCCGAGTTTGATGGCTGGATCGCAAAAGCCGTTTCTGACGAGCCGCGATTCTATCACTTTCTCGCGCTCTCGAAAAACGACTACAAAGCCTCCGCCTGCGGCGATTTGCGCAGTCGCCGCCGTTCGCGGAAACCTTCGATCAAAAGGTAAAGGACGGGGATGAAGAACAAGTTAAGAATCGTGCTCATGATCATGCCGCCAAAGACGGTTGTCCCGACGGAGTGGCGGCCATTTTCGCCCGCTCCGGAAGCGACAACCAGTGGAACCACGCCCATGATGAAGGCAAACGACGTCATGAGAATGGGACGCAAACGGATGCGAGCGGCTTCAACCGCCGAGTCAATAATTGTCATTCCGCGCTGCCGAAGCTGCTCGGCAAATTCGACGATGAGGATCGCATTCTTCGAGGCAAGTCCTACCAGCATCACCAGTCCAACCTGGCAATAAACATCATTTTCCAGCCCGCGTATCCATTGCGCTGAAAGGGCACCCAGCAAGGCCATCGGCACAGCGAGAAGAATAATGAATGGAAGCACAAAGCTTTCATATAGCGCCGAAAGCGTCAGATAAACGACAAGTGTGCCAAGGCCGAAGAGCATGACCGTGGTAGATCCCGAAGCTAATTCTTCCAGCGACAGTCCCGACCACTGATACGTATAACCTTGCGGCAAGATGTTTGCGGAAAGTTGCTCCATGGCATTAATGGCCTCCCCGGAACTGTACCCCGGACCAGCCGAGCCATCGATTTCAGCGGAACGAAAAAGATTGTAATGACTGATCACCTGCGGGGCTGCACTCTGGTTGATGACAAGCAGGTTTTGCAGGGGAACCATAGCGCCCGAATCGGAGCGCACGTAATACTGGCCGATATCCTGCGGGTGCGAGCGGAATCGCTTGTCGGCCTGAACGTAAACGCGATAAGAGCGATTGTTGAAATCAAAATCGTTGACGTAAGACGAACCCATGTACACGCCGAGGGTGTCGGTGATCTGGCTCAAGGAGATATGCAGACTCTTGGCTTTCTCCCGGTCGATAATGATTACAAATTGTGGATCACTCGCGGTGTACTGGGTGAAAAGTCCAGCAAGGTCTTTGCGTTCACCGCTCGCTCTGACCAGGTCATGGGTCACTTTGTCGAGGTCTTGAAGTGTGTGGGCGCCCTGATCCAACAGTTGGTACTGAAATCCCCCGAACTGTCCTAGACCTTGCACGGCTGGAGGTTCGAAGGGAATGACAATCGCGCCTGAGATTCCGAACAATGGACCACGGAGACGATTGATGATGGCCGTTGCTGTGTGATCCTCACCTTTGCGCTTCCCGTAGGGTTGCAGGCTCAGGAACACAAGGCCTGTGTTGGGCGCGCTGCCCCCGAAGCTGAAACCAGCGACAGAAAAAGTACTTTGAACCTCGGGTATGTTCTTGGTAATCGCGGTCACCTGCGCCCCGATGTTCCGTGTGTACTCCAGCGACGCTCCCGTGGGTGCTTGGATGGCGACGATGAGATATCCCTGATCTTCGTTGGGGACAAAGCCGCGCGGCACTTTTTTAAGAACAAAGAATGCGAGGCCAAGCCCGGCGGCAAACAGAATCAAAGCGATGACTTCGTAGCGCAGAAATGTGCGGAGGGCATGCACATAGCCGTCGGTTATCGCTTTCATAACCCGATCAACTTGCCTTGAGAACCAGCTCTTTGCTCCATGTACGCGTCCTAACAGTATCGCCGCGAGAGCAGGCGCCAAGGTAAGAGCATTGAAGGCAGAAATCGAAATAGAAAAAGCAATAGTTAGAGCGAACTGCCGGAACAAGATGCCCGTTGTGCCCGGGAAAAATGCAACCGGCACAAAGACGGCCACCAGCACCAATGAGGTTGCGATGACCGCGCCAGTAACCTCTCTCATGGCGTCGGACGCGGCTTTGATTGGGCTCGGCTCGCCCTCTTGCAGGTGGCGCTCGATGTTCTCAATCACAACAATCACATCGTCGACCACCAGTCCGGTCGCCAGAGTGATGCCAAAAAGGGTAAGCGTGTTGATAGAGAAGCCTAGTAGCTTTACGAAAGCAAATGTCCCGATTAGCGAAACCGGAGTAGCGATAAAGTGAATTACCGTCGTCCTCCAGTCGCCCAGGAAAGTAAAGATCACCAGGATGACAAGCACGATCGCCGAGCCGACCGTGAAAATCACATCTCGAATTGATTCTCCGACAGCATCGGTCGTATCAAAGGCGATCTCATATTTCATCCCCGGCGGGAACCGTTTCGCTAGCCGGTCAAGTTCGGCGACGCATCGGCTGTGAACGTCGAGGGCATTAGCCGTCGAAAGTTGCGTAACGCCGATGCCTACCGCATCGTGACCGCTGTAATCGAGATCTGAGCTGTAATCTTCGGCGCCGAGTTCCGCGTGGCCTACGTCGCGCAGACGAACGAGAGTGCCATCGGCATTGCTCTTGAGAATAATGTTATCGAACTGGGCCGGTTCGGATAGTCGGCCGACAGCGCGGACGCTGATTTGGAATTGCTGATTGGGAATCGATGGCTGCGCTCCGACTTGTCCGGCGGCAACCTCCACGTTTTGCTCCTGGAGAGCGCTTACGACGTCATCCGCCGTCAGGGCGCGGCCAGCAAGGCGCCCGGGGTCAAGCCAGAGCCGCATGGAGTATTTCCGCTCCCCGAAGATGATCACGTCCGCCACGCCGGGAACACGCTTCAGCGTGTCGCGGACGTACACATCGAGGTAGTTGCTCATGAAGAGCGTTGACAGACTGCCATCAGGCGAGTAGACCCCGGCTCCAAAAACGAAATTCTGCGAGGTCTTCGCAACCGTGATTCCGACTTGTTTCACCGCCGCGGGAAGCCTACCCGACGCCGTGTTCACTCGATTCTCAATATCAACCGTCGCCAGGTCTGGATCGCGAGTAATGTCGAACGTTGCGGTAATGGTACTGATGCCATCGTTGCCGCTCGACGACTGAATATATTTCATCCCTTCCGCGCCATTGATCTGCTGCTCGAGCGGAGTTGTAACTGCAGACTCGACGGTTTGAGAACTGGCTCCTGTATAAACCGCGCTGACTCCAACCTGCGGAGGTGCAAGGTCCGGAAACTGCGCAATCGGGAGCGTTGGAATGCAGGCCGCTCCGGCAAGAATAATGAGCAGGGCGCAAACCGTGGAGAAGACCGGACGATGAATAAAAAAATCAACCATAGAAGGCAGTTCTCAATTGCCACTTCTTCGGAAGAAACTCATGGCCGAAGGCTGGTTCGATTGTGAGAGTTAGGGCCAAGAGTCGCTATGAATTGCCCGTTTCCTTCGGGATCACGGGAACGCCATCAACGAGAAACTGAGTGCCCGAAACGACAACTTTGTCACCCGGCGCGATGCCCTTGAGTACGACGTAGTCATTTGCGATGATTTGGCCGATCTGCAGCGGCTTCTGATGGACCACGTAGCCACCTTTCTGATCCGATTCAGCAACAAAAGCAAAATAGAGGTTGCCGACGCGGGAGACCGCCACCACGGGTATAAGTGGTTTCTCCTCGGTTCCCCAGATAACTCGTGCTCGAATGAATTGAGCTGTGCGCAAAGAATCATTCGAGTTCGCAATCTGCGCCTTAGCAAGCACGGTCTGTGTCGTGTTGTCGACTTGTGGTGAAATAAATGTGATCTGGCTCGATGCCAGCACGTTTCCGGAGCCATCGACGATTTTCACGGGAAGATTGATCTTGAGTTGCGTCGATCTCTCAATTGGCACGTAAATATAGGCTTCGAGTGAGCCCGGGCGATCGACAGTAGTAAGTTGCGTCGTGGTCACGACGCGGTCGCCGACGCGCACGGGGATGTCCCCAACAATGCCGGCGCGGGGCGCAACCACCTGGTAGTAATGCAACTGCACCTGCTGCTCGTTTACCTGAGCATCAAGGGAGCGAAGCTGGGACTCGGCCGCGTCCAGCGTTGCCCGGGCCTGATCCAGGTCCTGTTTGCTCACGACACCGGCACTCGCCAACCCGCTGACCCGATCGTAATTCTGCCGTGCCCAGGTTACTTGCGCGACCTGAGCATTGCGAGCGTCTTCCTGGCTTTTGACGGTGGCCTGCTGTTTGGCGGGATCGATTTGCATCAGCGGCGCACCGTTCGCGACATGGTCCCCGGAGTGAACGAAGATCTGGGTTATGATGCCTTCGACCTGCGGCATCACGACGGCCGAATCACGCGATTTCAACGTCGCAACGTATTCGGTCGTGTCCTCAACTTTCTGAAACGCGGCAGTGTGCACCTTGACCGGCATCGCCTGCGGGGCGGCTGCTTTTGCCGATTTGTCGCCCCCGCACGACGCGGTGAGCGACAACATTCCAAAGATTAAGGTCGCCAAAACAGGCAGGGATGTTCGTTCGCGCCTTTGAAACATAGAATTCTCGCTTATAGTCCCCGCAAACTAGAACGGGGCAAAACGGGCGCCTCCCGAACGATTACATCGGCAGTTTCGATACAGAGAAGCAACCCGCGCTATGAAGGAACAATATTAAAGCAATCATTGGATTCCCGTCAGTGGTCGACTTCGCAGAAGAGTTTCGCCGACCGCTATTCCACGGGGCACCCGGTCCTAAAAGTTGGGCGGGCACCGAGCGCAACAGGTCTGCTAGATTGTTTTGTTATGAAACCCGTTCGGAGTTTTGCCAGTGACAATAACGCAGGCATACATCCCGAAGTGTTAGAGGCCATTGTGCGGGCCAATGTCGGCCACGAGGTAGGCTACGGGGACGACCGATTCACGGAATCCGCGGTTGCGAAGTTTCGAGAACATTTCGGCCCCGATATCGAGGTTTTTTTTGTTTTTAATGGAACGGCAGCCAATGTGCTGAGTTTGCTGGCATTAACCCGCCCCCATCACGCCGTTTTATGTCCCGAGCTTTCTCATATTTATACAGACGAATGCGGCGCCCCCGAAAGGTTTACAGGCTGCAAGTTGATTCCCCTTCATGCCCCGGATGGGAAATTGACAGTCGAGGCAGCCGCCAAGGCATGTCACGGAATTGGAGACCAGCATCATGTCCAGCCCAGGGTAATCTCAATCACACAGTCCACAGAGATGGGAACAGTCTATAAGAAGGAGGAAATAAACGCCCTTGCCCGCTTCGCCCACGAACGAGACATGCTTCTGCACTTGGATGGAGCACGGATTTCCAACGCGGCTGCGGCCCAGGGCTTGACGCTGCGTCAGGCGACGCGAGATCTCGGAGTAGATGTCTTGTCGTTTGGCGGCACCAAGAACGGACTTATGGGTGTTGAAGCCGTGGTTTTCTTTCGGCCAGAGTTGTCCAAGGACTTCTTATTTACGCGCAAGCAAGGCATGCAACTGGCATCCAAGATGCGATTTATGGCCGTTCAGATGGAAGCGTTACTGACGGAGGACCTTTGGAAGAAAAACGCGGAACATGCAAACCGTATGGCACGACTGCTCGAAGCCGAAGTAAGGAAAATACCTGACGTGCGCATCGTATATCCGGTTGAGGCCAATGGGGTATTCGCCCAGGTGCCAGGCGTGGCAATCGCCAAAAT
>Ga0335081_10018304_pt1 | contig 11324 bp, 8 predicted proteins | sample Lox_Sample_35_FD_206713 | JGI IMG/M metagenome (GOLD analysis project Ga0335081, IMG submission 206713) | Soil microbial communities from Loxahatchee National Wildlife Refuge, Florida, United States - Lox_Sample_3.5 | ecosystem: Environmental > Terrestrial > Soil > Wetlands | place: USA: Florida... | reverse complement strand
CTGTTCGGGGTCACATAGCTCCGGGAATTCCTCGGCGACGTGCGACACCGGGCAATGATGCTGGCAGATCTGCACGCCGTGGATCGGCCCGCCCACCCGCGTGGTGGTAGCGACGTAGCCGGCTTTGGTCAGCGCACCCGCGATCCGCTCGGCGGCCGCCTCCACGTCGGCGTCCTCGGCGCTGTCGGCCGCTGCAACATCGGCCAGAATCGCGTCGATGCGCCGCCGCGCGAACGTCCGGACCGCGTCCAGTCCGCCGATTTCGCGCAGTTGCCGCATGGCCGCCGACGCCAAATCGTCGTAGGCATGGTCGAGCTTGGCCCGGCCGCCCGCAGTCAACCGGTAGCGCTTGGCGGGCCGCCCGCGGCCAACCTGCTGCCAAGTCGAAGCGGCCACGGACTCGGCGTCGCCCGCATCGATCAGCGCATCTAGATGACGCCGCACCCCGCCGGCGGCTAGGCCCAGCCGGTCACCGATCTCGCCGGCGGTGATCGATCCGGATTCCAGCAGCAAGCGCACGATCGCGCGCCGGGTGTGCCCGTCCGGCACCGAGCCGGCGACTAAGCCAGACGCGGGCGCAGAGACCGCGGGGATTTCCACCACACCAGTGTGACGCAATTCCCGCGATCGGTCCAGCAAGGGTGCCCTCTGCGAGAGTTGCGCTGGTCACACCACCGGCGGTTTCCGACATGCCGCTACGCTGCTGAAGATGGCAGCCCGCCACCACACGCTGAGCTCGTCGATCGCCAGCTTGCACGGCGATGAGCAAGCAGTGGGCGCGCCGCTGAACGATACCGAGCTCACCGCACTTCAGCGCACCCGCCTGTTCGGCGCCACCGGCACCGTCCTGATGGCGATCGGCGCCCTGGGTGCCGGGGCCCGGCCCGTCGTCCAGGACCCCACGTTCGGGGTCCGGTTGCTCAATCTGCCGTCGCGGATCCAGACCGTGTCGTTGACGATGACGACGACCGGGGCGGTGATGATGGCGCTGGCCTGGTTGATGCTGGGCCGGTTCGCGCTGGGCAGCAGGCGGATGTCGCGCGGCGAGCTGGACCGCACCCTTTTGTTGTGGACGCTGCCGCTATTGATCGCGCCTCCGATGTACAGCAAGGACGTCTATTCCTACCTGGCCCAGAGCCAGATCTCCCTACAAGGACTCGATCCCTACCGGGTAGGCCCGGCCTCCGGGCTCGGCCTGTCCCACGTGTTCACGCTGTCCGTGCCTACCCTGTGGCGGGAGACGCCGGCGCCCTACGGCCCGTTGTTCTTGTGGATCGGGCGCGGAATCTCGGCCCTGACGGGACAAAACATCGTCGCCGCCGTGCTCTGCCACCGGGTCGTGGTGCTGATCGGCGTGGGCTTGATCGTGTGGGCAACGCCAAGGCTGGCCCGGCGCTGCGGCGTCGCCGAGGTCAGCGCGCTGTGGCTGGGCGCAGCCAATCCGCTGCTGATCATGCACCTGGTCGCCGGCGTCCATAACGAGGCGCTGATGCTCGGGCTGATGCTGGCTGGCGCCGAATTCGCGCTGCGTGGTATCGATTCGCCACGACTGTTACCGAAATCGTGGCGGCCCGGCCCGGACTGGGAACCGTTGGGCATGCTGGTTGCGGGTTCGATCCTGATCACGCTGTCGTCGCAGGTGAAGCTGCCTTCGCTGCTAGCGCTGGGATTTGTCACGGTGGCGCTGGCCTACCGCTGCGGGGGCAACCTGCGAGCACTTCTGCTGGCGGGCGGCGTGATGGCGGCCCTGTCGCTGGCGGTGATGGCCATCGTCGGCTGGGCCAGCGGGCTCGGGTTTGGCTGGATTTTCACGCTCGGCACCGCCAACGTGGTGCGCAGCTGGATGTCGCCGCCGACGCTGCTGGCGCTCGGCACCGGGCAGGTGGGGATTCTGCTGGGCCTGGGCGATCACACCACTGCGGTGTTGGGGCTGACTCGTGGCATCGGTGTGCTGATCATCACGGTGCTGGTGGGCTGGTTATTGATGGCCGTCTTCCGCGGCCGGTTGCACCCGATCGGCGGCCTGGGCGTCGCGCTGGGCGTCACCGTGCTGCTATTTCCCGTCGTGCAGCCCTGGTATCTGCTGTGGGCCATCATCCCGCTGGCCGCCTGGGCGACCCGCACCGGCTTCCGGCTGGCGGCAATCGTCATCACCCTCGTCGTCGGCATCTTCGGCCCGACGGCCAATGGAGACCGCTTCGCGCTGTTTCAGATTGTGGACGCCACCCTGGCCAGCACCGTCATCGTGGCGGTGCTCGTCGCGCTGACGTACACCCGCTTGCCGTGGCGGGCACTCCCGGCCGAGAGCCGCGAACCGAATGGCCAGGCGGTCATGGATACGGTGCCGGCCCCTCAGACTCCTGAGACCCCGCCGCCGACGACGGCACCCGACGCCTACGCTGATTCCACGTGAGCTCGGCCTCGAAAATCCCTGTGCGCCTGCGCGGGGTGTGCAAGCAGTACGGGCCCACAACGGCGGTCGCCAACCTCGATCTCGACGTCCATGCCACCGAGGTGCTGGCCCTGTTGGGCCCCAACGGCGCCGGCAAGACCACGACGGTCGAGATGTGCGAGGGCTTCATACGCCCAGACGCCGGCACGATAGAGGTGCTCGGGCTGGACCCGATCACCGACAATGCACGGCTGCGCGCGCGCATCGGGGTGATGTTGCAAGGCGGGGGCGGCTACCCTGCGGCACGCGCCGGGGAAATGCTCAACCTGGTGGCCGCCTACGCCGCCGACCCGCTGGACCCCGGGTGGCTACTGGATACCTTGGGCCTGACCGACGCCGCCCGCACCACCTATCGACGGCTCTCCGGCGGACAGCAGCAGCGGCTTGCGCTGGCCTGTGCGCTGGTCGGCCGTCCCGAGCTGGTGTTCCTCGACGAACCCACCGCGGGCATGGACGCGCATGCCCGGCTGCTGGTGTGGGAGCTGATCGACGCGCTGCGCCGCGACGGCGTGACGGTGCTGCTGACCACCCACCAACTCAAGGAGGCTGAGGAGCTCGCCGATCGGCTGGTCATCATTGACCACGGGGTGACCGTGGCTGCGGGTACACCGGTGGAGCTGATGCGCACCGGCGCCAAGGACCAGTTGCGGTTGACCGCGCCGCCGCGGCTTGATCTGTCGCTGCTGGTTTCGGCCCTGCCTGAGGACTACAAGGCCACCGAGGTGACGCCGGGTGAGTACCTGGTCGAGGGCCCGGTCGACCCGCAGGTGCTGGCGACGGTCACGGCGTGGTGCGCGCAGATCGACGTGCTGGCTACCGACCTGCGGGTGGAGCAGCGCAGCCTGGAGGATGTGTTCTTGGATCTGACTGGACGGGAGTTGCGGCAATGAGGAGTGGTTCCCTTTTCCCTGCGGGAACCTTCACGCCCGACCCGCGTCCCAGCGCCGTGCCCCGGATGCTCGCCGCACAGTTCAGCCTGGAGCTCAAGCTGCTGCTGCGCAACGGCGAACAACTGTTGCTGACCATGTTCATCCCGATCACGCTGCTGGTCGGGCTCACGCTGCTGCCGCTCGGCTCGTTCGGCGCCAACCGCGCCGCCACCTTCGTTCCGGTCATCATGGCCCTGGCGGTGATCTCGACCGCGTTCACCGGGCAGGCGATCGCGGTCGCGTTCGACCGCCGCTACGGCGCACTCAAACGGCTCGGAGCGACCCCGCTGCCGGTCTGGGGAATCATCGCCGGGAAGTCGTTGGCGGTGGTTGCCGTGGTGTTTTTGCAGGCAATCATCTTGGGGGCCATCGGCTTTGCGCTCGGCTGGCGACCCGCTCTGGCGGCCCTGGCACTGGGTGCGGCGATCATCGCGCTGGGTACCGCGGGCTTCGCGGCTCTCGGCCTGTTGCTCGGCGGGACGCTACGGGCCGAGATCGTGCTCGCGGTCGCCAACTTGATGTGGTTCGTCTTCGCCGGGCTCGGCGCGCTGACCCTCGAAACAAAGATGATCCCGACAGCGGTTAAGTGGTTGGCCCGGCTGACCCCGTCGGGCGCACTCACCGAGGCGCTGTCGCAGGCGATGACCATGTCGGTGGACTGGTTCGGGGTCATCGTCCTGGCGGCGTGGGGCGCGCTAGCGGCGCTCGCCGCGCTGCGCTGGTTCCGCTTCACCTGACGGTCGGTAGCTCGCGACATTCCCGCACACCGATCGGCCCGTCATCCCGTGTGGGGTAGCGGGGTCGAATTTCATTCCCGGCCCCAGACAGCACCGGTCAGCCACGAAGCTCGCGGCGCGAGCGTCCTTATCGTGACGTGGATTCTTCAAGATCCTCGAAGCCGTACGTCCGATAGAACTCACGTAGCTTTTCCGCGGCGGCCGAGTCGAGATCACGCACGTTCGGGTCGACAACCAGGAATCGTCCGCTGGCCGCGTCGGCTGCCGTCACCGTTTTGACCACGGCCTCGGCGATCGGCTCGGCGCCGTGGCCCATGCGCGACATTTCGAGGTCTCTTGCAATTGAGCTAGCAGGTATGAGGGGTATCCGTCCGCATGGCTGCCGCCGCATTGTCGGCTTGATAGGGCCGCAACGTTTCGGGCAGGTCGTCCTCGTAGTAGATCGCTTGGACGGGGCAGCGGTTCAGCGCCGCCAGCCAGCCCGTACTACAGGCCGTAGTTTTCGTTGCCTTACGATCGGGCGGTGCCCGTCGGACGAGTGCTGTGGCGGTTGGTGGACCTGCTCCCCGACCCTAGTCTGCGGGTCCAGCGGGTCATTGCCGCGATCGTTATCCTCACCCAGGGCGGTATCACTGTGACCGGCGCGATCGTCCGCGTCACCGCGTCGGGACTGGGTTGCCCCACCTGGCCGCAGTGCTTTCCGGGCAGCTTCACCCCGGTAGCCGTCTCCGAGGTGCCCCGCGTCCACCAGGCGGTCGAGTTCGGCAACCGGATGATCAGCGTCGCGGTGGTCATCGCCGCGGCGCTGGCAGTGCTGGCCGTGACCCGGGCACGACGGCGCGCCGAGGTGCTGGCCTACGCGTGGCTGATGCCGGTGTCGACGGTCGTGCAGGCGGTCATCGGCGGCATCACCGTGCGCACCGGGCTGCTGTGGTGGACGGTGGCCATCCACCTGCTGACGTCGATGACGATGGTGTGGCTGTCGGTGCTGCTCTACGTCAAAATCGGCGAGCCCGACAACGGAGTGGTGAGCCAGCAAGTGGCCAAGCCGCTGCGGGTGCTGACCGCGCTGGCCGGGTTGAATCTGGCTGCGGTGCTGATAACCGGCACGCTGGTGACCGCCGCCGGCCCGCACGCGGGCGACCGGAGCCCCAGCCGGACGGTGCCGCGACTGAGAGTCGAGATCACCACCCTGGTGCACATGCATTCGTCGCTGCTGGTCGCCTACCTGGCACTGCTGGCCGGGCTGGGCTTCGGGTTGCTGGCGGCGGGTGCCACCCGGGCCATCCTGCTGCGGCTCGGCGTGCTGGTCGCCCTGGTCTGCGCGCAAGCCGCCGTCGGCACCACGCAGTACTTCACCGGGGTGCCCGCCGCCCTGGTCGCACTCCACGTGGCAGGCGCGGCGGCGTGCACGGCCGCCACCGCGGCGCTATGGGCGTCGATGCGACAACGGGCCGAGCCCCAGGCGCTCCAAAGCTGACTCCACGCACACCGCGAACCGTCGCTGTTGAAGGTCCCGGGTCGCGGCGTCCAACCGTCGCCAGCCCAGCGACGGCGCGATCAGGTCAAGACCCACCAATCGGACGTCGCTGGGTCCGCCGGTCACGTCGACACGCGCGTAAAGCAACTCGCCCACGCCGATACCGACGTGCTCGGCGGCCGCCGCGATGGCGGCGTGGCCCAGGTCCCAGAGCTCGAAATCCGGCTCGGCCGGCGCGGCCGCGGTGAATGCGTGTGACTGCTCGCCGCCGAGAAAGATCAGGGCGGTTTCGCTACCCGCCGGCCCGCTGCCCAGCATCGGCACACCGGCACTCTCGAGGTCGCACAGGTATCGCCGGTCGACGTTCCAGGCGACGGCATCGGGCGGGTTGAGCAGGTTGCGGACGCGTCTGGTCCACGCCAGGAATTCGTCTTGCCGGTCGGGGTAGTCCGCGATGGCGCGCAGGATCACCAGGTCAGCCTGCAGGGTGTCGGGGTTGTCCCAGGACACCCACCGCGCATGCAAACCGCGTTTGCGCAGCGCGGGAACCAGGCCGGCGTCGTCGCCGGACGAGCCTGCCAGCACGATCCTGGGATGACGAATGTCGGGCCGGGCCAGCTTCATGCCGCTTTCACGTCTGAGGATGATAGTCAGCATGCACGCCATCGAAGTCGCCACAACGGGTGGACCGGAAGTCCTGCACTATGTCGACACGCCGCAGCCCTCTCCCGGCCGCGGCGAAGTATTGATCAAGGCCGAAACTATCGGCGTCAACTTCATCGACACCTACTTCCGGTCCGGGCAATACCCGCACGAGGTGCCCTTCGTGCTCGGGAACGAAGTGTCTGGCACGGTGGCCGCCGTCAGCGAGGGTGTGACGGCGCCGCGGGTGGGCGATCGGGTGGCCACTGCGGCTGCATCCGGCGCCTACGCCGAATTCTGCACCGCGCCAGCCTGGTTGGTCGCTACCCTGCCTCCCGCTGTCGACTTCGACGTGGCGGCCTCAGCGCTGCTGAAAGGGCTGACCGCACACTACTTGATCAAATCGGTCTACCCGGCCAAGCCCGGGGACATCGTGCTGGTGCACGCGGGCGCCGGCGGGGTGGGCCTGATCTTGACGCAGTGGGCAGTCAGTTTGGGCATCCGGGTGATCACGACGGTGTCGACACCGGCCAAGGCTGAGCTGTCCCGGCAGGCCGGCGCCACCGATGTGCTGGACTACCCGGGCGACGCCGCCGAGTTCGGTAGGCACATCCGCGATCTGACCGATGGTGCGGGTGTGGCAGCGGTGTACGACGGCGTCGGAGCCAGCACGTTCGACGCCAGCCTGGCCAGCCTCGCCACCCGGGGTACGCTCGCGTTGTTCGGCGCCGCCAGCGGACCGGTGCCCCCGGTCGACCCCCAGCGGCTCAACGCCGCCGGCTCGGTCTATCTGACTCGGCCAAAGCTGGCGGATTTCACCCGTAGTGAGCAGGAATTCGCTTGGCGCGCAGGGGAATTGTTCGACGCGATCGCCGCGGGCTCGATCGGCGTCAGCGTGAGCCGGCACTACCCGCTGGCCGATGCCGCCCAAGCGCACCGCAACCTGCAAGCGCGTAAGACGGTCGGCTCGATCGTCTTGGTGCCATAGGCCGACTTTAGGTGAATCGAATGACACTCCCCGGCGTTAGCCGTTCCACTCGCCCGCGGCATTCGACTTCGCCCACCGCCACGTCACGTGGAGCGACGCTGATCTCCGCACCTTTCCCGCTGATCCGCAGGTGCAGGTGGTTGCCACGGTAATAAATCGGGAATCCCAGTGCGCCAAGGTATTCCGGCCAATACGGGTCCAACACGATGCGATCGCCACGGATCGCCAAACCGGTGAAGCAGCGCTGCACGAAGTCGACGCTGCCAGCCATCGCGGCCAGATGAATGCCTTCGGACGTGGTGCCGCCCTGGATGTCGGCGACATCGGACTTAAGCACCTGCTCGAAGAACTCCAGCGCGCGCCGGCGATTGGCCCGGGCCAGCACCCACGCGTGCACGACCCCACTCAGTGTCGACCCGTCTGACGTGCGGGCCATGTAGTAGTCGACCATCTTCGGGATCTGGTCGTGGCGCAGGTGGTAGTCCAGCCGACCAAGCAGCTCACGCAGTTCGCTCAAGGACAGCAGGTAGAGCAGCATCAGCGCGTCGGCCTGCTTGGACGCCTTGTACCGGTTGACGTCGTCTTCCTCGGCTTCAAGGATGCGGTCGAGGCGCTGGATGTTGCCGTAGCGCTGGCGGTAGGCCTCCCAATCCAGTTCTGCCAGTTGCTCGTAGCCCTCGAACTGGCTGATCACGCCGTCGTGGAACGGGACAAACATGCGCCGGCTGACGTGATCCCACTGCGCCATCTCCTCGTCGGTCAGTCGCAGCTTCTCGCGCAAATCCAACCGGTTGGGCAGCGGCATCAGCTCAAGCGCGTCGATCGCCCGCAAAATCACCCAGGCCGCCATCACATTCGTGTAGGCGTTGTCGTTCACCCCGTCGTATGGCCGGTCCGGGTAGCCGGAGTGGAATTCGTCGGGCCCGATGACCCCGTTGATGTGATAGCGATCCTGCTCGCGGTCGTAGGCGGTTCTGCTGACCCAGAATCTGGCTATCTCGGCCAGCATCTCGGTCCCGTAGTCGATCATGTACGGGAGGTCACCGGTGACTTCGTAGAACTGCCAGACGTTATAGGCGACGGCGATGCCGATGTGGTGTGCGAGATGGCTGGGATCGGGCCGCCACCGGCCGGACCGCGGATTCAGGTGCTGCTCAGGGCTTTCCTCCCGCCCGTCGCTGCCGGACTGCCACGGGTACATCGCACCTCGGTAACCGGCCAGCTTGGCCGCGCGGCGAGCCTCCCACAGCCGCCGATACCGGTACCGCAGCAGCGACCGGGTGATCGCGGGCAGGCGCAGGTTCAGCACCGGGAAGATGAACAGCTCGTCCCAGAAGATGTGCCCCCGATATGCCTCGCCATGCAGGCCTCGGGCCGGCACCCCGACATCGAGGTTCTCGCTGTTATACGACACCGTCTGCAGCAGATGAAGCAGATGCAGTCGGAGGACGCGCAATTCGTCCGCGTGGCCCTCGAATTCGATGGACAGCCGTTCCCACAGATGTGCCCACGCGATCTTGTGGCCTTCACATATCTGGGCAAATCGCCCCCGGCGACCCAGCCTGCGCTCGGCTCCACTGGCCGGGTCCGACGTGGCGACATCGCGCCCGGTCGCCAGCGTTACGATCTTTTCCACCGTCAGCGGCTGACGCTGTTGCAGCTCGATGAAGATCTGGTGGCCGATCTCGAACTCCTCATCGACAAGCCGGTACGTCGCCGCCGCCGGCGTGCCGCCCTGCCACACGCTGGTCCGCGCGGCCAGCGCGACCGGGATCTTCGACTGCGTGGTCTCGACGGTCATCAGCACCGAATTCTCCGACAGCGGACACTTTTCCAGCCCCTGCCAGTGAGTGCTGGCCAAATCTCGATAACGCTCGACCCCGGAATTGCGGACGTTGCCGTCAAGCGTTGACCGGATCTCGATCGGGCCTGACCAGTCCTCGGCGACGATCGTCGTCTCCATGGCGGCGACACGGGCCATGTGCATCGCGACGAGCCGGCTTTGGGTGACCGCCGTGGTGCGGCCGCCGACGTCACGGAAGCGCAGTTCGCGTGTGAGCACCGCGCTGCGAAGGTCGAAGGTCTGGCGGTAGGACAGCAGCATCACGGCGTCGACGTCGAACCAGTCACCGCCGTCGATCCGGAACGTCAGCGGAAGCCAGTTGGGCAGGTTCACCAGGCTTTCGTGGCCCGTTCGGATGCCGCCGATCAGGTCATCGAGGCGGTTGTACACGCCCGCGGCATAGGTCGCGGGGTAATGCAGCCGACCGGCCTTGGATTCCGGTGCGGCCCCGCGGGTGGCGAAATAGCCGTTGCCGACCGTGCATAACGCTTCGCGCAGCTTTTCGTTGGGCGGATCGTAACCCTCGAACGTGTACGTCCAAGCGCGGGTGTATGTCTCACGCTCGTATGCCAGCCAACCGCCGCCGCGGCGGAGGAAGTCGCCGACTTCGGCAGGGCTTCTCAGGGTAAAGCTGGCAGCGGTCGGGCGGTCAAAATCTTCGTCGTGCCGGACTGCTATCCCGATGCCGCTGAACCGAACCGCATCGAAGGCATCCTCGTCGGTGAGGTCGTCGCCGATGTAGATCGGCAGCAGCCGCCCCGTTTGCGGGATGCTCTCGCGGATCCAGGCCAGCGCGGCGCCCTTGTCCCAGTCGACGTCCGGCCGCAGCTCAACGACCTTGCGGCCGCCGGTCACCCGAAGGCCATGCCGTCGTCCGTGCCGGTACACGGCCGCGATCACCTCGGCCACACGCTCGGCTTCAACATTGCGGTAGTGCACCGCGAGGGCGAACCGCTTGTGCTCGACGCGTACTCCCGGAATCTGGTTCAGCTCGTCGCGCAGCTCGGCCGCCGCGCTCTCGAGCACACCTATCGCTGAGGCAGCCGCCTCGTGCTGGTGGTAACTGCCGTCGGGGCCGGTCAGTTCGAAGCCGTGGCTGCCCGCGTACCAGAGTCCCGGCACCCCTACCCGGTCGCGGACATCCGCCAGGTCCCGGCCGGACAGTATCGCGACCCGGCACTGCCTCGCCAGAAACTTGAGTGCGTCGGCTGTGCCCTCGACAAGAGTGGCCGCGTCGGGGTCCGGCACGATGTCCGACAGCGTGCCGTCGTAGTCGAGGCAGACAAACAGCTCCCGGCCAGCGCCAACGCTAATGATCTGACCGTAGGAATCCAGCGCGTTTGGGCGCTCCGACATGCGTTTATCCCCGGTGCGGACTTCGATGTGGCCGAGGTCGGGGACAACGACGTCGGCACCGCTTCGCAGCAACTCACTGGCATGTTCGTCTTGGCCGACACCGATGACGACCGCGAAGCCGCCCTCGGAGGCGGCTTCCGCCCCGGCTCCGGCGGCCTCGACAACAACTGACCGCCGCGGAGCCACACCGAGCCTCTGGGCGGCTGCGACGAGATCCGTCAGCTCTGGCTTTGCGGGAAGCCCGGGTGGCCCAGCGGCGCCGACGACCCGGAGGGTGAACGAATCGGCGATCCCGGCCGGTCCCAGCGCCTGTTCCAAAAGGCCGGCCGGCGAATAGGCGGCCGTCGCGACCCCCGCCTCCCGCAGCTTGCGTGCCAGCTCGACGGTGGACTCTAAAGCAGAGTCGCCGTCGCCGCTTGGCCGCCCTACCATGCTGCCCAGATCGAAGATCACCGCATCGTGCAAGCGCGGGTCGATCGTGACCGGCTTCATTGTACGAACCTCCTGCCCGAACTCGTTGCAAGGTATAGAAACCGGCGGACCACCCAGGATGTGCTCGGCGTCTAATTGTTGCGCAAGGGTGAAGTGGTGAGAACCCTTTGAACGCGATCCGAGCACTTCGGCAGACGATTGGTGACTTAGGTCCATTGAGAACGGTCTGCTAAGCCGGTCCCCGTCGGGGTCCCACGTGCCTGGCACCATCGGCACCGTCAGGCCCCACCAAACGCATCACCTGCTCATGCGACGTCAAGTTCGGAACATGTTGGCGCTGTTTTGAATCCGACCTCTATCCGCGGCTAGACCCGAGGTGGTCAGGTGCGAACCGGTTTTGCATCGCCCTGGTGAACTGGTTAAGAAGGTGTGGGGACCGGGCCCGAATGGGGTTCGGCTAGCCCG
>Ga0335081_10018303_pt1 | contig 11325 bp, 10 predicted proteins | sample Lox_Sample_35_FD_206713 | JGI IMG/M metagenome (GOLD analysis project Ga0335081, IMG submission 206713) | Soil microbial communities from Loxahatchee National Wildlife Refuge, Florida, United States - Lox_Sample_3.5 | ecosystem: Environmental > Terrestrial > Soil > Wetlands | place: USA... | reverse complement strand
GTCTCGGGGTGAGCGAGTGCAACATGGAAGAGGGTCAGATCCGCTGGGACGCCAACATCAGCGTGCGGCCGGCCGGCAGCGACCGCCTGGGCACGCGCACCGAGCTCAAGAACATGAACAGCTTCCGGTTTTTGCAGCAGGCCCTCGAGTCGGAGGTGCCGCGCCAGGTGGCCGTGCTCGAGGCCGGCGGCGCGATCGAGCAGGAGACACTCCACTTCGACCCCGAGACCGGGGTGACGACGCCGCTGCGCTCCAAGGAAGAGGCGCACGACTACCGCTACTTCCCCGAGCCCGATCTCGTGCCGGTGACCGCCGACGCGGCCTGGATCGAGCGGGTTCGTCAGTCGTTGCCCGAGCTGCCGGCGGCCCGCGTCGAGCGTTTCACGAGCCAGTACGGCCTGTCGCGCTACGACGCCGCCGTGCTCGGCGGCGGGGCTGCGCTGGCCGGCTTCTACGAGGAGCTCGTCGCCCAGGGCATCGAGCCCAAGCTCGCCGCCAACTGGGTCATGGGCGAGTACTCGGCCCACCTGCACTCCGCCGGCCTCGAGCCCGGTCACGGCCACGTGACCGCGGCGCGCCTGGCCGCGCTGCTGCGCCTCGTGGCCGCCGGCGAGGTGTCGGGCACGGCCGCCAAGCAGGCCTTCGCGCTCATGGTCGAGGAGCGCGCCGAGCCGCTCGACGTCGTCGCCCGCCACGACCTGGGCCAGGTCTCCGACACGGGCGAGCTCGCGGCCGTGGTGGCGGCGGTGCTCGCCGCGCACCCCGCCCAGGTCGAGCAGTTCCGGGCCGGCAAGGAGCAGGTGGCGGGCTTCTTCGTGGGCCAGGTCATGAAAGTCACCCAGGGCAAGGCGAACCCGCAGCTCGCGGCCGAGCTCGTGCGAGCCGCGCTGCGCGGCGGCGACGCCGCCCCGACCGACGCAGGAGCACCGGCATGAGCGACTTCAAACCCGGCGATCTCTCGAGCTTCGTCATCCCCGAAGAGGCCCCGGCCGAGGGCCCGGCGGTGCGTATCGACGACACCACGCTGCGCGACGGCGAGCAGACCGCCGGCGTCGTCTTTTCGAACCACGAGAAGATCCGCATCGCACGCCTGTTGAACGAGGTCGGCGTGCACCAGATCGAGGTCGGCATCCCGGCCATGCTCGGCGACGAGAAGCAGGTGATCGCCCAGATCGTCGAGCTCGGCCTCAAGCCCTCGATCCTGGCCTGGAACCGGGCGGTGATCGCCGACATCCAGCACTCGCTCGACACCGGCGTCGACGCCGTGGCCATCTCCATGTCGGCCAGCGACATCCACATCGAGCACAAGCTGGCCAAGTCACGACAGTGGGTGCTCGACCAGATCCGCGCCTGCGTGGCCTTCGCCAAGGAGAACGGCGTCTACGTCTCGGTCAACGCCGAAGACGCCTCGCGCGCCGACCTCGAGTTCCTGCTGCGCTTCGGCCAGGCGGCCAAAGAAGAGGGCGCCGACCGGCTGCGCTTCTGCGACACGCTCGGTATCCTCGACCCCTTCGACACCTACAACGTGGTGAGCTTTCTCACCCGGCAGGGGCTCGAGATCGAGATGCACACCCACGACGACTTCGGCATGGCCACGGCCAACGCCCTGGCCGGCATCAAGGCGGGGGCGACCTACGTGAACACCACGGTCAACGGCCTCGGCGAGCGGGCCGGCAACGCCGCCCTCGAAGAGGTCGTCATGGCCCTCAAGTTCTTAGGCCACGTCGACCTGGGCCTGCACACGTCGCAGTTCCGCGAGCTGTGCGAGTACGTGGCGGCGGCCTCGGCCCGCAGCGTGCCGGCCTGGAAGAGCATCGTGGGCACCAACGTCTTCGCCCATGAGTCGGGTATCCACGCCGACGGCGTCATCAAGAACCCCCTGAACTACGAGGCCTACTCCCCCGAAGACGTCGGCCTCGAGCGCCAGATCGTGGTCGGCAAGCACTCGGGCTCGCGCACGATCTACCGCAAGTTCCAGGAGTTCGGCATCGAGCTCTCCGATCACGACGCCGAGGAGATCCTGAAGATGGTGCGCCAGACGGCGATCGAGCTCAAGCGGGCGCTGTTTTCCAAGGAGATCATGTACATCTACCAGGACTACGTCGGCCGCCTGGGCGACGCCGTACCCCTGCCGAGCGCAGCCTCGCCGGCGGGCGGCGACGAGTAGGGCCGGCGCCAGCATGCCGGCCACCATCGCCGAGAAGGTCATCGCCGCGCACACCGGGCTCGAGGCCGTGACGCCGGGCCAGATCGTGGTCGCCCTCGTCGATCTTGCGATCGCCCAGGACGGCACCGGTCCGCTCGCCATCCAGCAGCTTCGCGAGCTCGGCCGGACCAGCCTGCGGGTGCCCACTGCCCTCTTCTTCATCGACCACGCCGCGCCGGCGCCGCGGGTCGAGCTGGCCAACGCCCACCAGATCGTGCGCTGCTTCTGCGACGAGACGGGGGCGACGCTGTCAGCGCGTGGCCGAGAGCTACGCCAGGCCCGGCGACCTCGTGATCGGCGCCGACTCGCACACCTGCACGGCCGGCGCCCTGGGCGCCTTCGCCACCGGTATGGGCTCGACCGACGTCGCGGTCGGCATGGCGACCGGGCAGACCTGGCTGCGCGTGCCCGAGACCGTGCGCATCGAGGTGGGCGGGCGCTGGCCCGACGGGGTGATGGCCAAAGACCTCATCCTGACCATCATCGCCCGCCTCGGCGCCGACGGCGCGACCTACGAGGCGCTCGAGTTCGGCGGACCGGCCGTCGAGGCGCTGCCCATGCACGAACGGCTCACCCTCACCAACATGGCCGTCGAGGCGGGCGCCAAGACCGGTCTCGTGGCAAGCGACGAGATCACCCGCTCGTACCTGGCGGCCCAGGGCCGGGGCGACGACTTCAAAGAGGTCGCACCCGATCCCGGCGCCGACTACGAGCGCTCGCTCTCGTACATCGCCGACGAGCTCGTGCCGATGGTGGCCGCGCCCCATACGGTCGACAACGGGCACCCCGCCACAGAGCTGGCCGGCACCCGGGTCGACCAGGTCCTGATCGGCACCTGCACCAACGGCCGCCTCGAAGACCTGCGCGCCGCCGCGCGGCTGCTCCGCGGCCGCAGACGGGCGCCGCGCACCCGCCTGATCGTCACGCCGGCCTCGCAGGCCGTCTGGCGGGCCGCCGCCGACGAGGGGCTGCTGCAGGCCTTCGCCGAAGCCGGCGCCGTGGTCACCAACCCGGGTTGCGGCGCTTGCGTGGGCGTTCACGAGGGTATCCTCGCCGACGGCGAGACCTGCGTGAGCACCGCCAATCGCAACTTCAAGGGACGCATGGGCAATCCCCAGGGCGCCATCTACCTGGCCTCGCCGCTCACCGCGGCCGCGGCCGCCGTCGCCGGCGAGATCGTCGATCCGCGCGAGCTGCTTGCCGCCGGCGCGCGTTCAACCGAAGGAGAGCAGCATGGCTAAGCAGTACGACGCCCCGCCGGCGATGAGCATCGACCCGGCCAAGCGCTACACCGCCACCATCGCGACCGACCGTGGCGACATCGTCGCCGAGCTCTACGCCGACAAGGTGCCGGTCACGGTCAACAACTTCGTCGTGCTGGCGCGCGACGGTTACTACGACGGCGTCACCTTCCACCGCGTGATCGCCGACTTCATGGCCCAGACCGGCGACCCGACCGGCACCGGCCGCGGCGGTCCCGGCTACAGGTTCGCCGACGAGTTCGACGCGAGCCTGCGTCACGACGGCCCCGGCGTGCTGTCCATGGCCAACGCCGGCCCCGACACCAACGGCTCGCAGTTCTTCATCACCTATCGCGCGACGCCGCACCTCGACGGCAAGCACGCCGTGTTCGGCCGGGTCGTCGAGGGCATGGACGTCGTCTTCTCGATCCCCCAGCGCGACCCCGCGACGGCGCGCGAGCCGGGTCTCGCCATGAAGAGCGTGACGATCACCGAGACCGACGCCTAGCCGTCGTGGCCGCGCCGAGCGCTGCATACGGTGTCCTGCACGGGCGCGCCTGGACGTTCGGCGACGACATCTCGACCGACCAGATCGCACCGGGGCGGCTGTTCCACCTGCGCACCGACCTGCCCGAGCTGGCCAGGCACGTGCTCGAAGACGAAAACCCCGAGTTCGCCAAACGGGTCAAGCCGGGCGACTTCGTGGTGGGCGGGCGCAACTTCGGCCTGGGCTCGAGCCGCGAGCACGCGCCGCGCATCATCAAGCTCGCCGGCGCCGGGGCGGTGCTGGCCCAGTCGTTCGCGCGCATCTTCTTTCGCAACGCGATCAACGTCGGCCTGCCGGCGCTCGTCTGCGATACGAGCGCGATCGAGCAGTGGGACGAGCTCGAGGTCGACCTCGCCGCCGGCGAGGTGCGCGACCTGAGAAGCGGCGCGGCCGTGCCCTTCACGCCGCTGCCGCCGGTCATGCTCAAGATCCTCTCCGACGGCGGCCTCGTCGAGCACTTCCACAAGTACGGCGAGTTCCACCTGCCCGAGGCCTAGAGGCCGCCGTCGTGGCGTACCGTGTCACCCTGATCCCCGGCGACGGCACCGGCCCCGAGCTCGCCGCCGCTCTCGAGACGGTGATCGCGGCGAGCGGCGTGGCCATAGTCTGGGAGCGCCACGACGCCGGCGCGGCCGTGCTCGCCAGGAGCGGCACGCCGCTGCCCGACGAGGTCGTCGCCTCGGTGCGCCACACCAAGGTCGCCATCAAGGGACCCATCACGACGCCGGTGGGCTCGGGCTTTCGCTCGGTCAACGTGGCCCTGCGCAAGGAGCTCGACCTCTACGCCGACGTGCGGCCGGCCAGGTCGCTGCCCGGCGTGGCGAGCCGCTTCACCGGCGTCGACATCGTGGTCGTGCGCGAGAACACCGAAGACCTCTACGCCGGCATCGAGCGCGAGGTCGCAGACGGGGTCGCCGAGGGCATCAAGCTCATCACCCGGGCGGCGAGCGAGCGGGTCGTACGCTTCGCCTGCGAGTGGGCCCGGGCCCACGGCCGCCGCCGGATCACGGCCGTGCACAAGGCCAACATCATGAAGCTCACCGACGGCCTGTTCCTGCGCACCGCGCGCGAGGTGGCCGCCGCCTACCCCGATCTCGAGTTCGACGACCGCATCGTCGACAACCTCTGCCTGCAGCTCGTCCAGACGCCGGAGCGCTTCGACGTGCTGGTCGCGCCCAACCTCTACGGCGACATCGTGAGCGACCTCTGCGCCGGCCTCATCGGTGGTCCCGGCGTCGCGCCGGGGGCGAACTTCGGCGACGACTGCGCCGTGTTCGAGGCCGTGCACGGCAGTGGTCCCGACATCGCCGGTCGCGACATCGTCAATCCGACGGCCTTCCTGCTGTCGGGCGCCCTCATGCTCGCCCACCTCGGCGAGACGGCCGCCGCCGCGCGCCTCACCGAGGCGGTGACCGCGGTGATCGCCGAGGGTCGCTCGGTCACGCGCGACCTCGGCGGCAGCGCCGGCACCCGCGAGTTCAGCGCGGCCGTCGCCGCGCGCCTGCAGGCGGCCGCCGTCACCTAAGCAAAGGAGACTCCAGTGCCCATGCCCGAAGACGATCGCCGCTTCAATATCCACGCGACGCCCGAGATGATGGCCGGCGTCTACGCCAACTTCGCCAACGTCAGCCACTCCGACTACGAGTTCTCGCTCACCTTCATGCGGCTCGACCACGAGAACGAGACCGAAGAAGAGGTGAACGGCGTCGTCGTCGCTCGCGTCAACATGTCGGCGCGCTTCATGAAGGAGCTGCTCGACGCCATGACCGACAACTACGGCAAGTGGCAGGCCGGCGAGAACATCCGCAACCTCCCCGAGGCGCCCGGCCACAGCTGAGCCGCCACAGGCCCCGCAGACCACCGAAAAGGGGCCCGAAAACGGGCCCTCAGACCCCCCCGTTGTTCTCGCGCGCGAAGAACGATGGCCGCCGTTTTGTCCATATTAGCTGGGTCTTTTGCCGCCACAGACGTTTGCGGCATCACCACCAACGTGACTACAATGGGCGCACTCGCAACGCTGTCGCGCGGGCGCGCCTGTCGCCGTTTTCGGCATGGTCTTCCCGCAGCCGGAGCCAGGGCCATATCCAGGGGAGGGCACTTTGGACTTCTACAAAGGGAACGTGCTCAAGATCGACATGAGCACCGGCACGGCCCACGTCGAGCCGCTCAACATGGAGTGGGCGCAGCTGTACGTGGGCGGCAAGGGCCTGATGCTCCGCTACCTCTGGGAGCTCACCGAACCGGGCATGGACCCGTGGTCGCCTGAGAACCCGCTGATCATCGCGCCCGGGCCTTTCGCCGGCACCAACGTGAGCACCTGCTCGCGCGTGGTGCTGGGCGGCAAGAGTCCCGCCAACGGCACCATCCTCGACAGCTACTGCGGCGGCTCGTTCGGCTCGGTCATGAAGTTCGCCGGCTACGACATGATCATCGTGCAGGGCTGCGCCGCGGAGCTCACGGCCGTCCTGATCAGCGACGACAAGGTCAGCTTCGTGCCGGCCGCCAAGTACGCCGGCATGCTCACCGCCGAGCTCGAAGCGTCGCTGCGCGCCGACTTCGACCCCCACATGACCTCGCTGTCGGTGGGTCCGGCCGGCGAGAAGAAGCTGCCCTGGGCCTGCGTGTCCAACGACCAGTACCACAAGGCCGGGCGCGGCGGCACCGGCGCCCTGATGGGCTCCAAGAACATGAAGGCGATCGCCGTGGCCGGCACCGGCCGCGTCGACGTCGGCGACGCGCGCGTCTTCTTAGACGACGTCGAGCGCATCGACACCGACTACATCCTCACCGACGCCAACTACTGGGTGCACGAAGAGGGTACGCCCGTCCTCGTCGATGTCACGGGCGGCGCCGGCTGCCAGCCCACCCGCAACTACGCCGCGGGCACCTTCGACGGCGCCGACAAGATCAACTCCGAGGCCTTCAAGAAGATCCGCGTCAAGAAGCGCGCCTGCTACCAGTGCACGCTGGCCTGCCGCAACTTCCACCGCATGAACGACGTCGAGGGCGAGGGTCCCGAGTACGAGACGATCGCGCTCTGCGGCTCCAACGTCGGCATCGACGACATCGGCGCCCTCATGGAGTTCAACCACCTCTGCGACGAGTACGGCCTCGACACCATCTCCACGGGCAACGTCATGGGCCTGGCCATGGACCTGACCGAGCGGGGCATCCACGACTTCGGCCTGCACTTCGGCGACGCCGAGAGCTACCTCAAGGTGCCCGAGCTGCTGGCCACGCGCAGCGGCGTCGGCGCCGAGCTGGCCATGGGCACGCGCGCCCTGGCCGCCAAGTACGGCCACCCCGAGTTGGGCATGGAGGTCAAGGGCCTCGAGGCGCCGGGCTACGACCCGCGCGGCTCCTTCGGCATGAGCATCGCCTACGCCACCTCCGACCGCGGCGCCTGCCACATGCGCTCGTTCCCGATCGGCGTCGAGGTGGTCGAGGGCAGCATGCCGGCCGACACGCTCGACGAGAGCAAGGCCGAGTTCAACGTCACCTTCCAGAACCACTACGCCTTCAAGTTCTGCGGCATCTGGTGCGACTTCTGGGCGATCGACTACGAGCAGATGGGCATGCTCATGAAGCACCTCTGGAAGCGCGACGTCACAGAAGAGGAGATGACGCGCGTGGGCGAGCGCGTCTGGAACCTGGGCCGCCTGTTCAACCTGCGCGAGGGCTATACCAAGGCCGACGACACCGTGCCCGAGGCCTGGCTCGAGAAGCCCTTCTCCGACGGCGTCTCCGCGGGCAAGACCATCGGCACCGCACGATTCAACGAGGTCCTCGGCCAGTACTACGCCCTGCGCGGCTGGGACGAGAACGGCGTACCCACTGAGGCCAAGCTCACCGAGCTGGGCATCGACGTGCGGCTCTAGGCCGTCGATCGACTACGGAGTCGCTGCTTCAGGCCGGCGTGACGTCGTGACGCGCCCGGTCGCCGGCAGGCGGCGAGAAAGGGACTAGAGATGCCTCACGTGATGATCAGCAGCAAAAAGTGCACCGGCTGCCACATGTGCGAGCTCGGTTGCTCGGCATGGCACGAAGGCGGCTTTCAGCCGTCGCGGGCCCGCCTGTTCAGCGAGGTCAATCCGACGACCGCGGTGATCAAGGGTCACACGTGCCTGCAGACCGGCTGCGCCAAGTGCGAGGCCGCCTGCACCAGGGGCGCCATCGTGCGGCGCGAGATCACGGTCACTCCCTCGGGCACCTTCCCGAACAAGGAGAAGGTCGGCGAGTCGGTGACGGGGATCGTGCTCGTGGTCGACGAGGAGAAGTGCGAGAACTGCGGCGACTGCTACGACGTCTGCCCCTACGGCGTCATCCACGAGCACCCCGAGCGCAAGGTGGCCTTCAAGTGCGACCTGTGCGAGGGCGACCCGCAGTGCATCGCCTTCTGTCAGAACCAGTACGTCCTCGCGGTCGACCTCAAGGTCGATAAGGCCGACAAGGCGCTGACCGTCCCGGCCGGCGCTTGAGGATCGCGCGAAGGCGGGGCGGCAGCAGCCGCCCCGCCTTCGCGAGGACCGCCAGAGCCGCACGCCCGTCCGAGGGCGCCGGCTCTCCGTCCCATTTCCTCAATCGAGCGTCTCCTTGAGCTCTGGTACCATGTGGTGGTCATGATTCGCCGCCGCTCGTCCCTTGACCTTCCCGCCCGCCTCGGCCCGCCGGAGCGATCGTGACGGACGCCGCGCCACAGATCGCTCCGATCCTCGAGCGCGCGCTGGCCGGCGAGCCGCCGGGCGCGGCCGAGGTCGAAGCCCTGCTCGCCACACGCGACCCCGGCGCCGCGGCCGAGCTCTTCGCCGCCGCGAGCGAGCTGCGCCGCAGGCACTTCGGCGACGCCGTGTTCCTCTACGGCTTCGTCTACTTCTCGACCTACTGCCGCAACGACTGCACGTTCTGCCTGTACCGGGCCAGCAACCCCGACGGTCCCCGCTACCGCAAATCGCTCGACGAGGTCGTGGCCGTGAGCGTCGGCCTCGCCGAGTCGGGCGTCCATCTGATCGACCTGACCATGGGCGAGGACCCGCTCTACGGCGCCGGCGCCGGCGGGGGCGGGGGACCTGGCGCCGGCGAGGGCGTTCGCGAGGGCGAGACACCCGACGGCCCCGAGGGCGAAGGCGGCGGTCCCGGCGGCCGCGAGTTCGAGGCGCTCGTCGCGCTGGTCGTCGCGGTCAAGGCGGCCACCGGCCTGCCGGTCATGGTCTCGCCGGGGGTCGTGCCGGCGCGGGGACTCGCTGCCCTGGCCGCCACCGGCGCCGAGTGGTACGCCTGCTACCAGGAGACCCACGCCCGCACTCTCTACGGGCGCCTGCGCATCGGACAGGACTTCGACGAGCGCGCCCGGGCGCGGCTCGATGCCGCCCGCCTGGGCATGCTGGTCGAAGACGGCGCGCTGCTCGGCGTCGGCGAGACGCTCGCCGACCGGGCGCTCACCGTGACGACCATGCGCGAGGAGCCGATCGACCAGGTGCGCGTCATGACCTTCGTGCCGCAGCCCGGTACGCCCTTGGCCGGCGTGCCGCCGAGCCCCCGCCTCGCCGAGCTCGTCACGATCGCCACCATGCGGCTGGTCATGCCCGACCGCCTGATCCCGGCCTCGCTCGACGTCGACGGCATCGCCGGTCTCGAGTCGCGCATCGCGGCCGGGGCCAACGTCGTCACCTCGCTCGTGCCGCCCCACAGCGGCCTGGTCGGCGTGTCGCAGTCCGAGCTCGACATCGACGAGGGCCTGCGCACGGCGCCCGTGGTCACCGAGCGCCTCGCCACGGCCGGCCTGCGCGTGGCCACGGCGACCGAGTACGCCGACTGGGTCGCCGCCGCCCGTGAGCGCCGCGGCGCGACGGCGCGGCGGGGAGCGCCGTGAGGCTCGCCGTCGTCGGCGGCAAGCTGCAGGGTACCGAGGCGGCCTACCTGGCCGGCGAGGCCGGCTATGAGGTCGTGCTGGTCGATCGGCGGCCGGGCCGGCCGGCGGCCGGCCTGGCCGCCGACGTCCATACCTTCGACGTGACCGCCGACCCGGTGCGCGCCCGCGACGTGTTCCTGTCGTGCGACGCGGTGCTGCCCGCCTGCGAAGACGACGACACGCTGGCCTTCCTTGCCTCGTTCGTCCCCGGCCTCGGCGTGCCGCTCCTGTTCGACCTCGACGCCTACGCCGTGACGCAGTCGAAGTCGGCCTCGAACGAGCTGTTCGCCGCGCTCGACGTGCCGCGCCCGCGTGCCTGGCCGCCCTGCGGCTATCCCGCCGTGGTCAAGCCCGACGTCGGCAGCGGCAGCGCCGGCGTCGAGATCGTCTGGTCGGAGCCCGAGCTCGCCCTCGCCCGCGGCCGTCTCGCGGCGCACGGCGCCGGCGTCGTCGTCGAGGAGTTCGTGGCGGGGCCGTCGCTGTCGGTCGACATGGTCGCGTTCGGCGGCGTGACGGTCACGCTGGCGCCCACCTGGCTCGAGTTCGACCGGGTCTGGGACTGCAAGCGTGTCGTCGCGCCCGTGAGGGGGGCGGCCCTCGACCCGGCGTCGCAGGGCGGCGGCTCCGACGTCGTCTCGGCAGCGACGCTCGAGGCGCTCGACGAGGCCGCCCGTCGCCTTGCCGGGGCGGTCGGGCAGCTCGAGCCGGCGACGGTGCCCGGTCTGCCCGGCCGGGCGCGGGGCCTGCGCGGCGTGATGGACATCGAGGCGATGGTGCCCGCCGACGGCGTGCCACGTGTGATCGAGATCGATGCCCGGCTGCCGAGCCAGACGCCGGCGTGCGCGTTCCACGCGAGCGACGTGAACGTGATCGAGGTGCTCGCCGAGACCTTTGCGGCGGGCGCCGTGCCGCCGGCTCTGGCCGGCGGCCGGCCCGCCGAGACTGCGGCCAGGCGCGGCGCCGTCTACGAGCACGTGCTGGTCGCCGACGGCCGCGTCGAGGTGCTGGGCGAGCACGTCGTCGGCGCCGCGGGTCCCTTGCGCCGCTACGACGGCCTCTGGGGCGCCGACGTGGTGCTGACCGACGGGCCCGTCGAGCGGACCGCCGGCACCGGCATCGTCGTTCTCGACGAGGTGCGCGCGGCGCGCGCCGGGGGTCCCAACGGACGCTGGGTCGCCGTCATCATGACCAGGGGAGAGACGGCGTCCGAGGCGCGTTCCCGCGCCGCGCGGGCCGTCGAACGACTCGCCGACGAGCACGGGCTCGACGTGGTGCTGGAGTAGGGGATGGGATCGGCGGCGGCAGGCATGAGATGACGTGGCGTATCGAAGGGGAGGCATGAGGTGACGCGTCTTGTCGAAGACGACGTGCGCGCCCTGACGGCGCATCTCGATCAGGTCGAGCGCGCCCTGGTCTCGCTGAC
>Ga0335081_10018302_pt1 | contig 11326 bp, 8 predicted proteins | sample Lox_Sample_35_FD_206713 | JGI IMG/M metagenome (GOLD analysis project Ga0335081, IMG submission 206713) | Soil microbial communities from Loxahatchee National Wildlife Refuge, Florida, United States - Lox_Sample_3.5 | ecosystem: Environmental > Terrestrial > Soil > Wetlands | place: USA: Florida... | reverse complement strand
CAGGCGGATGAGGTGCTCTCCCGCCGCGCTGGCCAGGAATTGCAGAGGCAGCGTGATCTGGTTGAAGACGATGGCGGGGATCGGCACCATCAGCAGCAGCAGCGCAATGGGGAAGGCCAGGACGCGGAGATATGCGGCGCCGTACAGAAACAGAACGATGCCGGCGATCGACAAAATGAAGGCCGTGCGGGCCAGGAACAGCTCGACGCCGATGCACGCAACCAGCAGTTGGACGCCAGCCCAGCCGACCAGCGCCAGGCCCCACCAGTTATGGCGAACGGGGAGCCCGGCCAGCCGTTCGCGCCTCTGCCACGCCAGCATTGCCGCAGCCAGGGGGACGAAGAACCCGTGACCCATGTCCGGGTCCTGGTTCCACTGGATAACCAGCAGACGCAGAACCGGGGCATAACACAGGACGAGAAGCGCGCCGAAACACGGCAGGGTAGACCGGAGGCTGGTGCGGCCCAATGCTCCGGGTACCGGCCTATCCCACGAGATTGAGCTTCCCAACTACTTGCGCCGCCGCCAGGTGATGTAGCCCGCGATGGCGAAGCCGGTGGCCGTCAGAACAATTGTCCCGGGTTCGGGATTCGTGGTTGCGGCCAGCGCGGCGCTGCAAAGCGTCAGAAGCAGAATCGAAGTGGTAACGACAGTGGTTTTCACGACAGCATTCCTCCTTAGCCTGTGGAGACAGGATTAATGCATCATGTCACAGGAAGGCTGGAATTACAAGCCGGTGACAGCCGGCCGGTGACCAGTACCGGTACCAGTGACGGCGGGAGCGATTGACGCGGGGGTAAAGGGCTACCATGAAGGAAAGTGGAGGAGAGCGTGATGAGACACTCGGTGCCCCTCTTGCCGTTGTTGCTTTGTCCTGCTGCGGTCTTCGGCGCCAGCGGCCCGCGCGACTGCATCGGGTCGGTTCCGGTGGCCACGTTTCAGCTTCGCGTCTCGCCGGCCAACGGGGCGGCCTCGCTGCCCATCCGGCAGGTCAATACGATCGCCAAAGGCTTCAAGATCTCCTGCACGCCGGTGAAGGTGCCGCCCGACCAGAAGAAGAACGCCCGCATCACGCTGGTGGTGACGCCGGCCCCCAACGTCTCGGGGGAAGGCGTGAGCGTGCTCGATATCCGCACGCTGGATGTCTCCAGCGAGTGGTACATGCCCTATGCCGTGGGCGTGGTGGTGCTGGTTTTCGGACCGCAGGGCCTGGACGAGAAGCGCATCGCCAACCTGGTCTCCAAGGATGACGGGCTGGTGGCGGAGCTGGCCAATTATGCCAATCAGACCGAGGACCTGGAAGACACCATCGACGCGCTGGACGACGATACAGGCCAGGAAGACGTGGACGCTTCTGCCTCTCGCGGGAGCCCCAGCGACCAGGTCCTCTATGCCCTGACGCGGGCCCTGAACCCCGTGCTGGCGGCGTTCAACCCGCTGGGTGCGGGCAAGCGCATGGGGCCGGCGACCATGAAGGGCAAGGCCGCCGACGGATTCTTCGAGAACGCCGGCGGACTCGTGCCGGGCGGGGCTGTGCTGCCGGAGGTCAAGATCTGGCTCATGCCCGACACCGAGTTCCGCACGGTCTATACCGAGCCGGCCCTGGAGGATGGCCTCACCATGTGCGCGCAGCGCCGCACCACCAACACGCGCAACCGCCAGGTCTACCTGTGGGCGCATCGGACGGTCAACAGCGGACCGCCGTCCATCTCGCTGCCGCAGCCGGCCTGGCTGCCGCTGGGCGCGCGCTCCACCGTGGCGGTCAAGGTGAAGTCGCTGGACGAGTGGGACCTGGTGGATCGCGTGCGCGACTGGACGTTCACCGGCGGCGCCGCTCCGGTGCCGGTGAAGGTGCGCTCCGGACAGGGGAGGTCCTTGGACGTCGATCTCCGCAAAGCGACGGTGCCGGCCGGAACGTATCACCTGGAAGGAAAGTGGGATTGGGGCGCGGCCCAGGTGGCGGGCGAGATTCACCTGGCGCCCCTGGCCGATACCGCGGCCATCCAGCAGAATGCCGATTCGCGGCGCGCGCTGGTGGAGGGCCGGGGTGTGGTGCCGTTCCGCCTGGAAGGGGCCGATTTCCAATTCGTCGAGCGCGTCACTCTGCGCAAGGCGGGCCGGCTGGGCGGCGTCCCGGTGGACCTGGATTACGTGCTGCCGCTGGCGCCGCGCGCCGGTCCGCAAAACCTGATGGAGGTGGAGATCGACACCAACCATTTCCCCGCCGGCCCGTACCTGTTGGACCTGGCGCAGACCGGAGGCAGCACGCAGACCGTGCCGGTGCGGGTGCTGCCAACCTTGCCGGTCATCGACAACTTGCCGCTGCGGATCAATGTCGGCGCCAAGGAGCAAAAAGTGATGTTGCGGGGCCACGGGCTGGACCGCATCGAGGGGCTCACCGCGGAGCACGCCACGCTGCGTCTGGGCAGCGCCAAGGGCGACGAGCGCGAGGTGTTCGTATCGCTCGACGCAACCGCGAAGAAGGGCGACCGGCTGGCGCTGCTGGTAGCGGTGGCCTCCGTGCCGGACGCGGGGCGAGTGGCGGAGGGCATCGAGGTGGCGGGCCCGCGGCCGCACATCGGCGGCGTCAAGGTCTCGCCGCCGGAGGATCTGGGGACGAGCCTGCGCGAAGGCGAGTTGCCAGCGGGATCGTTCGTGGGCTTGTCCATCCAGGTGGAGAACATCGATGGGCCGCCGGCCTTGCGCCTGGACTGTGCCGAGCCGGCCAAGACCCTGGAGGCATTGCGGGTGCGCGCGGGTGAGAAGCTCCCGGCGGCGAAACTGGATGTGGTGGCGGACGGAGCGCTTTTCGCCTCGGTGGACGCGGGAGCCGTGGGAGCGCCGGGCTGCACGTTGCAGGCTGCGGTGGATACGGAGGAGGCGGGTGCTTCCGAGCCCACGCCGGTGGGGCGGGTGGTACGGCTGCCGCGAATCGAGAGCGTCACCCTGACCAACGAGAAAGTGGATCAGGGTTATGTCGCGGTGGTCAAGGGCTGGGATCTCGAGACCATCGAGAAGACCGGCTGGGACGCCGCCAACGGGCTGGCAGTGCCGGGGCCGCCGCGCGGGGTGGCGGGCGAAGGCGACCGGCAGACCCTGCGGGTTGTGGTGCCGTGGCCGTCGCCCACGCCGGTGGCGCCGCTGTTTGTGTGGCTGCGCGGGGATCCGCAGGGGCGGGCCGTATTGCGCGGGCGGTGAGAAACCCGCTCTCATCGGTACCGGTATAACCTGACCCGCTGCATGCCCTGATCTCCCGCGCGCAGCCGGACGCCGCTGCCCGACTGGCCTACTTCCACCACGTTGGCAAAGTCGGACCGCAGCATGGAATCGTCGCCGCCGAGCAGGCGCGTCGCCACCCACCTGCCGTTCTCAAAATGCCCCGCTTCCTGGCGCGCCAGCCCGGCGATCGGCGGCCCCGGCGTGTTGGGCGTGAAGCTGATCTGCAGGTTGTTGCCGGCCACCAGGTACTCGTCCGGCGCCACCGCCATGAAAATTCCGTATCCGGTCACGTCGGGAATGGCGTCGGGCGTGCGGAAGCTGCGTACCAGCGCGGCGTTCAGGATGTAGTGTCCCAGCTTGACCTGCTGCTCGGGGCGCTGCCGGTTGAGCGACACCGCGGCAATGGTTCCCTGGGCCTGGTGCTCCAGAATCGTCGGCGCCAGTTGCGCAAGCTGCGCGTAGGCCACGGAGAGTGGGAGCTTCGCGACGTCGGCGGTCTCGCGATCCACGGCGAACGGCGAATAGCCCATGGCGTTGTGCGCGCCGATGGCGTAAAACGCGTTGGCCGCGCCCTCCACGCCGGCCGTCGACTCGGGAACGAACAGCGGGTTCCCCGCGCGCGTATACTGCGCCGTGATCCCGATGAAATCCGGCAGGTAGATGTCCGGGCAAAGCAGGTCGATCGCCGGCGCTCCCGCGCGCCAGATGCCGTGCATGTGGGCCTGCGGGCCGCCGCTCGGATAGTCTCCCGGGCCCTTGTCCTGCGGCTGGATGATCCACGCATTCACGTACATGGGAATGGCGTATTCCTTCTTGCCGGCCTCCACCACGCGATTGATGTAGCGCGCGTAGTTCCAGGCCATGAAGATCTCGTCCGCCTGGGGCCCTTTGCCGAAGACCTCTTCCCACGTCCCCGTGCCGTGTGGCGCGACGGCCGCCTCTTTGTGCGCCGTCAGATAATCCAGCAGCGCTTGGGGAACCGGCTTGGCAAACGCCTCGTTGGCCGCCGCCGAGCGGTCGCGCGAGTCGCCCAGGATACCGACCTCGTTCTCCACCTGGACCATGATGACGCGCTGCGTCGCGTCGATTTCGCGAATGTGACGCATCAGGGCGGCAAAGGCCCGCGCATCGGCCTCGCGGTTGTTGTCGCTTAAGGTCGAGAGCACCTCGACGCTCTTGCCGTTGCCGATCTGGGCGCGAGGGAAGCGGTCCTGATTGGCCTTGACCCAGGCGGGAGCGAAGCTCGAGATCCCATTCTTCCAGCTCGCGAACCACAGCCACACCAGGCGCAGGTTGTTCTGGCGTGCGTTCTCCAGGGCCGCGTCCACGATCCGGAAATCGTAGTGGCCCTCTTCGGGCTCGATCCAGTCCCACGCCACACCCGCCAGCACGGTATTCAGATGCGCCTGGTTGGCGAGCGTGGGCCACACCGTTTTCATGAACCCCAGGTCCGAGGAAACGGTGTTGTTCAATTCTCCGGCGAGCGCCAGGAACGGCTTGCCGTCGACGATCAGTTGCGTGGCCGAGCCGCGCTTCTCCAGGTGTGGGGCCGGCTGCGATCTCGCGGTCCCGCCCAGCGCGCAGAGCAGCGCACCGCAGCAGAACATTCGGAAGTTCATGGTGGCTCCCACGATTATGGCACTACACTCAAAGCATGTCCGGCTTGCTCTACCTGGTGGCGACGCCCATCGGCAATCTCGAAGACATCACCTACCGCGCGGTGCGCGTGCTGGGGGAGGCGGAGGTGATCGCCTGCGAAGATACGCGGCAGACGCGCAAGCTGCTGGAGCACTACGGCATCCACAAGGCCACCGTCAGCTACCACGAGCACAACGAGGCCCAGCGCACCGAGGAACTGGCGGCGCGGCTGCGCGCGGGCGCCGTGATCGCGCTGGTCTCCGACGCCGGGACGCCGCTGGTCTCCGACCCGGGCTACCGGCTGGTGCGCGCGGCCCTGCGCGACGGCATCCCGGTGCAGCCCGTGCCGGGGGCGTCGGCCGCGCTGGCCGCCCTCTCCGCTTCGGGGCTGCCCACCGACGCGTTCCATTTCGGCGGCTTCCTGCCGGTCAAGCCGGGGCAGCGCGCCAAGGCGCTCGAAGCGCTCGGCCGCGAGCAGGCCACGCTGGTCTTTTACGAGGCCCCGCACCGCATCCTGGAAAGCCTGGAAGCCATCGAGCAGACGCTGGGGCCGCGGGCGGTGGTGGTGGCGCGCGAGCTCACCAAGGTCCACGAGGAGTTCCTGCGCGGAACGGCGGCGGAGATCCGCCGGCAACTGGCCGGGCGCAACTCGGTCAAAGGCGAAATCACCATCCTCATCGGGAAAGCGTCCGGGCCGGCGCCGGACGATACTCCGTTGGAAGAGGCCGTGGAGACCCTCGTGTGTGAAGGAACGGCCCGCATGGAGGCCATCAAAGAGGTGGCGCGGCGGCGCGGGTTGTCCAAGCGGCAGGTCTACGAGCGGCTCATTGCACGGCGACCGTGACGCCTGCCTGGCTTTGCCAGTTGCCGACCTTCACCGTGATGGGGACCGACGCCCCGGGAGTCACCGTCAACGGCACCACGGCGTTGATCTGCGTCAGCCCGGCCACCGATGTGGGCGCCCCGCCGCTATACAGCACCTGCGCGGGGACTCCCCCGATGGTGACCGTGACGGGCTGCGTGACGAGCCGCGGGAAGGGCTCGGATGTTCCGGTGATCGATCCGTCGGCGCTGGCCGGGCTGGTGACGCCGCCCCCCGTGCAGAAGATCTGGATCGCGGCGCCGCGCGCGGCCGGCCGAAACCGCCCGTTCAGCGTGTAATCCTGGTTCAGGATGGCGCCCGGTCCTACCCCGGAAGCATCGAGGGTGAAGATGCCGGGAGCGGCGTCCTGCACGGCCAGCGTCAAGGTGTTCGATTGCCCGCCCTGGTATTGCACCTGCACTTGCGTGTTGGGCTTGCCGGCCACCCCGTAAGGCACCACCGCGTTCACCTGCGCCGCGGAGGCGTAGGTGAGGGCCGCGGGCACGCCGTCGAACAGCGCCTGCACGCCGCCCAGCGTGGTCGTCAGGAACTTTTTGTCGGGGGTGAGCTGCGCCCCGACCCCCTGCGCGGGACCCATATTGCTGCCGCCCAGCGCCACGATTTCTCCCGGCGAGACCGCGCCCTGCGCGTAGCTGGCCGCGTTGACCCCCAGGGTCAATTGAATCGACGGCGGCGGCGCTCCCTGCTGGGCAACCGGCAGCAGCAGCGTGCCCAGGTGAAGGTTGCCCGTGCGGGCCGGCCCGGGATTGGCATCGATGCTGTAACCGAAGCCGCCGTTGCCCGTGCCCGACGCGCCCGAGGTGACATGCAGCCAGCTCACGTCGCTGAAAACGCTCCAGGCGCAGCCGCTGCCCGTGGTCACGGTCACGCCGCCGGTCGTGGCGGTTGCCGGCGGGCTGAGAGAGGACGGGCTCAGCGTGAGGTTGCCGGGCGAGCCGTCCTGGCTGATCTGAAACGGCGCGCTGGCCACCGTGGTGTCGAACGAAAAAATAGTGACCGTACCCGTACGCGCCGCTACGCACGAGTTGGGCGCTATGGTGAAGTTCACGGAGGCGGCGGTGGAGCCGGAAGTCGGCGTGGGCGCGATCCACAGGGCGCTGGTGGTGGCGCTCCACGCGCAGTTGGTCTGGATATCGAACGAGCCGGAGCCGCCCGCGACGCCGAAATTGCCTGAGGCCGTCGCCAGCGATAGTTTGCACGACGGCGCCGCCTGCGTCACCTGCAAGGCGGTGAAGCTGGTGCCGAAGCCATCCACAATCACGACCCCCTGGCGCTGGCTCGGAAAGTTGTTGGCGTCGGCGGTCCAGGTGAACGAGCCGGGCCCGGTCCCCTGGTTGTTCTGCGGGCCGTTCGAGAAGGTAATCCAGGAGACATTCGTGCGGAAGTCCCAGGGGCACTCAACCGGAGTATCGACCTGGATAGTGGCGGTGTACGTCGGCGCGGGAATGTTGAGGAGCTGCGTGGCTGCGGGTGTGAGCAGATAGTAACACTGGCCGAACGCCGGCACCGCGGCTGCGAAGACCAGAAGCAACCTCATCATTGGTATAGTAGCGCTTCGCGGCAGGCCTTCAGGATCCGCACGGCGCCGGGCGTGTCGCCGTGCACGCAAAGAGTCTGGGCGCGTCCCTCGCGCGCCAGCCGTAGCGCCTGCGCGGCCGCCTCCTGCGGATCGGTGATGAGCGCATCGGGAAACTTGCGCGAACGCAGCGTTCCATCGGGCTCGTAGCGGCGGTCGGCGAAGGCTTCGGCGGCCACCGCCAGGCCCATCTCGCGCCACACCTCGAGCATGCGCGAACCGGCCAGGCCGAACACGGTGGTGCGCGGGTTCCACGCGGCTACGCCCCGGCCGATGGCGCGGGCCACCTCCTCCTTGCGTACCGCCACATTGTAGAGCTCGCCGTGGGGCTTGACGTGGACGATCACGCCGCCCAGCCGGCGCACGATGGCATCCAGGCGCTCGATCTGTTCGCGCACCGTCTGCTCGATAGCCCGGGTGCGCGCCGATGTGCACGCCCCGCTCCAGCGCCAGGCGAGTGGTGCGCTCCATGGTGGATTCGTCTCCGGCGTGGCCGCCGCAGGCGATGTTGGCCGAGGTGATCTGCTCCATCATCGCGGCTTCGTGCTGCGCATCTTCGAGCTCGCCCATGTCGCAGTTGAGGTCGATCATTAACGTTGCCCGTCCCCTACAAAGAATATAGCCAACTCTCCTGCTGCTGCAGCAACTCCAGAGCCGCTTCGATGGTCACCAGCTCGAACCGCACCTCATCCCGCGGCCGGAGCTGTCCCAGGCGCCAGAAATCGGCGGAGATGACGTTGGCGGGTTTGGGATAGCCTCCGGTGGTCTGGTGTTCCACGAACAGGATGATGGGCTGGCCGTCGGGCGGGACCTGCACCGCGCCCAGGGGCACGCCTTCGGTAAGCATGTGACCGGCTGGGCTGGGGATGGCCGGCCCTTGAAGGCGTAGCCCCATGCGGTTGGATTCTTCCTTCACCGTGTACGCCGCGGCGTAGAGCTCGCCGCCGAACCAGTCGGCCTGCGGGCCGGGCGTGGCGCGCAGCGGGCCGCTCATGGCCAGCGGAGGCGCGCCGCGACCCTTGCGCAGCCTCCGCACGGCGCCGTCGCCGATCTGGAGCACGTCGCCTTTCTTCAGCGGGCGGCCGCCCACCCCGGTCATCACGTGAACCGAGGCGCTGCCCATCACGCGGGGGGCGTCGATTCCGCCGCGCACGCACAGGCAGCAGCGGGCGCCGGAGCGCGTGGCGCCGCAGCTCACGGTATCGCCCGCCTTGATTTCCAGCGCGGTCCACAGCGGCAGGCCGGCGTCGAAATCCGATCCGGTGAGTGCGATCACGGAATGGGACTCGAATTCGAACACGCCGCCGGCCAGCGTCATCTCCAGCGCCGCGGCGTTCTCCGCATTTCCCACCAGGAGATTGCCGGCGCGCAGCGCCAGCGGGTCCGCCGCCCCGGAGGCCGAGACGCCGAAATGCGTCCACCCGAAGCGCCCCAGGTCCTGGACCGTGGTTTGCAGGCCTGGCGACAGCACGCGGATGCGGTTCAAAACTGCTCCTTCGGGATGCGCACGAAGCGCACGCGGTCGCCCATGCGCAGCAGCGGCGGCGGAGAGCCCTGGGGGTCGAACAGGCGCAGCGGCGTGCGGCCGATCAGCCGCCAGCCGCCGGGCGAGGCCAGCGGGTAGATTCCCCCCTGGTGGCCGCCGATGGCCACGCTTCCCACCGGGACGTGTTTACGCGGAGCGGAGAGCCGCGGCGTGGCCAGCTCGGGAGGCAGGCCGCCCAGGTAGGGAAAGCACGTCGAGAATCCCACGAAGTACACCAGGTAGTCGGCGGCGGCGTGCAGTTCCACCACGCGCTCGGGCTCCAGGCCGCAGTGGCGCGCCACGTCGGGCAGGTCGGGGCCGTACTCGCCGCCGTAGCACACCGGGATCTCCACCGTGCGCTCGGCCGCGGCCTGCTCCTCCGAGCCGGCCTCCATGCGCTCGCGGATGAGCGCCTCGACTTCGCCGTGAAGCCGCAGCCGCGGGTCGAAATCCACCAGCACCGAGGCGAAGGCCGGATGCAGGTTGAGGATGCCGCGCACCCGCTCCAGACTGCGGGTCAGGCGCAGCACCTGGCGGTACGCCTCCATCGAGATTTCGTCGCCGAACCAGATCATGAGCGAGCGGTCGCTCGACGGGCGGATGGTCACTTCAAAGCGATGTTACCATCAGCCGGAAAAAAACCGGTGAACGTTCCGTCTGTCACCGGGTTTCCAGGTTGGCGGGCGCCAGCTTCGGCGACAACGCCTGCACGCACCCCAGCGCCACGATGTAGGCCAGGCCGCACACGATGAAGATCGGCAGGTAGCTGTTCGTCTGCGCCACGATGTAGCCCACGGCCAACTGGAAGACTACGCCGGCGATCGAGCCCGCCATGCCGCCGATCCCCACTACGCTTCCCACGGCGGAACGGGGGAACATGTCGGAGGTGAGCGTGAAAAGGTTGGCCGACCATCCCTGGTGGGCAGCCATGGCCAGGCCCACCAGCCCGACCACCAGCCACAGGTTCTTGGCATACGGCGCGTAGAGCACCGGCAGCACCAGCAGGGCGCAAATCAGCAGCGCGGACTTCCGCGCCACGTTCAGACTTTTGCCGGTCTTGAGCATGATGGAGGAAAGCCAGCCGCCCCACACGCTTCCGATCATGGAGAGAGCGTAGGCCGCCATCACCGGCGCGCGGTTCTGCGAAATATTCAGGTGGAAGGTCTCCTGGAGATATCGCGGCATCCAAAACAGGTAGAACCACCAGATCGGGTCGCTGGCCATTTTCGCTACGGCGAAGGCCCAGGTTTCCCGCAGCGGAAAGAGCCGCGCCCACGGCACCGGGGCGACACTCTCGCCGGGGTCGCTTTGAATTAGGGCCAGTTCTTGGGCGGAGACGGAGCGGTGAGCCTCCGGCTTGCCGTAGAGCCACAACCAGAAAAACAGCCACAGGAAGCCGGTCGCGCCGCAGACCACAAAGGCGCCGCGCCAGCCCAGTCGATCGGCCAGGAACGGCACCACGAACGGCACCACGATGGCCCCGGTGCCGGCTCCCGAATTGAAAATGCCCGTGGCCAGCGCCCGTTCCCGCTTGGGAAACCACTCCGCCACGGTCTTGATACACGCCGGGAAATTAGCGGCCTCGCCCATCCCCAGGAGGAACATGGCGATGCCGAAGGTCAGCGCCGAATAAGCCGCGCCCGGCAGCATGGCGGCGAAGCTCCACAGCACGATGGCATAGGCGAAACCCTTGCGCGTGCCGAGACGGTCCGTCAGACGCCCGGCGAAGAGCAGGCCGATCGCATACGAGGCCTGAAAGGCCGCGGTCATGCGGCTGTACTCTTTGGGGGTGAACCCGACGATGCCTTCGAGAGTTTTCTCCAGGTAGGCGAGGACGCCCCGATCGACGTAGGCAATCACGGTGGCGAGGAAAAGGAGCCCGCAGATGACCCAGCGGAACTGCGAAGCCGCAGACCGGCTGGCGGTGGATGAGGTCATGAGACGATTTCCAGCTCCGCCCATCCGGGCAGCGTAGCCGGACGGTTGCCCAGGAAGACCACGCGGCGGGTCTTGGGGAACGGCAGATTCGTCGACAGCGCGCGGTTGTATATGACGAACTGCTGGAGGATCTGGCGGTATTCCGCGTTGGTGGTGTCCAGCCACGCGCTCTTGGTGGTCAGACCGCCGCCCCATCCCAGCGACAGGATGCACGAGCCTTTTTCACGCGCCGCGGCGAGACGCTGCTCCAGTTCTTCGAGGCTCTTATCGAGCAGCCCCAGGCCGGCCCATGAGGCGTACTGGCGTTGCAGCGCCAGCAGGCCGGCGGCGTAGACGTTGGCGGATTCGAAGATCCGGGCGCGGTTCATCGATTCGGGCCAGCGGATCGAGCGGCGCACCTCGGGCTGCAGGAAAAACGTCTTCTCGTTCCAGTCGCCCTGAAACGAAGTGCCCGGAACCGCCATTTCGGCGAACGACGGGGTGCTCTCCTCGGGGCGGCCGCCTTCTACAGACCCGCGCGGGCTCTGCTTCCAGCCCAGCACAAACC
>Ga0335081_10018301_pt1 | contig 11326 bp, 11 predicted proteins | sample Lox_Sample_35_FD_206713 | JGI IMG/M metagenome (GOLD analysis project Ga0335081, IMG submission 206713) | Soil microbial communities from Loxahatchee National Wildlife Refuge, Florida, United States - Lox_Sample_3.5 | ecosystem: Environmental > Terrestrial > Soil > Wetlands | place: USA... | reverse complement strand
GCAGGCTTCCGAGATGCCGCCCACGGCAACGGAACTGAAGGCCTGTCGCGACCAGGAAGCGGCTTACGCAGAGCTGATGATGCGCTGGTCAGCCCTCAAGGCGAAACTGAATGGTGCGCCGGCGGGGAGAGGCGGGGACAAGCCGTAGGAGTGCAGTTGGTGGGGCAGGCGGTTTCGCCTGCCTGAAGATGGCGGAGGAAGAGGGATTCGAACCCCCGAGTGAGTTACCCCACTAACGGTTTTCAAGACCGCCGCCTTCGACCGCTCGGCCATTCCTCCGCTCCTATTATAAGAGGTGCGGCACGCCGGGTGCGCAGATTCGCACACAAGACGGCGGCGGGAGGGGGCGTCTGCCATCTGAATTGCTTGAAAAATCTGCGGAGTGGAGGGGGAATCCGATAGCGCAGCGGGACGGGGCCGCATCTTTCTGCTTTCGCAAGCATATGCCGGAGGGGACCGGGGAAAGCTACTATTGCGTCCGGATGCGAGGTTCGACTTGGCGAACCGGTTGCGGCGCGAGGGAACTCAGCTGGGGGAAGCCTTCGGTTTTGTCAGCGGGCTCTATTTCCGCGGCAAGCTGGCGTACGCGCGGGCATTTGCGGCGCCGCCCGACGGGGTTCCGGGCGCGTTTGTAATTACCTCGGGTTATGGACTTGTGCCGCCGGAAACGGTGGTCAGCTTCGATCAACTCCGGCAGATTGCATCGGTTCCCATCGATGCCGCGGAGGCGCGCTACCGCGAGCCGCTGGAATGCGCGTGCCGGGAGCTGGACGAAATTGCCGGGCCGGATTGCGATTTTGTGCTGCTGGGGAGCATCGCCACACCGAAGTACCTGGAACCGATGGTAGGAGTGTTTGAGGATCGACTGCTGTTTCCGGAAGAGTTTATCGGGCGCGGCGATATGAGCCGCGGCGGGCTGCTGCTGCGGCAGGTGCGCGCCGGCGAAGAGCTCAAGTACGTTCCACTGTGCAAGCTGACGCGCCATGGGCCACGGCCGCCCAAGCTGCCGCGGCTGCCGCGGCGAAGGGGTTGACGGTGCAGCCGGGTCAAACGCCGGCTTTGGGAGCGAGCAGGCGATCCAGCCGGGCCTGGATTTCGTCCAGCCGCAGCATGACCTCGGCGTGCTGCACTTTGTCCTCAGCCGGCATCTTGCGCTGGATGTAAAAGGTGCCGCCGGGTTCAAGGACGCAGCGATCGACTTCGTGCAGACTGTCGAAACCCTGCCGGTGCAGCACGGTCAAGAGCTCGGAGCGGGTGAGCAGTTCCCTGGCAAGCGCATTTTTGACGACGTGGCCGTGCTCCACCAGCACGGCGGGCTTGCCTTCAAAGAGCTGGTCGAGGCGGCGATGGCGGAAGAGGAAGCGCACCACCAGGTAGTTGACGGCCAGCAAGGTAAAGGCGCCGATGAGGCCCCCGGTGAGGGAGTTGTCGTTGCCGATGATGGCGTTCTGCACGGTGTTGGAAAGGGAGAGGAGCACCACCAGATCGAACGGGTTGAGCTGCGCCAACTCGCGTTTTCCGAACGCCCGTAACAGGCCGACGAGAAACACGTAAACAATGATGGGGCGGAGAACCTTCTCCAGAACCGGAACGCCGACGGCAAAAATGTCGTGCCACATGGCGTGCGATACAACCCAAGCGGGCATCAAATTCCTCCTTAAATGGCGATTATGGCGGATTTTCGCGTGGGTTTCGAAGGAAAGTTGTGGCAAGGCGCGCGGCGATCGGCTAAAAAGGAGAGTGCGGCGCGGAGAATGTGGAAAGCCTGTGGGCGGGCTGTTGAATTCCGCTTGAGCCCGGCCGCAACCCGTGATTCGAAAGCAGTTGCGGAGGCTGGCTGGCGGGGAGCGGACGGATGAATTATCCTAAGCCTAACCTGCTCATAACGGAGGTCCGAATTTACGGTTTGCACGGAGCCGCCCGCGAGCTAAATTAGGTCATTCCCGTCATGTCTACCATCACCGATAAGGCGCTGCCCACGAACCTCGATGCCGAGCGCTTCGTGCTGGGATCGATTCTGCTGGACGACAGCTTCTACATTCAGGCGGCGAGCACGCTGGAAGCGGACGATTTCAGCCTGGAGAATCACCGGCGCATTTTCAAGCGCATGGGCGAATTGCAGGACCGCGGAGAGAAGATCGACCGCGTGACGGTGGCCAACGAGCTGATGAAGACCGGCGAACTGGAAGCCTGCGGCGGCCTGAGCTTCCTGGTGTCGCTGGACGACGGGCTGCCGCGCATTCCCAACCTGGACAGCTACATTCGCATTGTCAAAGACAAAGCGATTCTGCGGCGCATCATTTTCACGTCGCAGCACATGATGAACCGCGCCATGGCGGGCGAGGAGGAGCCGGACGATATTCTGGCGGGCGCGGAAGAAACGCTGCTGAAGCTGGGCGAAGCGCGTGTGAAATCGGGGCTGGTGAGCCCGCAGCAGGTTCTGGAAAACTATGAGGGCGGCCTCACGGCGTTTCTCGACCCGAGCAAGCGCATCAAAGGGATCAGCAGCGGGTTCGCCAAGTTCGACGAGATGACGGGCGGCCTGCACGGCGGCGACCTGTTCATTCTGGCGGGACGGCCGTCGATGGGAAAGACAGCGCTAGCGCTGAACGTGGCGCAGCACGTAGCGCTGAAGATGAAGCAGGCGGTGGCGATTTTTTCGCTGGAAATGTCGCAGGAATCCCTGCTGACGCGCATGTTGTGCGCCGCGGCGCGGGTGGACAGCCAGAAATTCCGCGCCGGCTATCTGAGCCAGGAGGAGCGGCGCAAGCTGAACCAGGCGCTGCACGAACTGGTGGAAGCGCCGCTCTACATCGACGATTCGGCCGGCCTGCACCTAATGGATATGCACGCCAAGCTGCGGCGGCTCGAAGCGGAGCGGCAGAGCCAGGGGCATGGACCGGTGGGCCTGGTAATTGTCGACTACCTGCAATTGATGACGGGGCGCGGGCGTTTCGAAAACCGCAACCAGGAAGTGAGCGCGCTTTCGCGCGGCATGAAACTGCTGGCCAAGGAGCTGAACGTGCCGATGATGGTGCTTTCGCAGTTGAGCCGAGCGGTGGAGACGCGGCAGGGCGACCACCGGCCGCAGCTCAGCGATTTACGCGAATCGGGGTCGATCGAGCAGGACGCCGACCTGGTGGCCTTCGTATTCCGCGAGGAAATTTATCGCCGCGACCGGGAGGACCTGCGGGGGCTTGCCGAGCTGATTATCGCCAAGCAGAGGAACGGCCCGGTGGGGACGGTGAATCTGGTGTTCCTGCACGCGCAGACGAAGTTTGAGAACCGGGCGGAAGACACGGGAGAGATCACGGAGGAGTGAGGACCGGGGCGTGGGGCAGCCGCGGGAGTGAAATAAATTTGGCGTGGATCAGTCTACCCATATGCTGAATGCCCGGTGGGTGGAGGTGGAAGATGAAACAGGAGAGACTGGCGATTCTTATCCCGATCTTGCTCGCTATCCGCTTCATCGCTATGCCGGGATTGGCCCAAACTACACCGGCCATGAACGCGGGTTCAGGCGCTTCCTGGGAGAATCTGCGGCGGTTGAGCCCGGGTCAGAAGATTCAGGTGGTGCAGAAGGATCGGAAGTCGTGGAGCGGCGCATTTGTAGGTTTCTCCGATGAGTCTATGTCGTTGAAGGCGGCGGACGGGAATAAAACGGTGGGACGCTCGGAAGTGATGCGGGTGAGCCGGCATGGCGGCAAGCGCGCGCGCAACGCGCTGATTGCCGCGGCGGCGGGCGCGGGAGTGGGAGTGGCCATCGGTGCCGGTGTGGGCGGATGCAACCACAACCAGTTCGGCCCTTGTATTGGGAGGGGGCTTGCTGCCGCAGTCATGGGAACCGCCGCTGCACTGGTGGGGGTCGTGATTGGAGTAGCGATTCCGGGAAACACCGTTATCTATCGTGCACCAGCCCAATGACCGGCGTTACCGTTTGACCAGCAGCTCGGCTTGGACGAAGCCGATGGATTGCACCTGGGCGCGCAGCGTGCTGTAACCAATCAGAGCGGCGGCGGCGCGGAGACGGGCAGCGTGCTCGACGGTGAGCGAGGCCGCATAGCGGTCCGCGCGATCGCGGTAGGAGTAGCCGGAATAAGCCGGCGGAAGCGAGACGGCCAGCTCGATCAGGTGGTCCCAAAACGTGCGGCGCTGGAGCAGGGCGGACAGGATGCCACGGCGGGAAACAGCGTCACGCGGGATGGTGACGGCGTGGCGGCCGCCGCGGAGAACCGCTTCGACGCACCGGGCCGGCTCGAAGGGACGGGCGGGATCGGGATCGGGAAAGGTGGCGAGGATTTCCCGGAGGCCTTCGGCATCCGCTTCCCAACCAGCCCAGCGGAAACGGGAGCCGCCGCTCACCAACGTGCCGCGGAGAAGAATTTCGCGCAGGCGCGCTTCGTCTTTACCGACGACGCCGAGCATGTGCTCGACGAGGTCGCGCATGGCGAGGTCCTGTACCACCACCGGCGTGAGGGAGATGGCCTCGGCGGCTTCCGAGCTGAGTTTCACGCGCACGGTGGATGGGAGGGGCATCGTTAATTTCACGCTAGCCCAACTGCATCGCCGGCGGCAAGACCCCCGGCGCTACCATGGCTGTGTGACGCCTTTGGAGAAAGTGGCGGCGGAACTCGAGCGCTACGAACACGCGCTGCTGCGGTTTTCGGCGCGCGAGCACAACGGGCAGGTGGAACTGGTGATCGAGATGAAGGAAGCGGGGCTCGGGCTTCACACGTACTATGCGCCGGTGCACGCGCGCGATATCGAACACCCGCAGTTTGCCTGGACCTTGCAGCGCTACCTGTACGATTGCATGCACGATTACCTGGTGGAGATGTTCGTGCGCACGCCGCAGAACCGCGCATCATGACACCGGCTGGCGAGTTACTGGCGGCGGAGATTGAGCGCGACGGGCCGATCAGCTTCCGCCGGTTCATGGAAACGGCGCTCTACCATCCGCGACACGGTTACTACCGCCGGCCGCCCGATCCGTTCGGCCGGACGGGCGATTTTTTCACAGCGGAACAGATTCAGCCGGTGTTCGGAATCCTGATGGCGGCGCGGGTGCGGCAGCTCTACTGCAATATGGGCGAGCCCGCGGATTTCACGGTGGCGGAACCGGGCGCCGGGCGCGGCGAGATGGGCGAGGCATTTCGCGAATGGCGATATATCCCGCTGGAAATCGATTCCAGCGCGCTGCCGGAGAAGTTTCGCGGCGTAGTGTTTTCGAACGAATTCTTCGACGCGTTGCCGGTGGAAGTCGCGGTGGCGTGCGGCGGCCAATACCGCGAGCGGAGGGTGGCGTGGCGCGAGGGCCGGTTCGTGTGGGAAACTGGCGGCCCGGTTTCCGAAAAAACAGCCGACTACCTGACGCGCTTCGGCGCTCCGCCGGAAGAGGGGCGCGTGATGGAGGCGAACTTGTCGGCACTCGACTGGCTGGAACGCGCGGGTAACACCGTGGAGAGTGGATACCTGCTAACCATCGACTACGGTTACCGGCGCGCGGAGCTGATTCGCTTCCCCGAAGGAACGCTGATGAGTTACCGGCGGCACCAGGCGGCGGAGGATGTACTGCTCGACCCGGGCGAACGGGACATCACCGCGCACGTGAACTTTACGGCGCTGGAAGAACACGGCGCGCAGTGCGGGTGGCGCAGCGAACGCTTCGAGACGCTGGCGCAAACGATACTGGCGGCGGGCGAGGGCGACGAATTCGCCGCGGCTCTGGAAGCGGCGGACGCAAACGAGGCGCTGCGCCGGCGCATGCAGCTCAAGACGCTGTTGTTCGGCATGGGAGAGACGTTCCGGGTGCTGTTGCAGAGGCGGGACGAGGGAAAATAAACCGGGAGAGAAAAGCCTGAAACAAAGAAAAAGGCCCCGAAAATCGGGGCCTTGGAGTGGAACCTGTTTTGAGCCCCTGTACGGGGCGCGCCCAAGCTACTTCTTTTTCTTCGGAGCAGCTTTTTTCTTCGGGGCGGCTTTCTTGGTTGCGCTCTTCATCGATTGATTCTCCCTAACATCAAATTTTGCGACTTGAAAAATCGCAATGTGATTCATATATAAGGTTGTTCACGAAGAAAGTCAAGAGAAAAATGCATTTGAGACATTGATTGGGTTGGAATGCGCCGCGAGCTGCACGCCGCGAGCCGCGAGATTTCACTTCGTCCATCGTCCGGCGAGCGGCGCGAGCGGATCGGCGGCGGATTGGAAGCGCAGAAGGCGAACGCGATCGCTTCCCTTGATGGAGACCAGCGGCATAAAACCGCGTTCGAGCAGCAGGGCGGCGGACTCTTCGGTGAGCAGCACTTCGGCACAGGGTTTGAGAACGCTTTCGCCATCGTCTTTGTAAACGTGCAACGGCAGATCTCCGATGGTGTCGAAGGAACCGGGGCGCATGGCCCATCCATGGCGCGAGAAAGCCTGGCCGAGCAGGAAGGCGCAAGCGGCAGCGGGGTGCCCCCACAGATAACGTTCGTGCTTGGGGGGAGCGGGCATCTCCTCGAAAGCGAAGGTATCGGTTGCAACGGTGTCACGGCCGTAGGGCAGGCGCAGCAGAAAACGCGGGAGGGCGAAACCGACCCAGCGCGCGTCGGGCGAGCGGCGCAGTTCCGCGAAAACGCCGGTGAGCCCAACCACATCGGGCGCGAGGCCGCTCAGCAGGGGGGCACGGCCGCTGCGCGCCAGGGAAGCGAGCCGCAGGAGGGCCGGCTCATCCGCTGGCGAGAAGTAATAAAGAGCGGCGACGACCGCCCGCGCTTCACCGGCGAGCGCCCGCCGCAGAACGCCGAGGCCGGTATCGCCCGCCATCTCCGCATGCGGCATATCGAGCAGGGCGATCTTCAGGTCTTCTCCGGTTTCGAGACGGTGCACCAGGAAATGAAGCGCACGCCAGTTGGATTCCATCGCCTGGAAGCGCGGATGGTGGAGGATCGCACGCATCAGGCCGGCGATGGCGGCGTCGGTTTGTTCGACGAGTTCGGGCTGGCGCGGATCGGGGCGCGGCACGGCGTAGGGGGCGACTATGTCGTGCAGCAACTGGTCCCAGTCGCCGCGGGCAGTTGGCTTGTCGCGCGCGGGTGTTTCGCCTAACATCAGGCTCAAGACGTCGGCGCCGGAGAGGCTGGCAAGTTCGGAAGGCGGAGCGGCCGCCGGCGGATTTTCCGCGCGCGGCGCGATTTCCGCGGCGGCGGCGGCGAACGTGGAGGCGTGGGAGAGGCGGCTCCGCAGATTGCGCAGTTTCTGAAAGGGCGGAAGACTCTCGAACAGGCGGTCGGGATGAAAATCTTCCAACTCGCGGAACTGGATGCGCAGGGGAACGCCACCAAAGGGTAGTTCGATGGCGGGCGAGAGCGCGCCGAGCACGGCATCGAAGGTGTCGCGGTCAATGGGAACGGCTTTGCGGGCAACGCCGGCGCCGCCGGTAAAATCTCCCACTACCAGGATGTGGAACGGGCTATCGGGGTCGGGCCGCGCCAACTCCTGGACGTCTTCCCCGGTATAGAACGCCACGGAGGAACGGTCGCGAGGCATGGTATTGCAACTGTAGCGCAAGCGGGGACAGGGAGCAATCGACTGACGCTAAAATAGCCTGCGTGACCAAGTACATTCGCTATCGTTACGGATCGGACGCCAGCTACGGCATCCTGGAAGGTGAGACTGTTCGCGAGATCCGCGGGGGGCTGTTCGGCGAGCGCGAAGCCAGCGGCGTAACGCACAAGCTTTCCGAAGTGAGGCTGCTCTATCCTTGCGAGCCCGGCAAGATTATGGCGGTGGGACTGAACTACAAAAGCCACCTGGGCGGGCGGCCACAGCCTCCTCATCCGGAAATGTTCTATAAGCCGGTGACCGCGCTGCAGCATCCGGGGGAAGCGATCAAGATTCCGCGCGACGCCACGGACGTGCATTATGAAGGCGAGCTGGTGGCAGTGGTGGGAAAGCGGGTGCGCAACGCCACCCCGGAAGAGGCGCGGGACGCGATTTTCGGCGTGACTTGCGGCAACGACGTGAGCGATCGCAACTGGCAGCACGGCTCGCAGAAAGATTTGCAATGGTGGCGGGCGAAGGGCTGCGATACGTTCGCGCCGCTGGGACCGGCGATTGTGACAGGCCTGGATTACGGCAACCTGCGTTTGCAGACGAGGCTCAACGGCGAAATAGTACAGGAGCAAACTACCGCCGATTTGATTTTCGATTGCCCCACGATCGTGAGCTGGGTGAGCGGATGGGTGACGCTGATGCCGGGCGACATTATTTATACGGGCACTCCGGGCAGCACCCGCAAAATGGCGGTGGGGGACACGGTGGAAGTGGAAATCGAAGGCATCGGCGTGCTGCGCAATCCGGTGGCGTAAAAGTTGCAGAAGAGCCAGAGGAGGTTTGTAGCATGCGAGCCTTGCTGGTGGCCGGAATGGCCTGCCTGCTGCTCGGGGGATGCCGTACCAACGAATCGCCCGAAGGGCAGGTGGACGATCTCAAAATCTCGACACAAGTGAAAGCCAAGCTGGCACAGGACGTGGGGCTTGCGACCGTGCCGAATATCTCGGTGAATTCCACCAATGGCGTGGTAACGCTTTCGGGGCAGGTGGATTCGGACGCCCAGCGGTCAAAGGCCGAAGACCTGGCGAAGAGCGTCAACAACGTGAAGAAGGTAGTGGATAACTTGCAGGTGGCGACACGGTGATCGTGGCGGTCTTGCCACCGGTGTCAACGGCCGGCGGCAAGACCGCCGGCGTTACCGGGCCGCTACCAATTCACGATCTTCGACCGGTTTCAGTTCCAGGTGCGGTTCTTGCAGCGGGCGGAGGTGGAAGAGGCCGTAAACGGCTGCGGCAACCAGCGGTAGAACGCCAATCGCGATGAAGATGCTGTCGGGAATCATGCGCAGCCACAGCAACGTCTTCACGATGGGCTGTTGATAGAATTCCAAGGAGCGGGCGGACCAGAAGCCGTTGTTGAAACTCTCCACGGCTTGCATCACGCCGATGGGCACCAGCGTGACCACGATCATGCCCATCAGGCCGATGTTCAGGCCCCAGAAGCTGGTGATGAGCCATTTTTCCTTCCAGTAGCGGCTATCGACAATGTTCCGCAGCGAGAACAGCGCGAGCGCGATGGCCAACATGCCGTAGACACCCATCAGCGCGCCATGCGCGTGCGCGGCGGTGAGGAACGATCCATGCTGGAAGTAATTGACGAACGGCAGGTTGATGAGGAAGCCGAGTACGCCTCCGCCGAACAGGTTCCAGAAAGCGGTGGCTACCAGGAACCAGAACGAAGCTGCATAGGGGAACTCGGCGCCGCCGGCGCGGATCACTTTGTATTGTCCATAGGCTTCCACCATCAGGAGCGAGAGCGGAATGACTTCCAGCGCGGAGAAAACCGAACCCAGGGCCATCCAGGCCTCGGGCGCGCCGATCCAATAATAATGATGGCCGGTGCCGATGATGCCGCTGCCCAGCAGGATGATCAATTGGAAATAAGTGGCGCGCAGGGTGGAGTGCGCGGTCACCAGTCCCAGCCGCACCATGAGGAAGCCGATCACCACCACGGCGAAGACTTCGAACATGCCCTCCACCCAGAGGTGGATCAACCACCAGCGCCAGTAATCGGCCATGGTAATGTGGCTGCCGCGGTTGACGAACAGGCCGAAGCAGTAGAAGACCGGAATGGCGGCAGCGGAATAGAGCAGCAGGTGAGTGAGGCCGCCGCCGTCGGTTTCGGCTTTGAGCGCGCTGTGCAAGCCGCGCGCCACGATGAACAGCCAGATGCCCATGCCGGCGATCAGTAGCACCATCCACAGCCGGCCGAGCTCCAGGTATTCCCAACCTTGCGTGCCCAGCCACCACCACATTGTGCCGAGCAGGCCTTTGATGGACAGGTATTCGCCCGCCAGGCTGCCGACTACCACCAGCACCAGCGCGCCGAACAGCACGTTCACCAGCGCACGCTGGCCTTTGGGCTCATGGCCGCTCACCAGGGGAGCGATGAAGATGCCCATGCCGAGCCAGGCCGTGGCGATCCAGAAGATGGCGAGTTGCAGGTGCCAGGTGCGGGCGATATTGAACGGCAGGTACCGGGTGAGATTGAAGCCAAAGAAGCTGGCGCCATCGGCGTAATCGTGCGCCATCTTGCCGCCCAGAAGGCACTGCACCAGGAAGAGGGCGAGCGCCACCACGAAGTACTTGGCGGCGGCGCGCTGCGACGGCGTGAGCGGAGAGCGCGCCAGATCGAAGCGAAGGCTGGCGTTGGGAACGTCCTCGGCCGACAGGCGGTAGCGGTGCTGGAAGTATAGGATCAAGGCGAGGAAGAAGATGAGGGTGGCTCCACTGGTGGCCGACCACATGAGCGAAGCGGCGGTAGCGGTGTTGCCGGCGGCTTTGTCGTAGGGCCAGTTGTTGGTGTAGGAATGCGTCGCTTCGGGCCGCTTGGTGGACGAGAGCCAGGCGGTCCAGGTTACAAACGCCGCCAGGCGTTTGGCGGCGGCCAGGTCGTTGGCGGGGTTGCCGCCGCCTTCGGTTTCGGGCAGCAGCGCGCCTTTGGGCAGCGCACGAGCGAGCTGGCCTTCGGCGAAGAGCTTGCGGTAGCGATCGACGATGATGTTCCAGCCGGCCGCCTGGGAGTCAGTGAAGCGGAGCGTGCCATCGGCGTAGCGGTTCTGCTTGATCTCTTCCACTACGGCCGCGTCCACCGCGGCCTTTTCCGGCGCGCTGAGCGCGTCATGATTGGGCGCGCGATAGCGGCGCATGGCTTCGGTCATCCAGTGGAGGGCCTCGGCCGTATAATCCGGACCGAGGTAGGCGCCGTGGCCCAACACGGTTCCGTAGTCCATGAGACCTCGCTTGCGGAACAAATCCTGGCCGTCCTGAATGTCGCCGGCGGTGAAGAGCGTGTCGCCCGCAGGCGATAGTACTTGTTCCGGTATGGGCGCGCGGCTACGATACATCAGCACACCGCCCACGATCATTACGGTGAAACCGAATAACAAAGTGATGAGTAATCCGTGCTTCCAAAGTCCCGATTTCTGCATTGTGAGTGCTCCCGAAGTTTGAGCATAAGGGGAGGGTGCAGGGGTTCGATAGGACTTAAGTCACAGGAAGCTATTCTTCACCACCACGCAGTCCCGATGCTATGCAGCAGGATCGCCAGAACGATCAGCGTGCAGACCACATACGTCCGGTCACGCTCCAGGATGAAGGCGATGAGGGAGAGCAGGACGCGTGCGACCGGAGTGGCGATCAAAATCAGCAGACCGGCCAGGATGACGGCTTCGGGCGCGGGCAGTTCCGCCAGAGCGCGGATGTGGCGCACGGAAGGTTGAAAGTGACGG